>Ga0207797_1000203_pt1 | contig 43372 bp, 28 predicted proteins | sample PRCRCaboRojoPR_6_FD_187275 | JGI IMG/M metagenome (GOLD analysis project Ga0207797, IMG submission 187275) | Marine sediment microbial community from Cabo Rojo, Puerto Rico - PR CR 10% Liquid 1 (SPAdes) | ecosystem: Environmental > Aquatic > Marine > Coastal > Sediment | place: Cabo Rojo, Puerto... | reverse complement strand
ACGGCTGGACCGCCGCCTCCCGCTGGGAACGGGAGGAGGACATCCCGGCAGACGTCCTCTTCCCCGCCGTGGAGGCCTTGGGGGAGGGGTGAAGGACCGAGGCAGAATGCTGCGGAGGAAACAACTGAAGCGCTCGCTCCCGAAGGCCTTCGCTTGCTCCCGGTGTTTGCGTTCGGTCCAGGACATGAAAGACGCCCGGTCACCCATCCCGGGTCCGGACGATCTCCGGGTCGGCCACGGTCTTGGAATCAATGACCACGACGACGTCCCGAGGTCATCTCAGCCCCTTTCCGGTGGCCAGAGAATCCCGAGACCCACACCGGCCACAGGGGCGAAATCGATGCTTTCGTGAAAGAAGAAACCCACGGAGGCCTCGGGCCGAAAGAAGCTCCCCACCAGCCGCCCGCCGATTCTTCCCCGTAGCGTGAGTTCCGACTCCTCCTCCAGGAGGAACCCTGGACTCAGCCCGAGGAAGAACTCGTGCTGGCCCGGGGAGCCCAGGGGATCGAGGGCGATCTCCACACCTCCGGCAAGCTCCCATCCCTTCGTATCGCATCCCGACCCCAGGCCCACGTCCAGGGCACAGTAGACGACGAGATCCGTGTAGCCGAAGGCCAGCCAGGGGCGCAGGGGACCCCATGCGTGAACGGCCACAGCCGCCCGTCCCGAGGCCACGGAGGATCCGTAGAAGAACCCGGGCGTGATGGAGAGGAGACCGCCAGGCGGTGCCGTTGGGGGAGACTCCTGTCCGGAAAGCCCGGCCCGGGGGCAAAGAGGTGTGAGCAGGACCAGAGCCAGCAGGAAGGACAGAGGTCTCATGAGGGTCCGGTTTCAGGTTCGGGGTTCCGGCCGTCGCAGCTCGCACAACCGTGCGTCCTCCACGTCCATCTCATCACGAGCCGTACCCGGAATGTAGTCCTCTCCGATCTCGAAGGGATAGAACCTGGACGGGCGGAGAGACTCCCATCCGCCGCAACGGAGCGGTAGAACGTGTGGGCCCGGTTCATCCCATTCCGGAGGCTCGGGGATTCTCTCCAAGAATGCTCAGGAAGTGGGGGGATGGCATGTCCTGTTTCGACGTAGGCGGGAGGAGTCGTCGGCGCAGTCCTCTTTCCTTGACCGGGCTGCTCTCCCTTTGACCGGGCTGCTCTTCCATCGACCGGGCTGCTCTTCCGCTGAGGGGGCTCACCCGGCGTCCGAGCTCGCCAGGAACACGGGATCGTCTCTCAGGCCCGGAATCCAGAATCGGGCCACTCCCTCGGCGATCTCGTTGGGACCTGCACCCTGGCAGTTCGTCAGGACGATCACGGTCAGGTCATCGTCCAGGTACCGATGGAGGGCTACGGTGTTGCCGCCGGACGCGAAGGCCGCCCGGTGCCCCGGCCGATCCACGGTTCCCCATCCCAAGCCGTAGCCCATGATCTTCCCGTCCAGCCGAGCCACGGATTCATCCACCAGCCTCACGGGCTCCCACAACTCCCGGGCGCTCTCCGGAGACAAAATCGTTCCGGCTCTCAGCGCCTGGTCCCAGGCCACCAGATCCCGGAGGGTGGAGTTCAGGCCTCCAGTGGTCAACATGAAGTCGGGGTAGTCCACGTGGAGTCGGTGAAGATGGTCGGTAGGGCGGAGTCTCCCTTCCCCGGAAGCTTCCAGGCGGCTGTACCAGGGGCCGCGACCCGGGACGATGGCGCTGAATCCTCCGAAGGTGGTCTGCTCCATCCCCGCCGGGCGAAGCAGGTCCTCCGAGAGAAACTCCGGAAAGGAGGTGTCGGTTACGGACTCGACGATAGCCTGGATGAGGGCATAATTCGTCTGGTTGTACCGCCACGCCGTGCCCGGGGAGAACTGCAGGGGCCGGGTCCGGAGGGAATCCAGAGCGTCGGGAAAGGACTCCGCCACCACCCTCAACTCGGAACCCGACTCCGTGGCCATCTCAGGAAGCCCGGAGGTATGGCTGAGCAATCGCCGGATCGTGATTCCGTGCCAGGCGCTGGGGAGTCCGCTCATGTGCTGTTCCACGGGATCGTCCAGGGAAAGGCGACCCTCCTGGACAAGCCTCATGACGGCAGCCCCCGTGAAAGACTTCGTTACCGACGCAAGGCGGTATACGGTCTCGGCCGTGGCCGCCTGGTCGAACTCCAGACTGGCCAGTCCGTACCCCCGGAGCTTCTCGACCCTCCCCTCTTGAAGCACCGCCAGGGAGAGACCGGGGATCTGCCGGTCCTTCATCCACTCCTGGACCCACTGATCCACCGGGTCATCCACGGGCTTCTGGCAGGCCGGTAGAGTCGGAAGGAAGAGGCTCAGGAGGGCCATGACTGCACTCGAAGGAATGCGGCGGGGCATCGAAGGGGCACCGCTGGTCTTCCTCTCCTCGGGCATGGGCTTCCTCTCCATTCTCATCGAGTTATCGGACCCGCTCGTCCTCCAGCACCGGCGGCACCCGGGCCCGGCTGGCCTGCTCCAGGTCGTAGGCCCAGGCCAGGAGCTCCGCTTCCGTCCACATGTCTCCGATGAACGCCGCCACGAAGGGCGTGCCGTCCCCGTAGTAGGCGAAGGGAACGGTGACCACGGGGATTCCCAGGTGGTTCACGATATTGCTGGGGAGCTCCGGATGGTTGTTGGGATTGTACTCAGGCCGCTCCGGGTCCTCCACCAGGGGTCCTATGGGAGCACCGGCCTGAGGGAAGAAGAGGCCGTCCAGCTCGTGCTCACCCATGACCTTCCGGAAGAGCTCCCGGATTTCCTTCCGCCAGCTCTGGAACGCGTCGCCTGCTTCCGTGGCGCTGGGTCGGGCCGGATTTCTTTCTCCGGTCCATTTCCCGTAGTCCCGTCCCGTGAGCTCGCCCCACTTCCGGAGGGTCTTCACCGGGGCGTCCGGGCCCAGGCTCCGGAGGTAGAGGAGGAGGTCATGGGGACCCTGGGACGGTACCCTGGGACGTTGGTCGTAGAGCTCCACGAAGCCGCTGTCTCGAAAGGGGTCTTCCACCACTTCCGCCCCTTGCTTCTTCAGGACCCCGATGGCCCGGGCGTAGAGGCTGTCCGTCTCGGAAGCCAGGGGCAGGAAGGAATCCCGCCAACCCGGGCCCACCAGACCGAACCGGCGGCCTGAGAGCGCGCTCTCCGACAGGGCGGCCCGGTATCCGTCTTCAGGCATCCGATCCACGGCGGCGAAGGTGGCCAGGTCCTCGGGAGTGGGTCCCGCCAGGACATCCAGGGCCAGGGCCGCGTCCTCCACGGTACGGGCCAGGGGCCCCACCACGTCCACATAGGTGGCGTTCATGGGCACGACGCCTTCCAGGGGGACCAACCCGAAGGTGGGTTTCACGCCCACCAGGGCCTGAGCACCCGCCGGGTTCTGAATGGATCCGCCGGTTTCCGTCCCCACGCCCAGCACTGCGAAGCTGGCGTTCACAGCCGTGGCCGTGCCCCCGCTGGAGCCCCCCGGGACCCGGTCCACGGCGTAGGGGTTCAGGGTTGCTCCTGCCAGGGAGCTCCGGGTTCGGGTACCGTGGCCACCGAAGTCCGGAAGGTTCGTCTTCCCGAGGATGACGGCCCCGGCCTCCCGGAGGCGCTCCACTACCGCAGCGTCATCCCCGGGGATCAGGTCGATACCGCCCGTGGTGCGACTGAAGCCCGAGAACCCCGCCGTGGTGGGGAGGCCCCTCATGTTCATGTTGTCCTTGATGACCACTGGCACCCCGTGAAGGGGGCTCCGGGGTCCCCGTGCCCGGTACTCCCGGTCCAGCGCCGCCGCCGTGGCCAGGGCCTGGGGGTTTACGGAGATGAAGGCGTTGTAACGGGACTCGTAGCGGTGGATCCGGTGGAGGAAGGCCCGGGTGAGGTCCAGGATGGAATACCGGCCCCGGGCCAGGTCTTCCTGGATTCGGCTGGCCGTGAGCTCCCGGACCCGGATCCTCTCGCCGGCCCGCTCCAGGGCCTTCAGCTCCCCCGGCGTGAGCTCCAGGACCCGGATTTCTTCCGGGCCGGGAACGGGAACGGTGGGCGCACGGCCGACGGAAAGTGGGGTGACGGACTCTTCGGCCCCGGAGGAGACCTCCGGACGGGATCCAGTGGAGACGCAGCCCTGCAGAGCCACGACGAGGCCAAGGACTGCCGGCGCCGGGAATCGCTGCCATTGCTGCCATCCCGCCCGGGGCATGAACGCTCCTTTCACAGACCAGAGGACCCTCAACAACCGGAAGGCTGGAGGAAATCGGAACTTGTGGGGCCGTTCCGCGCCTGCCAAGGCCCGCTCTCAAGGCCCGCTCTCATGGCCCTCTCCCATGCCCCTCTCCTTGTGAGCCGGCGGGGGACCGTCTGATGAGAGGGGAGGGGCCTCGGCCCGGGGAGGATCTTCGGCCCGGGGAGGATCTTCGGACCTGGGAGGGTCCTACGCACCTCCGCTTGTGGGATCTGGTGACTCGGGGCTACTGTTTTCAAGGACCCCGTGTCTTCCCGAAAAGAGAGAACCCATGTCCGAGAACGGATCCGAGGATGCCGCCTCGAGGGGCAGGCTTCCGTCCCTCCTGGAGAACTGGATCAGTCTCGTCGGGATGATCCTGGCCGCCGCCAGCTTCTTCGCCGTGGCGGCCCTCATCGCCATGGACGTCTTCAGTGGGCTTCCCAATCCCTACATGGGAATCCTCACCTATCTGGTGGCTCCCGGTTTCCTGATTGCGGGCCTCCTTCTCATCCTCGTCGGCGCCCTGGTGGAGCGGCGGCGCAGGCGGAGGCTCGGGGAAGGGGAGATCCCGCGGCATCCCATCATCGATTTCAATCGGCCCAGACATCGCCGGACGTTTGTCGTGGCGGGTGTCGTGACGTTCCTCTTCTTCCTGGCAACGGCCGTGGGATCGTACCGAACCTACCATTTCACCGAGTCCGTGGAGTTCTGTGGGCAGACATGCCACACGGTCATGGAGCCCGAGTTCACGGCCTACCAGGGATCACCTCATGCCCGGGTGGCGTGCGTCCAATGCCACATCGGCCCCGGGGCGGACTGGTTCGTGAAATCCAAGCTCTCCGGAGCGTACCAGGTCTACGCCACCCTGGCGAACACCTACCCCCGGCCCATTCCCACACCCATCGAGAATCTCCGGCCCGCTCAGGAGACCTGCGAGCAGTGTCATTGGCCCCGGAAGTTCTTCGGAAACGCCGAGCGGGTGAACCAGCACTTCTTCTCCGATGAAGCCAACACCCCATGGACCATACGGCTTCTCATGAAGATCGGGGGCGGAGATCCGGAGCTGGGCCGCGTGGGCGGGATCCACTGGCACATGAACATCAACAACAAGGTGGAATACATCGCCACCGACGAGGAGCGGCAGGTCATTCCCTGGGTCCGGGTGACGAGCTCCGAGGGGGAGGTCACGGTCTACCAGTCCGAGAGCAACCCTCTGGATCCCGACACCATGGAGGAGGCGGAGATCCGGCTGATGGACTGCATCGACTGCCACAATCGTCCGTCCCACATCTACGACCCTCCTTCCCGGGCGGTGAACCTGGCCATGAGTACGGGCCGGATCAGCACGGATCTCCCCTTCATCAAGAAGATGGGGACCGAGCTCCTCACCGCCGAGTACCGGACCACTCAAGAGGCCCTGAGTTCCATCTCCGATTCCCTTACCGCCGCCTACGAGGACGATCCCGTCAATCCGGCCCAGGTGCGGAAAGCCATGGACGAGTTGGGGAGGATCTATCAGGACAACTTCTTCCCGGAGATGAACGTGGACTGGCGGGTCTACCCCGACAACGTGGGCCATACCCTCTTCCCCGGGTGTTACCGGTGTCACGACGGACAGCACGTCAGCCCGGAGGGAGAGGCGGTCACCCACGACTGCACCGCCTGCCACGTGATCATCGGCCAGGGGTCGGGGGCCCGAGCCGATACCCTGGCCCCTGGAGGGCTCCAGTTTCAGCACCCGGTGGACATCAGCGAGCTCTGGCGTTCCGTGAACTGCGCGGAGTGCCATACCGGTGGTGTGACCTGAAGCCGCCCCACGGATCCGCAACGGGTTCCATCCAGTTTCGAATTCTCTCCGCCGGACCCCCGTCCACCGCACTTCCGGCGACAGGGCGGGATTGAGCCGAAGCCCGTCCTCGCTCTTACGAGAAGCTGGAACCTTCTGAGAGGCCGGGTCCACGGGCGGGTTTTCCCATGTGATCCCGGGATGGTTGCAGGCGTCTCCCGGCTCCGGCCCGGCAGTCCGAGGTTGACATCCCCGTAGAATGTGATATTAATACAAACGTTTGAATCAAGCCGGCGCAGAGGCCAGGCCGGTCCCGCCTTGCGGAAGGGACGATGATGGAACCCGACGAGAACACCCCGGGCGACCCCGGGCAACCCGAGCAAGAGGACACCCGGTTCCGGCTCATAGGGGCGGGCCGCCATCTCTTCTCCACCCAGGGGTTTCACGGCACATCGGTTCGGGCCCTCACGGCGGAGGCCGGGGCCAACCTGGGGGCTGTGACCTACCACTTCCAATCCAAGGAAGGTCTGTACGAGGCCGTCCTGGACCACTGCTTCGGGCCGGTTCGGGAACGGGTGGCCATGGCGGCCCGGCTTCCCATCTCCCCCATGGAGCAGGTGGAGCTCTTCGTGAGGGGCATGTACCAGCACCTGTGGGACAACCCGGAGCTGCCTCGCCTCATCGTGCAGGAGCTGGTCCTGGGGGACCGGCCCTCCCAGCCCATTCTGGACATGCTTCGGGCCGTGGTGGGCACCCTGGCGGAGATCCTGGAGAAAGGCCAGGAAGAGGGGAGCATCGTGCCCGGGGATCCGGTTCTCCAGGCCCTGAGCGTGCTCTCCCAACCCATCTACCTCTCCGTGGTATCGGCCACCTTGAAGAGAGAGGATCTCCGGGACGCGGATCTGCCGGTGCCTCAGCGCTCCGGAGAAAACCACGCGGTATCCATTCTTCGGCGAGCTCTCCTGGCTCGGGAGGAGGAAGGAGGAAGGACAGGATGAGATGGAGACTGAAGTGGGTTGGCGTGGCCCTGGCGGTCCTGACGCTGTTGCCCCCGAGGCTGGCTGCCCAGAGAGGAGCGTTCTCTCAGGAAACGAATCCCCTGACCCTCGAAGAGGCGGTGAGCCTCGCCCTTGGAAGTCATCCCGTCGTGGGACGGGCCCGGGCCCACAGAACCGGGGCCGAAGCCCGCCTGGACCAGGCCCGAGCCAGCTGGCTTCCGTCCCTGACCACGGAGGGCTCCCTGGCCCGTTTTCAGGAGCCCATGGTGGTGGCCCCTCTCCACGGGTTCGATCCCACCCGCCCTCCGTCCTTCGACCGGAATCTGGTTCAGGGCAACCTGTCCCTGGGCTACACCCTCTTCGACGGAGGAGCTCGGGGGGCCCGTGTGGATCGAGCCGAAGCCGGGGTGGCGGCAGCTGCGGTGGGTGAAGAGCTCTCCAGGATGGATCTAACCCTCCAGGTGAGCCGGGCCTACCTGGCGGTTCTGGCTGGAGAGGAGCTCGTGGAGGCGGCCGAGGCCCAGATCGAGGCCCTGGAGTCCGAGGAGGATCGGGCTCGCCAGTTCCTGGAGGAGGGGAAGGCAGCCCGGGTGGACCGGCTCCGGGTTCAGGCCGCCCTGAGCCGGGCTCGGGCCGACGCCATCTCCGTCCGGTCGGACCTGGACCTGGCCTGGGGCCGCCTGGCTCGCCTTACCGGAGCCTCCCGACGAGGACTCCGCGAAAGGTCCCTGATCCCGGTGGGTCTGGGAGACCATCCGGTGCCTTCCCGGGGCCGCACCCTGGAGACGGCCAGGTCCAACAGTCCGGATCTGGCTCTGGCACGCAGGGAGCTGGCTGCCGCTGCGGCGGAGGTCCGGGAGGCGGGATCGACGTGGTTGCCCTCGGTCCGGGCTGGGGGACGCTACCAGAACTACGGGACCCTGGATGGGGGACACACCCAGGAGTGGCAAGCGACCCTGAGCGTCGCCTATCCCATCTTCACCGGAGGGGCCCGAGGGGCCGAGCAGCAGGGAGCTCGAGCCGAGGAACGGGAGGCGGCCCAGGGCGTTCGCCTGGCAGAGCTGGAGGTGGAGGAGAAGGTGGAGGACGGTCTGGCTGCCCTGGAAGAGGCCCGTGCCCGCCGGGAAGCCCTGGAGCTGGGGGTGACTCAGTCCCGGGAGGTGGCTCGCATCGAGGCCCTGGCCCTGGAGGCCGGGGCCGGAGTGCAGACGGATTTCCTGAAGGCCCAGGCCGATCTCTTCCGGGCCCGGGCCGCCCTGGTCCAGGCCCGTCACGGCGAGATTCTGGCCCGGCTCCAGCTGGCCCGGGTCATGGGAGAGCTGACACAGGAGTGGATTGAGGAACACGTGGAGGTGAAGCGATGAACGCCTTTTCGGCGAAGACCCGACCTGACCCCCGGAGGAGGAAGCCTCACTCCGTGAGCCGCCTTTCCCTGGCCCCCGTCCATGTCCTGACCGCACTCGTCCTCCCCTTGCTGCTCAACTCCTGCGGGCCGGCGGAGGAGGACACGGCGATCCGAGCCTCGGGTACCGTGGAGGCCACGGAAGCCGATCTGGGCTTCCAGGTCGCCGGCCGCATCGAGTGGCTGGGTTTTCGGGAAGGGGATTCGGTGAAAGCCGGGATCGAGGCCGCACGCCTCGACCAGGCCGAGCTCCGGGCCCAGCTCCGCTCGGCCCAGGCCGGCCTCCAGGCGGCCCGGTCCAGGCTCCAGGAGCTGGAGAGGGGCTTTCGACCCCAGGAGGTTGCCCAGGCAAGGGCCGCCCTCCGGGGAGCCCGGGAACGAATGGAGGATGCCCGACGGGACAGGGACCGGGCCAGACGCCTCCATGAAGGTGGGGCCATCAGCCAGGAGGCCCTGGACAAGGCGGAGACTGCCGCGGAGGTGGCGGAGTCGGCCTTCGACCAGGCCAGGGAGCGGGTGCACCTCCTGGAAGAGGGCCCCCGGCAGGAGCAGGTGGAGGCCCAGAGGGCCCTGGTGACCTCTGCCGAAGCGTCCGTGGCCCGTGTGGAAGCCACCCTGGCCAATGCCACTGTCACCATCCCTTTCCCGGGCATCATCACCGTCCGGCACCGGGAACCGGGAGAGACCGTGTCCCCGGGCCTGCCGGTCTTCACCCTCATGGATCCTGAGGACCGCTGGGTCCGGATCTACGTCCGGGAAGACCGGATCGGAGCCGTGTCCCTGAGACAGAAGGCCTCCATCTCCTCGGATACCTATCCGGACCGAAGCTACGAAGGGGAGGTGACCTTCATCGCCAACGAGGCGGAGTTCACCCCCCGGAACGTCCAGACCACGGAGGAGCGGGTGAAGTTGGTATACGCCGTAAAGGTTCGGATAACCGGCGACCCGGATCACGATCTGAAGCCCGGGATTCCCGCAGACGTCGTGCTCCTGGAGTCGGAGGGGTCATGAGTCCCCGGCCGAGCGACCCCGGACGGCCATCCGGGGTCGGCGCCAGCTCAGCCGGTGACGGCCTGGCGTCGGAGCTGACTCCCGTCTCCGGGGAATCGGTGCGGGTGGAAGGTCTGACCCGCCACTTCGGGGATACCGCCGCCGTCTCGGACCTGAGCTTCCAGGTCGGGGAGGGAGAGCTCTTCGGGATCGTGGGGCCCGACGGGGCCGGCAAGACCACGACCCTCCGGATGTTGGCCGGCGTCCTGCCTCCCACCTCCGGCCGGGCCGTGATCCACGGAGTGGAGGTGGGGGAGGATCCGGAGGGGGTCAAACCCTTCATCGCCTATATGTCCCAGCAGTTCGGGCTGTACCAGGACCTGACGGTCCGGGAGAACATGGACTTCTATGCCGACCTCTACCGGGTGCCGGGGGCGGACCGACCGGAACGCATGGAGCGTCTCTTCGCCTTCTCGAACCTGGGGCCCTTCCAGGGCCGCCTGGCAGGCCAGCTTTCCGGGGGGATGAAGCAGAAGCTCTCCCTCTCCTGTGCCCTCATCCATCATCCCCGGGTTCTCATCCTGGACGAGCCCACCTTCGGGGTGGATCCCATCTCCCGCCGGGACCTCTGGCTCATCCTCCACGAGATGGTGGCGGAAGGGGTCACGGTCCTGGTCTCCACCTCCTACCTGGACGAGGCGGAGCGTTGTGACCGTGTGGTCCTCCTCCGGGATGGAAGGGTGTTGGCTCTGGACGCCCCGGACCGGCTCCTGGAGCTCCTCCCCGGGGACGTGGTCTCCGTGGAGGGACCTCGTCCCCGAGCCATGGCCGGGGTGATCCGGACGGTGGACGGCGTGCTGGGGGCTGCCCTCTTCGGCAACGCCGTCCACGCGGTCCTGGCCGACGGGAAGGAGGCCCAGAAGCGTCTGGAGGAGGTGCTGAAGGAGGAGGGCCTGGACGTGGAGAGTCTGGAGCGGACCGAGCCCTCCCTGGAGGACGTGTTCCTGCACCTGGTCCGGGAAGGGGTGACAGAAGAGGAGAAGGAAGGAGAGGATGCTCGTGGCTGATGCCGGCCCATGGACCCGGGGGAAAGGCAGCGACGCGGTGGTGGTGGAGAGCCTCACCCGGAAGTTCGGAGACTTCACCGCCGTGGACCGGGTCACCTTCTCGGTGGAGGAAGGTGAGATCTTCGGCTTCCTGGGTCCCAACGGTGCCGGAAAGACCACGACCATCCGGATGCTCATCGGCCTGCTGCCCCCCACGTCGGGAGAAGGATGGGTGTCCGGGCTCAACATCCTCACGGAAGGAGAGGCCATTCGCAGGCGCATCGGATACATGTCCCAGCGCTTCTCCCTCTACCGGGACCTCACCGTGGAAGAGAACATCCGCCTCTTCGCCGGCCTGTACGAGGTCAGCGGGGAGCGTTACCGGGAACGCCGGGCCTGGGTCCTGGAGATGTCCGGACTGGGAAACCGCCTGGACGATCTCACCGACGACCTGCCTCTGGGCTGGAAGCAGCGGTTGGCCCTGGGGTGCGCCGTTCTCCATGAGCCCCCCATCCTCTTCCTGGACGAACCCACGTCCGGGGTGGATCCCTCGGCCCGGCGGGAGTTCTGGGACCTCATCAACAGCATGGCCGAGGGAGGGACCACGATCCTGGTGAGTACCCACTACATGGAGGAGGCGGAGTACTGCAACCGGCTGGTTCTCATGAATCGGGGTGCCGTGGTGGCCCTGGACGAGCCGGCGGGCCTCCGGGCTCGCATGGACCGGCCCCTCCTGGAGCTGCGGACATCGGACCCTGCCCGGACCGTGGAGGCTCTCAAGGACCGGGAGGGCATCCTGGAGGCGTCCATGTACGGACGCCGGGTGCACCTGGTGGTCTCCGACGAGACGGACATCCGGGAGCGAGTGCCGGGGCTACTGGAGGAGCAGGAGGTGACCCTGGAGAGGATGGAGCGGATCCCTCCCTCCCTGGAGGACGTGTTCGTGGCCCTGGTCCGGGCCGAGGGAGGAGCGGTGGAAGGATGAAGCCCCTGGACCTCGTCCGCCTCTGGGCCATGGCCCGGAAGGAGGCTCTGCAGCTCCGGAGGGATCCCCGGAGCTTGATCCTGGCCTTCATCCTTCCGGTTCTCATGGTCCTGTTCTTCGGCTACGCCATCACCTGGGACGTGAAGGATATCCGGCTCTCGGCCTGGGACCAGGACCGGACCCGGGAGAGCCGGGAGCTCCTGGAGGCCTTCCAGGCCAGCGGGTACTTCACCCTCACGGAGAGAGCGGAGGGATACCGGGAGGTGGAGGAGGCCCTGGCCCTGGGCCGGGTTCGTGCCGTCCTGGTCATCCCTCCGGACTACTCGGAGACCCTGGCCTCGGGCCGGCCGGCTCCGGTGCAGCTTCTCCTGGACGGGGCCGATGCCAACACAGCCACCATCGCCATGAACTATGCCGATGCCATTGTGGCGGGGGAATCGGTGGACCTGGTTCTCCAGGGTCGGGAGCTTCCCACCATGGTGGAATCCGAAACCCGGATCTGGTACAACGAGACCCTGGAGAGCCGGAACATGGTGGTGCCCGGTCTGGTGGCCGCCATCATGTCCATCATCGCCGCCATGCTCACCTCCCTCACCATCGCCCGGGAGTGGGAACGGGGAACCATGGAGCAGCTGGCGGCCACCCCGGTCCGGGCCCTGGAGATCGTCCTGGGCAAGCTTCTCCCCTACGTGGCCATCGGACTCTTCGACGTGGCCATGACCGTGGCTGTGGGCGTATGGGTCTTCGGGGTGCCGTTCCGGGGGAGTGTGCTCCTCCTGGCCGGCATGTCTCTCCTCTTTCTGGTGGGAGCCCTGGGGGTGGGGATCTTCATCTCCGCCGTCGCCGGATCCCAGGTCTTCGCCATGCAGGCGGCCATGGTGGCCACGTACCTTCCGGCAGTCCTCCTCTCCGGCTTCCTCTTCGACATCTCCGCCATGCCCGTGGCCCTCCAGGCCGTCACGTTTCTGGTTCCGGCCCGCTACTTCGTGGTGGTGACCCGGGGGATCCTGCTCAAGGGAGTCGGGGCCGGTGTGCTTTGGCCCCAGGCCGTGTTCATGACCGTCTTCGCCGTGGTGGGCCTGGGTCTGGCCACCAGGGTCTTCAAGAAGGAGATCCCGGCATGAGCTTCTCTCCCCTCCGGGTCAAGGAGATGGTTCGCAAGGAGCTCCGCCAGCTCCTCAGAGACCCGAAGACCAAGCGCATCACCTTCGCCGCTCCCATCATCCAACTGGTCCTCCTGGGCTATGCCGTGACCACGGACGTGGAGGACCTGTCCACGGTGGTGGTGGATCACGACCAGACCAGTGAGTCCAGGCTCCTCCTGGAGACCATCACCTCCTCTGGATACTTCCGGATCGTGAGCCGATACGACCGGCCCCAGGCCCTGCAGGAAGCCCTGGACGCCGGCCGGGCCCGGGTGAGCGTGGAGATCCCCCGGGGCTTTGCCCAAGGGCTGGAGGGAAGGGGTGGAGCCGAGATCCAGGTCCTCATCGACGGCACGAGCTCCAATACCGCCACCGTGGCCCAGGGCTACATGGAGCGTATCGTCCGGGACTTCTCGGCGGACCGGGCCCGGGAGCATGGCATGGAGCTCCAGGGGGGAATCCAGGTTCGGACCCGGGCCTGGTACAACCCGGATCTGTCCAGCCAGGTCTACAACGTGCCCGCCATCGTCGGGATCCTCCTCATGCTCATGGCTCTCCTTCTCACCGCTCTCGCCGTCGTCCGGGAGCGGGAGCTGGGCACTTTGGAGCAGCTCATGGTGAGTCCCATCTCTCCGCGGGAGCTCATTCTGGGGAAGACGGTCCCGGTGGTGATCATCTGTCTCATGGATCTGGCCCTCATCACCGTGGTGGCCATGCTCTGGTTCGACGTTCCGTTCCGGGGCTCGGTCTTCGTCCTGTTGATGGCCGCCCTGGTCTATATCCTGGCGGGTCTGGGCTTCGGGCTCCTCATCTCCACCATCTCCCGGACCCAGCAGGAAGCCTTTCTCACCATGTTCCTGTTCTTCCTCCCGGCCCTGATCCTGTCCGGGTTCATGTATCCCATCGAGTCCATGCCGAAGATCTTCCAGGACCTGACTCTGGCGAATCCCATCCGCTACTTCATGGAGATGGTCCGGGGGATCTTCCTGAAGGGACTGGGGATCCGGGACCTCTGGATCCACTACCTGGTTCTGGGGGGAATGACGGTGCTGGCCCTGGGTGCGGCGGCTTTCCGGTTCAACAAGAGGCTGGAGTAGGACACCGGGAGAGACCTGAAACAGCCCGGAGCGGAGCCGAGTGCCGAAAGCAACGGTTCCGGGGCGGGCCGCGTCTCAAGATCGATGGATCGTCCTTGCGCCGAGTCGCCGGCCCACTCCACGAGGATCCGAATGAGACGAATCCCCGGTCCTGCCACGCGTCGAGTTCTGCCTCTTCTTCTCATCCTCTGTGTCGCCCCTCTTGCCCATCCCTGTCCCGCTCCGGCCCAGGTGGAGCCCGCTGGCCCGGAAGACCAGGAGCTCGGGGATCTCATCCGCCTCTTCCTGGACTGCCAGGGTCGGGGCTGCCACGACATGGACTACTTCCGGCGGGAGATCCAGTTCGTGAACTGGGTCAGGGACCAGCGGGATGCCCATGTCCACCTCCTCATCACCTCCCAGTCCACAGGAGCCGGGGGGAGCTACTTCGACCTGGCCTTCCTGGGCCGGGGGGAGTATGAGGAGGAGTCCGACACCTTGCACTACGTCTCCGCCTACGATGCCACCTCCGACGAGATCCGGGAGGGATTGGCGGGGATCATCAAGATCGGTCTCATGCGGTACGTGGGGCTCACGCCCGTGGCCCAGGATATCCGGATCGACCTGCGGGAGCCGGAGTCCCAGGAGGCCGGTGTCCAGGAGACGCGACCGGCCGGGGCCACGGTCGATCCGGAGGACGACCCCTGGAACTTCTGGGTCTTCAACGCCAGCGTGAGCGGCGGGTTCGGGGGCGAGTCCTCCCAGAGCTCGAACCGTTTCAGCGGCTCCTTCTCGGCGAACCGGACCACGGAGGAGTGGAAGGCCAGCCTTCGTGTGTCCTCCCGATACAATGAGAACAGCTTTGACTACGAGGAGTACACCAGCACCAGCGTTCGCCGGGACCACACCTTCTCCGGCTCCCTGGTGAAGAGCCTGGGGCCCCAGTGGTCCGCGGGACTCCGAGGCTCTCTCACCCACTCCACGTTCTACAACTACGATCTCTCCGCCTCGGCTGCTCCCGTTCTGGAGTACAACGTCTTTCCCTACTCCGAGTCCTCCCGGCGGAGCCTCACCATCCAGTACGCCGTGGAAGCGGGGTATTCCGATTACCGGACCCGGACCATCTACCTGGAAGACGAGGAGACCCTCCTGAGCCAGAGCCTCACGGTAGGTCTCAACCTCCGCCAGCCCTGGGGGTCCGCCCACACGTCCCTGGACGCGGCCCACTACTTCCATGACCTGGACCTGCACCACGTGACCCTCTTCGGCCTCATCGACATCCGTCTGGCCAGGGGGCTCTCCCTGAACGTCATGGGGAGCGGAGGTCGGGTGAAGGACCGGATCTCCGTCGGGTACCAGGACGCCACCACCGAGGAGCTCCTCCTCCGTCGCCGTCTGTTGGAGACGGACTACGAGTACTCCATGTCCATCGGCTTCCGGTACCGTTTCGGATCCGTGTTCAACAACATCGTGAACCCGAGGCTGGGAGGTGGAATGGGAGGGCCCGTCTTCTTCGGGTTCTGACGCGGCTCGATTCCCGTTCTCCAGGAAGCCACGACGCCCCGGAGGGCTCTCTCCCCCCGGGGCGTCTCGTCCTCTTCAGGTGTCCGGGCCGGCAGCCCGATTTCCCCGGATCAATAGAAGGGGTTGTCTCCGGAGGTGTGGTCCGTGACGTCGTGGACCGCCGTGACTTCGGGGATGGCCTGACGGACCATCCGTTCCACCCCCTGCTTCAGGGTCATCCGGGAGAGGGCGCATCCCTGGCAGCCTCCGCCCATCTGGATGAAGATCTCCGTGCCCTGGACGTCCACCAGGTTGATTTCCCCTCCGTGGGCCGCAACCGCCGGGTTCACCTGGGCGTCCAGCACCTCCTGGACCTGTTCCGCCAGCTCTCCCTTGGGTGGTCCCTCCACCCGGGGGGTGCGCTGGGGCGGCCGGATCTCGAAGCCGCTCTCGTTCGCCCTCTCCACGTAGTCCACCGTGGCCCCCTCCATCCGCTGGGCGCTGTCCCGGGCGATGAGGACGGAGAAGTCCTCCAGCTCCACCTCCACGTCGTCGTCTGTCCGGTCCGACTCCGGGACCAGGGTCAGCTCGAAGCGGGGGCCGCCACCCACACCGGCGCCGGGGTGGGCCACGATCCGGAGAGCCCGCAACTCCCCTTCGCTCTGCTCGATGAACGTCCGAACCACTTCTCGGGCTCGTTCCGTGACCGTCAGCTCCATGTCCATCTCCTCATTCAAAATCCAGGGAAGGCTCCCGATTCCGGAAACGCTTCCGGCCCTTCGCGGTCTCCGTTCTCCTACCCGCGGAACCCTTCGGGGTTCTCTCCCCACTCTGCTCCTGGCGGGGCCCGCGGCCTGGCTGACGCCAGGGCTCGTCCCGTCCGGGCACCTCCGGGCCGGTTGCTGGAATATCCCACGCCCGGGGTTTAATGCAAGGATGGGGCCGAAACCACACACCGGTTGCTGCCCGTCCCGGGGGTCTCTACCTTTTCGGGCCTCTTGACGGCTGGGCCTCCTGTACACCCGAACATGTAGGACTTCATGCCTGACAACGATGTGATGGACCGGCTCGTGTCCCTGTGCAAGCGCCGTGGCTACATTTTTCAGTCTTCCGAGATCTACGGCGGAACGGGCTCCGTGTGGGACTACGGGCCCCTGGGAATCGAGCTGAAACGGAATATCAAGGATCGCTGGTGGAGCTCCATGGTCCACGAGCGGGACGATATCGAAGGCCTGGATTCGGCCATTCTCATGCATCCCCGGGTATGGGAGGCCTCGGGTCACGTGGAGGGGTTCACCGACCCCCTGGTGGAGTGCGGCAACTGCCACCGTCGCTTCCGGGCCGACATGGAGGAGGTGGCCGACGGGCAGTGTCCGGTGTGCGGGACCCGGGACACCTTCACCGACCCCCGGAAGTTCAACCTCATGTTCCGGACCTTCATGGGGCCGGTGGAGGACGAGTCCCACCAGGTGTTCCTCCGGCCGGAGACGGCCCAGGGAAGCTACGTGAACTTCCTGAACATCCAGGGTGCCGCCCGGCAGAAGATCCCCTTCGGCATCGCCCAGATCGGCAAGGCGTTCCGGAACGAGATCACCCCCGGCAACTTCATCTTCCGGACCCGGGAATTCGAGCAGATGGAGATGCAGTACTTCGTGGAGCCGGGAACGGACGAGGAGTGGTTCGAGCACTGGAAGGCCGCACGGATGGAGTGGCATCTGGCCCTGGGCATCACCAGGGAGAAGCTCCGCTTCATCGAGCACGGGCCCGACGAGCTGGCCCACTACGCCAAGACCGCCTTCGACATCGAGTACGAGTATCCCTTCGGCTGGAAGGAGTTCGAGGGGGTCCACAACCGGACCGACTTCGACCTCTCCCGACACCAGGAGTTCTCCGGCAAGCGCCTGGAGTACATCGACACGGGGTCCGGAAAGCGTTTCGTGCCCTACGTCATCGAGACGGCCGTGGGGGTGGACCGTACCCTCCTGGTGATCCTGGCCGACGCCTACCGGGAGGAGGAGGTGGAGGGGGAGGAACGGGTGGTCCTGGGTCTGAACCCGTCCCTGGCCCCCATCAAGGTGGCCGTCTTCCCCCTGGTGAAGAAGGACGGGCTCCCGGAGAAGGCGGAGAAGATCCACAACGAACTCCGGGGCGCCGCCGTACCCTCCTTCTTCGACAAGGCCGGCTCCATCGGCCGTCGCTACCGGAGACAGGACGAGGCCGGAACTCCCTGGTGCGTGACGGTGGACGGCCAGACCAACGAGGACGATACCGTCACGATTCGGGACAGAGATTCCCTGGAGCAGGTCCGGGTGGCCTCGGACCAGATCCTGAGCTGGATCCGGGAGAGGCTGTAGTCCGGCGGCCCAGGGAGGCCTCCCGGCGCCGACCTTGCGAAAACCCGACTCTTTCGGCCAAATCCATGTGCCTCGTCCATGAAAGGGGTCGACGGAAGAACCCGACGCCCCTCTCAACCCGTGGAGTGAGCCATGAAGCCCGGATCGTTCCGTCCTTGTCCTCTCCGTCTCCTTCCTCTGATGGCCTTCCTCCTGCCCACGGGCTCTCTCGCCGCCCAGGAGGAGCCGGAAGCCCCGGAAGACCGGGAGCCGCCGCCCCAGACCTTCGACTGGTACCTGGAGAGGGGAGTTCCCTCCTCCACCCCCTGGGGCCAGGCCGTGGACACGGCGTACACCCGGGAGATCCTCTCCTGGACCACCATGCCCGAGTACACGAATCCCGTGGTGGACCACCTCCCGGCCCATCCTACCGTGGTGTCTCCCCGTGACCACTTCGGGTATGCCATCGGCAAGCCGGGGGTCCTGCACCACGTGGACGAGATCTACGGCTACTTCCGGGACCTGGAGGCCTCCACGGACCGGGTCCGGTTCCAGCTCCTGGGCGAGACGGAGGAGGGGAACCGCCTGGCCCTGGTGCAGGTGGGAAGCCAGGAGAACCTGGCCCGGCTGGACGAGATCCGCGCCGGCCTGAACGCACTGGCCGACCCCCGGGCCACCTCTGAGGAGGAGGCGGAGCGCATCATCCGGGACATCCCCCCCATCTATACGCTCTACGCCGGCCTCCACTCCCCGGAGACGGGTCCCCCGGAGATGGTCATGGAGCTGGCCTACCGCCTGGCCGCCTCCGACGCTCCCATGATCCGCACCATCCGGGACAACGTGGTGGTGTTCATCGTTCCCGTTGCGGAGCCCGACGGCCGGGACCGGGTGGTGGAGTGGCACCAGCGCTACAACGCCGACACCTACCGCATGGAAGACCGGGTGAGCGGCCCGCCCTACTGGGGCAAGTACATCTTCCACGACAACAACCGGGACGGCCTCCAGCTCTCCGCCCGTCTCACCCAGGAGTTGGTGGAGCTCTTCCTGGAGTGGAAATACCCCGTGGGCCACGACCTCCACGAGTCCGTCCCCTACCTGTACGTCTCCACCGGCACGGGCCCCTACAACGCCACCGTGGATCCCATCACCATCAGCGAGTGGCAGTGGATGTCCAACTACGAGGTCACCTCCCTCACGGCCCAGGGGATGCCCGGGGTCTGGACCCACGGCTTCTACTCCGGCTGGTATCCCGGCTACCTCCTCTGGGTGACGAACACCCGGAACGCCGTGGGCCGATTCTACGAGACCTTCGGCAACTCATTTCCCAACACCGTGGAGAGGACCCTGGGGGAGCGCTCCACCTCGGTGGAGTGGTATCGCCCCAACCCTCCCCGGGACACCACTCTCTGGAGCTTGCGGAACAACACGAATTTCATGCAGAGCGGGGCCCTGAGCGCCCTCTTCCTGGTGGCCCAGAACCGGGACATGATCCTGGAGAACTACTGGAAGAAGGCGAAGAACTCCCTGAACAAGGGTCGGACGGAGCCCCCCTTCGCCTACGTGATTCCCTCAGACCAGAAGCGGAAGGCGGACGTCTCCTACATGCTGAACCTCCTGCGCAGGCAGGGCATCGAGATCCACCGGGCCGTGGGCGAGGGAGTGTTCGACAGCGTGCAGGTGGCGGCAGGGGACTTCATCCTCAGGATGGATCAACCCTACCGGAACTTCGCCTTCACCCTCATGCGCCGGCAGCAGTTTCCCGACGACGCCCCCACCCCCTACGACGACGTGGCCTGGACCTACCCCCTGGCCTTCAACGTGGAGGCCCATGGGGTGGAGGAGGTGGCCATCCACTCGGAGCTGGAGATGGAGCCGGTCCGGGGAGCGGTCAGCCTACCGGGAGGCGTGCGGGGCCGGGGAGGTGAGGTCTTCCTGGTGGAGCCCAACGCCTCGGCCCACCTCATGAAGGCCCGATTGGCCCTCTCCGGTGGCTCCGTGGCCGTGGTGGAGGAGGAGCTGACCGTGGACGAGGAGACCACACTGCCTCCCGGGGCCTGGGTGCTGGAGGGCATGGACCCGGAAGCGGTGGAGCGGTGGGCCCGGGGGCAGGGCCTGACCGTCTACCGGGTGGAGGAGGAGATTCTGGAGGGTACGGCCACCCACGAGATGGACCTTCCCCGCATCGCCCTCCTCCACACCTGGAGCCGGACCCAGGACGAAGGATGGGCCCGCTTCACCCTGGACCAGCAGGGGGTGGAGTACGACTACGTGGGAGAAGACCGGATCGGGCGTATGGGCCGCCTCCGGGACCGCTACGACGTGATCCTCTTCCCCCACCAGGGGGCGGGGAACACGGCCCGCCGGATCTTCCAGGGCCTGGATCCGGAGGAGGGGCCCCTGGCCTACACCCGGACGCCGGAGTACCCCACCCACGGCTTTCCGGACAGCACGGAGGACATGACCGGGGGGATGGGCTTCGAGGGGCTCATGGCTCTCCGGGACTTTGTTCGGGACGGAGGAACCCTTGTCGCCGTGGGATCGGCGGCCACCCTGCCGGTGGACTTCGGCCTCGTCCGGGACGTGAGCCTCCGGGAGGCCGGAAACACCTTCATCCCCGGCTCCCTCCTGAAAGGCGAGGTGACCCGGACGGATCATCCCCTGGTCTACGGCTACGGTGAGAGCTTGCCTCTCTACCACCAGTATGGCCCCTACTTCTCCGTGGCCCAGGAGGAGGAGGACGGGGTGGCGGTGACCTACGCCTCCGGTGGGGAGCTTCTCCTGAGTGGGTTGGCCCGGAACGCCGGCTCCCTGGCTGAGCAGCCAGCGGTCTACGCCGGCAGAGTGGGGGAGGGCCATGTGGTCCTCTACGGCTTCGATGCCCTCCACCGCCACCAGAGCCACGGGAACCATGCCCTGGTCTGGAACGCTCTTCTGAACTGGAACGATCTGGGGAGGGAGTAACGCCGTGTCGTCCCGATCCGAGGTATTCAGCTCCCGCTGGGGCATGCTCCTGGCCATGCTGGGCATGGCCGTGGGAACCGGCAACATCTGGCGCTTCCCGCGTATTGCCGCCACCAACGGTGGGGGCTCCTTCCTGGTGGCCTGGGCCGTGTTCCTCCTCCTCTGGTCCGTTCCCCTCCTCATCCTGGAGTTCGGCCTGGGGAAGGGGACCCGTTTCGGTCCCGTGGGGGCCTTCGCCAAGACGCTGGGGCCGAAATTCGGGTGGATGGGTGCCTGGGTGGCCTGGACGGCCACGGCCATCATGTTCTACTACAGCGTGGTCATGGGTTGGACCATTCGGTTCTTCTGGGCCACCCTCACCCGGGAGATTCCCACAGACGTCCCCGGGGAGTTCTGGGCTGGATTCGCCACCACCCCCTGGGCCCTGGTCACCCACCTCATAGCCATGGCCCTGGCCGTCTTCGTGGTCTCCCGGGGGGTGAAGGGAATCGAGAAAGCTGCCCGGTTCCTCATCCCCAGCCTCATCGTCCTGGTGGTGGTCCTGGCCATCAAGGCCCTGACCCTTCCCGGAGCCAGCCGGGGGCTGGCCTTCCTGTTCACCCCGGAGCTCTCGGATCTCCTGGACCACCGGATCTGGCTGGAGGCCCTGACCCAGAACGCCTGGGACACGGGGGCGGGCTGGGGGCTGGCCCTCACCTACGCCGTGTACATGCGCAGCCGGGAGGACACGGCCCTGAACGCCTTCGTCCTGGGGTTCGGGAACAACTCCATGTCCCTCCTGGCCGGGATCATGGTTCTCTGCACCGTTTTTTCCGTCATGCCCGACGCCGCCGACCTCATCGTGGGGGCCGGCAACGAGGGCCTCACGTTCATCTGGGTGCCCCAGCTCTTCGCCAGGATCCCGGCGGGGCAGTTCTTCATGGCCATCTTCTTCCTGGCCCTGGTCTTCGCCGCCTGGACCAGCCTGGTGAGCATGATCGAGCTGGCCAGCCGAGTGCTCCAGGACCTGGGGCTCACCCGAGGCCGGGCCATCGCCATCGTGGGAGTGGCCGGGCTCCTGTGCGGGGTACCCAGCGCCCTGAACATGGCCATCTTCCAGAACCAGGACTTCGTCTGGAGCGTCGGTCTCATGCTTTCCGGGTTCTTTTTCGCCGTGGCCGTCCTCCGCTACGGGGTGACGGAATGGCGGGAGACCTTCGTGAACACGGGGTACTCCGACATCCACATCGGACGGTGGTGGGACTGGGCCATCCGCCTGGTGGTGGTGGAGGCGGTGATCCTCATCATCTGGTGGTTCGCCCAGGTCACGGCGGAAGGCTGGAAGGCCAACTTCAACCCCCTGTCCGTGGCCAACATCGGTACGGTTCTCTTCCAGTGGGCCATCGTCCTGTCCGTACTCCTGGGCGCGAATCGCTTCCTGGTGCGCCGAACCATGGAGAGCAACGGGGGGCGACCCTCCTCCGCCGGCCGTGGACTTTGACACCTTCCACCGACGGGCCCATGAGGCGTTCCGGTCCATCCCACGGGAGTTCCGGGAGGGCGTGGATGGTCTGACGGTCCGGGCCGAGGCCCTGCCCCATCCCACCCGCTCGGACATCTACACCCTGGGCCAGTGTCTCACCGAGTCCTACCCCTCGGACTGGTCCGGGCCGGACACCCTCCGCTCCGTGGTGGTCCTCTACCACGGCTCCTTCCGGGCCCTGGCTGCCCTGGATCCGGATTTCGACTGGGACCGGGAGCTATGGGAGACCCTGACCCACGAGCTCCGGCATCACCTGGAGACCCTGGCCCGGGACGACACCCTGGAAGGGGTGGACTACGCCATGGAGGAGGCTTTCGCCCGGGCTCAGGGGGATGAGTTCGACCCCTTCTACTACCAGGCCGGGGAGGAGGTGGCCCCGGGCCTGTTCCAGGTGGAGTACGACTTCTTCCTGGAGGTCGTCCGGGATCCGGGGGAGCTGGAGGGGCAGAGCCACCTCTCTTTCGCCTGGCACGGCCAGCGCTACCGGGTGCCCCTTCCCCGGGAGCTCGGGGATCTCCACTACCTGTGGGTCACGGGAGTCGACGTGGGCCCCGGCGCTCTCCAGCTCGTTCTCCTTCGGCGCCGGAGCTGGCTGGAACACCTGAAGGGCCTCACCGGAGGTGGGGAATGGGAGGTCCTGGAATCCGGAGCTCGTGCCGGGCCGGAGGAAGGCTGAGGGCGAGACGGGCCCGTCCCCCTCCCCCTGAGTCGAAACGCGGCAGGAGCGGAGTGAAATGTACCTGATCCGCGCCGGCTCCGTCTCTCCGCCAGCCGGGCGCCTTTACCCTGCTTGTCCAGGCGTCCCAGGGCTTTTTGCCGGTTCAGACGACCCCTGGCACGATCCCTGTACCAGTGAGGATCCGCTGAGCTCCCCTTTTCTGGACGTGGAGGTACGCCGTGAAAAAAGCCAAGCACGCTCTCATTCTCCTGACGCTCTCCGGACTCCTGGTGGGGTGCGCCCACGTGAAGCCCGAGGAACTGGACACCCGGCTGGCCGATCTCCAGGCCGAGATGCGTGGGGAGATGGAGGAGGGAGACGCCCGGGTGGCCCAGGAGCTGAACGGTCGCATGGACGGGATGGAAGCCCGGCTCGCCGACGTGGAGCGGGAGCTGGATGCCCTGGCCCGGGAGTTCGACGCCACCGTGGAGCGTCTGGAGGCCGCTCTCCGCTTCAACACGCCCATCTACTTCGGGTTCGACGAGGCGGAGATCCGCTCCCAGGACCGGCCGCTGCTGGACCGGTTCGCCCGGGTGGTGCAGGAGTACTACCCCGGCTGCCTCGTCACCGTGGAGGGCTTCACCGATCCCGCCGGGAGCCAGGAGTACAACCAGCGTCTGGGACTGCGCCGTGCCGAGGCCGTGAAGACGTACCTGGTGGAGGAGGCGGGCCTGTCCTCGGCGAACCTCCGGGCCGTGAGCTACGGGGAAGGCTCTTCCCGGCAGGTGGCGGAGGGAGAAACGGGCCCGGGGACCCAGGGCTGGGAGAACCGGCGGGTGGCCCTGGTGGTGGACCACGCCCCGGACCCCTCGGGCTCGTGACGTCCAGCCTCCGCTTCAGCCTCAAGCCTCAGCGGATGTAGCGCCTGGCCTCGAAGACGTTGAACGGACGGGCCAGCACTCCTGCCATCTCCGTCTTGTGCATGAGGCGATGGATGGGGATGGGCTGCCCCTCCTCCAGCACCTCGATCTGAGCCTCCAGCCGGGAGCCGTACCTCTGGCGGATCTCCGGTGACAGCTCCGCCAGGCGCTCCCGGAGCTCCCGTATCCGGGCCTGGACCTCCTCCTCCGGTGGAGTGACCTGGATCACGTTGTCCAGGTATCCCCAGGTGACCAGGTTGTCATTGGTCACGGGCTCCATGATGTAGCTGATGAAGTTGGACATGGGCTGGCCGCTGGGGATGAAGAAGGACCCGGCGGGCAGGCTCACCGTCTCGGTCTTCCTGTGGGCCTCCACCTCCTTCAGGTAGTGGGCCTGGAAGTACCGGTCGTGACGGATGTTCGTGGCGTACCACGTCTCCACCTCCACCTCCAGGGGCTCCGTGAGGCGCTTCACCGTGATGTCGTGCTGGAGAAGGAGGGGCACCACTTTCGTGAGGCTGGGGGGAATCAGGTAGCCCCAGGGCCGGGGGGCCGTCTCCGTGGGCACCCACTTCGTGAACACCGGGCCCTCCACCAGCTCGTACTCCTCTTCCCCGGACTCGGGGTCTTCCACCTCCCGCCAGAAGGAATCGGTGAACTTCTCCACCTGCTCGTAGTCCAGGGGAATGGAATCGTCGTCCCCCACGGTGGCACCCCGCTGAATGGCGTCGGCTCGGGCCCGGGCCACCACGGCCCGGAGGTCGTCTCCCCGCTCCGAGGCGAAGCGGAGGATCTCCCGCTGGCCCAGGTACTCTCCCCGTACCTGGTGCCGGTAGCGCTCCTCTTCGGGAATGGGCACGACCCGGGTGCCGTTGTCCACCACCCGGTGGGTTCCGCTGGGCGTCTCGTAGAGGAATCCCACCATGTTCGCCAGGGCGGAGAAGACGTGCTGCTTCCGGGGCTCCACCGAGGTGGGTCCCCATCCTTCCCTCCCGTTCACGGTCCGGGGGCCGGAGTACCAGAACCCTTCGTAGTCCTCGGCCCGGAGGGCTTCCCGGACCCGGGGCAGGACCTCCTGGTTCCCGAAGGCCATGAGGTTGGGATCCCCGGCGGGGTTCATGTTGGTCTGGTACGTGAGGGTGTAGGGAGCCGAGCCGCCGTGGTGGGTGTCCAGGTGGATATGGGGCTGCCACTCGTTGATGACCTTGGTGACCAGGGCCTGGATCTCCTGGGACTCCAGCTTGATGTAGTCCCGGTTCATGTCAAACCCCTCTTCGTTCGTCCGCCGATAGATCTCGGCGCCGTCGGGGTTGATGGTGGGCACCACCAGGACGATCTGGTCCTCCAGGAGAGGCCGCAGGTCCCCCAGGGTCAGGTCCCGCATGAGCTCCATGCTGGCGTCCTTCCCGGCCACCTCTCCACCGTGGACGTTGTTGACGATGAGGACGATGGGCTTCCCGGAGTAGCGCACGTCCTCGGGGCGGAAGACGGGGGGATCGGAGAGGACACACAGGACCACATCCCGTCCCAGGAGGGTCTCTGTGAGCTTCACCACGCTCATGAGCTCCGTCCGGGACTCCAGCTCGTAGACGAAGTCCATGAGAGGCTCGTAGAGGGTTCCTCCCTCCTGGTAGTCCACCTTCTCAGCCGGGGTCTCCAGCCAATCCGCCCCGGTCTGGGCCAGGGCCGGTGGGGAGAGGACGGTGGAGAGGGCGAAGAGGAGGGTGGGAAGAAGCAGCAGTTTGAGTGTGCGAAGGATCTTCGAAGGCATGATCATCTCCTCGGCGAAGCCGGGTTCCTCCGGTGCGGGTCCAGGTTCTTGCCAAACCGGGCATGGTTTGCCCAGGCTGGGTCATTCAACCTATCTCCTCCCGGGACGGGATGCGACGGGTGGAGGGGGGGGGTGTCCAGAACGCAACCGGGGTGCCGGGGTAGCGGCAGCAAGTGCCGACCCGCAACGTGGTCCCGGGGGCTGCCCGGGAAGACCCTGAGAGGGAACGACAGACCATGCCGCTTCACGACGAGTACGCCCGCATCACCCCCTATGAGCTGCTTCTCCCCCAGGAAGACTTTGCCGACGAACGATTCCCGGCCATCCGGAAGGAGGCGGAAGCCCGGGGGGGAGACCTGACGAACCCCGATGCCTTCTCTCTCCTGGGGGAAGCGGGGATGGTCCTCCGGGCTCTCCGGGGGGAGGAAGAGGATCCCCACCTCATCCAGCAACATGGTGCCCTCCTCTTCCACGCCTTCCACTTCTGGCAGGAGGACCGGCCTCTCTACCTTCTGGAGACGGGGGTCCTGCGTTTCCTCACCGACACGGGGCCGCAGAAGGAGGGCTGGGATCCCTCGGTTCCGGGGCAAGCGGGCTACATTCAGCTTCCCCAGCACCTGGTCTGGGGGCCCCGGGACCAAAAGGAGGCCGCCGAATCCGTGGACGGCTTCTTCTGGTCCCTCCCCGACGGGGAAAGCCTCTCCCTGCTCCTGGTCATGGGGATCCGGAAGGACCGGCCCGGCCTCACCGTGGTTCCCCTGCCCACCCTCTCCCTGGCCAGCGCAGCCCCCTGGGCGACCATGCGGGTCCGGGACGAGGGCCATGGTGAGGATTTCAGCTCCGATCTGCCGGGAGCGGAGCTGGAGCAGCTCTACACCGTGCGGGCCGGCGCCGAAGCGGTGAAGCTGGCCATGCGGGTGTTCTGGTACCTGGACACCTTCCCCGGGACCCTGGGCCCGGAGCGGTCCGCCCCGGCGGAGGGGTCCCGGGAGGCGGACGAGTCCGGAGATGCGGAGGGCGGGTCCGACCCGGGCCCCCGACCCACGTCCCTCCCCTATCGCCCCGTCTCCCTCAGGGGGAGCTGATGGCCCGGGAGTCGAAGAAAGACCGAAAGGAACGAGCCGGAACGATCTACGAGCTCCTGGAGGCGGAGTATCCGGAAGCGACGACCGCCCTGGACCACGCCGATCCCTTTCAGCTCACCGTGGCCACCATCCTCTCGGCCCAGTGCACCGACCAGCGGGTGAACCAGGTCACCCCGGAGCTCTTCCAGCGGTATCCGGGCCCGGAGAACCTGGCTTCGGCGGAGCAGGAGGACGTGGAGGAGATCATCCGCTCCACCGGGTTCTACCGGAACAAGGCCAGGAACCTGGTGGGGATGGCCCGGACCCTTGTGGAGGAGTATGGGGGAGAGGTCCCCCGGAGCCTGGAGGAGCTCACCCGTCTTCCCGGAATCGGCCGGAAGACGGCCAACGTCATCCTGGGCAACGCCTTCGGGGTGGACGAGGGGGTGGTGGTGGACACCCACGTGAAGCGGCTCTCCGGACGGCTGGGCTTCAGTGGAGAGACGACGCCGGAGAAGATCGAGAGGGATCTCATGGAGATCTTTCCACGAGAGCGCTGGACTCCTCTCTCCCATCTCCTCATCTTCCATGGGCGGAGTGTGTGTAAGGCCCGCAAGCCCCGCTGCCGGGAATGTCTGGTGGCGGCTCTCTGCCCCTCTTCCAGGGCGTAGCTTCGGAGACGGCCCGGAGAAACGGTACGTATGAGCTCATCCCCCGGCGAGACGGAATCCTCTTTTCTCCCTGATCCCTCCGAAGAGTTCGAGGTGGCCACTCTGGCCGCGGCCTACGATCTTCTCCCGGATCCGGTGATGCTCTTCCGGGCCCGGGATCTCACCCTGATCCATGCGAACCCACCGGCACTCCACCTCTGTGAATCCTCGCCGGAGGAGATCCGGGGGGCGTCTCTCTCGGATCTCCTCCCGTGGAAAGACCCGGACTCCATCCGGACGATCCTGGAGGCCCTGGAAGCCGAGAGGAGCCTGGCCGAAGCCCGGGTGCGATTCACCACTGGCGCCGGAGAGGATCGGTTTCTGGAGCTCTCCTCCCGCTTCTGCCGGGCCGGCGACACCCGGTGTGTTCTTCTCAGGGCCCGGGATGCCACGAAGCAGGTCCTGGCCAGGGGACAGACACGAGAAAGCCAGGAGCGTCTGACGGCCCTCCTTCAGGGGGTGCAGGACATCGTCTTCCGTCATGATGCCCAGGGGAACTACCTGGACGTCCACGCCCCGGATCCGTCCATGCTGGCGGTGCCACCAAGGGACCTCCTGGGGGCCAACTACCACGATGTCGGCTTGCCCCCGGAGCTGGTGAAGGAGGTGGATCAGGCCATGGTGGTTGCCCGGGAGGAGGGTCGCACCCAGACCATCCGGTACGATCTGCCGCTGGGGGGCGGGCTCCACCACTGGGAAATGCAACTCACCCCCATTCAGGAGGGGGAGTTCTACGCCATCGTCCGGAACATCGACGATCGAGTCCGGGCCCAGGAGAGTCTTCGGGAATCGGAGGAGTTCTTCCGGACCAGCTTCCAGGCCAGTCCCCTGGCCGTGGCCGTCATGAGCTCCCAGGGAGCCTTCCTCAGGGTGAACGAGCAGCTGGTTCGCCTCCTGGGGTATTCGGAGGAGGAGCTCCGTGGCACGACCTGGGACGACGTGACCCACCCCGACGACATCGGGAAGGGAAAGGACCTGGTGACCGAGCTCGTCTCCGGACGACAGACTACGGGCCAGATCGAGAAGCGGTACGTGACGAAGGGGGGACGTGTGGTCTGGGCCGAGCTCACCACGGCTCTGGCTCGGGATGCCCAGGGAGAGCCCGCCTACTTCATCTCCCACATCCAGGATATCACCCTCCGGAAGAGAGCCCAGGAGGAACTCCTGAAGGCCAAGGCCCTCTACGAGATGGCCATGAATGCCGGCCAGGTCATGGTCCACGAGCACGACCTGGAGGAAGAGGAGATCCGGATGGACCCCCTCTTCTTCGAGATCCTGGGCCTCCCCGCCGCCGAGGTCGTCTCCTTCGAGGACTGGAAGGCCCGGGTTCATCCCGACGACCTGTCCGAAGTCACCGCCCGGGGCGCGGAGCGGCTGGTGGGGGAAGGGCCGGATCCCGGTGTGGCCTACCGGATGCTCCACGCCGACGGCTCCATCCGGTGGTTTCTCAGCCGGACGGAAGTGAAACGGAAGGAAGGTGGCGTGCCCCGTGCCCTGGTGGGTGCCACCGTGGACATCACCGAGGAGAAGAAGGCGGAGGAAGAGCTTCGGGAGACCAGAAAACGATACCGCCTGGCCGCGGCGGCCGGCGGAATCGGAATCTTCGAGTGGTTCCCCGGGGATCTCGAGGTCGTCCTGGACAGCCGGCTCTCGTCCCTGCTGGGGTTCCCGGGCGACCGGAAACGCATTCCCGCTGGAGACCTCCTGGACCTCATGGCGCCGGAGGACCGGATCCGGATCCAGGAGCGGATTGCCGCGGGGCCAATGGAGCCCGGGGAGATCGGAACCGCGGAGCTCAGCATCCGTACCGCCAAGAAGGGTTTTCGCCGGTTGCATCTCAGTTACACCCTGGCGGAGGCCGAGGCCAACGACCCATCAAGGATGGTGGGGGCGGTGAGGGACATCACGGAGCGTCACCGGATGGAGGTCCGGCTCCGGGAGGAGCAGGATCGGCTCCAGAAGACCCTGGAGGCCGTGTCCGAGGGAACCTTCGACTTTCATCCCCAGGAAGGGCGCCTGGAGATGAACGAACGGGCCCTGGGCCTTTTCGGTCTCCCTGTTGACGAGCCGGTGCGGACCTTCGACAACGTGGTGCCCCATGTGCACCCGGAGGACCAGGAGGATCTCCGTCGGAGCCTGGAATCCCACCTCTCGGGTGAGGTCCCCAGCTTCTCCTGCGAGTTTCGGGTTGTTCCCGTTGAGGCTTCCCGGGAGGAAGGGGTCCATTGGCTCCTGAGCCGGGGACGGGTGGTGGAGAGGGACCAGGGAGGTCGACCTCTCCGCATGGTGGGGACCTGCGTGGACATGACAGAGCGGGTGAAGACTGAGAAGGCTCTGGAGCGCGCGCTGGAGCGGTACCGAATCCTCTTCCAGGGCGTATCGGACGCCGTGATCATCCACAGGCCCGACGGTCGGATCGTGGAGGTCAACGACGTGGCCTGCAAGCAGCTGGGCTACGCCCGCTCGGAGCTCGTGGGACGGGAGCCCCCGTCCGTCCTGGGCCCGGAGGACGCGGAGAAGTACGAGGAGCGGGCTCGGCGGCTCCTGGAAGACGGGGGGCGGAGGATCTTCGAGTCCAGCCACGTCCGGCAGGACGGGACGATCATGCCGGTGGAGGTGGTGGCCCAGCCCCTGGACGTGGGGGGCGAGCAGCTCATCGTGAGCGTGGTCCGGGACCTCACTCACAGGAAGCGGGAGCAGGAGCAGAGGGTCCGGGCCGAGCGTCTCGAGGCCACGGCCACCCTCACGGCGGGGTTCGCCCACGACATCAACAATCTCATGGCGGGGATCCTGGGCAACGCCGGGCTCGTTGAGGAGGATCTGAACCAGGGTCGGGAGCCTGACCGGGAACCGCTTCAGGCCATCCTGGAGGCGGCCAAGGAGGCCGGGGAGCTGGCCCACCAGCTCCTCACCTACGCCGGGGGTGGGAGCTTTCTTCCCAAGCAGCTCCGGGTGAACGGTGTGGTACGGAAGGCCCTGGAGACCATGGCGTCGTCCGTGGGCCCCGACGTGGTGGTGGAGGTGGATCTGGACGCCGAGGACGACCAACTCTTCGCCGACCAGGGGCAGGTGGAGATGATCGTGGGGAACCTCCTCAAGAACGCCCTGGAGGCCGTGGGGGATTCCGGGAGGATCCTGGTGCGAAGCGAGAACCTCAGGGAGGAGAGAGCAGGGTCGTCCGAAGATGCTCCCGTGGTAGCGGAGTGGTTCCGTCTCACGTTCCAGGACGACGGTGAGGGCATGGATACCTTCACCATGGACCACATGTTCGAGCCCTTCTTCTCCTCCAGGTTCACGGGAAGGGGGATGGGTCTGGCGGCGGTCCACGGTGCCGTCCGACATCTGCAGGGCCGGATCGGCGTGGAGTCCGACCCGGGAGCAGGCACGACGATCCGTATCGAGATTCCCCTCTGACCCCTAGGTTCCCCGGGACAGGGGAGACACAACGGTGACCCCGGTGAGGGCATGCCGGACCAACCCACGGGTGGCCCATGGGCAGCGTGATCATCTCGGTGACCGTGTTCGTTCTGGTCTACGCCGTCATCACCTTCGAGCTCGTCAACAAGGCCGTGGCCGCCCTGGTGGGGGTCATGGTCCTCCTCATGCTGGGGGTCGTGGACGAGCACCACGCCGCCACTCTCATCGACTTCGAGACCATCCTCCTGCTGTTGGGGATGATGATCATGGTGGCCGTCCTCAGGCGCTCCGGGGTCTTCTCTCTCCTCTCGGTGAAGATCGCCGAGATGACCCGGGGCCGGCCCCTTTACATCCTCGTCCTCTTCAGCATCGTCACCGCCGTCCTGTCGGCTCTCCTGGACAACGTCACCACGGTCCTCATCATCATCCCCATCGTGGTGGAGCTCACGGTGGGACTGGGCCTGGATCCCAAGCTCTTCGTCATCAGTCAGGCGGTCATCTCCAACATCGGGGGCACGGCTACTCTCATCGGGGATCCTCCGAACATCATCATCGGCTCCCGGGTGGGCCTGACCTTCAACCAGTTCGTCCTGAATCTGGGTCCTCCGGTGGTGGTCTCCTTCGGAGCGGCCCTTCTCCTCCTGTGGGCCTCGAACCGGCCCGTTTTCGTTCCCATCCAGCGAAGCCTGGGGAAGCTCTTTTCCGTGCAGCTCCTCCTGGAGAAGATCCGGTTCGATTTCCTGAGAAAACCCCTGCGCAAGAACCTCCTCATGAAGGCCCTGGGGTGCCTCCTCCTGGCTCTGGGCCTCTTCGTGACCCAGAGCCTCACGGGCATCTCCCCCGGGGTGGCGGCGGTCTTCGCGGCCATGCTCCTCCTCATTCTGGCCAACGTGAACGTGGAAGGGGTGTTGGAAGACGTGGAGTGGAGCACGCTTCTCTTCTTCGCCGGGCTCTTCATCCTCGTAGGGGTCCTGGAGGAGGAGGGGGTCATCCAGTGGATTGCCCACAACGTGTTCCTGGGCCTGGGGGACAATCCCTACCTCATGGTCCTGGCCGTGCTGTGGATATCGGGGATCGTGTCCGGCTTCCTGGACAACATCCCCTTCACCATCACCATGGTCCCGGTGGTGCACATGATGCTTGCCGAGTCGCCGGTGCCCAACAACATCCTCTGGTGGGCCCTGGCCCTGGGGGCATGTTTCGGGGGCAACTTCACCCTGGTGGGGGCGTCGGCGAACATCGTCTCCGCAGGGGTGGCCAAGCAGGCCGGGGTGGATGTGTCCTTTCTCGAGTTCATGAAGGTCAGTGTCCTGGTTGCCGTGGTGACCCTGGTCATCGCATCCCTCTACCTCATGCTCTACCTGCGGCTGTCGCTATGAAGGATCGAGACCGGGAGACCATCCACGAGCTCCTCCTCTACCATTCCAGGGCCATCGGCGGGGCCCGCCTTACCGTGCTGGCCCTCCAGGCCCTGAAACAGGCGTTTCTGGAGCTGAAGGCCCCGGACCACGACCTCCTGGATCGGGTGGTGGAGCTCCGGGGGGCCATCCGGGATTCCCGGCCCCGGCCCGTCCCCCTCATCTGGCTCCTCCGGGAGTTCGAGACGGATCTGAAGGAAGCTTCGGAGCGAGGGGAGGAGGAGGATCTCCGGGTTCTGGCGGTGAAGGCCCTGGACAGCAAGATCACCCTGTACGAGGAGAAGCGGGATGCCGTGACCCGGCACGGCCTGGATCACCTGTCGGACGGTGAGACCATCATCGTCCACTCCGCCAGCTCCGTGGTGACGAACATCCTCCTGGACGCCCACGAGAAAATGGGCCGGATGTTCATGGTCTACGTCCTTCAGCTGGATCCGGTCCGGACCCCTCTGGTGGCGGGAGCTCTGGAACAGGCGGGAATCCCCAACCTGGTGGTGCCGGTCCACGATCTCTGCCACTACCAGGACCAGATCGACAAGATCTTCATCGGGGCCCTGACCATCACTCCCGACGGCAAGATGGTGGCCCCCCTGGGCACGGCCAACGTCCTCTCCATCTGCCACTACGCCGGCATCCGGTCCTACCTCTTCGCCAACACCCTCCACTACTCCACCGGGACGGGATTGAGTCAGCGCATTGACCGAACCAGCACCGAGGTGGAGGAGCCCTCGGCCCAGTTCAGCGTCACCAGTCATTCCCACGATCTGGTGGACCTGGGGCTCCTGGACGTGATCATCAACGAATACGGCATCGTGAGCCTGGAGGATCTGAAGGGGTGAGGTGAAGACGGTCACCGGAAGACGGTCACCGAATCCAGGCTTGACCCGCCACGCCCCGCCGGCCCAGCTTCACCGGGTTGACGGCTTCCGTCCTTGTCGAGAGAAGAATCCCATGAGATCCTGCGCTCCTCGTCCCTTCAGCACCCTCTTCCTCTTTGCCCTCCTCACCCTCCTCCCGCCGACCCTCGGGGCCCAGACCACGCCACCAGCGGATTACCTGGGCTTCCGACCCGGGGCGGACTTCCACCTCATGACGTACGAGGAGGCCGTGGGCTACTTCGAGCGCCTGGCCGGGGAGACGGATCGGATGGTGGTCCTGGACATGGGAGAGACCTCGGCGGGGCGGAGGATGAAGTACGGGGTGATCTCCTCGGCGGAGAATCTCCGGGACCTGGATCGCTACAAGGCCATCAACCGACGCATCAGCCTTCCCGGTGATCTGGGAGAGGAGGAAGCCCGGAGTCTGGCCCAGGAGGGCCGGGCCATCGTCTGGATCGACGGCGGCCTTCATGGCACGGAGGTGGCGCCGGCCCAGCTCCTGCCCCGGTTGGCCTACGATCTGGTGACCGGGGAGGACGAGCAGACACGGGCCATCCGGGAGAACGTCATTGCCCTCCTGGTCTTCGCCAATCCCGACGGAATGACCATCGTCTCGGACTGGTACATGGGGAACGTGGGCACCCCCTACGAGGTGAGCCCCATTCCCTGGCTCTACCACGTCTACGTGGGACACGACAACAACCGGGACTCCTTCATGGGCAACCTGGTGGAGACCCGGAACATGAACCGGGCCCATTCCCAGGAGTGGTTCCCGGAGATCCTCTACAACCAGCACCAAACGGGACCCTTTCCCGCCCGCATCTGGATCCCGCCGGACGCCGAGCCCACGAATCCCAACGTCCATCCCCTGGTGGTCCGCTGGAAGAGCCACATCGGAACGGCCATGGGGAAGGCCTTCGAGGAGAACGACCAGCCCGGGGCCATCTCCAGGATCCGCTACGACACCTGGTATCCGGGCTACGCCACCCAGGTGGTGGACGGCCACAACGTGGCCTCCATCCTCACCGAGACCCAGCTCTACCGGTACGCCACGCCCCAGCACTTCACCGTCAACGACTTTCCGGAAGAGCATCGGGATCTCACGAAGGGCGTGTTCTACCCCAGCCCCTGGCCCGGAGGCTGGTGGCGGCTCGGAGACGCGGTAGCCTACAACCACACGGCCTGCCTGGCGGTCCTGGACGTGGCTGCCCGGTACCGCAAGGAGCTCCTCTTCGACAAGTACCGGGCCGGTGTGGGGGTCATGGAACGCTTCGCCCAGGAGCCGCCCTACGGCTACATCGTTCCCGCCGAGCAGAGGGACCGGAGCAGCACCGCTCTGCTCCTGGAGCGGATGATGCTGAACGGCATCCAGGTATACCGGGCCGACGAGACCTTCGAGCACAACGGCATCACCTACCCGGAGGGCACGTTCGTGCTGCCCACGAGCCAGCCCTTCGGCCTCTTCCTGAAGAACATCTTCGAACGCCAGGACTACCCGGATCTCCGGAAGTACTCCCACCTTTGGCAGGGTCTGGTGAACCCGGAGGACTGGGAGGGCGCCCCCCTCCGTCCCTACGACGGCGTGGGCTGGACCCTACCTCTCCAGATGGGTGTGGAGTACCGGGAGATGACCGACCTCCCCTCCGTCTCCATGACCCGGGTGGAGGAGGTGGAGCTGCCGGGTGACGTGTCCGGTGGCGGAGGCTCCTACATCTTCTCCCACGGCGACAACCGGAGCGTCACCGCCGCCCTCCGGCTCCTGGAGGCCGGGGCCCGGGTCCGGTGGGCCGACGAGGGCTTCCGTCACGGGGGCCGGGCCTATCCCCCCGGTACCTACCTGGCCGAAGTCGGCGGGGGATCCCGGGACGTGCTGAGGGAGCTGGCGGACAGCAGCAGCCTGCGGTTCACCGCCGGGGATCCGGGAGTCTCCGGCACCTCTCTGACCATGCCCAGGATCGGCCTCTACCAGTCCTGGGTGGCCAGCATGGATGCCGGGTGGATGACCTACATCTTCGACACCTACGGCATCCCCTACGAGGCCCTCCACAATGGGGATATCCGGGCCGGGGAGTTGGCTCCACGCTTCGACGTCATCATCCTCCCGGACCAGAGGGCCTCCAGCATCGTGGAGGGGCACCGGAAGGGTACCATTCCCCCGGACTACGTGGGAGGCATCGGTCGGGAGGGGATCCTGGCTCTCCGCACCTTCGTGGAGGAGGGGGGGCACCTGGTCTGCAACAACGCCTCCTGCGACCTGGCCATCGAGGAATTGGACCTTCCCCTGGCCAACGTCCTGGAAGGGGTGCCTTCGGACAGCTTCAGCTGCCCCGGCTCCCTCCTCAGGGCCGAGTTCGCCACGGACCGGTCCCTGGCCTTCGGCATGCCGGAGCGGGACGTGGTCTTCTTCTCACGGGGAAGGGCCTACGACATCGTCCCGGAGGGTGAGGTGGCGGAAGACGGTGCCCGAGTCCAGGAGAGCCCGGCAGGAGAAGGCGCCGGTGGGGGCGTCCCCTGGAGGGAGGCGGTGGAGATGTCTGCCGAGGCCGTGGTGGCCTATCCTGACGAGCCCCTCCTGGTGAGTGGGTGGATGGTGGGGGACGAGCTCATTCGGGGGAAGGCCGCCGCTGTGGAGGTCTCCTACGGGGCGGGAAAGGTCTTCGTCTTCGGCTTCAACGTCCATAACCGGGCCCAGGCTCGCTCCACCCTCCGGATGTTCTTCAACGCACTCTTGCACCCCTGATCCAAGGATTCCGGGAGCATTCCCATGCCCGATCGAGACGACGCCGTGGCCCTCCTTCACGAATGGGTGGAGAACGAGGGCCTTCGGAAGCACATGTACGCCGTGGAAGCCGCCGTGAAATACTACGCCCGGAAGATGGGGGCCGACGAGGACGTGTGGGGCCTGGCGGGGCTCCTCCACGACCTGGACTGGGAGAAGTACCCGGAGGAGCACCCCCTGAAGGCCGTGGAGGCCTTGAAGGAGAAGGGCTATCCCGAAGAGGTGATCCATGCCGTCCTGGCCCACCGTCCCGACTTCACCGGCGTGGAGCCGGAGACGGACCTGGACCGGGTCCTCTTCGCCTGCGACGAGCTCACCGGTATCATCTACGCCACCTGTCTCATGCGGCCCAACGGCATCGACGACATCAAGGTGAAGTCCGTCACCAAGAAGTTGAAGGACAAGGCCTTCGCCGCCGGCGTGGACCGGGAGCAGGTGGCCCAGGGTGTGGAGCTCATCGGCCTGGAGCGGGCCGAGCACATCCGGAACGTCATCGAGGGGATGAAGGACGTCGCGGAGGTGCTGGAGATCCGGGGGGAGGACTTGTGATCCCAGCCCCCCTTACCCGTCCCCCTGGTCCAGGACCCTTCGGACCTCCGTCAGGAGTTCCCTGGGCATGTAGGGCTTGGGAATGAAGTCCAGCTCGTCCTCCAGGATGCCGTGATGGGCGATGAGGTTCTCCGTGTAGCCGGACGTGAAGAGGACCCGGAGTCCGGGACGGCTCTTCGCCAGGCGTTCGGCCAGCTCCGGCCCGTTCATCCTGGGCATGACCACGTCGGTGAGGAGCAGGTCGATGGGCCCCTCGGTCTGCTGGGCCAGGGATAGGGCCTCCGCCCCGTCCGTGGCCTCCATCACCTGATATCCGGCTCGTTTCAGGGCCTTCACGGCAAACCCCCGGACCAGCTTCTCGTCCTCCACCACCAGGATCGTCTCCTCTCCCCCGGCGGGAGGGCGGGAGGGGTGGGGGGGTGAGGGGATCTCTTCCGCCTCCTCTTCCGCCCTGGGGAAGAAGAGACGGAACGTGGTTCCTTCCCCCAGCCGGGACGAGACCTCGATGAATCCCCCGATCTGGGTCACCGCCCCGTAGATGGTTGCCAGGCCCAGGCCCGTGCCCTTCCCCTGGGGCTTCGTGGTGTAGAAGGGCTCGAAGATTCGCTCCTGCACCTCCCTTGTCATGCCATGTCCCGTGTCCGAGACCTCCAGGACCACGTAGGATCCGGGATGGGCATCGGGGTTGCGGAGACAGAACTCCTGGCCCAGCTCCACCCGGGAGGTGGCCACCGTGAGCCGTCCCCCCTCCGGCATGGCGTCCCTGGCATTCACCGCCAGGTTGGCCAGGATCTGTTCGAACTGGGCCGGATCCAGGCGCACCGCCGGAAGGGCCTCCTCCAGGCGGGTCTCCATCCGGATGTGCTCCCCGATGAGCCGGGCCAGCATCCGTTTTGAGCGCTCCACCAGGCCGTTCAGGTCCAGGGCCCGGGGTTCGATGATCTGCTTCCGGGAGAAGGCCAGGAGCTGGCGGGTCAGGTCCGCCGCGCTCTCCCCGGCCTTGGAGACCTCCGTGAGGGAGTCGTGGAGGGGATCTCTGGGGGAGATGTCTTCCAGGGCCAGTTCAACGTTTCCCAGGATGGAGGTGAGGAGATTGTTGAAGTCGTGGGCCAGCCCACCGGCGAGCCTGCCTACGGCCTCCATCTTCATGGCCTGCTGGAGCTGTTGCTGGAGGGCCTTCCGCTCTTCTTCCGCCTGGACCTGGTCCGTGATGTCCGTGGAGATTCCCACCATGCCCATGGGCTCCCCCTCCTCGTCCCGGAGGGTCTGGATCCGGCAGTCCAGGAGGACCGTTCTCCCGTCCGGGAGGCGATTCGTCACCCGGCCGCGCCAGGATCCTCGTTCCCGGGCGACCTCCAGAATCTCGGTCTGCGTGGGGTATCCAGAGCCGACTTCCCCAAGGATCGTCACGGGTTTCCCGATGAACGCTTCCCGGGGCCAGCCAAAGAGACGGCATTCGGCGTCGTTGACGTACAGGATGGTCCCGTCCAGATCCGTGGCCAGGATCAGGTCCTGGGTCTGGGCCAGGCAGGTGGCCTGGAAACGGAGCTCCTCCTGTAGGCGGTACTCGTCGCTGACGTCCCGGAAGACGAGAACCACGCCCAGGACCCTCCCCCCGGGGTCTCGGATGGGCGCGGCGCTGTCGGCGATCTGCAGACGCCGGCCGTCTCGGGTCCGAAGGACCGTGTGGTTGGCCAGACCCACCACGGTCTCCTCCGCCAGGACCCGGGCCACGGGATTCTCCGCCTGCTCCCCGGTTCTGGCGTTGTAGATGGGGAACACCTCGGTGAGCTCCCGACCGGTGGCCTCCTCCCGGTGCCAGCCGGTGAGCTTCTGGGCCACGGGGTTCATCCGGGTGACCCGACCCCGGGCGTCCGTCACGATAACTGCGTCTCCGATGGAATCCAGGGTGGTGGCCAGGTGCTGTCTCTCTGCCTGGAGGGCCAGGGTGGCCTCCTTCTCCTCGTGCACGTCCAGCACGAGTCCCTGAAACCGGAGGATGGCCCCGTGGTGGTCCCGGATCACCGTGGTGTGATCCTGGACCCAGCGGGTTGCCCCTTGGGCGGTGACGATCCGGTACTCCTGGCGGAACTCCCGGACATGGGAGGCCATGGTGCGCTCCACCTCCTGGAGGACCCTGTCCCGGTCCTCGGGATGGATGATCTCGTCGTAGAGGAGTCGACCGGAGGTGAAGTCCTCCTGGCTGAAGCCGAAGCGGGAGATGTTCTGGGAGACGTATTCCACGGGCCAGCCCGGATCCGCCTTCCAGAGGAAGAGGATTCCGGGACTCTGCTCCACCACCAGGTTCGCCGTCTGCAGCGATCGCTCCACTCGGGCCCGGGCCCTGCGTTCCTCCTGGGCGAAGAGGGCCAGGGCCAGGTCCCCGGCCAGCTCCTTCAAGAGGGAGAGCTCCTCGTCTCTGGAGGCCAGGTCCTTCTCCCCGGCCACGCCCAGGACCCCGAAGGGCCGTCCTCCGAACTCCATGCGGATGGCCAGGGTGCACCGGTCCTGGCTTCGGGGCTCCAGGTCGCAAGCGGAGCAGGGGAGGGGTGCCTGGGGAAGGAAGATCCCATCCTCCACCTTCAGGGCCTCCCGAAAACAGCTCGGAGCGCCTTCTCCGTTGCCCCCGGGGGTCCCGGAGCCACTGTCCGGGAGGCAGTCGCCCGGGATCTGGAACGAGGCGAACGTGGGGGCCACGCCTTCCCGACTGGAGTAGACCTTTTCCGGTCCCCGGTCCCTGGGACCCAGGGCGATCCACGTGTGGTGATAGCCCTGGCTCTCCCGGAGCTCCCGGCAGGCCTCGGTGAGGAGGTGGTGGGGGTCCTCTTCCCGGGTGATGAGCTGGTTCACGTTCCGGATGGCCCGAAGCAGATCGTTGAGGTGCTCCACCCGGTCCTGGGCCTCCTTCAACTCGGAGATGTCGGAGATGGTCAGGAGCAGCCGGGGTTCCAGCTCCCTCTCCTCCGGCCCCTCACGGTCCCGGGATTCGAAGGCGCCTTCCAGGCGGGCATGGAAGGAAGGGCTCTCGGGACCCGGGCCCCGGATCCTGGCTTCCATCCGCTTCTCCCCGGGCCTCTTGAAGAAGGCCCGGAAGCGAGAGAGGAAGATCCCACGGTCCGGCTCCACCAGGAAGTCGGAGAAGGGCTTCCCCACCAGGTCGGCGGACTCGGTACCGAGCATGGTGGCGAAGGTCCGGTTCCCTTCCCGGATCATCCCCTTCGGATCCAGGGTGACGTAGCCAACGGGGGCCTGGTGGAAGAGGCGGGCGAAGCGGATCCGGCTCTCCTCCATGGCCCGGTGGGCCCTCTCCAGCTCCTCCCGCTGGACCTCCAGCTGGAGGGCCTGGTCGTTCAGCTCGTCTTCCAGGGCCCGAAGCTCTTCGGGGGTCGGTGGCTGGGATCCGGTATTCCCGCGATGCTCCGTCACGGATGCTCCTCCACAGGGGCTTCTACGGGCCTGACGGTCCCCAGCACGCGCCGAGGCTCTCCTCCCGGGCCCCGTTCAACCGCGCTTCCCCGGTCTTCCAGAGCCACGTAGCTCCCGTCGTCCCGGCGGAGACGGTACGTCACCCGATACTCGTCCGTCCTACCCTCCAGGTGGTCGCGCATGGCATTCATGGCATGGTCGTAATCCTCGGGGTGGATTCGGGAGGTCCAGAAGTCCAGCTCCCGGGACACCTGGTCCGGGTCCAGGCCGATGAGCCGGGCCTTCCAGGGACTTGCCTCCACCCGGCCGGCGGCCACGTCCCAATCCCACCAGGCCAGCCCTGTCTGATCGTAGGCCAGCGCCATGCGCTCGTGGGCCCTCCGAAGCTCCCGCTGGGTCCGGACTCTCTCGGTTACGTCGTCGAAGGTGGTGTAGACCTGGCTGGCCCGGTCCTGTCCCTCTTCGAACACGGGCTCCGCGGAGACCCGGAGCCACCGGGTCTCCTCCATCTCCGGGTTGAAGACGGCCATGAGGAAGTCGTGGACGGGGCGGCCGGTCTTCAGGGCCACCATGGAGGGATGCTCGTCCCCGGGCAGGTCGGATCCGTCCTCCCGCATGGCTCGCCAGCGGGGATCCGACGAGGTCCGGCCTTTCATCTGGTCCAGCGTCAGCCCCAGGATCTCTTCCGCCGAGGGATTGGCCAGGATGATCTGGCCCTCCGGATCCTGGAACACCACCCCGGGCTTCATGGTCTCGAAGAGATTCCGATAGGTCTTCTCCCTCACCCTGAGCTCGTCCTCCATCCTCTTCGTTTCCGAGACGTCTTCGAAGCTCACCGCCAGCCTCCGGCCCGGGAGGCGGAAGGCGGAAATGCGAAAGATGCCCTCCACGTCGTCGTCCGTGTAGGAGAACTCGTCCGTGTAGTAGCTTGTCCCCGACTCCATCACCGATTCCAGCTCTTCGGTAAGCCCCGAGGCCCGGGCCCGGGGCCAGATCTCGTCGAAGGGTAGCCCCTCCAACTCCCCGGGCTCCTTCCCCGTCAGGGCCACGGCTTCCGGATTCCCGGATTCGAAGAGGAGCTCCCCGTCTGGGCTTTCCCGGTAGAGGAAGAGTCCCGCCGGCATGTGCCGGATGATGTCGTCCGACGTCCTCAGACTGTTCTGGAGCCGGAGCTGGGACGTCTTCAGCTCGGTGATGTCCACGAAGGTCATCACCACCCCTGCGAAGACCTGGGGTCCGATGGAGTAAGGAACGGTTCGGACCAGGTACCAGGTTCCCCTGGAGGTTCGGGCCTCCTTCTCCGTGAGCTCGTCGGTGTCCTGGACCTCCTTCGCCTCCGCTTCCGGGTCGAAGTCCAGGAAGTCGTGGGCCAGGTGACCCAGGGGCCGTCCCACGTCCGCCTCCGCGATGCGGAACGCATGGGCCACCGCCGGAGAGAAGCGGCGAATCTCCAGATTCTCGTCCAGGAGCAGCTTCCCGATCCCCGAATGGGTCAGGAGGTTGTCCACGTCATTGTTGAGCTCCCGGAGCTCGATGATCTTGTCCTGGTATTCCGCGTTGACGGTATGGAGCTCCTCGTTGGTGGCCTGTAGCTCTTCGTTGGTGGCCTGGAGCTCCTCGTTGCTGGCCAGGAGCTCCTCGTTGGTGGCCTGGAGCTCCTCGTTGGATGTCTCCAGCTCCTCGATGGTGGCCTGGAGGTTCTCCTTGGTGAACTGGAGCTCCTGCTCCAGGTCCGCGATCCGTGCCTCCGCCTCCTGGCTGATGTCGAAGGAGGTGTCGGTGTCCGGGGTCGCCGGGGGGGTCGGGTCCGGCTTCATCTCCTCGATGAAGACGGCCACCAGAGGCTCCTGCCCCGTCTTGTCCGGGAGGGGGACGAGCCGGAGTCGGATCCGCCGGTCCGGATCCAGGTCCCGGAGTCGGATGTTGCTGTACGTCAGCTCCTCCCCGTTCCGGAATGCCTTCTGGATGCCGGTGGCCAGGGGAATGCCCAGCTCCTTGGTGGCCATCTTCGTGATGTCGTTGATGACCCGGCCGGAGGGCAAGGTGAAGAACCCCTCGGCGTCCCCCAGGGTGTGAACCACCTCCAGGCGCTCATTCACCACCACGGAGAGGGGCACGTAGCGTTCCCCGAGAACCTGCAGGTACCGACTCAGGAGCCGTTCCTCCTCCACCTCTCCCCGGGCCGGCGGCGAGTGAGTAAAGGTCCGGGCCGGCCGGGCCCGATCCGTCCTTCCCAGGGCCGTGATGGCGTCTTCCCGGGTCCGGGTCCGGTTCTTTCCCGTGCTCCGGAAGATCTTGTGCCGGAGATTCACCGTTTCGAAGGCGTCGGCCATGTCCCCCACGGTCTCGCTCTTCCCCATGAAGAGGATGCCCCCCGGGTTCAGGGAGAAGTTGAACATCCTCATGACCTTCTGCTGGAGGACGGGCTGGAGGTAGATGAGGAGGTTCCGGCAGCTCACCAGGTCGATGTTCGTGAAGGGGGGATCGGTGAGAAGATTGTGCTGGGCGAAGACCACCATCTCCCGGATGTGTCGGGCAATCTGGAAGTGACCGTCCTTCTGGTAGAAGTACTTCCCCAGGATCTCCGGCGGGACGTCGGCGGCGATGCTCTCCGGATAGCGTCCGTCGCCGGCGTTCATGACGGCGTCCCGGTCGATGTCCGTGGCGAAGATCTTCAGGTCGTGCATTCTCCCTGTTCTCTCCATGGCCTCCTGAGCCAGGATGGCCAGGGAGTAGGCTTCCTCTCCCGTGGACGCCCCGGCGCACCAGAACCGGAGGGTCCGGTCCCTGGCGTGGGCCAGGAGCTCCGGCAGCCACGTCTCCTCCAGCTCCCGGTAGCTCTCCTGGTCCCGGAAGAAGCTGGTGACTCCGATGAGCATCTCCCGGTAGAGGGCCATGACCTCCCCGGGATAGCTCTCCAGGTAGGTGACGTAGTCCTGGAGCTCGTGGATCTGATTCACCGACATCCTGCGCTCGATGCGCCGGATGATGGTGCTGGGCTTGTAGTCCGTGAAGTCCACCTTCGTGCGCTTCTTGATGGCCGAGAAGATGCGTCTCAAACCGTCCTGGTCCGAGGTCAGGGGCTGGGTGTCCTCTCCTCCTGCCACGTAGGGATGTCGGGAGTACGCCAGGAGCTGCCGGGGCATCTCCTCCGGAGGAAGGATGAAATCCGCCAGGCCGGTGGAAATGGCGGCCCTGGGCATGCCGTCGAACTTGGCGGAGTGCTGGTCCTGGACCATGACCATGCCCCCCACCTCCTTCACGGCCCGGACGCCGTTCGTGCCGTCGCTCCCCGTGCCGGAGAGGATGATGGCCACGGCCCGCTCCCCCTGGTCCTCGGCCAGGGAACGGAGGAAGACGTCGATGGGCAGATTGATGCCCCGCACCGGCTCCTGGTCTTCCAGCCGGAGCCTCCCCTGGAAGATGGTGAGGTTCTGCTTGGGAGGGATGAGGTAGATGTGGTCGGACTCCACCGCCATCCCGTCCTGGGCCCGGTGCACCGTCATCCGGGTCCGTTTCGACAGGAGCTCCACCATCATGCTCTTGTAGTCCGGAGACAGGTGCTGGACCACGATGAAGGCCAGTCCGCTGTCTGGCGCCATGTGATGGAAGAAGGCCTCGATGGCCTCGAGCCCCCCGGCGGAAGCCCCGATGCCCACGTAGTGAGGCGGGCGGGAATCCTCTCGGGACATGCATCCTCCTGTGGGCATTGCAGAGAAATGCCCGCACCCTTCAGAGGCTGGTACGGTTCAGGCTACGCCGGAAGTCGTATCAACCCCGTCCGTTCCGTGGACGCCATACCCTGCCTGGCCCCCGTGGAAGTGGGGTGCGGGCCTGCCAAACCCCTAC
>Ga0207797_1000202_pt1 | contig 43529 bp, 39 predicted proteins | sample PRCRCaboRojoPR_6_FD_187275 | JGI IMG/M metagenome (GOLD analysis project Ga0207797, IMG submission 187275) | Marine sediment microbial community from Cabo Rojo, Puerto Rico - PR CR 10% Liquid 1 (SPAdes) | ecosystem: Environmental > Aquatic > Marine > Coastal > Sediment | place: Cabo Rojo, Puerto... | reverse complement strand
CTATGGTATTTATTTTTACCTGGGGGCGAATGCCCCGGGCTGATTTCTTATTCTCTTTCAGAGAATGAATTTCAATAATTCATTGTTTACTAAAGGGTTTATAAAGTGTTAAAGAAGGTATTCCACGCGGAGGTTTTACCTTTAAGAGTTTATTCAGTGATGTATGACATGGTTATGTATTTTGTTAACGATAAACAATGTAGCTCATAATTTTAAAACCAAATAAATTAACCAAAATTTTTTACATCGTTATTAACTATAAAACCGATTTCAGGTTATATACCAAAAATTGTCTTTCATAACATCAAACTTTTAAACTGCAGTCAAATCCCGTCCCGTACCTATCGGATTTTTCTCAAACAATTTAATGACTTAATGACTATTTCTTTTGTTATAAACCTTTACTTGCAGGGCTTGCCAACTGCCTTTTGCCCATTGCCAACTTCTTTCCCCAACTCCTGCCAAACCATAAAACTCCACATCAATAGAATGACCATCAATGACCAAATTTTTCCAGATTTTCCTTAAATTTATCCCGTTAATCAACAATGTTTGCTTGTTTTCATGTCCAAATTTCCCTTCTATCAGCAACACGATGCCATGGACTGCGGACCGGCCTGCCTGCGTATGATCACCCGGTATTACGGAAAGCATTATTCCCTTCAAACCCTCCGCGACCGAAGCTACATTACCCGCGAAGGTGTATCCATGATGGGTATCAGCGATGCGGCCGAATCAATCGGCTATCGCACCATGGGTGTGCGGATTAGCTGGGATCAACTGGTCAGTGAGGCCCCGCTTCCCTGCATAGCCCACTGGCAGCAGAAACACTTTGTGGTGGTTTATAAAATCAAAAAAAATACGGTATATGTATCTGATCCTGCCCGCGGCAGAATTCGTTTTCCCAAAGAAGAATTCATGCAGGGGTGGGCAAAAACAAAGGAAGATGGCGTAAAGAAGGGGTTGTGCCTCCTCCTTGAACCAACCCCCGATTTCTACAAACAGGAAGATGAGGAACTCGATAAATCGGGCTTCGGCTTTCTCTTGCAGTACATGAAACCCTACAAAAAATTCATTGTTCAGCTTATTCTGGGCTTGCTGCTTGGAAGCCTCCTGCAGCTCATCTTTCCATTCCTTACCCAGGCCATCGTAGACAGGGGCATCAACAACCAGGACCTGAACTTCGTTACGCTTATCATCATTGCCCAATTGGTACTGATCGCCGGGCGGACATCCGTGAATTTCATCCGGAGCTGGATACTGCTTCACCTGAGCACTCGTGTCAACATCTCCCTGATATCCGACTTTCTCATCAAGCTGATGAAGCTGCCCATTGCATTTTTCAATACCAAGATGACGGGCGATCTGATCCAGCGCATACAGGACCACCGGAGAATAGAAAATTTCCTCACCACCAATACCCTGAACGTCCTGTTTTCTTTCTTCAGCCTGGTGGTGTTTGGAATTGTACTGGCCATATACAACTGGTGGATATTTGCCATTTTCATCCTCGGCAGTGGTTTGTATATTCTTTGGATACTGGTATTCATGAAACGGCGCCGGGAACTGGACCATCGGCGATTTGCACAGCTTTCCGATAATCAGAGCAACCTGATCCAGCTTATCACCGGGATGCAGGAAATCAAGCTGAACAACTGCGAGAAGCAAAAACGATGGGAGTGGGAGGGCATTCAAACCCGTCTTTTCAGGGTGCAGGTAAAAGGACTTGCCCTTCAGCAGTATCAGCAGGCAGGCGGGGTATTCATCAACGAGGTAAAAAACGTGGTGATCACTTTTTTAGCTGCGAAAGCTGTGATTGATGGCACCATGACCCTGGGTATGATGCTGGCTGTGCAGTTCATCATCGGACAGCTCAATAGTCCGCTGCAGCAGATGATCCGGTTCTTCCACACCGCCCAGGATGCCAGGATCAGCCTTGAGCGGCTTGGGGAGATACACAACAAGGAAGACGAAGAGGATGTCAGGGAGCCTAAAATTACTCATTTGCCGGAGAAGGCCGACCTGAATATGGACCAGGTGTACTTTCAGTATGAAGGCCCCCACTCTCCATATGTGCTGGAAGATGTCAACCTGAAAATACCCGAGAAGAAGGTAACTGCCATTGTCGGTGTATCAGGTTCGGGTAAGACTACACTAATCAAGCTTTTACTGGGATTCTACAATCCGGTGAATGGTTATGTCAAGATCGGCGATCTTCATCTTAACAACTTCAACAACCGTGTCTGGCGTAATAAATGCGGCGTGGTGATGCAGGATGGCTTCATCTTTTCCGATACCATCGCCAACAACATTGCCGTATCGGATGAATCGGTCGATCGTGAGCGTTTGCTCCATGCCGTAAAAACAGCCAACATCCAGAACGATATAGAATCCCTTCCCCTGGGCTACAACACAAAAATAGGCAGGGAAGGCATTGGCATGAGCCAGGGCCAGCAGCAACGTATACTGATTGCCCGGGCCGTATATAAAGACCCCGGGTACCTCTTTTTCGATGAAGCCACCAATGCTTTGGATGCCAATAACGAGATGGTGATCATGAATAACCTGGAGCAGTTCTTTCAGGGCCGCACGGTGGTGATTGTAGCTCATCGTTTGAGCACTGTTAAAAATGCCGACCAGATCGTGGTGCTCGAGAAGGGAAAAGTAGTGGAAAAAGGAAACCATACAGAGCTTACCCGGAAAAAGGGCGCTTACTATCATTTGGTTAAGAATCAGCTGGAGCTGGGTTCATGATAGAATACAATTTTAGGAACAGATTACTATGAAAAGAGATCAGTTTGAACTGGAAATATGTGCTAATTCCGTTGAATCAGTGAAAGAAGCCTCAAAGGGTGGGGCCGATCGGGTGGAATTATCCGGTAACCTTTACGAGGGAGGAACGACCCCTTCGGCAGGTATATTGATCCAGGCTAAGAAAAGATCGGCCATCCCTGTTTTTGTGATCATCCGTCCACGGGGAGGCGATTTTTGTTACAACGAGGAGGAGGTTGCGGTAATGTTGCGGGATATTGAGATGGCAAAAAACCTGGGCGCCGACGGGATGGTGCTGGGATGCCTGAATCCCGACGGTAGTGTGGACCATGAAACCTGTTCACGTTTGATTGAAGCATGCGGCGATTTGCCGGTCACCTTTCACCGTGCATTCGATATGACAAGAGATCCCCGGGAAGCGCTGGAAGCCATAAAGGCCTTAGGGGTAAGCAGGTTGTTGACTTCGGGTCAGAAAAACAAGGCCATTGACGGCGCCGATCTCATCTCAGAGCTCCACAAACAAGCCGGTGGTGCTTTGAAGATCATGGCCGGCAGCGGCATCAACGAAAACAACATAAATGAGATGGCTCAAAAAACTAAAATCCGGGCTTTCCATGCTTCTCTTTCTGATTGTGTTGAAAGCAAAATGGAATTCAGGCAGAAAGAGGTTTCCATGGGAGGGTTGGCTGAAATACCTGAATACACCCGGAAAATTACAAGTGCTGCAAGGGTGAGAAAAATGATTGAGGTTCTGGAAGGCATATAAATTCATATCAATTTGAAACATTGCACAAACATCCACCCCTAAAGAATGTCAATGAATAGCCCGGTATGTAAACGACGAATAACGTATCTTTTAAAAAGGCCTCAGGCGGCCGGTGGATGTTAAAACATTTTATTTAATTTTGCGTTTAGAACAAAAGTTATGGTTCAAGTTGCTAATAAATTCATATCATAAATATTCATTTACAATTGCTTCAAGTAACATCTCAAAAAATATGAAACAAATAATTTTGCGTATACCGGATAATAAATATTCTTTTTTTATTGAACTTTTAAAGAATTTTGATTTTGTTACCATTGAAAAAGAAGGTATGGATATACCTGAAGAACAAAAAAACAAGGTAAGGGAAAGAATGAAAAAGAGTCAATCTGACCCTTCCAGGCTTCTCAAATGGGATGAGGTAAAGAAAAAAATCAAATTTTGAAATGGCTGAAGCTTTTTCTGTTGAAATTGAGCCAGAGGCTGTTGAGGATATTCAAAAAGCTATTGATTATTACAATCATCAAAAATCCGGTTTAGGAAAACGTTTTTTCAAAATCATCGATAAACATATCAGTTTCCTTAAAAAGAATTATTTAGCATTTCATGTAAGGTATGATAAGATACGTTGCATGCCTGTACGAAACTTTCCCTATATGATTCATTACCAGGTAAAGGAAGAAGAAGAGAAGGTAAGTATCAAAGCCGTGTTTTCTACATACGAAAATCCCGATAAATGGGAAGAACGGAGTTGGTAGTCACAATCAATATATAATCTTCATGAGTTTATTTGGATCCTGATTTTATTAGCAAACACAGAGTTTTGAAAACCTGATGGTAATAGGAAAAACAACAGTTTTTTGAACATAATCCATTTGATCTTGTGTAAATTAATAACAGATAGTATTTAAAATATAGAACCATTCAAAAAATTAATATAAGTTTTTCAGGCAAGCAAAAAAATACCAATTGTAAAGTGTAGGTAATTAGAAACTAACCAGAGAAGGAATGAGTCTTTTTCGTGATTTTTTATATCTTTGTAACCTTAAAATAAACATTGTTCCATGATTAAAATAACATTACCGGATAATTCGGTACAGGAGTTTGAAGAGGGCGTAACAGGAATGGACATAGCACGCTCCATCAGTCCCAGGCTGGCGAAAGAGGTGCTTTCAATAACCGTTGACGGCGAGGTATGGGATCTGCACAGGCCCATCCATAAGGACGCCAAAGTGAAGCTGAATACCTGGGATGATGAGGAAGGAAAACATACCTTCTGGCACTCATCGGCCCACCTGATGGCGGAGGCCCTGGAACAGCTTTATCCGGGTATCAAATTTGGAATCGGCCCCAGCATTGAGCAGGGATTTTACTATGATGTTGATCCCGACGGGCAGACCATCACCGATGCTGATCTTCCCAAAATAGAAGAGAAGATGAAGGAGCTGGCCAGCCAGAAATATGAATTTGTAAGGGAAGAGGTGCCCAAGGACCGGGCCATGAATTACTACAAGGATAAAGGGGATGAATACAAGGTGGAGCTGATTGGTGATCTGGAAGACGGCACCATATCTTTTTACAAGACAGGCGAGTTTGTAGATCTTTGCCGTGGTCCGCATTTGCCCCATACCGGTTACATTAAGGCGATCAAGCTGCTGGGCGTTGCAGGTGCCTATTGGAGAGGTGATGAACACAACAAGCAGCTTACCAGGATATATGGCATTACCTTCCCTAAGAAGAAGATGCTGGATGAATATCTTCATATGCTGGAAGAGGCCAGGAAAAGGGATCACCGGAAGCTTGGAAAACAACTGGAACTTTTTACATTTTCACAGAAAGTAGGGCAGGGATTGCCTCTATGGCTGCCCAAAGGTGCTGATTTGAGAGAGCGCCTGGAAAATTACCTGAAGAAGATACAAAAGGAGTATGGTTACCAGCAGGTGATTTCACCGCATATCGGTCAGAAGGATCTTTATGTCACTTCAGGGCACTATGCAAAGTATGGCCAGGATTCCTTCCAGCCGATCACAACACCCCAGGAAGGGGAGGAGTTCCTTCTGAAGCCCATGAATTGCCCCCATCATTGCGAAATGTTCAAACACACACAATATTCATATAAGGATTTACCGGTCCGTTATGCCGAGTTTGGCACCGTTTACCGCTATGAGCAAAGCGGTGAGCTTCACGGGCTGACCAGGGTGAGGGGCTTTACCCAGGACGATGCCCACATATTCTGCCGTCCCGATCAGCTTAAAGAGGAATTCCAGAAGGTTATGGACATCATCCTGCAGATCTTTAAGACCCTGGACTTTGATAACTATACTGTTCAGGTCTCACTGCGTGATCCCGACAGAAAAGAAGATTACATCGGAAGCGATGAGAACTGGGAAAAATCGGAGCAGGCCATCATGGAGGCTGTTGAGGATAAGGGAGTGGAAGCCAAGGTAGTGTATGGAGAAGCAGCATTCTATGGTCCAAAGCTCGATTTTATGGTGAAGGATGCACTGCAGAGGGAATGGCAGCTTGGCACCATCCAGGTCGATTACAACCTTCCCGACCGTTTCGATCTGGAGTATATCGGTGCAGATAACCAAAGACACCGTCCTGTGATGATCCACAGGGCACCCTTTGGATCGATGGAACGCTTTGTTGCTGTGCTTATAGAACACACGGCCGGGAAGTTCCCCTTGTGGCTGACACCCGACCAGGTAGTGGTGATGCCGATCAGCGAAAAATACAATGATTACGCAAAAAAAGTTTTGAATTTTTTAAATAATTACGATATTCGCACCCTGATTGACGAAAGAAACGAAAAAATCGGCAAGAAAATCAGGGACAATGAATTGAAGAAAATTCCCTATCTCTTGATAGTAGGTGAAAAAGAAGCAGAAAACAATACGGTGTCGGTCAGGAAACAGGGTGAAGGAGATAAGGGTTCAATGGATGTAAATGAATTCAAAGATTTTATTTTGAATGAAATTCACAACCAGGTAGAATTTGTCAATCCATAATATATTTGTTTGTATAACCAAATAGAAGGAGGGCAGTAATATAGCAAGAAGAAGTCCATCAAAAAAGAAGAAACAACAACTCCAATACAGAATCAATGATGAAATCCGAGCCGATGAGGTGAGGGTTGTTGGTGATAATGTAGATAATCCGGCTGTTTATCCGATTGATGAGGCCTTAAAAATGGCTGATGAACAAGAGTTAGATCTTGTGGAGGTTTCCCCGAATGCAAATCCTCCGGTATGTAAAATAGTGGATTATCAGAAATTTCTTTATCAGCAAAAGAAAAAACAGAAAGAGTTACAGTCGAAAACCACAAAGGTTGTTACCAAGGAGATACGATTCGGACCGAATACCGATGATCATGATTATAACTTTAAGCTGAATCATGCAAAAAAGTTTCTCCAGGAAGGTGCCAAGGTAAAAGCTTTTGTTTTCTTTAAGGGAAGGTCAATCCTTTTTAAGGATAAAGGAGAGTATTTGTTGCTTCGACTGGCTCAGGATCTTGATGAATACGGCAAGGTTGAAAAAATGCCAAAACTGGAAGGCAAACGCATGACCATGTTTATCGCACCCAAGGCCAAAAAGAAGAAATAGATAATTGATATAAAATTTAATGGATATGCCAAAGACGAGAATTAATCCCGGCGCAAAAAAACGCTTCAAGATAAGCGGATCCGGGAAGATAAGAAGGAAACATGCTTATAAAAGTCACTTATTGACTAAGAAAGACAAGAAAAGAAAAAGGAACCTGGGATATTATTCCACGGTCCATAAGTCGAATAAAGACAATGTCAGGCAGTTGCTTGGCATGAAGTAGCAATTAATTGAGTGTTAACCAGAGTGTATCAGCCGAAAGAGTCTTTCAAAAATGTAAGACCGCTGTTCATTCAAAAAAAGAAAGATTATGCCACGATCAACGAATGCCGTTGCTTCTCGCAGGAGAAGAAAGAAAATCATGAAGCAGGCCAAAGGATACTTTGGCGCCAAGAAGAATGTTTATACAGTAGCGAAGAATGCGGTAGAAAAGGGAATGCTGTATTCTTACCGCGACCGGAAAAAGAAGAAAGGTGAATTCCGTCGCTTGTGGATTCAAAGAATCAATGCAGCAGCCCGTCAGCATGGAATGTCGTATTCCGAATTGATGGGCGGGATCAGTAAGCAGAATATTCAACTGAACCGTAAGGTTCTCGCCGATCTGGCAATGCATCATCCCGAAGCTTTCAAGGCCGTGGTGGACGAAGTAAAGAATGCATAGTGAAACCACTGGATGTTTTAGGGAGTGATGGTTAAAGGATCATAACCGGAAAAATAAATAGGGGAGCTTTACAAGGGCTTCCCTTTTTGTTTTTTTAACAATTGATTGTTCCTAATTTGGACAAACCAAAACCAAACAGGAAGCTTACAAGGAATTTAATGTGTTTCCGTTTTGGCTTATCCAAATTAACTAAAAAATTGTAAATTAGCGCACGTCAGAGTGGGTAATAAAATAACAGCATGCTATGAGTAATTTAAAGATCATCATCATAGGGTTTGGCCGGATGGGCCAGGAGATTAAGCAAGTAGCCGAGAAAAGGGGACATGAGGTTATCATGACCATCGACAAAGACAACCAGGAAGATTTCTCTGCAGATAATCTGAAAAAGGCCGATGTAGCCATTGAATTTACACTTCCTGATGCCGCTTACGACAACATTATGAAGTGTTTTGAATCCGGTCTTCCTGTTGTTTCAGGAACAACGGGATGGATGGAACGGTTTTACGACATACGTAAATATTGCCTGGAGAAAAACCAGGCCTTTTTTTATGCCTCGAATTACAACATCGGAATGAATCTTTTCTTTAAGGTAAATGAATACCTGGCCGGTATAATGAACCAGTATTCCAATTATGATGTGGAGATTGAAGAGACCCATCACGTGCACAAGGTGGATGCTCCCAGCGGTACTGCCGTAAGCCTGGCCGAAATTCTTATGGAGAAGATCAGCAGAAAGAACAAATGGAAAAAGGAAAAGGCCGAAAATGATGATGAAATACCGGTTAAATCCATCCGCGAAGATGAGGTTCCAGGCATACACCGGGTAATGTATTCTTCTTCATTTGATGATATTGAGCTGAAACATTCTGCCAAAAGCCGCGAAGGTTTTGCACTTGGAGCTGTTATGGCTGCCGAGTTCATTCACGACAAGCAAGGCATCTATTCAATGGACGATTTATTAAATATTTAACATTAAATTATGAACATCAAAAACATCCTGACAAGTCAATACTTTAAATTCGGAATCACTGCCCTCATTTACATCTTGTTGGTTATATGGATTGAAAATGCCTGGTTTCTTTTTGGCCTGGTCATCATATTCGACTGGTTCATCACCAAAAAGGTGAACTGGACTTTTTGGAAGAAGCCTGGTAAGAAACCCAGCAAACTGGTTGAATGGGTGGATGCGCTGATCTTTGCCGTGATCGCAGCTTCTCTTATCCGCCTCTTCATTATCGAAGCGTATACCATTCCTACCTCTTCGATGGAAAAAACCCTTTTGGCCGGGGATTACCTGTTTGTGAGCAAAGTTAGCTACGGTCCCAAAATGCCCAATACCCCCATATCCTTCCCGTTTGCTCATAATACCCTTCCCCTGACATCCACAACCAAATCATACGTAGATTGGGTAAAATGGCCCTATAAACGTCTTGCCGGTTTGGGACCAATCGAACGGAACGACATTGTGGTTTTTAATTTTCCTGCCGGTGATACCGTTATTATGCAGATGCAGGACAGGAATTACTATTCCCTTTTACGGCAATATGCACAGGAGTTAAAGAGCAGGGACATCAACAACGGGAACAGGGTACAATCATTTGCCGCTTACAAGGACAGGGCCCGGGAATACATAAGGAAGCAGTATGATGTTACCACCCATCCCGTGGATAAAAGGACCAATTACATCAAGAGATGCGTGGCCCTCCCCGGTGATAGCATCATAATAAAGGAGGGTCAGGTGTCTGTTAACGGGGAGAAGCAAAAGCACTTCGAGAAGATGCAATACAATTACCTGGTAAGAACCAGCGGTACCAAGATCAATCCGGTGCATCTTCAGAATATGGGCATCAACAGGAACGATATCAATTATATGCCTTCCGGTTCTACCTACCGGATGCCCCTCACCAACGAGAACCTGGGACAAATTAAAAATTTTTCCAATGTGGTTGAAGTAACCAGGTACGTCAACAACTCGCCCTCTTCGGTGAACCATGTGATTTTTCCGTTTGATTCGGAATATGAATGGACAGAGGACAATTTCGGTCCGCTATATGTTCCGGAGAAAGGGGAAACCATTCAGCTGACTCTGGAAAATCTTCCCCTTTGGGAACGGATCATCAATACCCATGAAGGCAATGACCTGGAGGTGAGGGACAGTACCATCTTTATCAACGGGGAGCAGGCAGACAGCTATACCTTCCAGATGAATTACTATTTTATGATGGGTGATAACCGCCACAACTCGGCAGATTCCAGGTACTGGGGTTTTGTTCCCGAAGACCATGTAGTTGGGAAAGCAGTGTTTATATGGCTTTCTGTAAATCCTTACGGAAGTTTTCTTGATAAGATAAGGTGGAGGCGATTGTTTACCGTGATATAACAGGTTAATAGCTGATTATTTATGGCTTCCCGGCTTTCCCTGTCGGAAGATTGAATGATTGTTTATAATTGGTTGGCAGACAAAAAAACTTAGTATATAACTAAAAAATCGGCCCAAAGAAGATGAATCATGCCAGAAATGCGCTTTTGTCTACAACATACCTTGGGCCGGTTCAGTTCTATACCAAGTTTCTGCTTTATGAAGAGGTGCTGATTGAAACCCTTGAGAATTATCAGAAACAAAGCTACAGGAACAGGTGCATCATCCTTTCTGCCAATGGGAAATTACCGCTGACCATTCCGGTTTCCAAGGATCAGCCCAAGGTACTGACCCGGGATATAAGGATTGATAATAAGCTTGAATGGCAGAAAAACCACTGGACCTCTATTGAGTCAGCCTATAGCGCTTCTCCCTTTTTTGAATTCTTTATGGACGAGTTTTTACCCTTTTATAACCGGAGATATGAGTTTCTGCTGGATTTTAACCTGGAGCTGCAGGAAATGCTGCTCCGGCATCTGGAAATAGATACGCCTTATAAGTTAACTCAAGCCTACCAAAGTGAGTCTCCAGCTGATACAGATGATTACCGTGATGCCATTCACCCCAAAAAAAGGATGAAACGTGAGGATTTTCTTTTCCGCCCTGCTTTTTATTACCAGGTTTTCCGCGACAGATACGGATTTGTTCCAAACCTGAGTATCATCGATCTTTTGTTCAATGAAGGACCCAATGCGGAAAACATACTCAAACAGAGCATTTCTCCTTTTTCCTCCTCATGATGCATACAACAGAAAGATGGAAGGCTGTTTGTGCAGATCAGGAACCGCCCTTCTCCATGCTTTGATGGTTTTGGTTTGTATGCTTTCATTTTCCATCGTGAGGTTTGAGGCAATGCAAAGCAAAGTTTGGTCCCTGCAGTTCTCCAGGATGTCCTTAAGCAGTTGATTGTTCCGGTAAGGTGTCTCCATGAATGCCTGGGTCTGGTGCTCCTGGTGGGATCTTTTCTCAAGCATCTTCAGTTTCTTTATTCTTTGGTGAGATTGAATAGGGAGATAGCCGCTGAAAGCAAAATTCTGCCCGTTTAGTCCCGATCCCATCAAGGCGAGCATAATGGATGAAGGACCTGTAAGTGGAATTACCCTGATTTCCCGCTCATGTGCGAGGCGTACAATATCCTCACCGGGATCGGCTATACCCGGTACACCGGCTTCGGTGATCACCCCGGCATCGCTGCCAGCATTCAAGGGTTCCAGGTATTCGTGAAGCTCTTTCCCGGAAGTTCGCTTGTTGAGCACAAAAAAGGTAATGTCATCAATCGGCTTATTGGCATCGATCTTTCGGATGTAACGCCGGGCCGACCGAAGATTCTCCACAATAAAAATATCCAGCCTGCTGATGATGTTTCTGGCTTCAGCGGGTATCACCGCATCTACCGGACCATCACCAAGCGTAGTGGGAATGAGATATAGTTTTCCTTTCATGGGATATTTGTTATTGAGCTCAGATTATGCTCCAGATTTCAAATGTGCATAAAATTATTGTGATTTAGACAATGTTCCAACCCAATTATTCACAAATAATTCTGACGCTATTGAAAAACCTGGTTTTTTACTACTCTTCCTGTCCAAATGAAACAAAGGCAGGGTACTTGTTGTGGATAAGATTAATGTTGCTTAACCGGTCAAGACTCCCACACTCTTTAACCAGCGGGACAACCTGCTCTCTCCAGCCGATGGTGGGATTTAGGACGGAATGATCTGAAAGCTGAGGCTTTAATGCGAATACAATCAATGACAATTTAATGACGACAAATGACCATCAATGATAATTTGATATCCCTGCCAATTCTTAATTTACAGGTTTTGCCAACTTTTATAATTACTGCAGATACAACCAATGACTATTGAATGACCATCAATGACAATAAATAACTATAAATTAACTCTGACAACTTTAGCTTTCGGGGGTTGCCAACTGCCTTTTGCCTACTGCCAACTTCTTTCAATTCCCGTCAAACCTTCAAACTTTCAGCCGGAATTTGCTGTTATACTTTTTTTATATTTGTTTTGTCTGCATAAAAGAGGTAATCAGAAAATATTAATACATTGAAGATAACTTTTCTAGGCACAGGTACTTCTCAGGGCATTCCTGTCATCGGTTGCGATTGCCAGGTCTGTCATTCAAAAGATTCCAGGGACAAACGGTTGAGGACTTCCCTTTTGATTGAGGTAAAAGGGAAAACTTTTATAATCGATACCGGCCCGGATTTTCGTCAGCAGATGCTCCAGGCGGAGGTGCACAACCTTGACGGTGTGATTTACACCCATGAGCATCGCGACCATGTGGCAGGCCTGGATGATGTGAGGCCGATCAATTTTCTGAAACAAAAACCCATTGAAATATACGGCGAAGAAAGGGTGCTGGAAGCCCTTAAACAGATGATTCCCTATGCCTTTAAAGAAAACAAATACCCAGGCGTCCCGGATATCAACCTCCACCAAATCATCAACCGTGAGTTTACGGTGGAAGGGATGGAGTTCATTCCTATCCGGGCCTATCATTACAAGCTTCCTGTGTTTGGCTTTCGCATAGGTGATTTCACCTATATCACTGATGCCAATTATATTCCCGAGGAAGAGAAGGAGAAGATCATGGGAAGTAAATATATTGTTCTGAATGCCCTTCGTAAGAAAAAACATGTATCGCATTTCAGCCTTTCCGAGGCGCTGGAACTCGTCAATGAATTCGGCCCCCGCAAGGCTTACCTGATCCATATGAGCCACCAGATGGGATTCCATGAAAAAGTGAATGCCGAACTGCCTGAACATATAAACCTTGCTTATGATGGGCTTTCGTTAGAGGTGTGATTTTTTTACCTGTTTATATGAATAGAGATCAACACAATAAGCACCCTGCCAGCCGGCAGGCAGGCAAAACACAAATACCAAATGATAAATTTCTTTTAATTTTACGCTCCTCAGAAATGGAAAACTGCTGTATATGCTGAAGAAAGGGAAAATTCCGCATACGTTTGTTATCATTTTCTTTATCATCCTGATTGGCGCTGTGCTGACCTGGTTTATTCCCGGCGGCGAATACGAACGGGAAACAGTTATGGATAGCGGCGTGAAAAGGGAGGTAGTGAAGAGTGGTTCATTTGAATATACCAGGAGCGATCCCCAAACCTGGCAGATATTTTCTGCTTTCTACCACGGGTTCATATCGAAGAGCAACATCATTGTATTTATTTTGATGGTTGGCGGTGCATTCTGGATTATGAACAAAAGCCGGGCCATCGATGTGGGTATTTTTTCCTTTTTGCGTTTCACACGTAAGCTCGAATCAAACCGCTTCATCAAATTTCTCGGTGTGGATAACATTGTGGTCGTCCTGATCATGTTTCTTTTCAGCCTTTTTGGTGCCGTCTTCGGCATGAGTGAAGAGACCATCGCATTCGTAATTATCTTTGTACCCCTGTCCATTTCAATGGGCTATGATTCCATCGTAGGAGTATCCATGTGTTTTGTTGCCGCAGGTCTGGGTTTTGCGGGTGCAATGCTGAATCCGTTTACGGTGGGTATAGCACAGGGCCTCGCTGATATACCCCTTTTCTCTGGTATAGAATACCGGTTTTTCTGCTGGATCGTTCTGAATATCGTTGGGATAGGATTTGTTTTGAGGTATATGAAAAGACTCAGAAAGGATCCTGCTCGTTCTCCCGTGTATGAAGAGGATAAAAAGTGGCGTGAAAGCAATGAAAACGGGGTTGAAGATGTAAAATATGCCAGGCCGGTTTCCGCATGGATTGTTTATTTCTTTATCCTGGCCGCCTTGATCATCTTTTCCGTAAAATACTCCATGACCACCATGGAAGTGGGCAGGAATTCATTTAAACTGCCCATTATACCCATTTTGAGCGCCCTTTACGCCCTAACTGCATTGACGGGCCTCAGGAAATCGGTGCATTTTTTTATACTGAACCTGCTGGCCTACACCATCCTATTTCTCATTGTAGGCGTGATGGGCTACGACTGGTATATCATGAAGATCGCCACCATCTTCATGGCCATGGGGATCTTGTCGGGCATTGCCTATAATGAATCGGGCAACAACATTGCCGAACTATTCCTGAAAGGTGTCCGGGATATTATGGGTGCTGCCATTGTGGTTGGGCTGGCCGGCGGCATTGTTTTTCTGTTGGAGGAGGGCAACATCATCGACACCTTGTTGCACTATATGGCTGATGGCATGAAAGATGTGGGAAAAGTAGGTTCTGTAGGAGTCATGTACGTATTCCAGACCCTGTTGAACATTTTAATGCCATCAGGCTCGGGTCAGGCGGCCCTTACCATGCCCATTATGGCCCCCTTCTCCGATCTGATTGGAATATCCCGCCAAACCGCCGTGTTGGTATTCCAGTTTGGCGACGGGTTTACCAACATGATTACTCCCACTTCAGGCGTACTTATGGGAGTACTTGGGATGGCCAAAATACCCTATGACAAGTGGTTTCGATGGTTTATACCCCTTTTGGGCATCCTCGTGGTAGTTGGTATTTTACTGCTTATCCCAACCGTAACCATGAATATATCCGGATTTTAAACCAGAGGCACCAAAATATACAAAGCATCTTTATGCCTTGCTGGCTTTTTTCTTAAGTGTCTCGTTCATGGCGCCTGAACGATACCCGGTGGTGTCAAGGGTTACGTAAGTGTACCCGGCATCCTTGCATATTTTAGTGAGCTCCGAACGGTTGTTCCAGGCCTGGTCCATCTCTTCAGGAATAAATTCCAGTCGTGCCAGGTCGTCATGACTACGAACCCGGAACTGGGTAAAGCCAAGGAACTTGATCCGAAGTTCGGCCTTGCTGACACGGTCTAATTTATCAGGATCGATTTTTTCACCATAGGGGAACCGTGAAGCAAGGCAGGACTCAGCCGGTTTATCGGCTGTGGGCAAGCCATATTCCCGGGAATAGTGGCGGATGTCTTCCTTATACATACCTGCCTCTTTCAGCGGACTTTCAATCTGCTTTTCCTTCAGAGCCTTCATTCCCGGCCGGTAATCTCCCGTGTCACCGGCATTGGTTCCGTCAAAGACTGCCTGGTAGCCTTCCTCATTGGCCACATACTTGATTTTTTCGAATACTTCACTTTTGCAGTAATAACATCTGTCAGGCGGATTATTGGAATAACCGGGGACGTTCATCTCTTCCGATGTGATCACCTTATGGGCAATATTCATCTCTTTGGCCAGCTTTTTTGCCTCTTCCAGCTCGTGAAAGGGAAATGCAAATGAGGTGGCGGTTACCAGCAAGAGGTTTTCCTGTAATACCTCGCTTGCCACTTTAGCCAGAAAGGTGCTGTCAACACCGCCAGAAAAGGCAATCACGGCCGAATCATACCTGCTTAATATGTTGGACAGTTTCTGTAGTTTATCCATAGGTTGTCGTTTTTGGGGTTAACAATTTGAATGTATGTTTTTTTGTATGTTCTTGCATGTGCATTAAACACGGGTTTTTATGGTTTAAGACCATAATAATAGTATTACAAATTTTAAAGCCAAATGATCAATGCAGGCTGTATAAATTATGATAAAATGCAACCAGCTGACTTAATGCGATGGACGCATTCGCAATCTAATCGGGTGGTATGGTCTGTTATTCTGGATGGTCCTTTATCCAGATGTTTAGCTTTTGCTTGAAATTTTCTGCTTTTGTTAGGTAAAACAAACTCCACAATAGGATATAACCCATAAGGGCTGTAAATATGATGATAAGGATGGCCGAATCTACCACAAAACCGGTGAGTAGAATAAAAATAAGGGCAACCGCAATTAAGCCAATGGTATTAAAAATCATTGCCCTTTTTAAATTGGTTTCGATGATTCCTGTAAGGAAATTCCACCCTTTTAGCCGGTCAATCAACCGGACTTTTTCAGGATCGGAAAGGTCTATCACTACCTGAAGAGAAAATCCCATCCGGACAGTCAGTATTTCTCCATGGTCGGTGTAATCATATCCAAATCGTTCTAGATGATTTTTTATCGTTGTTTTCACAGGTCTATTATTTGATTTTCAATGAAAGTAAGGACATACACTAAATGATCATGATCCCGAACTTCACAAAACCTCCTGTCACCAAATCAATGTTTGTAAATGGCTGGTTATACAGCTTGAAACCAATCAGAAACCGATCGGATAATGGATGCTCGTATTCGATGATCAGGTTATACCCAACTAAAATAAACATTTTCAGGGAGAATTCCCAATGGGAATCTTTTTGTATGTTCAATCGTTCATTTTTCCTTAAGATTTTTGGATCCCAGCAAACATTTTTGATTTATCCTGAAAGATCTTTAACCAACCCTGGAGCTGACCCTTCCTGGAATAGCTTGAAATTTTGTCGCATAAGACCTGATAGATGAATATATAAAGTGCTACCATAATTTCTTCACTACGACTAACGTACTGCTGATACAACCAATTACCAAATGACTATATAATGACAATAAATGACAATTGGCTATCTCTGACAATTCTCAATACACCGGCACGCTTACTGCTACTTCTTAGTAATTTCATTCAAACAATCCCTCCTCCAAACTTGTCCAACATACCAGGCAGACAATTTCGTCTTTCCCGTGTCGTTATTTTTTATTAAGTTTGTAGACCATTTTATCAATCCCAAAAGAAAATCGTAACATATGTTTGACAATCTGACAGACCGGCTGGAACAGTCATTTAAAATGCTCAAGGGCCAGGGCAGGATTTCCGAGGTAAATATAGCTGAAACGCTTAAAGACGTGAGAAGGGCCCTGCTTGACGCTGACGTGAACTATAAGATTGCCAAAGATTTCACCAATACCGTTAAGGAGAAGGCGCTTGGCCAAAAGGTTGTGGAGTCGGTAAAGCCCGGTCAGCTGATGGTTAAGATTGTGAATGATGAACTGGCCCGGTTGATGGGAGGTACTGCAGCAGAGGTTGATCTGCAGGGTGAACCCGCTGTTATCCTACTTGCAGGACTCCAGGGTTCCGGTAAAACGACCATGGCCGGTAAGCTGGCCCGGTTTTTAAGGGACAAGCATGGCAAAAAACCCATGATGGTGGCCGCCGACGTGTATCGCCCGGCTGCAATCGATCAGCTGAAGGTCGTGGGCGAACAGGTACAGGTACCCGTGTATACGGAAGACGGAAACAAGGATCCCGTTAAGATTTCCAGGGGAGCCCTCAAGCAAGCAAAAAAGGAAGGAAACAATGTTGTGATCATTGACACCGCCGGTCGACTGGCCATCGATGAGCACATGATGAATGAGGTGGCCAGCATCAAAAAAGCGGTTGAGCCCAATGAAACATTGTTCGTAGTGGACTCCATGACCGGTCAGGATGCCGTCAATACTGCCAAAGAGTTTAATGAAAGACTGGATTACGAAGGTGTGATTCTCACAAAACTCGACGGTGATACCCGTGGCGGTGCGGCGCTTTCCATAAGGGCCGTGGTGAACAAGCCCATCAAGTTTGTCGGTACAGGTGAGAAGATGGAAAACATCGATGTGTTCCATCCCGACCGTATGGCCGACCGGATCCTGGGAATGGGCGACATTGTTTCGCTGGTTGAGAAGGCCCAGGAACAATACGACGATAAGGAAGCCCGGAAGCTGAGCAAGAAGATTGCCAAGAATGAATTTGACTTTGACGACTTCCTTTCCCAGATCCACCAGATCAGAAAAATGGGTAACTTCAAGGATCTTGCTTCCATGATTCCCGGTATGGGTAAAGCCCTTCGAAATATGGATATGGAAGAGGATGCCTTTAAAGGGACTGAGGCCATCATTCGTTCCATGACGCCAGAAGAGCGAAAAGATCCCAAGGTATTAAACGGAAGTCGCAGGAAACGCATCGCCGACGGCAGCGGAACCTCCGTACAGGAAGTGAATCGCCTGATCAAGCAGTTCTCCGAAACCCGAAAGATGATGAAGAAGATGAAGGAAGGCAAAGGCAACGGAATGAAGGACCTCATGAACAACATGCAGGGCATGAAAGGCAATATGTAATCAAATAATTAACTGATATATGGAACTAATCGACGGAAAAAAGCTTTCTTCCGAAATGAGGGAAGAGATAGCTCAGGAAGTGGAAGAAATAAAGAAGAATGGCGGAAAGGTTCCGCACCTGGCAGCCGTTCTTGTTGGTAACGATCCCGCTAGCGAAACTTATGTTTCCCATAAAGAAAAAGCCTGTAATAAAGCTGGCATCAAGTCGGATGTCATTCGCCTGGAAGAGACCATTTCAGAAGAAGACCTTCTGAAAAAAGTGGATGAACTGAATAACGATCCCAGCGTAGATGGTTTCATCGTTCAGTTGCCTCTGCCGGATCATATTGATGAACAGAAAGTGATAGAAGCAGTTGATCCGAAGAAGGATGTGGATGGTTTTCATCCCATCAATGTTGGTCGCATGGTGCTGGGTCTGCCGGCTTATCTTTCAGCTACTCCCGCTGGCATACTTGAAATGCTGAAACGGTATAACATTGAGACGGAAGGCAAAGATTGCGTGGTTCTTGGCAGAAGTAATATTGTTGGAAAACCGGTTGCAAACCTGATGCTTCAGAAATCCGTGCCCGGCAATTCTACTGTAACGGTTTGTCACAGTAGAACCAAGAATCTGAATGAAGTCCTTTCAAGAGCCGATATTCTGATCGTGGCGATGGGTAAGATGGAATTCGTAACAGCAGATATGGTTAAGGATGGAGCAGTGGTGATCGATGTGGGCATCCACCGGATCAAGTCGGATAAGACCAAGTCAGGCTGGAAGCTGAAGGGTGATGTGAAGTTTGATGAGGTGAAGGAAAAGGCGAGCTACATCACTCCTGTTCCAGGTGGTGTAGGTCCCATGACCGTTGTTTCATTGCTGAAAAATACCGTAGCTGCTTCTCAGGGTAGGATCTATGGATGATTTGATTGAGGCTGAGATTAAGGCGAAGGCTAAGAAGAGGAAGAGGGGAAAATGAGACCTGGGAAGACCTGAAGTAGTGAGTTTTGAGTAGTGAGTCAATTGATCCTTCGTATTTTATATCTTTGAACTGTGATGATCAAAAAAGAAATATCGGATCGGATTGATGAATTTAAGACTTGATGAAGGAACCATAAAGTAAAATACTTATTTATGACGGAAAAGGGTCCAAATCCCGTGATAACAATAAATGACTACTCAATGACCATTAATGTCTATCTGATTCATCCTGCCAGTTCATAACTTACAGGACCTGCCAACTACCAATTGACCACTAATTTCATCTAACCGCAATCGTCTCAACCTCCACCTTTGCTCCCTTCGGCAGGTTGGCAACCTGAAACGCCGAACGGGCAGGAGGATCCTGAGGGTAATAACTTCCGTAGATTTCGTTTACCGTCTGAAAATCGTTGATGTCCGCAAGGAAAATGGTAGATTTTACCACGTTGGAATAGTCGTAACCTGCATCATTCAGGATGGCCCCTATGTTTTTCATCACCAGGTCTGTTTGTTCCCGGATGGTTTTGGGCATCTCCATGCTTTGCGGATCAAGGGGCAATTGCCCTGAAATGTAAAGTGTATCTTTAACTTCTACTGCCTGGCTGTAAGGACCAACAGCAGCCGGCGCCTTTTCTGTATGGATGATCTTTTTCATAATCGCTTCCTTTTAATTACTGGAAATAAATTTACAAAAAACAAGCACCAAATAGCAAATTATACTTAACAATTGCCATTTGATGCTTCAATTAAATAATTGATATTATTCCTACCAGATTTTGGCTCTTTTTTCTTCAGGTATATAAAGCTTATCTTCCCCGGTTATATTAAAAGCTTGATAAAAGGCGTCGATATTGGGCAGAGGCCCGTTCACCCGGTGAATGCCGAGGCTGTGTACGTCTTCCTGTGTTCGCCTGAGTATTTCCTTGTCGCGTATGTTTTGTGCCCATACCCTTGCCCATGCCAGGAAGAATCGTTGTTCGGGTGTATACCCGTCGATTTTCTCCGGGAGATCTTTATCATCGGTGGCATTTTTAAATGCAGTGTAAGCAATGCTCATTCCTCCCAGGTCGGCTATGTTCTCGCCAAGTGTAAGCTTGCCGTCGGCATGTACGGTATCCAGCACCGTTTTCTGATTGTATTGTTTTACCAGTACCTGCGACCTCTTATCGAATCGCTCGGCATCTTTTTGGGTCCACCAGTCGTTAAGGTTGCCTTCCTTATCGTACTTTCTTCCCTGGTCATCGAAGCCGTGGGTCATCTCATGGCCGATAACAGCTCCGATGGCGCCGTAGTTCACCGCCGCATCTCCTTCCAGGTAGAAGAAGGGAGGCTGAAGGATTCCGGCCGGGAAGCATATCTCGTTCATCGAGGGTGCATAATATGCATTGACTGTTTGGGGCGGCATGAACCATTCGTTTTCATCCACGGGCTTGTCTATCTTGTTGAGCTGATAGCTTTTGTTGAATTTTCGGCTGGTCAGTACATTGGCCACATAGGAGGAGGTATCGATGGTCAGGTCTGAAAAATCCCTCCATTCATCCGGGTAACCAATCTTGACATTCATCACCGAAAGCTTATCCAGGGCTTTTTCTTTTGTCTCTTCGCTCATCCAGTCAAGGCGCTTGATTCTTTGTGCAAATGCATCCTGTAGATTGTTTACCAGAGTAACCATGCGTTTTTTGGCTTCAGGTGGAAAATGTTTTTCCACAAATTTCTTTCCTATGGGATCGCTCAGGGAACGGTTGGTAACCTCCAGTACCCTTCTCCATCGCGGTTTCATTTCCTGCAAGCCCTGCATGGTTTTTCCATAGAATTCAAAGTTGGCTTCCGCAAATTCCGGAGGCAGGTACTCTGCCGTGCTGTTCAACAGGTTCCAGCGTAAATAGGTTTTCCAGGTATCGATGGATACCTCTGCCAGCATGCTGTTGACCTCTTTGAAAAATTCGGGCTGGCGAACATTCATGCTGTCGGGTACTTCTATTTCCAGGCCTTTGAAGTAATCCTCCCAGTTAAAGTTGGGGCATAGCTGCTTCAGCTCTTCAAGCTTCATCTTGTTATAGGTTTTATGGGGATCCCTTCTTTCCAGTCGCGTCATGGAAGCTTTGGCTAAACGGGTTTCCACATCCATAATGGTTTCTGTGACAGCGCTGGCTTCCTGGCTGGAAGCACCGGCCAGTTTGAATATTTTCGGGATGAAATTCCTGTAGGCCTTTCGGATGTTCCGGGTTCTTTCGTCTTCTTTCAGGTAGTAGTCGCGATCCGACATACCAAGACCACCCTGCGAGAGCTGCGCGATGTTCATCTTGCTGTTTTTGGCATCTGCTCCTGCACTCAGTCGGAATAGTGAGCCAATTCCATATTTATGGAAGTAGGTGATCTGGTTGATAAGCTCTTCTTTTGTTTGTATTGCCTCAATGGCTTTCAGGTCGTCTTCAATGGGCTTCAGGCCCTGTTGCTTGATCTTCTCGGTATCCATCCCCAGGCTGTAAAGGTCACCGATTTTTTGTTCGATGCTGCCTTCTTTGTAATCGCCGCTGGCAGATTCTTCCAGGATGTTTCTTACTTTCTCCCTGGTGTTCTTTCTTAACAGGTCAAAAGAACCGAAACGGCTTTCATCTTCAGGCAGGGGATGCGCTTCCATCCACCCATCATTGGCGAATTGGTAAAAATTATCACCTGGGTCAATGGAATCGTTGATGTATTCTACTTTCAGGTTTTTTTCTTCTTTTTCCCCGGGACCCTGACAAGCCCCGAACAACATGGAAATGGTCATGGTAAATGCAGTTAAGATTGGTATTATGTGATAATGCCTTTTCATGATTCTATGTATTTTCATTTTGAACATTTCGGATTATTTGATGGCATTGAGGGATGAACGTTTAACTTAGGCTGTTTGTTGCTATTCGAATTCTCTGAATGTTTCCCTGATCCTTGACATGGCATCTTCAAGCTGTTTTTCCGTGATGACCAGTGGAGGGGCGAATCGGATGATATCCCCGTGTGTGGGTTTGGCCAGTACGCCTTGTTCTTTCATGGAAACACAGACGTCCCATGCGGTTTTACCATTCTTTGGCTGGATCACCACGGCATTCAGCAGGCCTTTACCCCTTATTTCCGTGATCATTTCTGATTGAATGCTTTTAAACTCATCTCTGAAGATTTTACCCAGTTTTTCTGCATTTTCCGCGAGCTTCTCATTTTTGACTACTTCAAGGGCAGCCATGGCTACGCTTGCGGCTATCGGGTTTCCGCCAAATGTGGATCCATGCTCACCGGGCTGAATGGTCAGCATGATGTTGTTGTCTGCCAGCACTGCCGATACAGGGTACATTCCGCCGGAAATGGCCTTGCCCAGTACAAGTATGTCAGGCTTTACTTCTTCGTGATCACAAGCCAGCAGTTTCCCGGTACGCCCTATTCCCGTCTGTACTTCGTCTGCTATGAAAAGCACATTATGCTTTTTGCACAAATCATATGCTTTTCGCAGGTAACCATCATCAGGGACTATAACTCCTGCTTCTCCCTGAATGGGTTCCACCATGAAACCTGCCACATTGGGATCTTCCAGTTCCTTTTCAAGTGCATCGAGATCATTATAAGGGATGGTTGTAAATCCTGGAGTATATGGTCCATAATCCCGGCGGGCATCAGGGTCAGTCGACATGGAAACCACAGTAATGGTCCTTCCGTGAAAATTGTTTTCACAAACGATGATTTTTGCCTGGCCTTCTGTAATGCCCTTTTGTTTATAGCCCCACTTCCTGCAAAGTTTGAGAGCGGTTTCATCTGCTTCCACTCCTGTATTCATGGGCAAAACTTTATCGTAACCAAAATAATGGGTTATGTATTCTTCATATTCTCCAAGCACGCTGTTGTAGAAAGCTCTTGATGTTAATGCCAGTTTCTCCGCTTGCTTTCGCATGGCCTTAACAATATCAGGGTGACAATGTCCTTGATTGACTGCTGAATATGACGAGAGGAAATCGTAATATTTATTGCCCTCTACGTCCCATACATGAACGCCTTTCCCTTTATCCAGAACTACCGGTAACGGATGGTAATTATGTGCCCCATATTCTTCCTCCCTTTTCATGAAATCCTGAGTGGTCATTTTTGTCATAGCCCTTAATATTTACATGATTAATAAAATTTTTTGCGCCACAATCTTAATTAAAAGTTTTTTGTTTGTCAAAACCAAACGGGTCATTTTTGCTGCCCTGGTACCTATTTTACAACATATCCCGGATTACACATGTATAAATTTTCCTTTTCCGCTTATATTTTCAGCAGGTTTTACGAATGATCCAGAATATATGGAAGAAAAGATTCAAAATTGTATATTTGTGGAAAATTGGGATTATGATACAAAGAATTCAGACACTATATTTATTTATTGCATTTATATTAATGTTGACGCTGTTTTTCTTTCCCCTGGCCGATATTCTTTCCGGAGAAGGGCAGCTGTATACCTTTCGGTTTGATGGGTTATATTATGCAGGGCACGAGAGCGTATACATTCAGACGATTCCACCCATTATCCTGCTCTCGGTGATTGTGGCGATTACTTTTATATCCATATTCCTTTACCAATGGCGAATTACCCAGATGCGGCTCAATTTTTTCAATATGCTGCTTATGTTGGGATATGCCGGACTGGTTTATTTCTATGTAAGGGACTTCTCCGAAACGCTTGATTCGGAATTGGTTACCTATAAGCTTTTTGATGCTTTCCCCTTTGTAGCGGCAATTTTCTCCTATATGGCCATACGTGCCATTGGCAAAGATGAGGCCCTGATCCGTTCAATTGACCGGATCAGGTAATACAGGAAAGCTAGAACACTTCCATGTCCTCTGGATCGGTTATCTTCTCACAATAGTGGCATTTTAGGGCCACCTTCTCTTTATCCTTGGGTAATACGTAAAATATCGTATTAACATTGTCATTATTCGTAATGCAGTTAGGATTGCCGCATTTGGCTATCCCTTTGATCTGGTCCGGCACTTCTACCTGGCGTTTTGTTGTCACATTAAAGTCTTTTATAATGTTCAACTTGGCATGAGGAGCAATGAGCGCAATCTTGTTGATGTCTTCATCTTTAAAGTAAACTTCCGATAACTTGATGATGGCTTTATAGCCTAGCTTTTTACTTTCCAGATTGGTTCCGAAAGTGATCTGGGTTTTGATATGATCCAGATTTAGTATGGATATTACCTTAAAGAGGTGTCTCGCCGGTATATGGTCTATAACCGTTCCGTTTTTTATTGCGCTTACCTGAAGTTTTGGTTTATTGTCTGCCATTTTTTATTGCTTTTATGCGATTATTTTAAACCTAAAATTGAGCTCATGATGGCCATTCTTGTGTATACTCCGTTCAAGGCCTGGGTAAAGTAGTAGGATTGTTTGCTGTCATCCACATCCTCATTGATTTCATTAATTCTTGGCAATGGATGCAGTACCTTAAGGTTTTCCTTTGTATCCTTCAGCATATCCCTTCGCAGCATATAAGAGTTCTTGGTCTTCTCGTATTCCATGGGATCTGAGAATCGCTCCCTCTGGATGCGGGTCATGTAGATGATGTCCGCCTCGGAGATGATGTCGGTAAAATCAATATGCTCCTTGTACTTGAGTTTGTGTTCCTTCAGGAACATCTTGTATTCTTCCGGTATTCTCAGTTCCTCAGGAGAAACGAAATTATAGGTTGTATTGAAATACGACATGGCCATAAGCAAAGAATGCACAGTACGGCCGTATTTGAGGTCCCCGACCATAAAAAGGTTCAGGTTTTCAAGGGTCTCCTGGGTCTTTCTGATGGAGTAAAGATCCAGCATGGTTTGAGTTGGATGCTGATTGGCCCCGTCACCTGCATTGATTACCGGTACAGAGGCCACTTCGCTTGCATAGCGGGCACTTCCCTCGAGGGGATGCCGCATTACAATCAGGTCGCAGTAATTGCTGACCGTTTTGATGGTGTCTTTCAGTGATTCACCCTTCTGAACGCTGGAACCTTCCTTGCTGGCAAAACCGATCACCTGCCCTCCAAGCCTGTTGATGGCACTTTCGAAACTCATTTTGGTCCGCGTTGAAGGCTCGAAGAACAATGTCGCGATCACCTTGCCCTGAAGCACGGGTTGACTGGGATTTTTCTCAAAATCCTCAGCCAGGTCAAGCGTTCTAAGGATTTGCTCTTTGGAGTAATCGTTAATGGATATCAGGCTTTTGTTTTTCATTGGTATGGGTTATTTTTTTAGGATAAAATTAATTGCTTCAAATCAATATATCGAATTTTTGTCCACGATTTTAATAACAATTTATTAAAAAATTATGGATCGCTTGTTTTACTGAACTCCAGTCCGGGAATTTGTTTTAGGTGTTCAACCATCTTCTGCTCCTGGGTTTTCCTGATACCGATCCTGTACATGCAATTTCCCCCGAAGGATTTTTCATCCGGCCTGATTTCCCATTCATGGAGCAATTTTTCAACCTGGCTCATCAGTTGATATTCGAAATGGAGCTGGTAAAACACACGGATCGTTTGCTTTATGATTTTTGCATTTTTAAGGGCATCAGCCGTTGCTGACTTGTAAGCTCTGATAAGCCCGCTAGTCCCAAGAAGTGTTCCTCCAAAATACCGGGCTACTACCACCAGTATATTGGTCAGGTTATGAGAACGGATCTGTCCCAGTATGGGTTTTCCTGCAGTGGAGGAGGGTTCCCCGTCATCGTTCATGCGATATACATCCATTTCAACACCTACCATATAAGCATAGCAGTGATGCCGGGCATCGTGGTAGCGATTTTTCAGTTCATCCACCCGGTTTTTTGCTTCCTCTTCGGTTTCCACCGCAAATGCGAAAGCCAGGAATTTGCTGCCTTTTTCCTTATATATTCCCTCTGAGGTTCCTTCAATCGTAAGAAATTCATCCCTTTCCATAATGCTGGTTTTACAGGGTATATGATAATATATATATAGCTGCAAACGAAAGGATGATGCCCATCCAGTTGATCCTCGTCAGTTTCTCCCTGAAAACCATCAGGCCGAGGATTACTGATAGTCCCACGATTCCGATATTGTTGATCCCAAATACTGCCGACCCGTCGAGGGGAATGTTTTCCTCTGTTTTGGAATTGAGTGCCAGGATAAGGAACCAGATGGAACCGTAATTCCCAAGACCAAGCAGGGTACCCCAAAAAAGGGAGGCCGGCTTGAGCAAGGTTCGAAACGATTTTCTTCGGATGAGATTGGTGGCGATTCCTGTAATGGCTGCGATGGTAAACAATACCGCCGAAAACAGGGTAGAAACACCGTTGTTAACATGTTCAAACTGGGCCAGCTTGATGATGGAATCTATTACCCCCATCCCGAAAAACAGGATGATGGGCAGATACAAGTGCCTCGGATCGAAATCAATGGTTCTTTTTCTGTAAACGGTAAGGAAAACGGCCAAAAGCGCAAGTATGATCCCCAGGATTTTCAGGAGTGTTACGTGGTCATAGGGATCATAAACGAGAGAGAAGGTTATGGGAATGATCACCGACATTTTGCTTGCCACCGTGGTAATGGCAATGCCTACCTTCTGCGAGGAAAGGCCGATTAATACAAAGCCGACAACAAAGAGGATGCCTATGATAACCGAATAGGGAAACCAGGGATTGGCATACAACGGAAAAATATCGCTGCTGTAGCTGCTGATGGAAAACCCCAGGATAGAGGCCACAATATAATTGATGATGATGATATCGAAATTTCTGATGCTGTATCTGTCTGCGATCTTGAAGATGACAAACAGGGAAGTGGAGGACAGTATGCTTAATACCAGATAAATCATTTTGTATTCATTCAATGGATAAAGGATGCAAATCTAATCCAAATTATTCTTACTGCAGCTTTGGCTGCGGTAAGAATGATGCATGCCAGAGTTTTTGCAATAAAAAAAACAGGCTCCCAAAAAAAGAACCTGTTTTCAATCATAGAATCAGCTTTCGCATCCATTATATTTTCAGTTTTTTCTCAATATTTTTTACCGTCTCCCTGAACTGCTTGTCCGTATCGATCAGGTTGTTTACCGTTTTGCATGCATGTAAAACCGTGGCATGATCTTTCCCGCCTATCTGTGAGCCAATAGAAGCCAGGGATGATTTGGTCATGGATTTGGAAAAATACATGGCAATCTGCCGTGCCTGAACGATTTCCCTTTTCCTGGTTTTTGAATGAAGCTGGTCTGGTGTAATATCAAAATAATCGCACACAATTTTCTGGATGTAATCCACGGAAATCTCCTTCTTGGAATTCTTCACCAGCTTGTCGATCACCTGCCTCGCCAGGTCGATGTTGATCTCCTTTTTGTTTAACGTGGACTGGGCGAGGAGAGAGATCAGCGCACCTTCCAGCTCGCGGATGTTCACCGTGATGTTGGTTGCTATGTATTCTATAATGTCAGGGTTGATGTCAATTCCGTCATTATAGATTTTGTGTTTTAGAATTTTAATTCTTGTTTCGAAATCCGGAGCTGTCAGGTCGGCAGAAAGACCCCACTTAAAACGTGAAAGCAGGCGCTGTTCTATGCCCTGCATTTCAATAGGTGGCTTATCGGAGGTAAGGATTAGTTGCTTACCAGTTTGGTGTAAATGATTAAATATATGGAAGAAAATTTCCTGTGTTTTTTCCTTGCCTGCCAGTTCATGGATGTCGTCAATTACCAGGACGTCAATCATCTGATAGAAATGGAGGAAATCGTTTTTGTTGTTGTTGCGGATGGATTCTACAAACTGGGTTTGGAATTTATGGGAGTTTACATAGAGGACCGTCTTTTCGGGAAATCTTTCTTTTACTTTTATTCCAATGGCCTGGGATAGATGGGTCTTTCCCAGGCCGCTTTCCCCGTAAATGAATAACGGGTTAAAAGCGGTACCCCCTGGCTTGTCTGCCACGGCTTCACCTGCTGACCTGGCCAGGCGGTTGCATTCGCCCTCAATGAAGTTGGAGAATGAATTGTCGGGGTTGAGCCGCGGATCTACATGCAATTTCTTTATCCCGGGAATGACAAAAGGGTTCTTGATGGAACTTTCCTCGGACTTCAGGGGCATGGAGACGGGTTTGTTTTTGAGCTGGCTTTTATTGTTGGTGGGATATTTGATGGTGTATGGTTTTCGTTGGGTGTTTGTGGAGGAATTGTTTTCCATAACCACACTATACTCCAGTTTTGCATTATTCCCCAGTTCTTTTCTCAGGGTTTTCCGCAGTATATCGATATACTGCTCTTCAAGGTATTCATAGAAGAAAGGACTAGGTACCTGGATGGTTAGTACATTGTTTTCCAGTTTCAATGGAACAATAGGCTCAAACCAGGTCCTGTAACTGATAGCTGGAACATTATCCTTGATAATCTGTAGACAGCGGTTCCAGACTTCAATGTGTTTTCTATCGTTCATTTATTACTAGATATTTAAAAAATTCCACTATGATTTGTTGCTCTAACAAATTTGGGAAAAATATTCTTTGAAAAAAAATCGATTTGCTCTTGTGTTTCTACTTATTTTTGTATGGTATTTTTTATCAGCAAAATATTTATTAATAAAAATTTAAAATTCTTTATTTGCTGAAATTCAGGAATTAGGTTTTTTTCAACATTAAAAAATTGTTAATTAAAAATTTATTTAATTTAATTAAAGTAATAGAATAAAATAATTCCTTTTATTTAGTCAAAGACTAAATAATAATAAGGATAATTCATCTATTTCCGCCAAAAACGGATATTTGGATATACTTACCCGGATTTTCCCGAATATCTTCTATCAAACGGTTTAGGTTTTGAGTAGTCTGATTGAGACGAATATAAAGTGAATCCTCCGTGGTGAGCCGGCCCAGCGATCCTTCACCTCTTTCTATGCCTTTGATGATGCTGTCGGTTGAGGATAAAGTAGTTTCAAGGTGGTTGAGCGTTTGTACCAGATTGGCCTTTTTAAGGGAATCACTCACAGAAGAAAGGTTTCTAAAGGAGTTGGATATGGCCTCATTGTTGTTCCTCAGGTTGGTTGTTATGGATTCGGCATTGCTAATGATCGTGTCAATCTTTCGGTTGTTCCTGGATAAAAGGTGATTGAGACTTTGGGAGGTGTTTTTCAGGTTGGTAGAAGTGCTGCTCAGATTGGTTATGGATTCCTGGATGTTTTCCCGGGTAGGCTTATTAAATAGTTGTATTATGGTATCCAGCGAAGAAAGAAGATTTTGGGTCTTGCTTTTCAGGGGCTGTATTTCCGTGTAGATTTGTTCGGTTATGTTGGGTTCCAGTCCCGATGGGATCGTATCACCTGACTCATAGTATTGCCGGGCATCGGTGAATTTCAGTTTGATGGCCTTTGTCCCCATTAAATCGGCGTTGTATATAATGCATCTTGAGTTTTTGGGAATTTTCAGATCTTTCCTGATGGTAAACCTTACCAGCAGATCTCTCATGTTATCCCCTGTAAGCCTGATATCTTCAACCATTCCTACTTCATAGCCGCTCAGGTACACAGGGCTCGCCTCTTCCAGGCCCCCAATTTCGTTGTAGACAGCATAGAAATGGTTTTTTTCAGCTAGTATATTCTTGCCCTTCAGGAAATTGATGCCCCAAATCAGCAATGCAATCAGCAACGTGGCTATGAGTCCTATCTTTAGTTCTTTTGACATGAACGGGTTCTTTTAGTGATTGTTTATTATACTGAGGGCTTTATCCAAAGATATGGGCTCGCTGTTTTCAAATGCCACGATGAATGCCCCCGGGAAATCTTTTTTGATCTTTTCTTTCAATTGTTGTATCCTGTTGTAATTGGTGGCACGGCCAATGGTGTATTTATACTGTTTGGATATTTTGTGTTCCTGTACCTCTTCATATCCTTTGAAGTAATCAGAATCAAGGGGTATTGGGTCGCTGGCGGCAGCCACCTGAACCTTGAAAACCACACTGTCCTGCGTTGCAATGGTGTCTTCGCCATTGGTAAGCATGACGCTTTCGCTCTCAAGTTTCTGTTTGTATTCCTTAAATGCTTCGTAAATGGAAGAAGCCAGTTGTTTCTGTCCCTTTTCTGAGTTCAGGTATTTTTCTTCATCGGGGTTACTGATAAATCCTGCCTCGACAAGTACACGGGGCATGGATGTTTTGTAAAGTACAAGAAAGCCGGCTTGTTTTACGCCCCTGTTCTTTAAATTCGTGTTCTGGTCAAAGTTTTTCTGTATGTAAGAGGCAAAATCCAGGCTCTGTTCCAGGTAGGCATTCTGCATGAGCGAAAAGATGATATAGGATTCTGCCGAATTGGGGTCAAATCCCTGGTAAGTTTTTGAATAATCCTCTTCATACAAAATGGCAGCATTCTCCTGCTTTGCAACCTCCAGGTTGCTTTTGCTTTTGTGTAGCCCCATTACGTATGTTTCGGTACCCCTCACCCGGGAACTCTCATTCGCATTCACGTGAATGGATATAAAGAGGTCGGCTTTGTTCTTATTGGCGATTTCTGCCCTTTTAAAAAGCGGTATCAGTGTGTCCGATTTACGGGTGTATATCACATTGACATCAGGAAAGTTCTTCTTTATTTGTTCACCTAATTGCAGGGCAATGGAAAGCACTATATCTTTCTCGTTCCTCTGATCGCCGGGCGCTCCCGGGTCTCTTCCCCCGTGCCCGGCATCGATGACTACCGTTTTCATATGATACTTCTGCTTTTCCTGCCCATTCAGCAAAAGGGGAAGTACGGTGAAAAATATCAATAAATATATTAGAGGATTATATAGTTTGGCATGAATTTTTAATTTAAACATCATATTACATATAATATTTTCATTAGCTTTGACGGTTATTTTATAAAAGTTATTGTGCAAAAATAGCATATCCAAATTGCAATTAAAATTAGCAGGTCATATTTTAAGAACTTTTTTGTTTCCGGTTTTCTTGACATTGGCTTTTTGCGGCAAAGTTACCTCCGCAGATCATTACTATGAGCGGTATCCGTATGCTAAATTTATCAATCAGGATACTACACTTTTACAACAGGATACCACCTCAGCCCAAAATGATACGATCTCTGATACGGAAGATGAGACGGAGGGTTTCATAGAAACAAACATTGATTATCAGGCTGCAGATTCCATCGTCATGTCCCGGAGCGATAACAAAGTTTATTTATATGGTGACGCCCAGGTGACCTATGGCGATATAGAATTAACCGCAGATTATATAGAATACAGCCAGGACAGCAACCTTGTCTTTGCCAGGGGTGTTAAGGACTCTACCGGACAATTGGTGGGTCAGCCCGTTTTCAAGGAAGGAGGGAAGACCTATGATTCCAGGATCATCCGTTATAATTTTAAAACCAAGGAAGGTTACATAAAAGGAGTTCAGACCGAAGAACAGCAGGGTTTCCTGCATGGCTCCACTGCCAAAAAACATGCCAGCAACCAGTTTCATTTTATAAACGGCAAATATACTACCTGCAACAAAAACCATCCCCACTTTTATATTGCCCTTACCAAAGGGAAGGTTATTCCCAATGAGCGGATTGTTGCCGGTCCGTCCTACCTGGTGATGGAGGACATCCCCCTCCCGTTGGGCATTCCGTTTGGTTTTTTCCCTATACAGCAGAAACAGGCATCAGGATTCACCAACATCAGTGTGAATGAAAGGAGTGAGAAGGGTTTTTACCTGCAGGCAGGTTATTACCTGGGCATAAGCGATCACATGGATCTTACACTAACAGGCCAGATCTATACAATGGGCAGCTACGGGCTTAATCTTCAGTATCGTTTAACAGAGCGTTACAAGTATACAAGCCGATTAAATGCAGATTTTCAAAGGGAAGTCTTTGGAGACAAGGGTACACCTGAATACAGAAGCAACCGTTCGTTCAGGGTGTCCTGGAGCCACAGCCAGGCTGCCAAGGCCAATCCCTATGGCAGCTTTAATGCCAACGTGAATTACAGTACCTCGGGCTATGATAGAAGACACGGTCAAAGTGTTCGCGACAGGGTTTCCAATACCAAAACCTCCAGCATCAGTTACCGGTACAACTGGCCAAACAGTCCGTTTGACTTCAACGGGAAGCTCAGGTTGAACCAGAATACAAGGAACAGAACCGTGGACTTTACACTGCCCAACATGTCATTTAATATGAGCAGGCAATATCCTTTGCGCGGACTGGACAACAACGGGCAAATCGATTGGTATGAGAACCTTCAGGTAGGTTATAGCGCCGATCTGGAAAACAGCATCAATACCAAAGAATCTGAGTTGTTTACGGAGACTACATTCAGGGATTTTAGAAGCGGCTTTCAGCACCGCATACCGGTTAGCCTGAATTTTAAGGTGCTCAATTACATCAACATCACCCCAAATGTTAGTTACAAGGGTGTTTTGTATCCCAGGTATGTGGAAAGGGATTATCTCCAGCGGTATGATCCTGCACTGGACACAACAATAGGAGAAGTAGTAAGGGATACCATACAGGAATTCCGTTATGCTCATTCCGCGGAACCTTCCATTAGCATTGGTGCAAGCCCGAAGATCTTTGGTATTTTTCAGTTTAAAAATCCCGAAAGCAAAGTACAGGCCATCAGGCATGTGATGACCCCCTCTGCAAGCATGAGTTTCAGACCCAGCCTGGGAAATATGACCGCCCCTTATTATGACAGCTACACTGATTTAAGAGGAAATGTGAACCAGTATTCCTATTTTGAGGGACAGGTCTACAGCCCTCCCTCATCCCCAAGAAGAAGCGGAAATATCAGCCTGGGTTTAAGCAACAACCTGGAGATGAAAGTGAGATCGGAAACCGATACCACGGATGAACTGAAAAAAGTGAAGCTTCTGAACAACCTCAGTTTTAACACCGGTTATAACATATTTGCGGATTCACTCAACTGGTCAACCATTAGTTTTAACGGAAGAACCAATCTTTTTGACAACCAGTTAAACCTTAATTTTTCAGGAAACCTTGACCCATATGCTGTAGATAACACGGGAAGAACCATCGATAAACCTTTGTTTAAAGAAAGCGGTCAACTGGCCCGTTTAACCAACTTCCGCGTATCCATGAGCACGGATCTTAGCGGAGGGGAGGGAGATAATGGTGGTAACGGTTCGGGTGCCGGCCGTGGACAGCCACAACAGCAAAGACAACAGATGGGGCAACAAACACGCGGGCAGCAGCAAGCACAGGAGGAACCTCAACAACCACCTCCTTCTCCTTACAGTTACTTCCAGTTTCCATGGAGCTTGAACCTGGATTATACCTTTCATTATTCCAAGCGATTCAATACTCAAAAAAAGGAATTCGAGCCAGAAATCAGACAAACAATTGGCCTGAACGGCAGTTTTAGCCTGACCCAGAAATGGGACTTTAGCTTCAGCAGCAACTATGATCTGCAGAAGGATAAAATTGGCCCCACCCAGGTTAGTATCAGCCGGGACCTTCATTGTTTCTCTATGTCATTTAGCTGGGTACCCATCGGATACCGGAGGAGCTATAACTTTTCCATTAATGTAAACGCTTCTATGTTGCAGGATGTATTAAGATACAGGAAAGATCGTACCTTTTACGATAATTTTTAACCATTTATAGTTTTTTTTATAAATCAATTTATTCCCATAATTTTGCACCATTATTTGATAATAATTCGGGCTCGGAAAGTCTGTGTTGTTGCATGGGTTTTGCTGTATTTATGAAATTTCGAACAGTGGGGCCCATGAACTGTTAAAAAATAAAAGAATTTTATAATGAGGTACGCGGTAGGAGATGTACACGGGTGTTATAAAAGCCTCAGGAAACTGGTAGAGGACATCCTCGGGATTGGAAAAGAGGATGAATTGTATTTCGTGGGCGATTTTATCGACAGGGGGCCTGCAGGTAAGGAGGTGATCGATTATGTCATTTCATTGCAGAAAGAAGGATATAAGGTGCAGGCAGTCCGGGGCAATCATGAGGAAATGCTGATCGATGCCTATCTTTATCGTACACCCGACAAATATATGCTATGGATGTTCAATGGGGCAGAAGCCACCCTTAACAGTTATGGGATAGAAACCCATAAATACAGGGATGAAGCTGCTCTCTATGAGTTGCCTGAATCGCACGTTGATTTTTTGCGCAAGCTTCCCTATTACATTGAACTGGATGATTACCTCATTGTGCATGCAGGTATCAATTTTAAAGCGGAAGAACCCTTTAAAGATACCCGTTCTATGGTGTGGTGCAGGGATTGTTACAATGATGTTTCCCTTTCGGGTAACCGTTCCATGGTGCACGGGCATACTCCTTTACCCCTAAGGCAAATACAATCGATGGCCGAACGCAAAGGTGGAAACCAGTTGAATATAGATGCGGGCTGTGTCTATAAGGGATATGCCAAAATGGGAAACCTGGTTGCTTTGGATCTTGATAATCGTAAGGTGTATCATACAGAGAATATGGATTTTTAAATACTTGTGGGTTAATTGTATTGAATTGTTTATTTTTGGCCCCATCTTGAAAAAGGCCATAGCCTCCAAAGGAAGATAATATGAATTCAGCTAACACTTCTCCACGTTTTATAAACCGCGAAATAAGCTGGCTCTCTTTTAACCACAGGGTTTTGCAGGAAGCTGCCGATACAACCAATCCCCTCATTCAGCGAATGAGGTTTCTGGGGATTTTCTCCAACAACAGGGATGAGTTTTTCAGAATCAGGGTGGCTACGGTGAGAAGAATTGCCTCATTCCAGAGCAAAAAGAAATTGCTGGGAAACAAAACGCCCCATGAGCTGCTGCATGAGATTCAAAATATCGTTGTTAAACAACAGCGGAAATTTGAACAGGTGTATACCGGTCTGCTCAATGAGATGAAGCAATACAACATCTATGTTGTAAATGAAACACAGCTCACAGAGGAGCAGGGAAAGTTTGTGATGAATTTTTACAATGAACGCATTCGTCCCATCCTTGTACCGATCATGTTGCAATACACCCGGGAGTTTCCCTATCTAAGGGATGAACCCATCTACTTTGCCGTAAAGCTTTCCAAAGAAAATGAACCGGGCAAAACACGTTATGCCCTGCTCGACCTGGCTACCGAAATACTTCCAAGATTTGTGGTTTTGCCCAATATCGGTGAAAAGAAATACATCATTATCCTGGACGACATTGTGCGGTACTGTTTGAATGATATTTTTTCCTTTTTTGATTATGACAAGGCAGAGGCTTATACCATCAAAATTACCAGGGACGCCGAACTGGATATTGACGACGATATCTCCAAGAGCTTTATGGAGAAGATGTCGCTGAGCCTGGAGAAACGAAAAAGGGGGCAGCCTGTTCGTTTTGTTTACGACGCTTCTATGCCCGAGGATCTGTTGAACTATTTCCAGCGCCGGATGAGGCTCGGCCGTGAGGACAACATCATTGCCGGAGGACGCTACCACAATTTCAAAGATTTCAGGGGTTTTCCCAATATCGGACCGTCGCACCTGGAAAATAAGGTCAAGCAGCCGGTTCCTGCCATGCACTTTAAGACCCACCAGAGCATACTTGAGAAGATCAAGGAAAAAGATCATATTTTGCATTATCCCTACCAGTCATTCAGGTATTATGTTGATATGCTCAGGGAAGCAGCCATCGATCCACGGGTAACTTCAATCCAGATTACCCTTTACAGGGTTGCCCCGGAATCGGTGGTGATCAACTCCCTGATCAATGCAGCGAGAAACGGGAAGCAGGTGATCGTGGTAATCGAGCTGCAGGCAAGGTTTGATGAAGGGGCCAACATATACTGGTCGAACCGGCTTCAGGAGGTAGGCGCCAAAGTGATTCACGGGGTGCCCGGGCTTAAGGTCCATTGCAAACTGACCCTTATTGAAAGGAAAATAAACAAGCGGATTGAGCATTTTGCATACATCGGTACCGGGAATTTCCATGAAGAAACCTGCAAAATATATTGTGACGAGGGATTGTTTACTTCCGACAAAAGGATTACATCCGACGTAGAAAAGATTTTTGAATTTTTTGATAAGAATTACAAACAGCATATATTTAATCACATCATACTTTCACCCTTCAGCACCAGGCGGCACTTCCTGTATCACATCGATCATGAGATAAAAAATGCAAGGCGTGGCAAAAAGGGTTACATGATCATCAAGATGAACAGCCTGGTAGATGAGGAGATGATGGAAAAACTCTATGAAGCCAGCCAGGCCGGCGTTACCATCAAGCTGATCATCCGGGGGATTTGTTCACTCAAACCCGGTGTTCCCGGTTTAAGTGAAAATATTGAAGCCATAAGCATTGTAGACAAGTTTCTTGAGCATTCCCGGATATTCTATTTTTATCATGGAGGCAATGAAAGGGTTTACATATCTTCTGCCGACTGGATGGTAAGAAACCTGGACAGAAGAATCGAAGTAACCTGTCCGGTTTATGATCCGGAGATCAAAAGAGAACTGAAAAAAATGCTCAGAATCCAGTTGCAGGACAATGTAAAAGCCCGGATTCTTGATGATGTACAAAATAACAAGTACGTTCAGAATAACGATAAGCGGGTGAGGGCCCAGGATTCTTACTATTATTACCTGAAAAGGCGAAAAAGCCAAATCGATAACCAAAAAGAAGAGATTAAATACCAAAAACGGGGGATTAGCCGTTAAAATGGAAAGTGGCCCGGGGAAAGCAATGGTTCCGGATTGAAAAGCTAAATATTGACCGGTAAGTTGTTAAGGGGCTCTAAAGGATACTTGAAATTCAATATATAAGTTTTACACGATTGGCTGTAATAAGCAGCTAAGCGTCTTTTTGGACCGGGTTCGAGCCATTGTTCAGTGAAATTATGAGGAAAGAAGAACCAGAAAAGATTGTGTGATCATATGGGACCAGAAGATCAATTAACACATTTATATACCGGTTCCCAGATTAACGCTGGATTTATTAAACTATACCTTGAAGAATATTATATACCCTGTTTCATCCGCAATGATATGCATTCCGGGATAACAGCCGGGTTTGGGGCTGCACTTCCGGGCAGCGAGACAAAAGTATTTGTTAAGAAAAAACACTACATGCAGGCCAACGTGCTTTTGAATAAATACTTGCAGGCAAGAGAAGAGCAATGAAAAAACAGGGAGGTGTTGAGTCCTCCCTGTTTTCCTTTGTGATCGCTTTGTGTAGATTTTGTCAAAACCGGCTTACAATGTTTCGGTTCTGGTGATTGAAAATGTCTTTTCCTTCAGGCGTATAGAGAAATTCAATCCGGTCCTTGTAGAATGTTTCGATATTTCTCCTTACAATTTTGAGTGTACTGTTGAGCATTTTGTTTTCCTCGGTGAATGGTTCTCCAACTACAGCAATTGCAGTAGGCAACCATCTTTCGGGGAAGGTTTCCTCCAGTTCGCCGCCTTTTTTAAACTTATCCACTTCCGCCTGTATCAATTGAAGGGCTTCCTTCTGCCCCTCTTCACTTTGCATGGAATATCCCTTTTCAGCTACATAATTTTTCACCTCTTCTTTGTTGGGAACAACCAGGCCCACTGTGTAAGGATTTTGATTGTTATGCAACATGCACTGATCGATGTAGTCAGAATTTTCCACCAGGGCTTCCTCAATGGATTCCGGGCTGAATTTTTCTCCGTCATTTCCTATAAGCAGACTTTTGTACCGGCCCAGGACGTAAAGAAAGCCTTTATTATCCATATATCCGAGATCACCCGTGTATAGCCATCCTTCTTTGATGCTTTCCCTTGATGCTTTTTCGTTTTTCCAGTAACCGACCATCACGTTTTCCCCGCGAACGACTATCTCGCCCTTTTCCCCGAGCGGAACTTCCTTCCCTTTTTCATTACAAATTTTAACATCAATGTTTTTCACCAGAAAACCCGAGGAGCCAAGTTTGTGTTTTTGAGGAGCATTGGAAGAAATGATGGGGGAGGTCTCTGATAACCCGTAGCCCTGGAACATGGGCATACCTATGGCATAAAAGAATCTTTGCAGCTCAATGTCCAGGAGGGCACCACCGCCGATGAAGAAATCCAGCTCACCCCCGAATCCTTCCCGTATCTTGCTAAAGATAAGTTTATCATATAGCTTTAACAGGGGAGCCTTTACAAACTGAAGACCTTTGCCCCTGTTGTAACCTTCTTTATTATATGCATAGGCTGTTTTCAAGGCTGTCCTGAAAAGTTTTTCAGTGGTTTTGCCTTTTTCGCTGATGCTTTTTTCAATATTTTTTCTGAAGCTCTTGGCCAGGGCCGGAACACTCAACAGGAGGTTCGGCTTGAGTTCCTTGATGTTTTTGGGGATATTCCTCAGGGTTTCCACTTGATTTTTGCCCACTTCAATGGTCCCGATGCTGGCGCCGCTGGCTATAAAACTGTAGATCCCGGCTGTGTGGGCAAATGAATGATCAAGCGGCAGAATGAGCAGGGTTTTGTAATATTCGGGTATGTTCATCAGGGTTAAAGCCTGTTCTACATTAGCAGTGTAATTCCGGTGGGAGAGAATGATGCCTTTGGGATCTGCGGTAGTGCCTGAAGTGTAGCATATATTGGCATAATCCTCTGGTTTTACCGATTGATAGGTGTTTTCAAAGTCTTTCTTGTTGGTTTTCAGGTAATTTTCTCCCAGGTTGTATATCTCCTCTTTGGGTAGCTCATAGTTTTCGTATTCATCTTTTGGATCAAGGTAAATGATTTTTTCCAGTTCCGGCAGGTCATTTTTGATGGCATCGATTTTCCATGCCTGGTTGTTCGAAACGATGATCATCCGGCTACCTGAATGCGATAACCTGAACTTAAGTTCTGTAGTGGCATCTAATTTTACAGAGAGCGGCACATTGATGGCTCCTGTATATAAAATGGCCAGTTCGCTGATGATCCAGTCGTTCCTGCCTTCAGATAACAACGCAACACGGTCTCCTTTCTTAACGCCCATGTTTATCAATCCGGCCGCAAACTTGTGAACCTTTTCCCTGGTTTCAGAATAAGTGGTGCTGAGGTATTTGCCATCCTGTTTTTCCCACAATAGGGGGTTTCCAGAATATTCGCCAACTTTTTTCTCGAACAGATCAATTAGTGTTTCCATATAAAGGATGTTTTTATCACGTTCCAAATTTAAAAATAATTCATATGTTTTGTTTATAGTTGATGAGTTTAGTCAATATTTTCAATTATTCAGTATTTTGCAGGCCCTGTTTTTTCAAGCCCCGTAACTTGTTTTCGGTTTAATTTTTTAAATATCAGTTTTTTGCTTATATTTGTTGTTGATGAATCCAAAATTCAATACCATGAAAAAATTAATTTTCATAATCATATTGGCCCTTCCTCTAACACAGTCATGCGACTTTTTTGAGAAGAAAGATTTATTTTCAAACAACAAGGATTCTTTACTCCTTTATAAGAAGAAGCAGGACAGTTTAAGACTCATGGATTCCATCCAGGAACTCAGGAGCCAGCTTTCCTCGTTGCAAAGGAGGAACCAGCGTTTGCTTGATTCGATCAGGCAACAGCCGCAAAGCTCATCCACCGGTTACAGATATCACATCATCGTGGGAAGCTTTAAAACCAGGGAATATTTAAATTCCTACAACCGCTATGTGCAGGAAAAAGGATTTGATACGCAGATTTTGCGCAATGAATATGATTTTAACCTGATCTCCGTGGAGTCGTTTAACAGCTGGCGACAGGCCTTAAATACCCTGGAGCAGATAAGGCAGGATTTTGAAAAAACCGCCTGGATTTACGTGGAACGTTGATTACGGTAAAAACAAAAAAAAATAAAAAAAAATGCATCTTCCATTGAATTTCATCGAAAAAAGTTATACTTTTGTTATAGCAATAACAAAAAAACACAATTTTGCATTTAATCTTTCTTGTTTACGTTCTTTGACATCCTGGCCATTATTCAATAAGGATTGGAAATGATTACAAAACAAATATCTCTTATCTGAACTTTCCAGCGATGTTGATACATCCTCCAGCAACGATTGCCCATTGAAGGTGAACACCAAAAACATATCAGGTAATACCAAAAACCACGGCAGATAGTATAAGATCTACTTTTAAATAATAATAACTAGTTAGCGAATAATGAAAATGTGTTAGCGAATAGTTATCACTACTTAGCGGGTAGTTTGTAATGGTTAGCGAATAGCATCTATTATTTAGCGAATAGTAAAAATGTAGTAGCGAATAGTGCCCAGTCCCCGGCGAATATTAAAAATTTGCCAGCGAATATTTAACAATGATTAGCGAATATTCTCCAAGATATAGCGAACCATAACCAGCAATTGAAAGCATTCGCTAATATCTGGAAAAGGTTCGCTAACACATGAAAATGATTCGCTATGAATTGTAAAGTATCTGCTATCGTACAAAAATAAATCACTAAATTTAATAACATTCCGTCTTTCGGCAAAAGAACTTAAAATATCCTTTATAACTATATTTATTAACTCTAAAATTTAGCAAAATGGCAGTTAATGATCGTGATTTCACAATTTCCGATGGCAGGTTAATGGAGTACGGAACTTCCGTTGCATCATTCCTGCCCGATGATCTGGCTGATTTTTCAGCCTTCGACAGTACTTTTAACCACTCCTTTATCGACAACCTCCGTGAAAGTATGGAAGATGTCAGAGCTGTAAAATCAGATGACGTAGTTGTTGATGAACAGAGCGAACATACCGACAAGGTCCGCGAGAAAATGGAGCAATGCAATGAAGCCTATACCACCGTCGCCTTTTTTGTAAGGAAAGCGTTTGACGACAACAGATCCGTTCAGAATCAGTTTGGAATGAATGACATTAGCGAAGCTCGGAACAATCAATTAAAGATGATTCAGTTCATGCAATCCCTTGCCAAAACGGCCGCCAGATATAAAGACCAGCTGGTGGAGGGAGGCATCAACCCCGAAGTAATTGATACCTTACCGCAATTGTCTGAAGAGTTGGAAGATGCAAACAACAGGCAGGAGATGTTCAAGAAGGAACGACCCGGAATTACCCAGGAACGCGTTAAAAGGCTAAATAAGGTTTATCACATGCTCAGCTATGTCAGCGATATAGCCAAGATCATCTATGCCGACAACCCGGCCCAGCTCAATAAATATAAAATGCCTACGCCCCGTACTTCCACGGACAGCGAGGATGACCTGATCACTTCATAGCTAAGCCAAAATAAGGGGAGAATGGACATGATCGTGGAGAAAAAGAGCGGTTAATATAAAGTATTCAGGAATAATTCTAACAAGGGAAAGGTCAAATCAGGCCTTTCCCTTTTTTTTGCCTCCCAGCTTCTGTAAATCATTTGGGAAATTGCGCAAAAGTTTTAGATTTGGTCCGACAATTTTTTGAGAATTCCTAAAATACACTGAGATGGCAAAAAGAACACTGAAGGACTCTGTATTCATGCGATGGCTGGTACTGGTACTCACCAGTGCCGTGATGTTTTTCAATTACTATTTTTATGATGCCCTTTCACCTTTAAAAGATCTGATGCAGGAAAACCTGGGATTTTCCTCATCCGATTACGGAACATTCATGTCGGCGTATTCCGTGCCCAATGTCTTCCTCCTTATGGCCGTGCTGGGCGGAATTATCCTGGACCGGATCGGCATCAGGATAACAGGATTTGTCTTTATCCTTTTAATGGCCATTGGAACGACGATTACAGCCTACGGGGCTTCTGATGCTTACCTGAGCGGCGGATTTGCCTATGGTTTTATGAATTCTTTCTGGACTGATGTTTCTCCTGCCCTGAAAATGATGTATCTTGGATTCTTTGTTTTCGGGCTCGGGGCCGAAACCAGCATCGTGGTGCTCTCCAAGGTAATCGTGAAGTGGTTTAAAGGAAAAGAGATCGCCCTGGCCCTGGGTTTAAACCTGGCCATCGGGAGACTGGGAACCGCCCTGGCGCTTAACCTTTCACCGGCGCTTGCAGAAGTTCAGTGGACCAATGCCATCTGGTTCGGTGTCATGCTGCTCTGGATCGGCCTGCTGACTTTCATTATCTACATGTTCATGGATGTTAAGATCGACCGCCAGATTCGTGAAACCATACCCCACGACCCGGAAGATGAATTCAAATGGAAGGATTTGAAATTCCTGGTCACCAATCCTACATTTATATATATTACGCTTCTTTGTGTTACCTTTTATTCTGCGGTATTCCCCTTTGTCAAATATGCGCCTGATCTTTTGATGAACAAGTATGACCTGGGCAGGCAGATCAGCAGCAACATCTCTTCCATCCTGATGTACGGGACCATTTTGCTTACTCCCTTGTTTGGCTGGATAGCGGATTACAAGGGTAAGAGCGCCACATTGATGTATCTCGGGTCTATATTGTTGATTGCCTCGCACCTGATGTTTGCCAAGACCATGGTGCCCCCGTACATACCGATCTTCATCCTGGGTGTGGCCTTTTCATTGGTGCCGGCAGCCATGTGGCCCGCGGTAACCAAGATTGTTGGCGAGAACAAGATTGGTACCGCCTATGGAGCGATGTTTTCTGTCCAGAACCTCGGTTTATGGGCCCTTCCCATTCTGATCGGCATGGTGCTGGATTCTTCAAATCCCGATTACCAGGTTGAATTGACCAATGCCCAGTATAAAAATTTGCAGGAATCCGGGTTATACCAGGGAAAATATTACCACGGAAAAGAAGAACTGGGAAGGAATGCTGAATTTAAGGTGAAATATATCGTTCACGCGGATAGTTGTACCGGCGATATTGTATGGAGAGCCATTCATGAAGTAAAATCCGATGAGAACGGCGAATACCAGATTCGTTTAGGAGAAGGTGATATCATAAGCAATGCTGAATTTGAGAAGGTAAAACTGGATCAGTATGATTTGGGAATCAGGATCAGCAACCTGGACCGGGATTCTAAAGCCACGGTGGCTGAGGAACCGCTTCGTCTGAGCGATCCTGACCAGGTCTATTCCGGCGTTTATCGCAGCCCGGATGGCATTATCGGCAATGAAAGGTTTGATGCCCTGATCACGGTATATAACCGTGAAAACAATGAGGTTGTCTACAGTGAAAAACAAAGCATCCGCACGAATGATCAGGGTGAAATGCGTATTGAAATAGGCGAGGGGGTGGTTCAGAATGCAGGCTATCGCTATTTCGACCTGCAGAACGGCAATTATTGTGCTGAGGTGCTGACGCCCCTGGATTATACCAACCCGATGCTCATGTTGTCATTGCTGGGGGTTCTGGGGCTTTTCTTTGCCTTCCTGTTGAAGCGTGAAGACAAGACATCCGGCTATGGTTTGGAAAAACCCAATAAGATGGATTAACCACAAACAAGCGTTTGAAGGTTTGAGGTTTGACAGGAGTTTGATGTT
>Ga0207797_1000201_pt1 | contig 43530 bp, 41 predicted proteins | sample PRCRCaboRojoPR_6_FD_187275 | JGI IMG/M metagenome (GOLD analysis project Ga0207797, IMG submission 187275) | Marine sediment microbial community from Cabo Rojo, Puerto Rico - PR CR 10% Liquid 1 (SPAdes) | ecosystem: Environmental > Aquatic > Marine > Coastal > Sediment | place: Cabo Rojo, Puerto... | reverse complement strand
ATCGTGCTGTCGGTGTGCGGTTTCCTTCTTTCGCCGTTCTGGGACGGATCGTGATCGGGGACGCGTGATGCGTGGGGCGTGATGCGTGGGGCGTGATGCGTGGGGCGTGATGCGTGAGGCGTGAGCAAACTGACGACCCACAGCTCATGCCTCCTCCACCGTCGGGCCCGAGTACCCGATGGCGTCCCACATCATCGGCTCGCTGTAGGTGGCCATGAGAATCAGCGAGCGGAGGCCGGTGAATCCGGCTTGGAGCTTCCCGATGGGGGCCTCGGCAAGGGAGCGGCAGAGCTGCTCGCGCCGGTCCACCGGCACGTCCGCCAGGGCGCGTCCCGTACGGAGGCGACTCCATCCCCCGACGACGCGCACGAACAGGTTCAGCTTCTGGCGGCTGTCGTCGGGCAGATCGCCGAAGAAGTAGAGGAAGTTGCTGTAGACGCGCGCCAGCTTCTCGTCGTCGCCCTGCAACGACGGCGTCATCACCTCAGCAAGGGCGCGGATGGTCGGCTCGGGCGGCGGGGACATGGCAGATCGGTCGGGCAATGCGTGGACGGTATGCTCATGGTCCGGCACGAGCGGGACGGATGCAAGCCGCGCCTCGCGTTACTTTTCGCGAGTGGCGGCGGCTGTGTTCACGTAACATGCACGGGGACGCGTTCGTCGTGCGCCATGACCCCCACTCTACGAACTGAGCCGCTCCGAGTCATGACTGCACGCTGGTTGACCTCTCTCTTCGTCGCTTTGCTCCTCGCCGCGCCCGCTCCTGCGCTTGCGGATGTCCCCGCGGACAGCAGCGACACGGCGGAGGATCCATCGGCGCCGGCTACGGAATCCGCCATCGATCCGCTCCCGGATTCGTGGCACGATGCCCACTCGACCGTGACGCGTCATGCCGACGACTACGTGGGCCTTGACGACGCCACGGAGGTGTACGAGCAGGAGTCGCTGGTGTACCGCACCCCGCCCGCGTTCCGTTACAACCGCACCGAGGGCCTCGTCGTGGGCCTCCAGCGCAAGCCGCTGTCGCTGTCGAGCGACGACGAGGCAAAACTGTACGGTCAAATCGGCTACGCAACGGCTTTGAAGGACATTCGCTACACGGTGGGTCTGGAGAGCCGACTCTACCGCGAAGAAGCCACCGCGCTCAAGCTCGGTGTCGCCTACCAGAAGCAAACAATCGCACCGGATCGGTGGAAAACCTCGTGGGCCGAAAACTCGGGCGTTGGGATTGGCTTCGAGTACGATTTCTTCGACTACTACGAGGCCGAGGGCGTCACGGCGTATGCGGTCCAGACGCTCCCCGCGACGCTCCGCCTGACCGCCGGATTTCGCTCGGAGGAGCACCGGTCGCTCACCAAGAACACGGACTGGTCGGTCTTCGAGACGGGTCAGTTTCGGGCGAACCCTGCCGTCGACCAAGGCCGGCTGGAGGCCGTGTTCGCCAGCCTGACGGGCGGAACGATCCGCGACCGCGAGGATCTTCCGTCCGGCGCCGCGTTCCGCGTGAGCGTCGAGCACGGCAGCGGGATTGGCGACGCCTCGGCGTACACCCGCCTGGAGGGCGATGCCCGCGGCTTCCTCCGCCTGAGGACCGACGCGCGCCTCGGCCTGCGTCTGCGCGGCGGCACCGTGACGAGCGATGCCCCGCTGCAGAAGCAGTTTACGCTCGGCGGGATCGGCTCGGTACGGAGCGTCGAGCAGAACGCCCTCCGCGGGGCGAACACGCTGCTGGCGAATGCGGAGTACATCATCGACGGCGCCACGGTGTTTGACGACGTGCTCAACGACCTCTTCGTGACGGCCTTCGCCGACGCGGGCTGGGTCGGCGCCGCCGGCGAACGCTTCCGCCTGGACGACGTGCTGCCCGCTGCAGGCTTTGGCGTCGGCCTCGACGAACGATCCGTACGGCTCGACGTCTCGTGGCCGCTGCGGGACATGCCGGGCGCCGACTCCGGGCCATCCCTCTGGCTGCGGTTTACGCCCACCTTTTGAGGTCGGCAGCTGTCACAAGGACGGCCGCTCTTATGCTCACGTCGAACACGCCAATGGCCTCTCCGCCCCACGTTGGCCGGACCGTCGTACTGCTTCTCGCGTGGAGCCTGGGTCTCGTCACAGGCGTGATGGCCCAGTCTGCCCCAACGTCTCCGCCGGAGGATACCACTCAGGTTGCCGTTCCGGACAGCCTGCCGAACCGTGCGACGGCCGTGGCCGGCTCGCAGGTCACCACGTTCGGGGCCGACCAGTCGACCTATCGCCCGTATCGACAGGAGCCGTCGGTCTACCTGTCGGCACCGGCGCTTCGTTTCAACCGCGTGGAGGGCGCGGTCGTCGGCCTGCAGCGGGATCCGCTGTCGTGGACCGGCGACCTGCCCGTCGCGCCGTTCGGGCAGGTCAGCTACGCACTCGGACTGCGGACGTGGCGGGCCGTGCTCGGGGCCGAGGTTCGACTCGTCCAGCCCCCCGCTCAGGAGCGGGGGTACGGCCTCAAGGTGGGCGCGCACGTGGCCCACACGACGGCCACGGAGGACGACTGGAAGCGGTCGTGGGAGGAGAACTCCGTCTCGGCGCTTCTCTTCGGGCAGGACCTCTTCAACTATTACGATCTGCGTGGCGTGACGGCGTATATCGCGCAGCGCTTTTCGCCCCAACTTCAGGTGACGGTGGGGGGCCGCTGGGCCGAACACGACGGCCTTTCCCGCACAACCACGTGGGCGCTTTTGGACGACCGGACGCCGCCTCCCAATCCACCGGTCGATGCCGGGGAGGTCCGCACCGTGCTCGTCACCGTTGAGGGCGGCCGCCTGACGCGGCGATCCGAGCGGCGCTCGGTGGGAACCATTGCTCGCTTCCACGCCGAGATCGGGCAGGGCTTCGGCGCGCCGCTGGCGTACAATCGCTTCCTGCTCGACGTGCAATCGTACCAGGCCGTGCACCCGTCGGTCAACCTGAACTTGCGCGGACGGGCCGGCATCACCACGCACGAGGCGCCGGTGCAGATGCAGTTTCGTCTCGACGGCGTCCGGGGTCTGCGTACGTTCGAACCGTCCGTGCGCGCCGAGGAGCGGATGCTGCTCGGAAGCACCACGTGGGTCTGGCACGACGTGCCAATCGCCGAGTGGATGGGACGCGCACAACTCCAGGCATTCGGCGATGTGGGATGGACCGGCGACGACGCTCCGCCCGACGGCGAGACGTTCGCGTTCGCGGGCGTCGGCGCCAGCCTGTTTGATGGCCTCCTGTCCGTCGAACTCGCCTGGCCGCTGCATGCCACGCCGGACCGCACGCACCCGAACGGGCGACCGCAGGTGACGCTCAAGGTGAATCCGTTGCGGTGACGGGCCTGCTTCATCCGGTTCCTGTGGAGCCAAAGCCGCCGCTTCCCCGTTCCGTTGCATCCAACGTGTCGACCTCCTCGAACTCGGCATGTACGATCGGTCGTGGGACGAGCTGCACAATTCGTGCGGGGAGCTCGATCGCCGGCGCATCGGGATCTGCCTTCATAAGAGCTACCAAAATGGGACCGGTGTACGTCCGATCAATGACCCCCACACTGTTGGCCATCACGTACCCTGTCTTGCTGATGGAGCTGCGAGGGACGAGATCGAAGTACCATCCGTAGGCCGGTTTTACCTTCACACCGGTGGTAAAGAATTCCACGCGTCCCGTTTCTTTGACTTTGTCGACGAGAGTCAGATCGTACCCGGAATCGGAGGCTCGCTTCTTGAAGGGGGGCACTGCATCCTCCCGGGTCTTACTCCATCGGAAGTGCAACTCACGTCCGTAGCGTCCTCCTCCCGAGAGGGCTGGCACCCAGAGCGACCAGTCAACGTAGCGGTCGTACTTTCGCGGCAAACGATAGGACGCGCCGTCGTAGAGACGACGCAAGAAGTCGAGCGCATTGTTCCCATTCCACTCCAGCCGTCCCCCGCTCCGATCGTGGTAGCACGTGGTGGAGGTCACGTTGATGATGGCCTCTCGCATGCGATTCGAGGAGGTCGTGATCGAGCAGCGGGGAGAGCCCTCCCCGTCCGGCGCAGAGATCGATCCATCTCCATCGAAGAAGCCGCGCAAGAAGGTCCACCTCAAAGCATCGGAGGCCAAATCTGGAAATCCAACACGCTCACTCTTCGGCCCCGGCTCGATGTCAAGCCACCGACACACGTCGCGAACCATTTCCGATGAGCTAAGGGTGAGGCTCACCATGTCGCCGTCGCGAATCGACCGAATTGGGAGCTCGTCGCAAATAATTGCACGCAGTCGTTCCAAGAGGACCCGGTCTCGCGCCTGAATAGCAAGTTCGATGCGGTCCTCTCGCACGGAACCGTCACTGGCGATCCATCCCAGCCAATAGGCCTGTCCTTCCGTCTCGATCGTTTTGAAAAAAGAGTCGTCCACGCTTTTGTACTTCACGTTTGGATTATTGCGTCCCGAAAATTGTAGCGTTCGGGAGCAGTGCAGACAGATCAGTGCCCCGTCGTTGCGCTTGCGATTCTTGGCAGCCGCCCGGCGGCTGATCCGATAGCTCCCTCTACAGCGATCCGAAACCCCGAACTCGCACTGAACCGTGATCTTCTGTCTCCGCCGCCTCATACTCGCTCGGTTCTCTCAAGTCTACTCGTCGTCGCCTTCAAACTCACAATTTCCAGACGCAGAGAGGATCAATCCTCGGGGAATATCGGCGGGCCCGAACACGGAAAACGCCTTCTCCCACACCCCATCCCACATGTCCCACGACGAAGGGGACGCCTTCTGTTGAGTTGAAGGCGCCCCCAATCCTCCAGTCCGTCATTCTCTCATACGGACCCTCAATGAGCCAATTATTCTCAATGAGCCAATTATTCCACGTCGCCCATGAGCGGCTTCACGAACGGCGAGGCGAGAAGCCCGACGATGCCGCCGCCGCCGATGATCATGGCGACGGACCAGAACAGGCTGCTCGGCGCGAGCGTCTCGAGCTGCCCAGCGATGAGGCCGGCAAACAGGTTCCCGAGGGCTGCGGCGACGAACCACACGCCCATCATCTGCCCGACCCGGTTTTCGGGGGCGAGCTTCGTCATCGACGAGAGCCCGACCGGCGACAGTGCCAATTCGCCGCACGTGTGCAGGAAGTACGTCACGATGAGCCACGCGGGCGTCACCGGGTTCGCGGCCGTCGCATTGGCGGCGCCCCAGGAGAGCACGAAGAACCCGCCGGCGAGCCCCAGGAGTCCGAGCCCGAACTTGACCGGAATGGAGGGATTGGCGTTGCGGTTGGCAAGCCACGTCCAGAACCAGCCGAACACCGGCGCCAGGATCACGATGAACAGCGGATTGATGTTCTGCAGCATGCTCGCGGGCATCGTCCATCCGCCCATGAACTCGAACGTGCGATCCGTGAGGTCCTTGGCGAACAGGTTCAGCGAGGAGCCCGCCTGCTCGAAGCCGCTCCAGAACAGCGCCGCCAGAATGAAGAGCCAGAAGATGACGCCGAGACGCTTTTTCTCCTCCTCGGTGTGGCCGCCGAAGAAGATGATGTAGGCAAAAAACGCAACGGTGATGCCCACGGCCGCCACGCCAAGCCCACCGGCGAGTTGCTGCAGCGAGATCCCGATGACGCCCGTGTTCATCAGAAAGCCGAAGATGGCGATGAGCGCCGCCAGCGCTGCCGAGATGCTGTAGAAGTTGCGCGACTTGCGGGCCACGGCCTGCTCGTCGTCGGCCTCCAGGAGGCCGGCTCGCCCCAGGTTGTCCGCGCCCCACTGGTACGAGATGAGTCCCGCGACCATGCCAAAGCCCGCCAGCGAGAAGCCCCAGTGCCAGTTGTAGCCCTCGCCGAGCCATCCGCAGAGGGTCGGGCCGAGGATGGCGCCGATGTTGATGCCCATGTAGAAGATGGAAAACCCGGCATCGCGGCGGGCGCCGCCCTCCGGGTAGAGATCGCCGACCATCGTGCTCACGTTCGGCTTCAGGAGGCCGGTGCCCACGACGATGAGGCCGAGTCCAAAGTAGAAGAACGCGACGTCCGGCAGGCCGAACGCCGGAAGCGCCATGCTGAAGTGGCCCGCCGCAATGATGCACCCGCCCACGAACACCGAGCGCCGCTGTCCCCAGATGTTATCGGCCACCCAGCCGCCGGGCAGCGACAGCACGTAGACGAAGAAGGTGTAGAGGCCATACACGGCTGTGGCCTTGCCCGTGTCGAAGCCCAGCCCCGGATTGCCGCCCACCGCCGCCGCGGTCATAAACAGCACCAGCAGGGCGCGCATGCCGTAGTAGCTAAAGCGTTCCCACAGCTCGGTAAAGAACAGCGTGGCCAATCCTTTCGGATGGCCGAAGAAGCTGGTATCGAGGGTCGCGGCCGAGGCGCCGGCCGACTCGGCGGCGGGATTCTCGGTCGAGGGATTCGGGGCACTCATGAGCCAATCAAACGGTCAATCGATGAGGAAGCGAGCCGTCCCGCACACGGCCGTTGGGACGTCGCGATCAGGGACGGCGGCGTTACACGCTAATCACTGCGCCGAGAAGATAGGTGCTGCGACGCACTCTGTCTAATTCTGTGTCTAAAATCGGCGTGACGATGAACCGGGCGTGGATCCGCTCCGTTGCGGTATCTATGTTTTGAACCCTTGCGCCCTCTTGCCGCCTCCCGTTCTTCACCTTCCGACCCTTTATGTCCGAGCAACCTCGCTCTGCACTCATTACCGACGACACCCACGGCCGCCGGTCGCACACCTGCGGCGAGCTGCGCGGCACCGACACCGGGACCGAAGTGGTCCTCAAGGGCTGGGCCGACACGCGCCGCGATCATGGCGGCCTCATCTTTATCGACCTCCGCGACCGCTACGGGCTGACGCAGGTCGTCTTCGACCCGACAAACGACGAAGATTCGCACGAGACCGCCGGGCGGTTGCGGAGCGAAGACGTGATCAGCGCCCGCGGACGGGTTCGGCCACGGGGCGACGAGGCCATCAACCCAAACCTGCCCACGGGCGAGATTGAGGTCATCGTCGACGACCTGTGCGTCCTGAACACGAGCGAGACGCCGCCCTTCGTCGTGAGCGCGCACGAGGAGCGGCGGATGGACACCAACGAGGACCTGCGCCTTCAGCACCGCTACCTCGACCTCCGGCGCCCGGAGCTGCAGGACAACCTGACGCTGCGGCACCGGCTCTACCAGACGACGCGGCGCTACTTCGACGACCACGACTTCCTGGAGATCGAGACGCCGGTCCTCATGAAGTCAACGCCCGAGGGCGCCCGCGACTTCCTCGTGCCCAGCCGCCTGCATCCGGGGCGCTTCTACGCGCTTCCGCAGTCGCCGCAAACCTACAAGCAGCTCTTGATGGTGGGCGGCCTCGACCGCTACGTGCAGATCGTGAAGTGCTTCCGCGACGAGGACCTGCGCGCCGACCGCCAGCCGGAGTTCACGCAGATCGACGTGGAGATGACGTTTGCCACCGAGGAGCAGGTGTACGAGCTCACCGAGGGGCTCATGGCGGATCTCTGGCGCGAGATCAAGGACGTGGAACTGGAGACGCCCTTCCCGCACCTCACCTACGACGAGGCCCTGAAGCGCTACGGTTCGGACAAGCCGGACACCCGGTTCGACATGGAGCTCCAGGACGTGACCGACTGCTTCCAGGATACCGGCTTCCGCGTCTTTGACAGCATCGTCAACGACGGCGGCAAAATCATCGGCGTGCCCGTGCCCGGCGAGGGCGACCGCGGCCGGGCGGCGATGGATCGGCTGGAGGACCACGCCAAGAAGCAGATCGGCGCCGCCGGGCTCATCTACTTCAAGCGCCCGTCCGACGGCTCCGAGATGGTGCAGAACATCAGCGACAGCGCGCTTCCGCGCGCGTACGGCGCGGCGGCCCTCGACACGGTGGGCGCCGAGGCGGGCGACCTGCTGCTCGTCTTCGCCGGCGACGCACCCACGGTCTACGAGCAGGCCGGCCAGATGCGCCTCCACATGGGCGACGACCTCGGCCTGCGCCCGGAGCCGGGGACGGGCCCGGACGAGTTCCTGTGGGTGACCGACTTCCCGCTCGTTGAGTATGACGCCGACGAGGGCCGCTACGTGTCGCTGCACCACCCCTTCACCGCTCCTCATGCCGACGACCTGGATCAGCTCGACGAGGATCCGTCGGAGGTCCGCTCCCGCGGCTACGATCTCGTGCTGAACGGCAACGAGATCGGCGGCGGCTCCATCCGTATCCACAACCGCGAGGTGCAACGCAAAGTCTTCGAAACGCTGGGCATCGACCGCGAGGAGGCCGAGGAGCGCTTCGGCTTCCTGCTCGACGCCTTCCGCTACGGCGCTCCGCCGCACGGCGGCATCGCCCTCGGCCTGGATCGCCTCGTCATGCTCCTCGCCGGCGCGAACTCGCTGCGCGATGTGATCGCTTTTCCCAAGAACCAGAGCGGGCAGGAGCCGATGGTCGATTCGCCGGACTGGGTCGATCCGCACCAGTTGGAGGATCTGCACATTCAGACGGTCCTTCCGCCCGAGGTGGAGCCGCCCGCACAGGTCGCCAAGCACTCCAAACTGGCGTCGTAGGGGTTGGGGGTTGGGCGTTGTGGGTTGGGCGTTGTGGGTTGAGCGTTGGAGGATTGGGCGTTGCGCAGTGCACATGGGCCGTCATGCATCGAGCGAGCAACGCGAACCAGAAACCCGAAACCAGAAACCAGAAACCCCGAACCCGAAACCAGAAACCGGAATGCGTGCATTCCCCCGCGACCCGGCGGCGTACCGGGAGTTGGTGGCGGAACGGTTCCGCTGGAGCACGTGGGAGGCCCTCATCGGCGACCGTGACCTCGTCATTGATCGTCCCACCTGCGAGCCGCATCCGGACCATCCGGAAATCATCTATCCGCTCGACTATGGGTACATCCCGGGTACGGTAAGCACCGACGGGGAGCCCATTGACTGCTTCGTCGGGACGGGCAATCAGGGCCTCGTCGGCGCCATCCTGACGACCGACTACCGCGAGGGCGACCGCGAGGCAAAGTTGCTGATAAACTGCACGCCGCCGGAGATCTACATGGCGCACGGCTTCATCAACTTCGACCGCACGCTGCTGGAGGGGGTGCTCGTCCTTCGCACGCCGATGCACACGCTGTGGGGGGATGCGTGATGCGTTCAGCGTTCGGAGTTCAGCGTTCGGCTGCCCCTTGTCGGCTCCGTCTCAAGGCTCCCTTTTCTTCGGAGCGTCCGTAGCCTCCACAGCCTCCAGAGCATCCAACGCCTCCCTCCCGTTCCTCAAGCCCTTCGCCCCCGGCTCACAGACGCTTCAAGGGAAAACCGCAGATCGACCGCGAACCTTGGTTGCGTCGAATCATTTCATCTCCTACGTTGCGGAACTCCATCGCAGCGCACTGACCCCGTAGCTCAGTTGGCAGAGCAACGGACTTTTAATCCGTGGGCCGTAGGTTCGATCCCTACCGGGGTCACCCCATCGTCGGAAGCGAGCCCCCTGCTCCGCGCCGGAATCAGAAGGGAACACGATTCTGCATTTCCAATTGGAGCATTCCACATTTTGATGCCCGAGTGGCGGAATTGGTAGACGCGCATGGTTGAGGGCCATGTGGCCGTTTTAGGCCGTGGAGGTTCGAGTCCTCTCTCGGGCACTGCCGACGCTTGCAAAACGCCCCGGAGTCGCTGGAGACGGCGGTCCCGGGGCGTTTTTGCTGGCGGGAATGATTTTTGTGCAGACAAAAGGGGCACGCCTGGCCCGTCGTTTCGGTTGGCATCGGGGCCGGCGTTCCGCCATGCTTCACGTGCTTTTGCCTCTGCCGTCCCGACCATGAGCTCTGCCCCTGCGAACGCGTTCACGGCCCCGTCGACCGAGCGCTCCCTCCTGGCCGCACTGACCCAGAACCCCTCGTTGTACTGGGAGCTCGGCCTTCGAGATCGCATCTTTCATGCGCACCGGGATCGATACCGGGCCCTTGCCGATGCCCTGGACGCTGAGGAGAAGCCGCCGCCTTCCCCTCCCGACTGGACCCCGACCCCGACCCCCGAAACGGCGGCCGAGACCCTCCGCGACCTCTCGCGCCGGCGCCGCCTGGCTCGGCTGCTCGATGACGCCGCCACGCGGATCCAGAACGAGGAGGAGCTCTCGGCCGCTCAGCTCCTGGAGGACCTGGAGGCTCGGGCTGCCGCCATCCGGGGCGAGGTGGAAACCGACAACGCCGGTCGCCTGCGCTACGCCGACGACCTGGTGCCCTCGGTTCTCGGCAAGCTGAAGCAGGCGCGGGAACGCTACCAACACACCGGCCGCGGGATCCGTGGAGTGCCTTCGGGCCTCGACCGCCTCGACGACATCCTCGGCGGCTTCCAACCTGGGCTGACGCTTCTGTCGGGCGGGCCGGGCGTCGGAAAGACGAGCCTGGCGTTTCAGATCGCCGCCGACGCGGCCCACGCGGGCACGCCGGCCTTGTACGTGGCCTTCGAAAACAGCCCCGAACAGCTCACTTTGAAGGGCATCAGCGCCGAGGCGGAGATCAACAGCCAGACCGTCTCCCGCGGCGAACAGCCGATGGACGACCTGCGACCGGCCGCCCAGCGATGGCACGACAAAACGCGGCGCCTCGCCTTCATCGAAGGTCGCGGCGACCTGCGCATTGGGCAAATCCGCGGCAAGGCCCAGCGCCTCATGAACCGGTTTGAGGCCACCCGCTGCCTCGTCGTGGTGGACTACCTGCAGCTCTACGCCAAGTCGGCCGAGCACTTTCAGGGGATGACCGTGGCGGCGCGCGTCGAACTCATGGGCGACCAGCTCGGCAACCTTGGCAAGCGCCTGCGATCGCCTGTGCTCGCCATCTCCTCGCAGACGCGCGAAGGGTACGGCAGCGGCGGCGGCGCCACCACCCTCGACACCCTCAAGGAGAGCGGCGACCTGGAGTACATGGCCGAGGCGGTCGCCTTTCTCACCGAGGCCGACGATCGCATGGCCCAGCCTCCGGCGCGTGCGGTCGATCTCACCATCGCCAAGAACCGGCACGGCGAGGTCGGATCCATCAACCTGCTGTTTCGCCCCGACCTCGGCACGATGGAACTGCACGGCCCGCGCCTCCGCATGCAGACGTGACCCGGGAGGGCAACGGTGCCTCCTTTCGCGTCACGCAGAACGCCCGGTGCAGGACCGCACGTCGATGACCGTCGGCACCGGGTCCGTTTCCGTGAGCCGGATGCCGATCAGCACCGGGACGATCCACCGGCCACTGGGACGCCGGATCGGGGCGCCCCGTACGGCAGTCTCCCGGTCTTTCGCTCGCATCCGCGACCTGCGCTCGGGCGCCGAGGGCAGAGCGAGGCGCTGGCCCCTCGTTCTCGATCGCGTCCTGAACCCGGGCGGTCACGTCGCCGTACAGAGCCGCGACGTAGCCGAGCCGGCTGTGGTTCTTCCGCGCCCGGACGAGGAAGCGGTCGAGGGAGCGTAACACCGTTGGCGGAAACAGCGAAAGCGAAGGGCAGCCCGCCGGGCAGGATTCGGGACGGTCCAGCATCGAGCGAAGCAGCAGTTTCGGGTCTTGCATTTCCATTCCGGGCCCGTCTTCTTTTTCATCCACGAACCTTCTCTTTTACCCTCTTTCGAACGCGCCCATGAATGCTCTCCGTGCCTCTCTTGCGTCGCTCCTCGCTCTTCTGCTGGTGGCCGGCTGCGGCGGCAGCGGCGCAACCATGTCGTACGAACCGTCCAGCGATCAGACGACGTACCGCACCCGGTCGTACACCGTCTCCAGCATTTCGGGCGCGAACTTCGCCAGCGCCAAGTCGATCAACCTGCGCGCCGTGGGGCGCTGCCAGGGGCAAAACTGTACGCCGGAATCGGTACAGCTCGTGTTTTCGGCCAGCGGAAACTCCGCGCTGTCGCTGTCGGGCCTCGAGGGGGAGATCGTGGCCAACGGCACCACGATTGAATGGACCAGCAGCGAAGCCGGTCAAGCGTCTGCCGACGTGGGCGACGACGAGTTGATCAATGTAGTCGGCAACTTTGCCACCGTCGATGTAAGCCTCTCACAACTGGAGCAGATTGCCACGGCCTCGTCGGTGGAAGGAACGATCGGCGGAACTTCGCTCAACCTCAACAGGGGCATTCAGTCGGGCTTCCAGAACTTCCTTCAGAAGATCCGGTCCGGATCGTCGGGCAGCACGTAGGCAGTCCCTTTCGCCGGACGAGCGGCGCGCTCACCGGCCCTCTCGGGCGTCCTGGAAGGTGAGAGTGCGCTGGACCTGCTGCCCGCGGTGCTCGTCCGTCACGCGGACGGTCACGGCGAGCATGCCCTCTGCCGTCAGGTCCCAGGCATCCAGGTCGAGCGTGATGAACTCCTCGGTGCGGGGTTGGCTGCCCTCGTAGGTGGACCGCATGACGGTCTGGGAGCGCTCGTCCCCGCCGAACACCCCACGGATGCCCCGTTTGTCCGTCACCCGTTCGACCCGGTACTCCACGGTGTACTCTGTCCGGCCCTCGGCATCCATCCGGAGATTGTAGAGTTCGAAGTAGAGCGCCAGGGGGCGGTCTTCGTCAAGCGTCGCGAACGGGTAGGGCGTCATCGCGGCGCGGCGCGGGGCTGCGTCCGAGGGGAGGCGCCCGGGCATGACGTCGCTCATGACCAGGCCGGCCGTGGAATCGGGCAGAGCAGCCAGCGAGTCGATCCGGTAGACCGTGCGCTTGGTCAGCGGCCCCCGCCGAATGCGCCCGTCCTCCCGCGACAGCGCCACGCGCTGATCCCACTGCAGCCCCACGTGGAAGGGATCGGAGTCGCCCGTCATCGTAAACGTCTGCACGTCGACCGGGGCGCGGCGTCCGTTCGCATCGCGTGCGACGAAGTACTGCTGGTTGATCGTATCGCCTCGGCGAAACGCCGTGTCCTGCTGCACGGCCCGCAGGCGTACGAGGTGACCGGCCGGATCCGAGAAGCCAGCGTCGTCCAGGGTTTGCTCTGTAGCGTCGGACAGCGCGAGCGCGTCGGGCGGATGGCTCCACGCCACGCGCACCGCTGTGCTGCCGGCCTCCGACAAAAACCGGGCCGCCCGGACCGCAACGGGCAGCCGCTCGGTGCCGTCCAGGACGGTGCTGTGCGCGGCGGGCATCCGCTGTGCCCTGCGCTTCGCATCTTGCGCATCGCGGGAGGCGCTCTGGTGCAGGTGGTTGGAGACAAATTCGTTCGGATAGCCCGACGCTGGGCCCGGCCCGGGACCGACCGTCTTGCGCTGGCCCACCCCACTCCCGACCGTGCGTGAGCGAGACCGCGACAGGGCCCCCATGTCGATGAGGCGCGCCTGCTCCTCCTGCCAGCCGGCGTAATTCGCGATGGTGCTGTAGCGCTGGGCGTAACTGATGTGCGACTGCGACAGCCGCTCGTAGATGTGCTCCAGCGCTGCAATCGCCGAGACGGCCTTGTTCAGCGTGCGCTCCGATCGCCCTCCGTATCCGCCGCGAAGCTGAGGCGGAAGAAGCGCCTTCGTGGGGCTCCGCTGGTAGTACCCGTCCTCCTTCACGAAGAGGTACTTGCCCGTTCGATCGATCTGTGGATACACCCAGAGCTCGTTATCGGGAAAATCATGCCGGGACACCGGAACCCCAAACCGAAAGACCTCCCGGTTGAACTCCGTGTCGTTGAACGCCACCGACTGGCGGCGTGACGGCGCCCCGAACCGAACGTACACTGTGCCGCGCGCGTCCCACCCGGTCGGTTCGCACTCGGAATCGGCACAGGCGAAGTGCGTGTGCGCGTGGCTTACGCGCTGCAAATGCTCGATAAGACGCTCGTTGCGTGCCGTCGCCGGCAGCGGGTCCTGGCGTCGCCACCATTGCACGAGCGTCGTTCCGGCCGTCGGCGCGAAGGCCGCCTCCTCCACAGACGCCCCCTGAAGCACCTGCTCTTTCGTTGCGTCCGGCAGGATGGGGGCAAGCTGCGCCACGTGCCGGCGCACGATGAGTTCGGGGTCGGCATCGAGTCCGGGTCCAGCCTGTCTCAGAATGGATGTGTACGCCTGTGCAGCTTCGTCCTCGTGCGTGTCGACCCCGGCGCGCAGCAGGCCTTGGAGATACGCATCCGCCAGGCGCAGGTCCACAGGTCCCGCCTCGCTCTGTGCGTCGAAGGCGTGGGAGAGCATCAGGGCCTGCGCCGTGTCGCCCGCGGCCAGGGCACGCTGCCCCGCCGCCAGCACAGAGTCGACCGGTGCCGCAGGATCCGCCGTCTGCGACGGTGCCTGCTGAGCGCGGCCGACAAACGGCACCATCAGCACGGCGAGACTGCAGCACGCCACGATCCACCGAAACCAGGTCTCCATCGTTCTGCCTGTCAAGATGTGAGCGGGGCTCGATCTTGTGCGGGGCACGGTGCCGTTTTGAACCGGTGCCCCGGCCTCCCGTCTGGTCGGTCCTACGGAGAGCCGACGTCCACATATTTTATGAAGGGACCGAGAAAATGATGCATCCGCCACGAAAAAGCCGTGCCGACCTCCGGCAAGGAAGGTCGGCACGGCATCATGCGTCTCCAGAATGGGAGGCCACCCGCACGGATGGCCAGGCGTACGTCTAGTACCCCGGATTCTGGTTCTCTTCGGTGAGCGCGTCGTTCACATCGATCGCGCGCTGCGGAATGGGAAGGATCCGCTGGTTGTTGCCCGGCTCCGCCGTCGCGGCACCGCTGTTGATTGGGCGACCCAGACGCTGGAGGTCGTGACGACGGTCGCCTTCAAAGGCGAGCTCGTACCGACGCTGGCGGATGATCTCGTCAATCAACTCCTGCCCCGTGAGGCCGCTGACCTCCGAGAGGCCGGCGCGGGTGCGGATGGCATTCACGAGGTCGAGCGCCTCGGACTCGTTCCCGAGCCGGGCCAGCGCCTCGGCGCGGATCAGGTACATCTCGGCAACCCGGAGAACCGGAGCGTCGTCGCCCAGCGTGGACTCGGTCCACTTGTTGGTCCAGACCTCACCTTCCAGCTCATAGAGCAGGGCGTCGCCGTTGAACTCGCCGAGCGAGGCGCGGATGTCACCGTCCTCGGCGTCCGTGAGGAAGCCGGCGAGCGGATTCGCGTCCCCACGACCGCCCAGTGGACTGGGCAGATAGAACGAGCTCGGGAAGGCATTGACGCCCGTGTTGTCGATGCTGCTGAACGAAACCGCAAAGACGATCTCGGAGCTCGACTCATTCTGGTACGGCACGGCCGGCGCCGACAGGCTGAACGCGTCCTGGTTGATCACGGACTGCGCCCGGTCGGCCGCCTCCTGCCAGCGACCCTGGTACAGGCTGACCTTCGCGAGAAGCGCGTTCGCACTTCCCTGTCCGGCCCGCTTCCGCGCACCCTTCACATCAAGGCGGCTGACGGCGTCTTCAAGGTCGGCGCGAATCTGCGCGTAGACCTCTCCAACCGAGGCGCGCGGCTTGTTGAACTCCGGCTCCGTCGACTCGACGGCTTCCGTCTGCAGGATGACGGCCGGCTGATTGTTCTCCGCGCCCGGCTCGAACGGCTGGCCGAACCAGCGAACGAGGTTGAAGTAGGTGAGCGCGCGGATGAACTTGGCCTGCCCCACGAGGTCGTCAACCTTCGACTGGCTGATGTTCGGCACCTCCGCCGCGTTGTCGATCACCAGGTTGGCGCGATTGATGGTGTCGTAGTGATCGGCCCACAGGTTCACCGTGGGGCCGTGGGTGGGGGTAACGTTGAAGTTTTCGGCGTTATTCCACGTCCGGAAGGAGCCGGTAAAGTTGGTCACGTCCGCCGTGAAGTCGGCAGCGATCACCGGGAAGCCGCCATACATCCCGTTTTGCTGCAGGCCGTCGTATGCCGCGGTCAAGGCGCCTTCGGCCCCCGGAATGTTGGCGAAGACCTGATCCGGCGGAACGGACTGCTCCGGTGCTTTGTCGATGGTTTGGTCGCACGCCGTCAGCCCAAGAAGGCCCACAGCGACGAGAGCGGTGAAAAGCCACTTCGTAGAAAGGTATTGCATAACGCGATATTTCCAATGGTTGATAGCCCGAGTGTGCAGCAACGTGGCCGGAGGGCAGGGGAAGGGGCCGCCGCAGGGCGACGGCCCTTCCGCCTGCGTCCCAAAGCCTCCGAGGGGTCAGGTTAGAACTGAAGCTGCACGCCCCCGGTGAAGGTGCGCTGCTGCGGCGGGGTGAAGAAGAGCTCGCCGCGCGCGAGCACGCCCTGCGCACCGCCCGTACTTCCTTCGGGATCGCCAATGCTCAGGTTGTCGAACGTGAGCAGGTTGGTCCCCTGGAAGTACACCCGCAGGCGCTCGACGCCGAAGTCTTGCACCAGCCGATCCGGCAGTGTGTACCCGAACGTCAGGTTCTGCAGGCGCAGGTAGCTTGCATCTTCGAGGAAGCGCGTGGAGTTCCGGGTGCTGTTATCCACGATGTCGCCGAACGTCAGGCGCGGCACGTCCGTCTGGTCGCCCGGCTGCTGCCAGCGATCCAGCGCATCCTCGTGGAGGCCAAACGTGGCCGTCAGCATCAGGAACGACTTCGTGCTGTTCAGGACGTCGTGGCCCTGCTCGAACGTAAACTGCGTGCGCAGGTCGAAGCCCTTGTAATTGAAGGTGTTCGTGAAGCCACCTGTCCACGAGGGCAGGATTTGCCCGACCAGAAAGCGGTCGGCGCCTCCGGGGTTGTTGGTTACGCCCCCGTCGGCGGCGCGGAACTGCGGCGCGCCCGTTTCCGGATCGACGCCGATGAACTTCGGCAGGAAGAACCGGAACGGCTCGCCCTCCACCGCACGCTGCGGGTCGCTAATGATCGGCTCCCCACCCACGAGCTCCTTCACTTCATTGTCGTTGAAGGTGGCGTTGATGCTCGTCGTCCACCGGAAGTCGCCCACGAAGTTCTGGGTTTCCAGCTGAAGCTCGACGCCCTGGTTCACCACCTCGCCGGCGTTCTGCGTGACGCTGCCGAAGCCGGAGTTGAACGGAAGCTGCTTGTTCAGGATGAGCTCCGTTGTGGTCTCGTTGTAGTAGGTGGCCGTCAGGAAGATGCGGTCGTTGAAGACACCAAGGTCCAGCCCACCCTCGATGGCGCGCTTCGACTCCCACTGCAGCTGCGGGTTTCCAAGCTGCGCGAGAGCAAGACCGGGGGCCTGGTTGTAATCAGAGCCACCGGAGGCGAGGGTCAACTGCGGGAAGAAGCCGCCGATGTTGTTGTTTCCGACCCATCCGACGCCACCGCGGAGCTTGAGGTTCGACAGCCAGTCAAACTGCTGCATGAAGTCCTCCTGACCGATGCGGTAGGCAAACGAGCCGGACCCGAAGGTTCCCCACTCGCTGTCTTCGCCGAAGCGGGAGGATCCATCCCGGCGAAGACTTCCCTCCAGGATGTACTTGCCGTCGAGCGTGTACGTGGCCCGCCCGAAGAAGGAGGCCAACCCGTCTTTGCGGCTCACCGACGCAAACGTCGTGAGGGGGCTTGCGCCCGAGGCGACGTTGCGGAAGGACTGCGACGGGAAGTCCTGCGCCTCCGCGAAGACGTTGTTGCGCCGCGAGTCTTCGAAGCTCGTTCCTGCGACGACGTTCAGGTCGTGGCGACCGGCAAAGGTGCGATTGTAGGTTGCCGTGCCGCGAACGCTGAATCGGCGCTCATCCCGGTAGATCTGCGACCCAAATCCGGTCGGCTGTCCGTCGGTGGTGCGGCGGTCGAAGCGCTGAAACTCGTCGATGATGAGCGCGTCGATGCCGCCTTCGGCGCGGAGCGTCAGGCTTGAGAGCGGCTGCGCTTCGACGAAGGTCGTCGACAGAATGCGCCAGTTGCGGATGTCCGAGTCATTGAGCTCCGAGGAGCCGATGACGTTGTCCGCAATGTTCCACGGATTGTTGAAGTTGAACGTCCCGTCCTCGTTGCGGATGGGCACGATCGGCGGCATCAGCGCCGAAGACGTCAGAACGCCAGCCACGAGGTTGTCGGACGCGGACTGGAAGTTCTGGGTGCGCGTGATCGACGTGTTGGTGCCGACCTCCAGCCAGTCGGTGGCCGTCTGCGAGACGTTAATGCGTCCCGAGAAGCGGTCGAACCGGTTGGTCTTGACGAAGCTTTCGTCCTTCGAGAACGTCCCGCTGATGAAGTACTGCGTGTCCTCGTCGCCACCGCGAACCGACACGTTGGCCTGCTGCGCGACACCGGTTTCCTCGGCCTCATCCAGCCAGGGGAACGTCTGCGCCTCGGACGGAGCCGGGAACGGCTGGGCGGTAAATCCTAACGCCGTTTCGAGCGGCGCCCCAATCGCGTCCTCAAAGGCCTGTGGATCCTGGCCGCAGAAGCCGAACCCGTCGCAGAATTCGATGAAGTTGAACACCGACTCCTGGTGGAGCTCCGCCCACTGCGGTCCATTGACCAGCTTCTCGTCGAACTCCGAGGTGGATTGCACGGCCCCGATCTGGTAGCTGGCCGACACGCTGCGCTCGCCCGACGCACTTCCCTTCTTCGTCGTGATGAGCACCACGCCGTTGGCGGCGCGCGACCCGTAAATGGCGGTCGCCGACGCGCCCTTCAGCACCTCGATCGACTGAATGTCCTGCGTGTTGAGCGTGGCGAGGGCGTTGGTCTCCTGCCCGAAGCCGCCGCCCGTGTCGCCGGACGTGACGGGCGTGCCGTCAACGACATACAGCGGCTGACTGCTGCCGTTGATGGACGCAACACCGCGCACCGAAACGTTCACGGCGCCACCGGCCAGGCCGGAGGTCGTCGTCACCTGCACGCCCGCCTGTCCCTGAAGCAGCTGCTCCGGGGATCCGACCGAGCCGATGTCCTCGATGTCGGCCGCGCTGATGCTGGAGATGGAGCCGGTCAGCTCCTCACGCTCCTGCTGGCCGTACCCGACGACAACCACCTCGTCCATGCCGGCGTAGTCCGGCGCGAGTTCGAAGTTCTGTTGGACGGTCTCGCCCGCGCCAACGCTGATCTCGGCTGTGGCCGCCGAGTACCCGACGAAGGACGCCCGGAGGGTGTACGTACCGGGATCCACCTCCAAGGTGTACCGGCCGTCGCGCTGCGTGGCCGCACCGATTTGCTCGTCCTCGATAACGACGTTCGCCCCAGGCAAGGGCTCGCCCGTGTCACCGGCCGTCACCTGTCCTGTGATGGTGGCCTGTTGCGCCAGGGCCAACCCAGGAATCAGCAGCAGAACGGCGACCCAAGACAGCAATCGTGTAGCTTGGTTCTTCATGTCTTGTACCTCTGGTGTGCTCGAAAAAACGATGAGTGATGGCTACGGAGCCGACCGGTCCCCTGTGTGGGGTCTTCGAGGAGACGGCGTCATTCGCAATGTCGACTCGCTCCTGCAGTCCCAAGAACACGTCGCGGCCCAGCCATCCGGCCGCACAACTGTTCTGCAGAACGAAAGAGGAAAACGGTGTGGGGGGATCTTGCATGGTCAACTCGGGACGCAGGGATCTGCACGTAGACGTGACCGGGTACCTCCAGACGGAAGCGCCCGCTGTGGCCTCACCGAGCAGGCGTCTCCCTTGCAGCGGGAGAACTCCGTCGCGCGAATGTACTTGCGCGTGCACCGATCAGGACGTCACGATTTCGTTCGTCTGTGCCAAGCGCTCCGTCCGAGGCCGCTTCTCGGCATCCCGGACACCGGCAGTGGTGGTTGGGGAAGCACCGATGAGAAGACGCTGGCCGGGCTCGGCTTAATATGCGAGTAATAAGGTGAGCGCAGTGGAGGACAATGTCAAAGAATGGGCCCTGCTGCGGCACATACGATCGATTGTTTCGTCTATGCTACTGGATATACGGAACTTAACGATCCGGGGGATCGAAAATCGGTTGAGGAAACGGCGGCTCTTTGCAGCATTTTTTCATTGCTTTGCCGACAACTTCCCGGTCCGTCTGCGTTGTTCGTCACAGCCGCATATCCATGCGTTGCACCGCTTGCCATCGTTGTTACACACGCTCATCATGGAGCCTTCACCCAGCTTTCTACAAGCATTAAGAATCCTTGATGAAGAGCTCGGTGGGGGGCGGGTTCGGCGGGATGTGCCGCTGGCTCCGTACACCACCTTCCAGATCGGCGGGCCGGCCGACGGACTCGTCGAGCCGCGCTCGGCCGACGAGTTGGCCACGACCCTCCGCGTGGCGCGGGCCCACGACGTGCCCCACTTCCTGCTCGGCGAAGGGGCCAACGTCATCATTGGCGACCAGGGCGTGCGCGGCCTCGTCATCCGCAACCGGGCCGAAACCATCCGCCTCGAAGGGGCGTCTGATCGTCTCTTCGCGGAAAGCGGTGCGACCATGTTTCCGGACGTCATCGAAACGGCCGTGTCGCACGGGCTGTCGGGCCTGGAGCACTACGTCGGCATCCCGTCGACGGTCGGCGGGGCACTGTGGCAGAACCTGCACTTCCTGGCTCCGCCCCCGGAGCGTGCGCGCACCATGTTTATCGAGGAGGTGCTCCACGAGGCCGACGTGCTGACCGAGGACGGCGAGCGCAAAACCGTGGGCGTCGATTACTTCGAGTTCGGCTACGACGACTCCATCCTCCACCACTGCGACGATGTGGTGCTGAGCGCCACCTTCCAGCTTTCGCCGGGCGACGCGGCGCGCATGCGCACAATCATGGAGGCGAATCTGGATTGGCGGGCGAAGCGGCATCCGCCGCTGGACACCGAGCCGAGCGTTGGCAGCATCTTCAAAAAGATCGAAGGCGTCGGCGCCGGCCGCCTCATCGACGAGTGCGGCCTGAAAGGCACACAGATCGGCGGTGCCCGGGTCACGCATCGCCACGCCAACATCTTCATCAATGCGGGCGGCGCGACGGCCGCGGACGTGTGCGCCCTGATCGACCTGGTGCAGGACGTTGTGGAGCGCGAGACGGGCTACCGCCTGGAGACCGAGATCGACTTCGTCGGCGAGTTCGCGCCGCCCTCGACCGAAGCGCCGGTCGTCGTCCCCAAAGATCCCGATCTCGTCACCGCCGCCGATCACGCCCGGAACGGAAGGTGAGCGTCGCGTCGGTGGATGGGTGGCCGGGCGCTGGGGATTGCGGCCGCCGTGGGCTCGCCCGATCCGTCTCGCAGCGTGAACTCCTATGCGGACGAGCGGAGCGCGCGTGCGAACGCCGTGGCCTCGTCGGCGAGCCGGTCTGCGGCCTCCAACCCGTCTTTCCACGCGTCGGGAAACGCGTCCCATCCGTGCAGTGCGCCGAGCATCGCTCCCATCATGGCACCGGTGGTGTCGGCGTCTCCGCCCACGTTGATGCCGGACAGCAGCGTGTTTTCGAGCAGATGCGGCCGCCGGGCGACCATGGCGCACGCGAACGGCCAGGCCTCGTCGGCCCGCACGCTCACTCCGTCGCAGGCATCGCGCACGTCGAGCGGGAAGCTGTCGATCTCGCCGTCGTCGCGCAGCCGGCGCAGGCGATCGGACACGGCAGAGGGGCCGTCGAGCCGCGCTTCGGCCGCCGCGGTGGCCTCGACCAGGCCCGTCCAGAACGCATCGCGGGTGAAGGCGTCGGGGCGCGTGGTGGCAAGATGCTGCACGGCCCAGGCCTGCCCCCATCCGGCCGCGAGCGCCACCGGGTGCCGGTGCGTCACCGCCAGCACCGACCGGATGGTGTCCCACGCCAGGTCGGCGCCCGGCGTGGTGGCGGCCCACCAGAGGCCCAGCGGGGCCGCGCGCATCGCAGCGCCGTCGGTCGGGCGATCCGCGCCGCCTGCGTCTTCGGGCGCCGTGCCATCCGCCAGACGGTCGACGGCGGCGGTCGTCGTCGGCCCCCACCGCCGCGCCTCGGGCTGCAGCGCCACGTACGCGTCGGCCGCGGCCTGGGGCCAGTCGCCACGCCCAGCTGTGGCGTAGGCCCGGGCCACGGCAAACGTACACTGCGTGTCGTCGGTCCACTGTCCGGCGTCCAGGTCCTTCCGCTGCTCGTCGGCGCGGTACTCCTTGATGCCCAGGTAGTAGGTGCGCACGTTTTGGTGACTCAGGCCCTCGATGGGCATGCCGAGCGCGTCGCCCACGGCGGTTCCGAGCAGCGCTCCCAGAACGATGTCGTCGGTCATTTGTGGATGGGGAGTGGTTTGTTGTTTGTTGGATCGGGCGTACCGACAGGACGCTTCAACGGTCCATCCGAACGCGCCCTCCCCCGACGCTTCCTTGACCGTCCCGTAACGACCTCAAGCTAACGACGATCTCAGACGCATGAACTGGCTCCGCGGTGCGTGGGCGGTCTTTCGGAAGGACCTGCGGATTGAGCTGCGCAATCGCTACGCCGCCAACACCCTCCTGATGTTTGTGTTGGCGGCGCTCCTTGTGGTTCTGTTTGCGGTCGGCCAGCAGCCCGTGTCGGAGCGGGTGCAGTCGGCGCTGCTGTGGATCGTGGTGCTGTTTTCCGCGTCGATCGGGCTGGGGCGCTCGTTCGTCGCCGAGGAGGAGGGCGGAACGGTCCTGCTGCTGCAGTTGAACACGCGGGCCAGCATGGTCTTTGCGGGCAAGCTGCTGTTCAACCTCGTCCTCGTCGTCGGCCTGACGCTGGTGGCGGTGGTCGTGTTTTTGGTGCTGCTCGACGTGACGGTTCGGACCCCCGGTCTGCTCGCCGCCACGCTTGCCCTGGGGGCGCTGGGCCTCTCGGGCGCGACGACGCTGCTGGCGGCCCTCATCGCACGGGCCGCCCGGCGCGGCCCGCTCCTGCCGGTCCTGCTGCTGCCCGTCCTCGTCCCGCTGCTCGTCTCGGGCGTCGGTGCCACGCGCAAGGCCATCCTCGGCACCGGCTGGGCCAGCAGTCAAGACGAACTGCTAACGCTCATCGGCTTTGCCGGGGCCACCATCTCGGCAGCCTTCCTGCTGTTTGATTACGTGTGGCAGGACTAGACCCGCTCCTCCCCAATCCGGGGGTGCAGCGATCGACGCCCAGCGCCCGCCCCCGGCATTTAGAGCCGAATTCACCGCGCTGCGGGAAGAAACCGCCCGGCTTCGTGTTATGAAATTTTCCTAAGCGGTTCCCCCTCGCTCGTTTCTGTTCTGCCATGGCTACAACGGCCTCGTCTCCCCTCGTGCACCGCGGCCTGTACCGGACGGTGCGTGTCCTGGTCGTGGTGGTACTCACGGGCGTCCTCCTCGCAGGCTTCCTGGGCTGGATTCCTCAGCTCGCCATTCTGGAAGAGTCGGCGCGCAATCTGTACTTCCACGTCCCGATGTGGTTTACGCTCATGGCGGCAACAGTCGTTTCGGCCTACCACTCGGTGCGCTACCTGCAAACCGGCCGCCGCATCCGAGACGTTCGCGCGCGGGAGGCGGCGCGCCTCGCCCTCGTTTTCGGGATCCTCGGCATCATTACCGGGATGGTGTGGGCCCGCTTCACCTGGTACGAGGGAACGGGCAAATGGTGGAACTTCGACCCGAAGCAGTCGATGGCAGCGGTGCTGCTGCTCATCTACGGCGCCTACTTTGTGCTGCGCGACGGCATCGACGACCCCGACAAGCGCGGTCGCATTGCCGCGGTGTACAACCTGTTTGCCGTGGTGACAATGCCGTTCCTGCTGTACATCCTCCCCCGCCAGATGCAGAGCCTCCACCCCGGTGCCGAAGGCAGCCCGACCTTCAGCCAAACGGACCTCGCCCCCGCCATGCGATGGGTGTTCTACCCGTCCGTTTTGGGCTTCATCGGCCTGTTCTGGCTGCTGTACACCCAGCGGGTGCGCCTGGCCCGCATCCGCGACACGCTGCGCGAGAAACCTGAACTCTGACGCTGCCGGACCCGACCGTCCTCCCTGCGCCCATGACCGTGCACCCCGTTTCCGCTTCCGACGCGCCCCCCACGCGGCCGCACCAGCAGCGGCCCGACTCGGCGGCGTATGACTCGGCGGCGTACGACTCGGCCTGGGCGCAGACGGAGATGCCCGCGGCCGAACCCTACGGCCTGGAACCCTACATGACCGCCGACGGCAAGGTGTACGTCGTCCTCGCCGTCGTCCTGATCATCTGGCTTGGCCTCCTCCTTCTGCTGTTTCGCACCGACCGCAAGATCGACCGCTTGGAACGGCGCCTCGACGAAGACGGTTCGCATGGTGATTAGCGCCTCGGTGGCTGCATCCGTGCGATCCGGCCTCCGCTCTCGATCTGCTCCAAACCTCCCTACGACTTACCGACCCTCCTTGTCATCATGAAGCCCAAAACCCTGATCGGTCTCGTCGCCATGGTCGGCTTTGCCGGGCTGCTCTTCGTCAACTTTGGGAGCCAGGTGGGCGGCTACATGGACTTCCAGGAAGCCGCGCAGAGCGGCGCGAAGGCGCACGTGGTCGGAACGTGGGCGGAAGACCGCCCCATGCATTACGACCGGGCGCAGAACGTCTTCATCTTCCACATGCGCGACGAGAACGGAAACGTGCGCCGGGTGCGGTACAACAACCCGAAGCCCTCCAACTTTGAGCAGGCCGATCAGCTCGTTGTGGAGGGCTACGTGCAGAACAAAGCCTTCGTGGCCGATCACATTCTCGTGAAGTGCCCCTCGAAGTACAACGACACGAAGGGCCTGCAGAATACCCAGGCGGCCAACACGTCTGCCCCCCAGGAGCAATGACAAGCGCCCCCTCGCTTCGCCTCCGCTTCTGCATGCCGAGGCTGTGCCGCGTGTCTGGCCTCGCGGTCTCGCTGTGTCTTTTCGTCCTGGCTCCTCTTGTTGCCGTGGCCGCTCCGCCCGACTCGCTCCTTCCCCCGTGTCCGTCGTCGCCCAACTGCGTGCGAACGGTACGGTCCTTCGACGCGCCGCCGGAGACCGTCTTTGCCGCGGCCCAGCAGGCACTGGACGCCCTCGGTCCCACGGTGCTGGAAAGCACCCCCAAGGATCGGCGTGCGCACGCCGTGTACCGCGTGGCGCTCGTGTTCAAGGACGACGTGGATGTCGCCGTTGAGGAGGCCGCCACCACGGGCAGCCGCCTCCACATCCGAAGCGCCAGCCGCGTTGGCTACAGCGACCTCGGCGTCAACCAGCGCCGGGTGGACCGCTTCTTCCGTGCCCTGGACGACGCCCTGGCCTCCCCGTGATCGGAGGCCGGTGCATGCCTGACGTCGGCACGGCGGACATGGCGGGATGCAGACGCAGTGCCGGCCCCGGTTTCTCCCTGCGAGGGATTGCTCTCTTCCTGGACCTCCCCCCGATTTCTGCCGTGAGCGCAACGCCGTCCCCGTCGTCCCGTTCGGTGCCGCCCGAAACCGTCTTTGTGACCGGCGGCACCGGGTTCGTGGGCAGTCACCTCGTGGAGGAACTGCTGCGACGCGGCGTCGAGACGGTGCGCTGCCTGGTTCGGTCGGACCCGAAGTGGCTGGCGGATCTCGACGTGGAGGTGGTGCGCGGGGACCTGTCGGACGTAGAAACGCTGTGGACGGCCCTCGACGGCGTCGACACGGTGTACCACGTGGCGGGCATTACGCGGGCCGAGGACATGGCTACGTTCGAACGCGTCAACGTACAGGGCACGCTCAACCTGATGGGGGCCGTGAAGCACGCCGCGCCGGACCTGGAGCGCGTGCTTGTCACCAGCAGCCTCGCCGCCGTCGGGCGCTGCGAGCAGGAGATGGCCACGGAGGACGTCCCCCTCCGGCCCGTGAGCCGCTACGGCCGCAGCAAGGCGCAGATGGAAGCGGCGCTGCGCGATCCGCACGACATGACGACATCCTACGCCGAGGCCCTGCCCCTTACGATCGTGCGCCCTCCCGCCGTGTACGGACCGCGCGACCGGGACATCCTCGACTTCTTCCGCGCGGTGCAGCAGCACGTGTGTCCGGTGGTCGGATGGGGGTCCGAGCCCGCAGTGAGCCTCCTCCACGTGCGCGACCTCGTCCGTGGTATGGTCGACCTGGCCACGGCCCCCGCCGCCGTCGGCAATACCTACTTTCTGAGCAGCAACGCGCCGTACGCCTGGAACGACGTAAAAGCGGCCGCCACCGAGGCGCTCGGCACGTGGGCCGTAACGGTTCCGGTGCCCGGTCCGCTCGTTGGCGCAGTGGGCGCCGCCGCCGAGGGCTGGGGACGCCTGACCGGCTCCTATCCGCCGCTCAACCGCGACAAGACGCGCGAGATCCGCTTCGGCTGCACCATGTGCTCACACGAAAAAGCGGCGGCCGCCATCGGCTTCGAACAGCAGATCTCCCTCGACGAAGGCGTCCGGACCACCATCGATTGGTACCGGACCCACGGATGGCTGTAGCGCGTGGTCAGACCGCCTGCGCGACCTCCGCATGGCGACGTCCGGCGACCAATCTCCGTGGAGGCTTCCCGCCACCCGGATGGCGACCGAACGCGTTGGATCGCCGCCCCGGTCGCACATCGTTGCGTGAACATGTCCCTCGCCTGTTTCCTCCGTTGACCGATGCGTGGATTTCGCTGGACCGGTTTCGTGGTTGCCGCCTCGCTCTGTATCGCCGCGGCGTCCGTGTCCGATGGACTGCGGATTGGCGCGTTCTCTGCGGCTGATCCTGCTCGGGATCTGCCCAAGGATTGGGAACGGCTCACCCTCAGCAAGGCCGACCGGCAGACGTCCTACGATCTCGTGGCCGTCGACACGACGGTCGCCGTGCGGGCCGTGAGCCGCGGCGGCGCCTCGGGCCTGATCCGGCGGCAGCGTATCGACCCGACGGCGTACCCCATGCTCACGTGGCGCTGGCGGGTGAAGGGCCCGATCGCCGGCGGCAATGCCTTCACGAAGGACGGCGACGACTTCGCCGCGCGCCTCTTCGTCACGTTCGACCATGATCCCGGGCTCGGCGGGCGCCTCAAACGGTCGGCGCTGCGGGCGCTCGGCTACGACGACGTGCCGACCCGTGCGCTCAACTACGTGTGGGCCAACCGCGCCCCGACGGACACCGTCTTCGCCAGCGCGCACACCGACTGGGTGCAGATGATTCCCGTCGAGCGCGGCAGCACGCGAGCGGGAGCGTGGGTCGTCGAAACGCGCAACGTCCGTGCCGACTACCGCCGCGCCTTCGGCGAGGCGCCCCCGGCCATCACCGGCGTCGCCCTCATGACCGACACGGACAACACCGGCGGCTCGGCAACGGCGTACTACGGCGACATCGTGCTCCACCGCGCCGCTCGCGATACCCCCGTCAACCTCGACCCCCACAGAGATTGACCCCCGAATGGCGACGGTGGATTCACCGGGTCTTGGTCCCTGAGAGGCTCTCGGGGCTCGGCGCACCGAACCGCACAGCCCCACGCGGGTAGGAGGAGACACGTAAACACAACACCGACACCCCGCGACGTCGGCATCGCCGTGCAAGGAAGTGCCGCGCACCCGTCTCGACGCCCTGCGGGTTACAAAACAGCAACCGATTTATGCAGACCGGAACCGTGAAGTGGTTCAGCGCCGAGAAGGGCTATGGATTCATCAAGCCCTCCAGCGGCGGCGAAGACGTTTTTGTTCACCAGAATAACGTTCGCGGCATGAGCTGGGACGATGGCCTCCGTGACGGAGACCAAGTCGAGTTCGAGACCGAGAACACGCCGAAAGGCATCAGCGCCATCAATGTGGAGGTGTCGGGCAACTAACGCTCGATGTCACATTGTGACGCGAAGCACAAAAGCCCGGCCGACCGCCGGGCTTTTTGCGTTGCCCCCTCCCTGGCCGTCGGAGACGCCCGTCGGAGGCGATCCCGCCGATCGGCATCGGCAGAACGAATGCTGCCGTGGGATGCGGACAGCGCGACCGGAGCGCCCGGTCCAGCGGAGGGCGCTATCCCGGCACGACGCCCGACAGGTAGAAGCCGAGAGTCATCAGCACGAACGCCCACCCGACGCACGCCGCGGCCTGTCCGGTTGACAGGCGGGTGACGGCGCTCAGCGCGACTGTCATGGTGGCAGCAGTCCAGGGGACGCTGAGCACACTGGCGGGCGCCCCCACGTATGGAATGAAGACGAGCCCTCCGAGTCCCATCGGGGCGTAGGCGATGCCAAAGGATCGAATCACGGCCAGAAACCCGGTGTCCACCCCGAAGAGCCCGAACGCTGTCAGATAAGCCACCCCCGAAAGCAGTGGGAAGCCGACGAGGTGTGCGCCTCCGTGTCGCAGGGCGCCCGCGAGTGTCAGCGGCGCGTGCGGCTGCAGGAACCAGTCGTCGGGCAGGAGACCGGCAACCCCGGTGCCCAGGGTGCTTAGCACCGCGACCGCCACGACCACCGCCAGGCCGCCCCGCGTCCGGGACGCATCCGCGGCGAGGCGCTGAAACGCGGAGCGATCCAGTCGGGCGGCACGCACAACGTCGTGGACAAGCATGAGGCAGCACGGAAGGCAAACGGAAGGCGGCGGCCTCTGCTACGGATTCTGCCGGAACGGTTTCCCGGGGCGGAGGCTCGGCCCTTACGGCGACCGGCGCTCGCGAATCTCGTCGATCAGCGCGTCGACGCGGGTCTGGAGGCTGTCGACCTCCTCGGTCAAGGCATCGAGCTCGTCCTGCTCCATGGCCACCGACGCGTCGGAGCCCTCGCGAGCCCCCAGCTCGTCGAGCGCAGCGCGCAGGTAGGTTGTGAGCGTGAGCAGGTCGGTGTGGGTATCACGAAGGACCTGGATCGGCGCCGCAGACGCCTCCCGGGAGGCGTCGTCATCGCGGGTGCGTGCCGCGGTCAGGCGGTCGCGAAGCGCGTCGAGGGTGGCGAGCACCTGTTCGGTCACGTCCTGGGCGGTGCCGGAATCGGCCGAATGACTCATAGTGTGGGGCGGCGATGAGAAGGGCGATCGTCGCGGACGGGTGCGTCCCGAACGGCCGGGCGGCGACTACGAGGCGGTTGCGGCCGCGTCGATGGCGGGCTGGAGCACAGTCTCGGTAAACGAGGCCAGCGTGGTCGGCGTGGTGGAGTCGGGCGTGCGCGGTTCAATGTCGTCGCGCGACAGCCGGATGAGGCCGTTGATCATCGCGGCATAGTTGTCGATCACGTTCGCAGAGAGGTCCATCGCGCGCATCTGCTCCTTCAGCGCCTCCATCGGAACCGCCACGTATTCGACCGGCAGGCCGATCACCTCGCCAATGATCGACGCGGCCTCGGCGTGCGAAAGATCCGTCGGGCCGTGCACGCCTTGAATGCGATGCCCGGAGTGCGCGTCGCGCAGGAGCTCGTCCACGGCGGCATCGCCGATGTCCTGCGTGGCCACCATGGGCCATTCCTTGTCGGCGGGGAAAGCGTGGTAGATTGTGTGCTCCGCCGCAATGCTTCCGGCAAACTGGAGGAAGTTCTCCATGAAGTAGCCGGCGCGCAGGGCCACAACGCGCGGCACGGCGCGTTCCAGGATGTGCTCGGCCTCCCCGAGTCCCGTCACGGGGCCGATGTCTTTGTACTGCGCGCCGGCGCTCGACAGAAAGACGATGCGATCCACGTCCGTCGCCTCGGCAGCCTGCGCGGCGTTCGTGGCAATCTGCTGCTGCCAGCCGCGCCAGTCGTCCGTCTGCATGTTGGGCGGGATCACGAGAAACATGGAGTCGATCCCGTCGAGCGCGGCCTTCAGGGTGTCCACGGCCTCCAGGTCGCCCTGATGCACCGTGGCGTGGGACTGCACCGCGGGCGGCAGCGTCTCCGGAGTGCGCGCAAACACCGAAAACTCCACGTTTTCCTCGATGAGACGCGCAGCGACGCGGCTGCCCACGTTTCCGGTCGGGGTGGTGACAAGAATGCTCATGGCGTGACAGACGGGATCGGAAGCACGCGTGAGAGGTGCGGACTGATGAGCATAGCAAAGCGCCCGCAAAAAATCCATGCGGCGGCCGGCCGCGGTCGATTAGAAGGCGATCTCGCGGGCGTCCACGTGCTCGGCGCCCGCGTCGGTCACCCGAACCATTTTCCACGGCGCCTCGGGGTCCTCGACATAGCACACCGCAGGGCGCCCGGTGTGAGCGTGCGCATCGCGGGCGCACGCCGAGGCGCGGCTCCACGGCAGGGCCTCGGCGTTGAACCAGACGCTCGTGTAGTCGCCCCCCTCCACGTGCTCGGTAATCTGCACCGTCACCGGCTCGCCCTCGTAGGTGCCCCGGTACGTCGCGACCGGCACGTCGGGCTGCTTCGTCAGGTCCTCGAGGACGTCGTCGAGCCAGGCGGCGGCGTCGGATTCCGAAAGATGGGGCACGTAGATTTCCATGAACCACGGGGGTTGGACACACGACAAACGGACACCGTGCCTGACCTCGTGGCTCCGGGCGTGTTCCGCGGAGGAACGTGCCCTCGTCTGGACCGGCGTGCTCACGCGGCCGGGGCGTCCGGGATCTGCTCCAGTACAGATTGAAGCTGCACTGCGGCGTCGGTGTCGGGGAGCGGAGCGTGAACGCGCTGCTGCAGAAACTCGGCCAGCGCAGACTGCGCGGCCACGGCGCGGTCGGTCGTCGGGTCGTTGCCCGACTCGTAGGCGCCGATGTTGATGAGGTCTTCGACTTCGTCGTAGGCGGCCAGCAGCTGCCGCGCCTCTTGCGCCGCGTCCTCGGCGGCATCGGAGACGACCCGGGGCATGACGCGGCTCACGCTTTGCAGCACGTCGATGGCCGGATAGTGGCCCGCCTGCGCCAGGTCGCGCGAGAGGACGATGTGGCCGTCGAGGATGCCGCGGGCGGCGTCGGCAATGGGCTCGTTCATGTCGTCGCCGTCCACGAGCACGGTGAAGATGCCGGTGATCGTGCCGGCCTCGGCAGGGCCGGCGCGCTCCAGGAGGCGCGGCAGCAGGGCGAAGACGCTGGGCGGATAGCCGCGCGTCGTGGGGGGTTCCCCGATGGCCAGTCCCACCTCGCGCTGCGCCATGGCGACCCGCGTCAGTGAGTCCATCATGAGCAGCACGTCCTTGCCCCGGTCGCGAAAGTGCTCGGCCAGGGCCATGGCGGCACTGGCGGCCTTCACGCGGCTCATGGCCGCCTCGTCGCCTGTGACCGCGACGATGACGGACTTGCGGAGGCCGTCCTCGCCCAGGTTGTCGGCGATGAACTCGCGCACCTCGCGGCCCCGCTCCCCGATGAGGGCGATCACGTTCACGTCGGCCTCGGCGCGGCGGGCGATCATGCCGAGCAGCGTACTCTTTCCGACGCCGGACCCGGCGAAGATGCCGGTGCGCTGGCCCTTGCCCATCGTCAGAAACGCGTCGATGGCGCGGATGCCTGTCGCCAGGCGCGTGTCGATGAGAGGGCGCTCCAGGGGCGACGGGGGATCCCGGTGGATTGGCTCCTGATCGGTCGTGCCGAGCGGGCCGCGCCCGTCGATGGGTCGTCCTCCCGCATCGACCACGCGGCCCAGCAGTTCACGCCCGGCAGGCATCGTCATGCCCCGGTCGGCGCGGCGCACCAGGCAGCCGGCCTGCAGGCCGTGCGTCTCCTCCATGGGCATGAGGACGGTGGCGCCTTCGCGGACGCCCACGACCTCGGCGCGCACCTTCCGGGCGTGCGGCCCTGTGCCGATGAGAATGTGACACATCTCGCCCACGGCGGCGTCGAGCTCATTGGCCTCGACGAGCAGGCCCACCACCGAGGTCACGCGTCCGTAGTGGCGCGGCGGCACCGAACGGTCGCGCACCTGGCGAAGGGAGGCAGCAAGAGAGGGCATGGCGCGGAAACGGCAAACGGACGGGAACTACGCGCGATCGGGAGCGGACAGCCCGAGGTGGCTCCGGAGCGTCTCGACCACCTCGCTGCGCAGCCGGCGAATGGCGCCGGCCGGCGACACGACGCTCCAGTCGCCTTCGCCCCGGTCGGCGTCGGGCGCCCACTGCAGCTCCTCGCAGGTCGCCTCCAGGCGCTGGGCGAGCTCGGTCTCCCGGAGCCGCTCGTAGTCCGACGGGTGCACGTGTACGGTCACGGGCGGCGTCCCGCTCAACTCGGCGACGGCTTCGGCCAGCGCTTCCTCCGAGGCGGTTCGCAGCGAATCGGTGAGCGGTGCGTCGACGATGGCCTCGGCCAGCTCCAGGGCCAGCTCGATGAGCATCGGCTCGCGCTCTTCCACGTAGCGCGCCCACACCGCGTCGAGGCGGGCCGCATCCTCGACGAGCGCCTCGCGCTGCGCGCGGGCCTCTGCGCGCACCGCTTCTTCGGCCTCCGCGTAGCCCGACTCGTACCCGTCGGCCTGGCCCTCCTCGTACCCTTCGGCGCGGGCCGCTGCGACGGCTTCCTCCAAATGCGCCTGCCACTCGTCGTCGGTGCGCGACGGCGTGTCGTCGGCCTCCGCGGTCTCGTCGTCAGAGACCGTCGCCTCCGCGTCGGAAGCCGAAGACGCGACCGGGACGTCAGCCGTAAACGGGTCGGGGTCAACGGTTACCGGCTCCGGGGAGCGGCGCGTTTCGCGGCGTCGGAGCACCCGGCCTTCAGACGGCGGCGTGGACGACGCGTCGTCCTCCGCCTCGCGCTGCAGCGAGGTGCGTTCCGCCGGAATACGATGGGCCGTACTGGCCGACATCGACGCGTCGAAGGAGGTCGACACCACCCCCGCCTGGTCCTCTTTCTTGATGACGTGCGCGGTTTCGGACATGAAGAGGGCAGATCGGTGCGAAGAACAGCGCGGCGGCCGGGCCTTCCGGATCGCCTACTGAATCATCGTCTCCTCGGCGTTTCGCGAGAGCACGATTTCCTCCTGGGCCTCGAGCTCCTGCGCCTTCTCCAGAATGCGGTGCTGGGCCTCGTCGACGTCGCTCACGCGCACCCGCCCGAGCAGCTCGATTTCCTCCTGGAGCGACTCGGCCACGCGCTCGCTGACGTTGCGCATCACCTTCTCGCGCAGCTCGCCCGACGCGGCCTTCAGCGCGAGGGCCAGGTCGCTCTGCTCCACCTCCATGAGTACCTTCTGCAGGTCGGACCCCTCGATGTGCACCAGGTCGTCGAACACGAACATGAGGCCCTTGATGGACGAGGCGAGGCTTTCGTCGCGCCCGCGGATGTCGTCGATGATGGAGCGCTCGGCCGAGCGGCTGGTGGTGTTGAGGATTTCGGCGACCTGCTCGATGCCACCGGTGGCGCTCATCTCCGCCCCGATGACCGAGCCAAGCTGGTTGCGCAGCACCTCCTCGATGTCGCTGATCATCTCCGGCGAGGTGTTGCCCATCGTCGCCAGGCGATACATGATTTCACTGCGCAGCTCCTCCTCCAGTCCGCCCACGATGTCGGCCGCCTTGCGGGGGTTGAGGTGCGCCAGGATGAGGGCGGCGGTTTGCGGATGCTCGCGGCGCAGGAAGTTGGTCAGCTGGGCCGTCTCGACCGTCTGGAGCAGGTGGAACGCCGACACCTCCATGGCCGCCTCCACCCGCATCATGATGTCGTCGGCGCGGCGCGGCCCCATCGCCTCGTGCAGGATGTCGCGGGCGTAGTCGACGCCGCCCTGAGCGATGTACTCGCGGGCGCGGGCCACGTCGCGGTATTCGAGGAGCACCCCTTCGACGAGGTCGCTCGGCGCATTCCGCAGGCGGGCCACCTCGATGGAGACGCGCTCCACCTCCGAGTCGTTGAGGTGGCGGAGCACTTCGCTGGCGGTTTCGACGCCGAGCGCGATGAGCAGCGTGGCGGCTTTCTGCGCCCCCGACAGCTCTTCGGGGTCGTCCGGCAGCGCGCTGCCGTCGGACCCCGGGGCCGATCGCTGGGAGGGCCCCGCCATCATGTTCCGATTGTCCGAAGCCGTCGAAGCAGGCATGGGAGTAAAAGTCAGCTGGGGAGTGCGTCGAAAGAATGGGGCGCACCGCGCGGGCCATCCCGCGGGCCGGGGCGCACCGGCTATGCGGTATCACTGACGAGCCAGGAGCGGATCAGCTCGGCGGTTTCCTCCGGGCGTTCCTTCGCCTGGTTCTGGATTTCCTCGAACATCTCGCTCCGCGCCTCAATGCGGGCCTTGGCTTCGTCGGAGAGCTTGCTGGTGTAGATGTCGTCCACCAGCACCAGTTCCTCCTCTTCTTCGCCCGGCTCCAGCGCCTCGCTCGGGTCGCCGGACCCGACCTCCGCCGCGGTGGCGCCGTCGAGCTGCGGGGCCGAGGAGCCCGTCTGGAGCTGCGGTGCGTCTTCGTCCGCCGTGCCCGTCAGGCGCTGTGCGAGGGAGCGGACCATCCAGATGGCGCCGCCGAGCGCGAGGGCCATCAGGCCGTAGCGCAGATACATGCGCATGCGCTCGTTGGCCTGCTGCTCCTCGAAGGCCTGCGTCGCGCGGTCGGTGGCGTCGGTGTCGAAGCGGGCCTGCTGGATGGTAAACCGGTCGCCCCGGTCGGGATTGAAGCCAACGGCGTTCTTGACGAGCGACTCCACCTCGGCCAGCTCCTCGGCCGTGCGCGGCACGTACTCCGGCTCGTCGCCCTCGGCGTCGTCCTGCCGCTTGTAGTTCAGAATGACGGACACGGTCAGCCGCGAGACGTCGCCCACGCTCTCTTCGGAACGCTGACGCGAGCGGCTCACCTCGAAGTTGCGCACCGTCGAGTTGGCGTTGGCGTTCTCGTCGTCCTCCCGCATGCGCTCCTCGCTGATGACGGTGGCGCTCTCGGGGTCGACCGTGTTGCTCTCGGTGACGGTGCGGTCAAAGTCCAGCTCGGCCGCGACACGGACCAGCGCGTTGTCGGGCCCCAGCACCTGCTCCAGCATCGACTGGCCGTTTTCCTCCAGGTGCTTCTCGACGGTGCGCTGCATGTCGATCTGCGTCGAGGTCAGCATGATGTCCTCGTTGCCCGCGTTGGGGTCGGAGAGCAGCGTGCCGTTGGTGTCGAGCACCGTGACCTGCGCGGGGTTGAGTCCTTCCACGGCGCCGGCCACCAGCTCGGCGATGCCCTGGATCTGGGGCTGCGAAAGGGCGCCGCGCTCCACGTTGAGAATGACGGACGCGCTCGGCTCCGTCCGCTCGCTGCGGAAAGGATTGCGCTCGGGCTTGACGAGGTGCACCCGCGCCTGGGCGACCTGCTCGATGTTCGAGATGGTGCGCGCCAGCTCGCCTTCGAGGGCCCGTTTGCTGTTCAGCTTCTGCATGAAGTCGGTCATGCCCAGCGTCCCGTCGTCGAACAGCTCGTAGCCGATCTGCCCCTCCGAGACCATGCCTTCGGAGGCGAAGCGCAGCCGCAGCTCGTGCACCGACGCGCTCGGGACGTAGATGGCCGTGCCGTTGTCGCGCAACTCGTACGGGGTGCCCTCTTCGCGCAGCGTCTCGACGACGCTGTTGGCGTTGCCGGGCTCCAGGTTGCCGAAGAGCAGCGCATACTCCGGCTGGTTCGACCAGTAGGCCGTTCCGACGAGCAGAGCCACCGTCCCCACCGCCACAATCGCCAGGCCCATCTGCTGCCCGAGGGAGAGGCGTCCGAGGAAAAGCCGAATGCGCTCGAAGAACGGCTGCATGAACGGAGAGCGGGGGGCGTCGGTGCGGAACGGGAAAAGCGAACGGTGGGAAGCGGCCCGGAAGGGACAATGCCACGGGCCGCACGAGGAGCGTCAGGACGAAGGGAGCGTCAGACCTGCATGCGCATCAGCTCGCGGTAGGTCTCCAGCCCGCGGTTGCGGACCTCGTTCATCAGTTCAAAGTGGATTTTGGCCTGGTTCATCGAAATCATCACTTCGTGGAGGTTCTTCTTCTCGCCCGCCACGAACGCGCTGATGTTCTCGTCGGCCGTCTCCTGCGCCTGGTCGACGCTGTTGATGGCGTTTTCCAGGGTTTCGCCGAAGCTGGGCCCGTCGGTCGCTTCCTCGAGGTCGGGAAGGTCGGGGCCGCGATCGCTTGGCTGCGTGGCCGTCTGCCGGAGGCGTTGGAGCTGGGCAACATTCATGGGGTCAGCGCGGGGGGTCGGGGAGGCACACGATGGGGTGGATGAACAGGCGGGTGAAGAGGCGGGGACGGCGCGGCGGTCGTCAGCCGCGCACGTCGAGGCGGCTGCCCACGGCGTCCGGGTTGACGGTCTGGGTGCCGCGGCTGCGCCCGTAGAGGCGCATCGACAGCTCAGGCTTCTCCGGGAAGGTCGTCTCGATCATCTGCCGCTCCTGCACGGTCAGGTCGTCGGCGTTGGCGTTCTGCACCGACGCGGACTCGGAGGCCGACTCGGGGCCCGACGGCGCCGCAGGCTCCTGCGCGGGCGACGCCGGCTGGGGGCGGCTCGGTTCCGGGGCCGGATTCGTCTCCGGCGTCGGAGAGGAAGAGCGCGTGTAGGCGCCGCGGCCGGCCGGTCCGTACGTGTTGATGGTGTTCATGACACCGAAGAGGGCGTTCGTACCAAAGGGGGCGAGAAGGTCGAAGCAGCGACGGCTAGATTTCCAGCGTGCTCTTGATCATGCTCTTGGTCGATTTGACGGCCGTCAGGTTGGCCTCGTACACGCGGTTGGCGGAGATCATGCGCGTCATCTCCTGCGCCACGTTCACATCCGGATACCGGACGTACCCGTCCTCGTCGGCGTCGGGATGCGTGGGGTCGTATTCGAGGCGCTCGTCCTCGATCTCCTCGATCTCGGTGACGGGCCCGAGATCCTGGTTCTCGCGTTGCAGTCGCATCGAGGCGCCGTCCAGATGACGGGCGTCGGTGGTTTGCAGCTCCGTTTGCGCCTTGCCGAGCAGGCGGCCGAAGCGCCGGTAGTTGTCGTCGCCCACCTCGTGGACGGCGCGCTTGATGGCGTAGGCATCGCCGTCTTCGGTGCGCGAGGTGCGGGCGTTGGCAATGTTCTCCGTCGCGGCGCCCAGGGCGCGTCGCTGGGCCTCCATGCCGCGGGAAGCAATGCGGAGAGCCGCGAAAAATCGGTTCTTCGGGATCATAGGATCGGTGCGTCGTTGCCAGAGCGAAGCAGGAGCGCGGAGGGCGCATGGCGCCTAGCCGGCGCGTCCGGTAATGCCCGTGCGCATCAGACCGAAGTGCTCGCGCAGGGCGCGCGTGGCGAGCTGCGTGCGCATCTGCGTATCGGCCAGGCTCATCAGCTCGTCTTCGAGCACGGGCGGCTCGTCGCCCACCTCCAGGCGGCCCTCCACGGCTTCGGGGCGCCGCAGGTCGGCCGTGGAGCGCCGGGCCTCCTGCAGCTCCTCCTCAAAGGTAACCGACAGCCGCTCGTACCCGGGGGTGTCGATGTTGGAGAGGTTGCTCGACAGGGCCCGTCGGCGCTGCACGTACGCGCTCATGGCCCGTCGCAACAGGTTGAATTTTGCGTTTTCCATGGGCACAGTCGGGAGTGAGGGTGCGTCTCGGGTCATAGGCACAGTCAACCGCTGTGCCACCGGCCCCTCGGCCGTGCGTTTCGGCCTCTCTCGCCCGCAGACGGTGCTTTGTCCACGGGGACGGGCCGCCCCAGGAAAAAGGTGCGTTCCCCCCGGGAAAGATTTGCCGACGCGTCCACGGATGGTAATTTCTACGCGATTTGGGTAATGATTACCCTCGCCGCCCCCCCGGCCGGCGGGAGATTTTCCGGACCCCGGCAACTTTGACCGGCCCAGATCGCGCTGGACGCCCATCGGGCTCCTCCACCGGAAATGCGGATGCACACAGGCGTGCAGTTTGCGCAGGGACAAAGTGCTTCCGTGACATCCGTAACCGCCCGTTTGCCCGGTTTTCATGCCCGCTTCCCCGCCTGCTTCTGCCCCGCGTCCGGTCGACGACCCTTCTGAGCCAAGCGACATCTCGGCCTCGCCGTTTTCCGAGGCCGAGGACCGCGACGCCCTGCAGCAGCTGGCGGCGCTCCTTTCGCATCGCCTGGGCAGCCTGACGAGCACGATCTCCGGCTACGCCGATCTGCTGGTCGATACGCCGAGCATCCAGGAGCAGCGCGAGATTGCGATGAACGTGCTGGAGGCCTCGATGCAAATCGACGATCTGCTGGCCGACCTGAAGTATTACAGCCGCCCGCTCACCCCGGTGCCGCGCACGGTCGCCGTGCGAACGGTGGTGCGCGACACGGTGGACCTGCTCGACCGGGCCGACCGCGAGCGGGTGTACTGGGCGGTGGACGAGGCGGCCCCGCGCGAGATTGAGGCGGACCCGCGCCTGCTGCGCCAAGCCCTGCTGAGCCTGCTGCACAACGCACTGGAGGCCAGCGACTCGTCGTCGATCGTTCGCCTGAACGTGGAGGCCAACGCCTCCGACGCCCTCTCTTTCGACGTCTGGAACGAGGGCGAAATCGAGCTTCCTGATCCGCAGGAGGTCTTCCGCCCCTTCTTCACGACGCGCGCGCAGCGCCTGGGCCTCGGCCTTCCCATTGCCTCCCACATTGCCGAGCAGCACGGCGGCACGCTGCACCTGACGAGCAACAGTGCAGCCGACGGCGGCACCTGCTTTTCCTTTCGGATGTGACGCCCGCCCTCCCGATGCACCCCGCGCCGGTTCGGGCACCGGCCTGCTTCGCTCTCCCCCACAACCTTTGTTTCTTTCCTAAGCCATGAGCCACAGCGATACGTCTTCCTCCGATGCTCCCCACGTCCTCGCCGTCGATGATGAAGTCCTGATTCACGGCGTGCTCGAGCGGCTGTTCACGCGCGAGGGCATTCAAGTCACCACGTGCTCCAACGGCAAGGACGCCATCGAGCTGCTCGACGAGCAGGACTTCGATCTCGTCCTGACGGACTTCATGATGCCGAAGATGGACGGCCTGGAGCTGCTCGCGCACATCCGCGAGCACTACCCGGCGATCAGCGTCGTAATGATTACGGCGCACGACAACGTGCAGCACGCCGTGCAGGCCATGCGCAAGGGCGCGGTGGACTACATCCCGAAGCCGTTTTCGACGACCGAGCTCGTGGACCGCGTCCAGAAGGTGCTGCGCCAGCGCGAAATCACGGCCGCGGCGGCCAGCACCCACCTGAACGGCGACGGCGCCTCGGGAGAGGCCCCGGCGCTGTCCGCCTCCGACCCGTCGGACGCCGCCGCCAACGATGCCGACACATCCGTGCACGACGCCTCGGTCGAGTTCATCGGCGAGCACGAGAGCATCCAGCAGATCAAGCGGATGCTGCCGCGCGTGGCGCAGAGCCAAGCCCCGGTGTTTGTGCACGGCGAGAGCGGCACCGGCAAGGAGATCTTGTCGCGCCTGATTCACGAAACGAGCGAGCGGGCCGACGCGCCCTACGTTACCATCAACTGCGCCAACCTTCCCAGCGAGCTGGTCGAGAGTCACCTCTTCGGCCACGTCAAAGGAGCGTTCACCGGCGCGGTGGACGACATGGTCGGCGCCTTCGAGAAGGCCGACGGCGGCACGCTGCTGCTCGACGAGGTGACGGAGGTCGACCTCGCGGTGCAGGCCAAGCTGCTGCGCGTTCTGCAGGAGCAGGAGTTCCAGAAGGTGGGCGCCTCCGAGAAGCAGAGCGTGGACGTCCGCGTCATCGCCACCAGCAACCGCGACCTGCAGCAGGCCGTGCAGGACAACGACTTCCGCGAGGACCTCTACCACCGGCTGGCCGTCTTTCCGCTGCACGTGCCCCCGCTGCGCGGTCGCCTTTCCGACATCCCCCGCCTGGCCGAGCACTTCGTCGACAAGTACACGTCGCTCTACGGATTCCCCACCAAAACGCTGGCCCCCGACCTTCTGCAGTACTTCCAAAGCTACCGCTGGCCGGGCAACGTGCGCGAGCTGGAGAACATGATCCACCGCGGCGTCGTGCTGGCCGCCGACAAAGAGTGCATCACACAGGACGACGTGCTGAACGACTTCTTCTCTGACCGCGGCACGCCGTCCGACGCCGACAAGGTTGACGCCATCCTCGAAGAGAAGGGCACGATGACCATCGCCGAGATGGAGCGCAAGATGATCCTGCGGACGCTGGCGAAGGAGGACGTGAGCCAGAAGCGGGCGGCCGAGAAGCTGGGCATCAGTGCGCGCACCATCCGCAACAAGCTGCAGCAGTACCGCGACGAGGGCTTCTCGGTGTAGGCCGACCTTGGTGGAACGGCGGACTGGGGCGATCGAACGCGGCCTGCGCCCCTCTGCATCCGGGCGTTCGTGCGTCCTCGCCGTCCCTGCCCGCAGCAGGACGAGGAGGACGGCGCCCTACACGCCTGTTCTGCCCAGAAGCGAACGGACCGATGCGTTGGCCGGGACCTCCCAACCGGCCCGGGTCTCTGTGGAAGGCCCCTGCGTTCAACCACGAGCACGCGGCCGGGGCCCGTCTCACCAACGTCGAGCGGTGCCGGGATGCGCGTGATTGCGTGCACGCGCGACGGCCCAACCCCCAGGTTGGCCTGTCACGTCGCGCGCAGCGAGGGCCGAAGGGCTGGCCCGTGCGGTGCTCCCGGCCGGAGGGCACACCACCGAACCCGACGAGCCACGCGATGCACGCCCCCCCGCCACCACGGCAGCGAGGACGCGGACGGACGCCGGCTCGGGCCCGAAGCATCTTCTTGCGAAGCCGGACCGGGCTCCGTTGAGCGAGCGTCGTTCAAGCGGGACGGAGGGAGCCCACGCAACCCGCTGACGTGCGTGCACTACGCCGTGCCCACAAGGTCGTCGGCGAGCTGCTCGGCGACCTGCTGGATGGCGGACGGCTCCGAGTAGGCGCCGCTTTCGACGCGCTGCTGCAGCTCTTCGAGGCGGTTCGGCGACAGCGACGGCTCCTGTAGGACGTCGCGCGCCCGATCGACGAGCGCAGCGTCGCCGCCGGCTTCCGACTGGGCCGTGCGCGCCGCATCCGAAATCTCGACGCGGTCGGTGGCCGCCGTGTCCTCGGTCTGATTCGGCGCATCGGCGCCGGCATCGGCCGACTGGGCGGCTTCGTTCGCCCCCTGCGCGTCTTCCGGGCGGAGGGGATTGGATGGGGCCGGACCGGTGGACGGATTCTGAATGGTCATGGTCGGCAGGCGATTGTGCGAAAAAGGTGGGTCGGGAGAACCGGGGGCGCGGCTCTGTTCCTATTATCGGCAGGTCAGCGGGTTTCTTAATTACGTTGCCCGGGAAATTTTTACCCCTGCAAATCGGCGTGCAGAACCTGGCGCCGCGCGGGGGGCGATTCGTAGGAATCCTGGGCGTGTTTGAGCTTCTCGATCTTGGCCAGTTCTTCCTGCACCGCATCGCGCCGCGCGGCCAGGACGCGCATCATGCGATCGTGCTGGTCGGCCAGGGCGGTCATCGTCGGGGCGTGCTCGGTCTCCGAAGCGTCGTCGCCGGGGGCGTCGGCCTGCGCCAGACGCTCCACCACACGGGCCCGCTCGTCGACGAGGGCCGACAGGCGCGCCCAGTCGTCGTTGTCGGCGGCGGCAATGATGCGGTCGCCGAGGGCAAGAAGCCGGTCGAGGAGGTCGGGGCGGGGCATGCGAACCATCGTCTCCGGCCGGGCGACTCACTGCGCGCCGGCCGCTGAGTGGACGAAAAAAGCGTTACGGACCAAAGAGCCCGAGGGATTGCTGCTGGCCTTGAATGCTGGAAATCGTTTCCTTGATGCGGGTGAAGCGCTCGCGCAGGCGCTCTTCGCGGCGGGCCAGTTGCTCGTCGATGCGGTCGATGCGATCGTCGAGCCGGTCGATGCCGCTCTCGATGCTGTCCTGCCGCGTGTCGATGACGCCGCCGGTCGTCACGAAGGCATCCACGCGCTCCTTCATCCGCGTGGCCACGCCGTCGTCGCTGGCAAACACGTCCTGGATGGCCGACGGATTCTGTTCGGCGACGGACAGCAGGGCGTCTTCGTCCTCGAGCGAGAGCGTGCCGTCCTCCTGCATCTCGATGCCGAGGTCCTCCAGGCTGTTGGTGGCCTCCGGCAGGCCCGCCACGCTCCGAATGGCGTCGTTGCGCAGCTGGAAGCGCAGCCCCGTGAAGGCGCGCTCGCCGGCAAAGTCGCCCCGCTCGCCGGTCTCGCCGTCGACCTTCGCCTTGCGCTTGATGAAGTCGAGGACGCTGTTGTAGTTGTCGATGAACTCGCGGACCTTCTTCTTGATCGCCTCGGTGTCGGGGCGCACCTCGAAGGAAGAGGCCTCCTCGCTCGTCTGCTCCAGCGTGAGCGTGACGCCCTCGAGGGCGTCGGTGACACGGTTCGAGTCGCGATAGAGCGTCAGGCCGTCGAGCGTAAACTGGCTGTTGAGCTGCGAGTCGGTCTCGCTGGTGCCCACCTCCGTAATCTGGCCGCCGCCCGTGCCGCTGGCGACGGCGTTGGCGTTCACCTCGAGGGCCGAAAGGAGCCCGTTCGCGGAGTCCGAGAAGGTGAGGCGCCCGCCGAAGCCGGTCTGGGCGCTGCGCAGCGAGAGGCGGGCGGTGCTGCTCGTTTCGTTGATGACCGAGACGCTGGCGCGCTGGTCGGACGTGAGCGTCCCGTCGTCAACGGCGCTCGCCATGGCGTCGTCGATGGCCGCGCGGATGTCGTCGAGGATCTCGCCGTTGGTCGTGCCGGTGGGGTCCACCGTCACGGACACGTCGGTGCGCGCGTCGGGATTGGCCTCGGTGGGCGTGGCCACGCCGATCGAAAAGGTCTGCGCGCCGTTGGTGTCGAAGAAGCTGCGCAGGGCGGTCCCGTCGGCGGTGTACTGTTTCGAGATGCGCCCGTCGGCCGAGGCGAGGCGGTCCACCTTCAGCGAGTGGCTGCCGAAGCCGGCCGCGTCGCTGCCCGACACGCTGAACGCGTCGGTCGAGCCGGAGGTCGTGGCGGCACGCCCGTCGAAGGGGTTGGACACCGTGTCGGTGAGGCTTTCGAGCTGTCCGTGCAGCGCCGAGAGCTCGCTGTCGAAGTCCTTCAGCACGCCCTTGAGGCGCTTCTGCTCGCCGCGCTCGTTCTTCAGATCGCGCTGCGGCTGCCGCTCCAGCTGAATGGTCTGCGCGATCAGCTGCTCGTACGGGTCGTTGGCGGTAAAGGGATTGTTGAGAGGCGAAAGCATGGGTCAGTCGGCGGAAACACAGGGGAACGCAACGGACGTCCGCGCAGGCCCTCCGCTAGGCGGCCTGCTTCTGTACGGACGGGGTTTGCAACACGCCTTGGCGCCAGGCGTCGCGCAGCTCGTCCAGCAGCTCGCAGACGAGGCCGAGGTCGCCCGTGGCGCTCTCGTTGAGGCAAAACTCGTACACGGCGCGCAGCCGGTCGGCCAGCTCGCCGCCCTCCTGGGCGTTGAGGCTCGAAAGCAGCTCCACGAGGGCCGACCGCACCTTGGTGCGATCGCCGCGATGGCAGGCCGAAATGGCGACGTCGTACAGCTTGGCCACCAGCTTCTCGGGCGAGGCGCCCATCACGGACTGGCGCTGATAATTCTGTCGTGCGTTGTACATGGCAAGGGCGCAAAATTGGGTCCAACGAGTGCGAGGGTGTGACAGCGACGCATGCGCCGGGCGCAAACCGGAACCGGCCGCGGGGATCGGGAAGCTTTTTCCGTGACGGAGAACTTTTCCGATCCCGCCCGGGGCGCACGCCTTCACCTTGATTATCGGCACCTGCGCGCACTTGTAAAGGACGCATCCCCACTTTTTTGCCGGCCCCCGATGAACCCGCCCCAAACGGACGACGCCCCCCTCCGACCGTGCGGCCAAAGGGGAGCGCCGTACCCCCACAAAAAGGGTGACTCTCCGGACTGCGAAGGAACCGGCGGCTTAGCCGATGAGCGAGAGGACGCCCTGCGAGGAGGCGTTGGCCTGCGCGAGCGTGGCCGTGCCGGTCTGCTGCAAGATCTGCAACTTCGCGATCTGCATCTGCTCGCGGGCAAAGTCGGCGTCCTCGATGCCGCTTCGTGCGGACTCCAGATTGGTTCGGGCCGTCTCCAGGTTCTC
>Ga0207797_1000200_pt1 | contig 43755 bp, 37 predicted proteins | sample PRCRCaboRojoPR_6_FD_187275 | JGI IMG/M metagenome (GOLD analysis project Ga0207797, IMG submission 187275) | Marine sediment microbial community from Cabo Rojo, Puerto Rico - PR CR 10% Liquid 1 (SPAdes) | ecosystem: Environmental > Aquatic > Marine > Coastal > Sediment | place: Cabo Rojo, Puerto... | reverse complement strand
CCAACACGGTGACCACCGGCTCCATGACCATCCCCCTGATGAAGAAGGTCGGCTTCAAGCCCCACGCCGCAGGGGCGGTCGAGGTTGCCGCCTCGACCAACGGTCAGCTCATGCCGCCGATCATGGGGGCTGCCGCCTTCATTATGGCCGAGATGATCGGCATGCCCTACTTCGAGATCGTCAAGGCGGCGGCCATTCCAGCCTTGCTCTCCTACACGGCCATCTTCTCCATCGTCCACCTCGAGGCAGTCCGGGAGAACATCCGGGGCCTGAAGAAGGAGGAAACCCCGGCCCTGATCAAGACCTTTCTCTCAGGGGTCCACTACCTTATCCCCCTGTTCGTGCTCATCTGGCTGCTCCTGGTCTGGTTCTGGACGCCGACGACCTCGGCCACCTGGTCCGTTCTTGCCGCCACAGCGGTCATCGTCGGCAACAATCTCTTCCGGGGCATGGTGTCCTATCCCCGCCAGCAGGCTTCCAAAGAGGACAACCCCGAGCCTGCCTTTCAGGATTACCTCCGGCAGCCGCGGGCCTTCTTTCCACGCCGGACAGCCACAGAGATCCTGACCTCTCTGGAGTCCGGAGCCAGGAACATGGCCGGAATCGCTGCCGCCTGCGCCTGCTGCGGCATTATCATCGGGGTGATCACCTTGACCGGCCTCGGCCTGAAGATGGCCATGCTCATTTCAGCGGCGGCCGGCAACAGCCTGTTCGTCTCCCTGATCTTCTCGGTCCTGGCCTGCATCATCCTGGGCATGGGCCTGCCGACCACGGCCACCTACATCATCATGGCCGCCATGACCGCCCCGGCTATCCTGACCATCAGCCAGAACCTCGGAGCCGAGCTGCCGCTCATCGCCATCCATCTGTTCGTCTTCTACTACGGCATTGTGGCCGACGATACCCCGCCTGTCGGGCTGTGCGCTTACGCCGCCGCCGGCATAGCCGGCTCCGATCCGGTCAAGACCGGGCTGAAGAGCTTCCGGCTCGATCTGGCCGCATTTACATTGCCCTTCATGTTCATCTACAACACCAAGCTGCTGATGATCGACACGAACCTGGCCGAGCTGGCCTATCTCGTGCCCATGTGCATTCTGGGCATGTTCTGCTGGTCGGTCTTCATTCAGGGCTTCTGGCTGGTCCGCACAATCATTCTGGAACGGCTGGCCTTCCTGGGCTTGGCCTTCATTCTGGTCAACCCCACCGGCCTGTCTGTGGGCGCCTTCCATATTCCGCACCATCTGGCCAACGGCACGGCCATAGCCGCCATGGTCCTGCTGTTTCTCTGGCAAAGGCTCCGGCGCAAGAAAACAGACAGCGGCTATCAGACAAAACCGGCATGAACCGCAGAGCTGCTCTCATCCTGAGCGCCGTTGCCCTGCTATGTCTGCTCGTCGCGGGCTTCCTGGCACCAGGGCCCTTGGCCCGGGTAGCCGTCAAGCTCCCAGACAGGCAGGGCCAGCTGGTGGCCTCGGTCGTGATCGACCTGGACCAGCGCCTCTGTTTGAAGTATATCCATTCCGTCGAGAGGACGCCGGTGGAGGGCTGGTTTGCTCCCGCCGAAGAGGGAGGCTTCAGGGCCTTGAAGACGAAGACCACGGGAACCGGCACCGGCCTTCCCAACGTGGTTGCTGATGACCGGGTCAAGACAGAGGGCCGCTGGCTCATCGTCGATGAGCAGGGGCGCTATCTCCCGGAGATCCCCTTTTACTACCTCCCCTTGAACCAGCTGCGCATTCTGGTCGGCGAGCGGGAGCTCGATCTGGGAGACGTTCCACCCGGCAGCCGGCTCCGGATTACTTCTGAGCCCCAGCCAGTCTGGCACTGGCTGGTTGCCAAGCTCCTTCCCGGGCGGGACAAACCCGGTGGCGAGGAATGAAAAACTCTCGGCTTGCAGACTTGAGGTATCCGACTGAAGGGAGCCACCGCAGCATCCCCTTCTTGAAAAGGAAATGGCCGCGAGACTGGCTGCTGAAGGCAATGACCGTGTTCCAGAGGGATCGCCTGACCCGTTTCAGGGTCATACTAATGGGGGCAAAAAGCAATTTACTTTTTGCACGATGCTCTCAGCTGCGCGGGTAGTAAATTCCCGCTCGCTTCAAGCGCGAGCCAGGCATTCGCCTGGCTCTTGCTGAGAGCAAAATGCAAAGCATTTTCTGCTCTCAGTAATATTTTTAGAAACACCACAGGAGTTGGCACAGTGACTGAGATCCCCATCCTATCATCGCAGGACGCTCTCAGGCGGCTGCAGGAAACCCCCTGCGAGCACCACCGGAGCTACCTGGCTATGTACTCGAGCTGGTTCGGCGGCATCGTCACCGACCCCACTGCCATGCTCATTCCGGTGGACGACCATATCGTCCACCGCGGAGACGGCATTTTCGAGGCCTTCAAATGCGTCAACGGGGCAATCTACCTTCTCGAGCAGCACCTGGATCGCCTGGAGCGTTCCGCAGGCATGGTCGATCTGACCTGGCCGGTCCGCCGGGCAGAGCTGAAGGAGATCATCCTGGCCACCATCCGGACTGCCGGAGCTGACGACTGCCTGATCCGGCTGTACATCTCCAGGGGGCCTGGGGACTTCTCCCCCTCGCCAGCCGCCTGTCAGGGCAGCCAGCTGTACATCGTGGTCACTAGCCTGACCCGTCCTGATCCGGCCAAGTATGCCTCCGGCTGCAACCTGATGATCAGCTCCGTGCCCATCAAGCCGGGCTTCTTCGCCAACGTAAAGAGCTGCAACTACCTGCCCAACGTGCTCATGAAGAAGGAGGCTGAGGAGCATGGCGTCGACTACGCCGTCGCCCTAGACGAGTCCGGGCTCCTGGCCGAAGGTCCCACCGAGAACCTCGGGCTGATCTCAGACAAGGACGAGCTGCTGGTCCCCCGCTTCGATCGGATTCTCCGCGGCACTACAATCCTGCGCCTTATGGAGCTGGCTCAAAGCCTGGTCCGGAACGGCAGCCTCCGGGATGTGCGGGAATCCACCTTGACCCCCGAGGACATTCACCAGGCCAAGGAGGCCATGCTGTTCGGGACCACCTTCGATGTCCTGCCCGTGGTCAGCTTCGATGGCCTGAGCATCGGCCATGGCCGGCCTGGACCAATGTTCAGGGCCTTTCTGGAGCTGCTGCAGAGGGACCAGCAATCGGGCGAGAGCGTGCGCACCCCTGTTTTCTGAGGGCTGTGGCCTGACCACTCCGGTTTTGCCGGGCAGAGGCAGCCCGGCCCCCAAGCAAACCGCCATTGACCTGGCTTTAGGAGCGGAGACACAACCATGCTCTGGCTCATCCTCGCCCTGGCCACTGCTTTCTTCAACGCCTCGGCCGCCACTGTGGTCAAGCGTTCGCTCTCGGAGCTGCGGACCTGGGAAATGGGCATGATCCCAACAGCGTACGCCGGGGCCATATGCATCCTCCTTCTGCCCTTCATTCACGTGCCGCTGCTGGATGCCACTTTCTGGTGGGCCTGGGGCCTGTCCCTGCCTCTCATGGTCGTGGCCCTGTACTTTCAGTACTGGGCCATCCAGCTCTCCCCCTTGTCCCTGACCATGCCCTACCTGTCCTTCACACCGGCCTTTGTCATAGTTACCGGCTTCGTGCTCATGGACGAGGTCCTGAACCTGTGGGGCCTGCTCGGCGTTCTGTCCATAGCCGCCGGAGGCTATGTCCTCAATGTCGAGCTGGGCAGCGGCCGCGGCCTGGCCGACCCGATCAGAGCCGTGTTCCGCGAGCCCGGCTCCTGGCGCATGCTGGTCACGGCCCTCATCTTCAGCGTCACCGGAGTCCTCGGCCGCATGGGCGTCCTGCACTCCTCGCCCATGTTCTTCGGCCTGACCCTGTTCCCGGCCCTCGGCCTGACCTTCGTCCTTGTCGGGCTGGCCACTGGCCAGGCCAGGCTGTCCAGCCTCTGGAAAAAACCCGGGCCGGCCCTTTTGGCCGGGTTTTGCGTGGCCCTGGAGATTATCTTTCATCACTTCTCCATCGCCTTGGCCAAGTCCGCCTACATGCTGGCGGTCAAACGCCTGAACACCTTGATTTCTGTGGTTTACGGCGGGCTGATCTTCAGGGAGGCGAACATCGCTGTCCGCTTGGCCGGAACGATTCTGATGCTCCTGGGGGTGGCCATGATCGGTCTGTTGGGCAAGTAGCCGTCCTCTGGATTGCTCCGCGCTGCCTTTGCTCAATAAGGCCTGCACGACCGCCTGCTCCAAAGACGCGGCATTATGAACGAGCAACAGGCCATTCAGCAGACCGTCTGTATGGACTTTTTCATGCCACGCAGGGCCTTCCGGCCTCGACCGAGGCTTGCATCAGGCGGCATTTTACGCTAACAATGAAGGGTGAAGCACTGAGCATGCCCCAATCCGGCCTCTGGCCGGCACCGCCCTTTGCAGACCCTTCTGCTCGGGAGCCCTGGAGAAAGGTATGGTTGACACCCGCGATACCGAGCTCGTTTTGAAGCTCGTGGACGGAACGCTCATTCAAGGCAAGACCAACATTCGCAACTACAGCCGCCTGTCCGACCTGCTCAACTCGGAGAGTGATCCCTTTTTGATCCTCTACGAGGCCATTTTGGCCGGCAACGAAAAGTCGACCATCTTCGTCAATAAGGATCAGATCCTCTGGGTCAAACCCGAGCCCTGAACCGTCCCACACCTCAATCCATCGAGATGATGGTGCCCTCAGGTGCCTGTATGGAGCTCCACTATCTCGCCGACTCCCCCGGCTTCTCTATCGCCAAGAACCATGTGCCGCCCAGGCTCTACTTCTTCATGAAGTCCTTTGACCAGCCCGAGGTTGCCAGGCTGCGCCAGAGCCTCTTCGAGCTGGCCGATGACCTGGAGCAGTGTGTTCTGGTCTTCGACTACTTTGACTTCAACCTGATCGAGACCGACGTCAGCCTCCAGGAGGCCAGAGACGCCCTGGTCGAGCTCGGCGTACGGAACGTCTACCGCGTCGGGCCGTTCGAGCGCCTCTGCAAGCTGATCAACTCCCTGGACTACGAGAGCCGGTACAACGCCTACTTCTGCCTGAGCTACGGCGAGCTGAACAACCTGCTGCGCATGCTGCACAAGTAGGCGCCGCCCCAACCCGCCCACGCCCAAAGGGGTCAAATCTGCTTTTGACTTTTAGCCATACGGGGAGTAGGCTCCAAATATGGCTAGACCATTGCGCATCGAGTACCCTGGTGCCTGGTATCACATTATGAACCGCGGCCGGCGCGGTGAAAGGGTTTTCCAAGACGCCAGGGACCGTCAGGCCTTTGTCGAGCTGCTCGAGAAGATTTCAGAGATGTTCAAGGTCGGGGTCACCGCCTACTGTCTGATGCCCAACCACTTCCACCTGCTCATCCAGACGCCCGAAGGAAACCTTACCAGATGCATGCGCCATCTCGGGGGGGTTTACACCCAGCTGTACAATCGACGGCACGGCCAGGACGGCCAGCTCTTCAGAGGACGCTACAAGGCCATCCTGATCGAGGAGAACGAGTATCTCCTGGGGCTGGTCCACTATATCCACCACAACCCCCTCAAGGCCGGTCTGGCCGCCAGGCTCAAGGACTATCCCTGGACAAGTCATCACGGGTATCTGTCCAGCAGCGATACCTGGGCCTGGCTGAACGTCAGGCCGGTGCTCTCGAGGTTTTCTGATGATCCGGTCAAGGCTCGGCAAGGCTACAGGCAGTATATGGCCCGAGGGGGCGACGAAGAGCTCGAGGGGATCTTTTCACGGAAAAAGCTTCCGGCTGTCTTGGGCAATCAAGAGTTCGTCCAAAAAATCAAGGACTGCTTCTTTCCCTCCAAGAGCGCTCCTGAGGTCCCGGATTCCAGGTTTTTGGCCCCATCGGCTCCAGAGGTTACGGCCGCGGTCTGTGAAGCTTACGGGATACGAGAAGAGGAGCTTCATTGGACCAGACGGGGATTCACCAACGAGCCTCGCAATGTGGCCGTCTATCTCCTCAGGACGCTCTGCGGCAAGACGCTGCCCGAGATCGGCGCCTTGTTCTCGATCAGAAACTACAGTACAGTGAGCAGCATTCTCGCGCGGGTAAACAAACAGCTTGCTGTGGATGATGACTTCAAAAGCAGGCTGGAAAGTCTGAAGGACCGGTTCCTAAAAAGTCAACGGCAAATTTGACCCCTTTTCTTTTCTCAGGAGGTGAGTATGACTCAGATCGGGGTGTTCCGCTGCCAGGAGAATGCTCAGAAGTGCCCGCTGACCAACTGCTTCAAGTCCTTGAGAGGAAAGGTCCAAGGCTTTGCCGGCTATGATGAGGCTGAGCTGGCCGGTGTGTTCACCTTGAGCGATCGAGCCGAGGAGAACCTGGCCCTGGCCAAGATCCTGAAGTCCAAGGGCGCTGAGGCCATTCATATCGTCACCTGCGCCTTCTGCCAAAAGGGTCAGGACGGCTGGCAGCTCGGAAACGGCTTTCGTTCTCAAGTCGATGAGACGGCGCGCAGTATCGCCGAGGCGACCGGCCTGCCCTGTGTAAAAGGGACCGCCCATCTGCCCGAAGGCTACGAGCCCGAGGTCTTCAAAGGATCTACCGGCGCGCCCTGAGCTGATACCCTAAGCTGCGGCCAGGGGCAAAAAGGGAAGGCTTGGGAGCTGATGCCGCCTATCAAGGATTCGCCGAGGAGCCTGCGGCTCCTCTTGGCCTTCTCAGCGGAAGCTGAGCCCAGCTGAGCCGGCCTGCCCGGAAGCTGCCCTGCAGCGATTCATTACCGGAGCAATACGTGAAAGCAGCCTTGATCAGTGCAGTTCTCGTCGGGCTTGGCGGCTCAGTCGGCGCTTTGGCACGCTTCGGTCTGAGCGGCTTGGTGCATCGCTTCCTGCCGCAGACGACCTTTCCCCTCGGGACCCTGGCCGTGAACATGCTCGGCTGTCTGGCCATCGGCTCGATCGCCGGTCTGGCCGAATCGCGCCTCGCCTTTGGACCGGAGCTTCGGGCCTTTGTGCTCATAGGCATTCTGGGCAGCTTTACGACCTTCTCCACCTTCGGTTTTGAAACCTTTGCCATGCTCAGGGATGACGAGTACCTCCGGGCGATCACGAACATTGGCCTGCAGGTCGTCCTCGGCCTCGCCTTGGTCTGGTTCGGTTACTCCCTCGCAGCAACCAGGTAGTGAGACCATGAGCCTCCCCAAAAACGGAAAGCTCCTGAGGATTTACATCGGCGAGAGCGACAAGCATGAGGGCCAGGCCCTGTATGAATGGATCATCCATATGGCCAGGGAGCGCGGTCTGGCCGGAGCGACAGCCCTTCGCGGGCTCGGAGGCTTCGGAGCCCACAGCCGGGTCCACACGACCAAGATCCTTCGCCTCTCCAGCGATCTCCCCATCGTGGTCGAGATCGTCGACACCGAGGAGAAGATCGAGGCCTTCCTGCCGCTGATCGAAGAGGTGGTCGGCGAAGGGCTGGCCACCCTGGAGAAGGTGGAGGTCCGCTTCTACAGGTCTCGCCGAACGGACTGAACATTAGGCTTGCAAGGATGCAGGCAGAACGCACTACGAACACAAGCCCCGGGAATCGAGTCAAGGGTAATATGACGGAAGGCCGAAAACCACCCCCGCAATCCCCTGCTTGTAAAGAAGGGGAGCGAGTCTTCGTCTCCACTCCAGAGACCACCTGCTTCGACGCAGGCCTTGAGGAAATAATCAAGGGTGGAGGCTTGTAAAACACAACACCTCACGGAGCCTTACTATGCGAGTACGCCAGCCTGGATTGGTCTGTGACCGCTTATGGTGCCTCGGCCGAGAGGAGTCGACGGTCTACCTCCTGCAGGGATCTCAAGGTTCTATGCTCATCAGCGGCGGCATGACCGGAATCCTCCCGGATGTGCTCCGACAGCTCGAGGAGTTTGGCCTGGATGAGACTGCCATCAGCTCGAGCTTGATCCTGCATGCCCACTTCGACCATGTGGGCATCATCCCCTTTTTCAAGAGGAGGCTCCCTGCGATGCAGGTCTATGCCTCGGCCAGGGCCTGGCAGCTGCTGGCCAAGGACAAGGTCATCGAAACCATCAACCTCTTCAGCCGAATGACCGATGTGCAGCTGGGCCTTGATGGCGCTGTCGGCGATCTCGATGTGGAGTGGCGGCATGACGTCACCGGTCAGACCGTCCATGAGGGCGATGTCCTGAGCCTGGGCGATCTCGAGGTGAGCATCCTGGAGACCCCGGGGCACTCGTCCTGCTCCATCTCCGCCTATGTCCCGCAGCTAAAGGCCCTGTTCCCGTCAGACGGCGGCGGAATCCCTTACGGGAACGAGATCATTCCCTCGGGAAACTCGAACTTCACCAAGTTCCAGGAAAGCCTGAAGAAGCTCTCCCATTTAGAGGTGGATATCCTCTGCGCCGATCACTTCGGCTACATCACCGGAGATGAAGCACGAACCTACATCCGCGATGCTGCGGCTGCGGCCTCAGACTTTCGCGGCCTCATGGAGCGTCTCTACGCTCAGCATGGGGATATCGACCAGGTCGTCGACGAGCTGGTCGAGGAAACCTATGCGGAACGGCCGGACTACTTCATGCCCAGGGACATTCTCAGCGGGGTCTACAAGCAGATGGTCCGCCATATAGCCGCATCCATGTCTGGGATGGAGCAGGGCAAGGCCTGAGAGAATCATCGCCTGGCCCGGAGCCTCGGCGAGCTCCTTGCCGGAAGCAGCAGGAGCATGAAGGCCCCACTCCGATAGGGCCCTGAACACATAGAGAGACGGCACCCGTAACACAAGGAGTCAGCCATGGAGATCAAGGAACCGGACATTGCCAAAGAGGACGTCCTTATCCTGAACGATGCCGACTTTCGCCGGGAGCACGTCTGCATTGTCACCGGAGCGGCTTCTGGGATAGGCCGGGCCGCTTGCCTGGCTGCTGCGGCCAACCAGCTGACCGTTGTCGGGCTGGACGTTAACGGGGAGGAGATGGACACGACCAAGCGCCTGGCCGGTGAGCTTGGCGGGACCGTGGAGTGTCTGCGTGCCGATCTGACCCAGGATGGGGATATGGAAGGCGCTGTGCAGGAGGCAGCCAGGCTCGGCACGATCAAGTACCTCTTCAATATCGCCGGCATGCAGCACATCGACTCGGTGGAAAACTTCCCCATGGAGAAGTACGACCTGATGCAGAGCGTTATGCTGCGCGCCCCCTTCTTCCTCTCCAAGCTGTGCATCCCGCACATGAAGAGCAGCAGCGACGGCTGCGGCGTGGTGGCCAACATGGCCTCGGTCCACGCCCATATCACCACCAGGAACAAACCAGTCTACAACATAACCAAGTTCGGGCTCAAGGCCTTGAGCCAGTCCATCTCGGCCGAAGGAGAGGGCAAGATCCGCTCCTTTACGGTCAGCACCGGCTTTGTCAAAACGCCCCTGGCCTTGAACCAGATCCCGGATCAGGCCAGGCAGCGGGGCATAACCGAGGAGGAGGTCGTCCGCGAGGTCATGATGGGCAAGTCCAGGGTCAAGGAGATGATGTCACCGGTGGAGGTGGCCAACCTGTTCATCTTTGGCATCTCCAGGTTCGGTAGCTACCTGGTTGGCGGGGATATGCTCTTCGACGGCGGCATGACCCTGACCTATTGAGCTGCGGACCAGCTCCCGGGACCGGCCTGCAGCACTGTCAATCCTCGGGCTGCCGCAGCCTAGCCCGGCTGCATCTGTCTCCTCAGCTCCGCTTGGAGCTGCTTCAGCCCCTCCAAGACGATTCCCGTGGAAAAACGCCTTGGAGACGCCCCCCTTCCGCCAAGGCCTCAAAGGCTGCCCCCGAGGCTCTCGAGCCTGCTGCATCCGAGCTCAAGCCCTTGAAGCCGTGTGCAGGAAGTCTCGCACCCGCCGGTTGAAGGCTCCGGCCGCCTCGATATTGGACAGATGGTAAGCGCCGGGCAGAACGGCCAGCTCTGCTCCGGGAATCTGCTCCTGGATCTCTTTGGCGGTGGAGACCGGCGTTCCGGGGTCGTGCTCGCCGACCAGGATCATTGCAGGCAGGCTCACCTCGGGGAGCCTGTCCTTGACGTCGAAGGCGCTGATGGCCATGCAGCAGCCGATGAATCCATTGACCGGCGTGTTCAGGATGGTCCGCCTGATTCGTTCGGTGGTCATCTCGTCCTGAGCTCGAAAGCTCGGGCTGAGCCAGCGGTCCAGAGTTTCCTCGGCCAGGGCCTCCATTCCTTTTTCCCTGGCCGCGGCAATGCGTTCCCGCCAGACCGGCTCCATCTCCGGCGGGACCCGGCAGGTGGTGTCGCTGAGGATGAGGCTGTGCAGCCGCTCGGGGCTTTTCAGGGCCAGGGTCTGCCCGATCATGCCGCCGAGGGAGATGCCCAGGAAGTGGGTTCTGGAGATGGACAGGTGATCCAGAAGGGCCAGTGTATCCCCGGCCAGCATGTCCATGGTGTAGCCGCCTTCTGGGGCGCTGGTCCGGCCGTGGCCGCGCAGGTCCAGGCGCAGGACCTGAAAGTCCTCGCTCAGTGCCTCCACCTGCGGCTTCCAGATGTCCAGATCCCCGGAGAGGCAATGGCTGCAGGTTAGCACCGGCGCGCCTGATGGTCCCTGTAGATCGTAGTTGATCTCGATATCCTGAATGGGTGCTTGCATTTTCGCCTCCTTTCGCAGTCGCGAGCCTTGTGTTTGTGGCGCAGCCTGCCGGCTGGCTCCCAAGCCGAAGTGTACATCAGGAGGCAAATGGAGTACAAGGACCCCAGAGCTTGCCTGGGCCCTGGGCCCTTGTTTTCACAAGCGCGAAGCTCCCTTCCCGCGACCATGAGCAAAGGAGCAGCCAATGCTCTGGAAGATGATTGTCCTGTGCATGCTAACCTTCCTTCCGGGAACGCCCTGTCAGGCCGGCTCGGGGCTTGACTTCAACCCCGGTCTCTGGGAGGTGACCTCGCAGATTGCCATGCCGGGAATGCGTCTGCCGCCGACAACCAGCCGCCAATGTCTCCAGGAGGACGACCCCGTTCCGAGCCAGGGCTCAGGGGAGCAATGCACGGTCTCCGACGTGTCCGTCTCGAAAAATACCGTCAGCTGGACCGTGGTCTGCTCGGAGGAGACCGGCCAAACCACCGGCCGCGGCAAGGTGACCTACCGCGGGGACAGCTTTGAGGGTCGCGTCGAGCTGGAGAGCCAGGGTATGGATATGACCATGACCCTCCATGGCAAGCGTCTGAGCAAGTGCCAATGACCCGGGGGCTGCAGCCGTCGCCCACCGGACCGGTTTTGGGCTTCACCAGTGATTGTGCGAACCACCCCGAACTTGCAAGCCATTCTGCTCCAGGCTGTTGATTGGGCGGAAAGGCAGGCTGCCCGAAGCGCCAGCCAGGGCCGGTCCTTGACCGACGAGGAGGCTGCCTGGGCCCGGCAGGTCGGCGTGGCCCACCCAGATCGCGTGCGCCTCCTTGTCGTGGACACTCTCCCCCTCCCAGCCGAGGAGCCGCTGCGCTCCTATGCCATACAGAGCGGGCTTTTGGGTCCGAGCACGAACGGCTTGACCCTCGGCTACTCCATTCTCATCAGGCAAGGCCATTTCAGTAAACGCGTGCTCTCCCACGAGCTCAGGCATGTGCATCAGTTCGAGGAGCTCGGCTCCATGCAGACCTTCCTGCCGACCTACCTCCGTCAGTTCGCTGCCTACGGCTACTGGAACGCCCCCTTTGAGATCGATGCCCGGCAGCATGAGCTCGGGATGCGCAAGGCAACCGAGGCCACGCCTGACTGAGCAGACCTCCAGCAGGAATCGTTCCGCTGCCGCCGCCCGAAACAGGCCTGCACACCAGCATATTCTCAGCGGAGCGAGGCTATCCTTCAGCAGAGGCGTAACTGCACCGATTTCCTGTGCCTTGGTCAGCTCATGCCAGCTCGCCTCCGATGCGGAGCTCATATGCGGTCCACTCCCTCGCACCGAAGAAGGGCGACTCAGCATGCCTCTCACCCTTGAGCAGCTCGGCTGCCGGGCAACGAATTGAAACCATCCCTTTGAAATGGTAGAGCTTATGGGCCTGGGGGAGACAGGGCCTCCTTCTCCATGTGCGCAAACCATGCTTTGCATTGTGCTTGATGGAACAGACAAGCCAATGTTTTATCGCGAATTTCCTGTCCTGGAACCATATTTGCGCAAAGCTGAAAGCAGCGCGCACAATGGAAAATACATTTTGCCCTTATCAGTATGTTGGCAGCCAACCTTTTAACCGTCGAATCACGCCTTCCCACTGGAGAGACACATACTCGGCCCTGAAAACTCACAAAGGTGGTCCTATGAATGAAGGGATGCAGAGATCCGCAGACATGCCCAAGGAGCTGGAAAGGATACTCCTGAGCTTCACTCCCCAGATCCAGGAGCAGGTCCGGGCATTTGAGGACAGGGACACCCGGGCCGAGCTGAATGAGACTATCACGACAACCTATCCGACGCACATTGCCCTTCTTACCCAGCGCTTTTTGGAAAACTCCTTTAAGAGGCGGATAAAAAGGCCCTTGGAGACATGCAATGTCATGCTTGATCTCTTCCTACTTTCCACCCAGTTCTTCTCCTTTATGGGCCTGGTCTCTTACAGCCGAAACCCGCACCTGCATAGCGACAGGGCTTCATCCTTGATACGAAAGCTCAGAGATGAGCAGAAGCATTTTTATGGCGATTGGTGGGGCTTATTCCGCGAAATTACGCGCTGCTTCATTCGAGAGCGGGATAAATGCATAATGCCGGAGCTGATCGACTTTTACTGGAAGAAAGGCGGCAAAACACAAAAGTACATAGATATCCTCGACAAAGTCCCAAACATTCGAAACAAGGTATTTGGTCATAAAATCGGCTTGTCAGAGGATGTCGCCAAAGAGGTGATACTCGGATTCCGGAACTATGTTGCCTTCCTGCTGTCCCAATGGAGGTTCTTGGAGTCCTACTTTATCTTTGCTCCTACTGACGATTACGATCTTGAAGACGGGAAATATGTGCATGAAATTTATTGCTTCAGGGGATGCCAACCCCAAAACTTGGAAGTTTATAGCCTTGAGGCCTTAAAAGAAAGCCATCTGTATATCATTCGGCCGCAAAGCTCCCATTGGCTTGCCGAGGATGACCATGTTCTGCAGCCCGGCGAGGCTATCCAGATCTCTCCCTTGCTCATTTATGATGAAAGCATAGCTGAATCTGAACCCATCAAACTCTACTTGCAGTTTCAGTCCGCCACCAAAGCGAAAAAAAGGTCAGAACCTGAGACCGAGCTGCAGTCAGCGGTTTATCAAATAAGCAATGGTACAAGGGAGCTCGAAACGACAGCCGAGTTCTCCGGTGAGCTCGACGAGGAAACGCGAGTGCTTAGAGACGAGCTCTATCACGTCTTTGAGAACGCACTCGCCGGCGGGTTTGACGCACTCACCTATAAAGAGGAAAGGAAAGAGGCTCCTCAAATTGAAACAGAAAGCCTAAGCTGGGAGGATATTATCCGGGTGTGCAGGTTGAACTCGGATCACCACCTCTCAGACATTCGAGGCAAAAAGAAATATATTCGAGAGCTCTATATCAATCGCCATGAGGTAGAACACGCCTTCGACTCGTTTTGTACAAGCGACAAAACCGGATTTGTGCTGATTGGCTCATCCGGAATGGGAAAGACCAATCTTCTCTGCCACCTGTATGATCAATACGAGCAGTCCGGACACGCAATGCTGTTCATAAGCAGCGCACAGATCGACCGAAGCCTGAACATTGAAGACTTGATCCTGAAAGAACTGAACATTCAGACAACATTTCGAGAGCTATGCGAGAGAATAAATACGCTTTGCGCACAAAAGAACAAGCTGTTTATAATACTGATCGATGCGGTCAATGAGTTCATGTATGAAAACACCGGACCGCCGGATCTCGTAAAAAAAACAGATGAACTAATAGCCAAAAACAGTCAGCCTCGAATAAAGTTTGTCATCACCAGTCGCACAAAAACATGGAAAACCATACAAAGCAGCTACAATGTCACCTTATCGAAAAGCTTCTATTACAGTAGAAATGGCACTCAAAAGATGGACATAGCTCACACAATAAGCCGCTATAGTGAGAATGAGCTACAAAAAGCCTACAATAAATATGCTTCGTATCATGACGTCAAAAGTCAATATATTGACATTTCTAAGGTTATCCACTATGAGCTAGCAGACCCTTTGATGCTTCGTTTCGTCTGTGAAATATATACTGGACAGCAAATACCTTTGGACATTCACAACCAGAACATTTTCGAAAAGTATTTTAATCATTTTATATACGACGAAGAGAATGATGAAGGTGATGCAACACTTCAAATGCTTGTATATAACATAGCTAACTGCATGCTTCAGCTTAAGAAAGATAACATCTATGTGCATAATGATCTAGAAAAGAGCATGCTTTTTAAAAGTGTAAATAATTTCGAAAACTTACTTCAACAACTTAAAGACACAAAAATAGGATCAACATACATCAACCTTGTCGACAAAGGCATCCTCAATGAAATCCACATCAATAAAGACAGGATGATCAAGTTCACCTATGACAGATTTTTAGAGCATGTTCTATCGAACGTGATCACTGCGCATATCGGGCAGATATACGATACAGACAAGCTCTGGCACACCCGAAGAAATGCCATTGTGCAGACATTGGTTGGCTACATAGAAGAAGCAAAAAACTTCAATACTCTTTGGGGATCTTTGATCAAGTCAATGCTGTCTATACAAGAAGGGAAAGTCAAAAAGATATCCAGTAATGGAGTGAAACCGATCAGCACTGCCCAATTTGTGGACATCATGAAGGCCATGTCTGATCACGATCTTAATGTGCTCAATCTGCTTGGAGAAGCCTTAGAAAACATCCTGTACAAAGACAGAGAGACATTCGAGCTCATCTGCAAAAACATTCGCAAAAAAGAAGAAGAAAGCTCTTTAGAAATACTTATTGAATGCACATTCAGCATATTGAGCTCAGAAAAATTTCGATTGCACTACCTTGATAGCAGTAAAAATGAGCAAAGAAGAATACGAAATATATTGTATAACAACTTAGCCTATGGTTTAAAGCAACCTCCAGGCCGTATAGCAGACAAAACTATTCAATATATATATTTCCTATGGTGGATCGGCTATCCGGAAGAAACCAAATGGCAATTCTACAAATACCATTCTGAATCTATATTAGACACCCTGGTTGATGATGTCAGCGTCGGCAAGATGGTCAGCAGTGAGGCTCGCAACACCTTGATGAATCTCTTCGGCTTGATCCTCTTGCTGATTGCTGAGAAGAGTGAGGAACCCGCTCAAATACACAACATCCTCTACGATATAAAAAAGCTTATTCATAACCTGCACATCAAGCTACTAAAAAATCTCCTTGTCTTTATAACCCAATCCATTTTGTCCATTGTCCCGAACCCGATAAATCTTGGAGAGCTGAAGGAGCTGTTCGCTGAGACTCAAAAAAAGAATACCATGCGCAATATCCTGCTCCTCCTCGATCCCACCACCACTCCACTCCATGAGGTTTCGAAAAGCGAGCTTCTGGAGATGGCTTCTCAAAGCAACAGCTTTCTCTACTCGCTTCTGAGCTTTGCCATTTCTACACAGTACTCGATACACTCTAGAGATCACCCCGACACCTACCTTGAGCTGCTCGACCATCTTTTCCAGAACGGCAATGCCATTGCCGTATACGTGGTCTCCTATGCCCTGTACCAAATGAACTACTTCGGGCCGAATCAAACAAAACAAAGCCTGCTGTTGATGGACCGAGTGGCCAGGTCTATCTTGTCTGAGCACAAAGGAACCTTCCAGACAGGCTCTGGGAGCGGCGAGTACAACTTCCATATAATCGGGACCTATGGCCGGGCCATCGAGAAGAACCCCTCCTTGGAAGGAGCTATTCACTCCGGTGACAATGAGTATTTCGCCGTTCAGGCTCTGGAGTCAGCCAAGCAGCAAGGCGATCCCGAGTTCTATATCTATGTCTGCACGAACATCGGCCTTTTAGGAACCCTGATCCGTCCCAGAAAGGCCTTGGAGATCATCAAGTACATCATGGAAGACATCGGTGTCCTGGATCTGCCTGACGATGGGAGGGTCGAGTATGCCTTTGACGACCAAGTCACCGAAGCCATTTACACAGAGATAAAGCAGAGCTTATCGAAAATCCGCGTTCGATTCCAGAGAGAGGTGGATCATTTCTTGATTGATATAATGGATAACCGGGCACTCTATGAAGAGGTTCGAAAGCTGGTACCCGATTATACCATCGGCGAGTTCTACAGCTGGCTTTTCGATGAGCTGTTCTATAAAATGTTTGTCTACTACCCAGATCTCGCTCATAGCTGCATTCAGATATTTATCCACGCTTTGCAGCAGCAATCTGCTGAAAAGGCGATTACGCATGTCGTTTCCAGCACTATTGACATGATAGCTGAATGGGCAAAGAAAGAGTCATCCTTCGAAGAAAGCCTGAACCCATCAAGCTAAACTAAACTTTTCTATAACGAGTTGAAATATGCTTGAATCACTCACTCTCCTGTCATTCAATGTCGGACTGCTGAAAATCAATCTTTTGGGGATACCTTTGCTTACTCCAGCCCCATATATAGAGGACAGGCTTAAGGCCATGCCTGGTCATCTCCTTGCTCTCAACGCCGATATTATCGCTTTGCAGGAAATTTACAAGCAAAAGCATCGTGACTACCTTGTCAAAGCCCTGAAAAAGACCTACAAATACTGGACTTATAAAAAGACGAACAACCCGATCGGCCTCAATAATGGGCTCATGTTCTTTTCAAAGCACCCCATTGAAGAAACGAAGCTCACTCTTTTCAAGAACAATACCATTGACGAGAAGCTGTTCGCTGACAAGGGCATCCTGTCTATCTCGATTCATGCAGGCGACATCGGCAGAGTACGCATCTACAATACCCACACGACTGCCGGCGGTGTCTTGACCCATCCTGAATCGGAAAAGTGCAACGCCATCAGGCAACAGCAGGTTGACCAACTGCTGCACATGGCCCGTCAGGACGGATGTCCGTCAATCATCATGGGGGATTTGAACGCCGGCCCTGGCGTATCGGAAGAAAACTACCAGTCCATTGTTCAGAACGGCTTTGTCGATCCTGCTGCCGAGTCGGGTGATGGGGCCAATCAGGAAGAAAGCATAACCTGGGACCCGCAAAATCCCCTGAATGCCGAGGGACCCCATCGGCACTGTCCACCGCAGAAGGTGGACCACATCTTCGTCTCCGAGCCACTCCTTCAGAAGCTTGCTGCAGCCAGGACGGAAACGGTGCTCACCGAGCCGTGCGTCCGGAAAGACGGGGCGCGCTTCCCGCTCTCGGATCACTACGGGCAGCTGTTGACCCTAAGCAGCACCCATTGACCGTTTCCTAAACGTCGCCGCTCTCCTGCGCCCGAGGTTCCAGGCCAGCCCTCGAGCTGGTTGGAGCACAAGGAATCAGGCCAAGGCGCTAAGCCTGGGGATCGCCAAACACAAGTCAGGCCACCTGCTCAAACCAGGGCCCTCTGGAGGCGCTCGACCAGCTCGTCAACCTCCGGGCCTTTGAAGCAGTAGTGCATCTCGGTGAAGCGCTCCCGCAGAGCCATGACCTCGGCCCTGACCGTCCGGCCCTTGAGGATGGCCTCGGCCATCAAGCCGGCCAGCTCGGCAAAGGCCTCCGGGCCCATGCCGAAGCGGGTCATCTCCTGGACGCCGGTCCTCAGGGAGCCCGAGGCGGAGAAGCCTTCCTCATCCGGAGCCGCCTGGTAGTTGCAGATGATGTTGTTGTCCTCCAGGCGCCTGGCCACCTCAGGCCCCTTGCCGTAGCCCACCCTGACGATGACCTGATGGGTCTCGGTGTAGGAGACGTCCGGATCGCCGGCCACGGTCAGCCCGGCCTCTGACAAGGCCCGGGCAAAGGCCTTGGCGTTTTCGATAACCGCCTTTTGGTAGGCATCCTTGAAAGCGTTCATCTCATAGGCCGCCAGAAGCAGCCCAACCAGGGTGCCCAAATGGTGATTGCTCGTGGAGCCGGGGAAAGCCCGGCGCTGGATGGCTTCCCAGAGCTCCCAGCGGGCCTCGTCCTCCCTGAAGTCGGTTCCGATGACGCCCCGCTGGGTCCCGAAGTAGGTCTTGTGCGTCGAGCCGGTGACCATATCGGCCCCTTCCTTGAAGGGCTCCTGGAAGCGAGGGCCGAGCAGCCCGAGAACGTGGGCCATGTCGTACATGAGCAGGCAGCCGGTCAATCCGGTCTCCTCGAGCATCCGCCTGATCTCGGCCACCGGCTCCCGGTGGATGACCATGCTCTTGCCGAGGATGATCAGCTCAGGCCGGTGCTGGGCAAGGAGGTCCCTGGTGGCCTCGAGATCGATGGCATACGGGTTGTCGGAGCGGACCGGAAAGTTGACCACGGCCGGTTTCTCCCAGACCGGGTCGCGCTGGACGAAGTCGCGCAGCGCGCCCATGGGCTGGGCCGAAAGGTGGCCTCCCTTAATGATGTGATTGTTCATGACCTTGCGGATCCGGCGCTGCTCCCTTTTCCGATCAGCCCGGTTGAGGAAGTCGACCAGGGCCGAGAAGACGGCTGTATTGGCCATCTGCCCGGAGACGGGCCGCACCTCGACCTGGCTGCAGCCCAGGAACTTCTCTAGCTCGCAGCGCAGCAGGCGCTCAACCTCGTCGATGAACTCGGTTCCCTGGTAGTAGAAGACCTCCGCCTCCTTGAAGGCCTTGACCTGCTTGTGCTCGGCATAACGCCCGGAAGAGTCGGTGATTGACAGGAGCCGGCACAAGGGCGAAGCAGTCTGCTCCGAGGGGATCAGGTTGATGCACTCCCGCTGGCGCCACTGGTGGTTGTCCAGGGTTCGTCTGACCAGGTGTTGAACACTCTCGAGCATGGGCTCCGTGGCGCAGACCTCCCGGCGCTCCTCGGCCAGCTCGTCGTGGAGGATCGGCCTGGTGAAGGGCGGCGCTTCGCTGCGCAGAAAGTACGGGACGATGACCGCGGACGCCTTTCGGCCGCGGATGTCGATCTCAAGCTCGTCCCCACTGACCAGGTCGGAGTCGAGCAGGGCCAGGGCGATGGCCCGCCGGCCGATCTCGCCGCTCAGGCCGGAGTCGATGCCCTGGCCGGCGACCTTCCAATAGGGGACCATGGTCCCGGAGGTGACCAGACCCACCTGCCGGCCGTCGTGGAAGACCGGGGCGCCAGCCCGGGCAATGCCCTTGCCGGTTATGGCCACTGGCTGGATGATTCGGGGCAGCTCGTCGACCATGGAGAAGTCGCGGTCGACGATCCGCCTGAAAACCTCGTACTGTCTGCCCAGGGCCTCCCGGCCGATGAAGCGTCCCTTGCCCGGGGCGAAGCTGACGGCGAAACGAGCCAGCGGGCAGGCGAAGATGGGGATCTCCCGGCCTTCCGGATCCTCGCCCAGCTCATGGCCGTACAAAGGCAAGGCCGCCTCCAAACGCAGAGTGTCCCTGGCGCCCAAACCGACCGGGGATGCACCCGCCCGGACGAGGCTGTCCCAGAGCGCGACCGCCTTGTCAGAGCCCAGGAACAGCTCGAAGCAGAGGGGCTCGCCGGTGTAGCCGGTTCGGCCGATCCAGACGGGCAGGCCATCAACCTCGGCTGTGGATAGGCAGTTGCGCATCGGCTCGGGCAGCCGACCGCCGGTCAGCAGCCTTTCCAGGATATTCTTGGACTCCGGCCCCTGGAGGCTGATCATGGCCAGGTCCATGGTTCGGTCGACCAGCTCGGCCGCTGGGAAGTCAGCCAGGACCCCTTGGAAGTGCTCCAGGTTCTTCAGGCGATTGGCCGCATTGACCACCAGCAGGTACTCATCCGGCCGGAAGCGGTACAGGTAGGCATCGTCGATGGCACCGCCCCGCTCGTTCGGGACCATGGTGTACTGGCTCTCCTCCAGCTCCAGGGCGGCGCCGTTATTGCTGAGGACCTGCTGCAGAAAGGCCAGAGCCTGGTCTCCGCTGAGCATGAAGCGTCCCATGTGGGAGACGTCAAACAGGCCGGCCCCCTTGCGGCAGGCCAGATGCTCGGCGAGGATGCCCTCGGGGTACTGCACGGGCATCTCCCACCCTCCGAACTCGACCATCTTGGCGCCGGCCTCGAGATGCCGGTCGTAAAGCACTGTCCTGAGGAGATCAGCCATGGAAACCTCCAAGTCGGTCAAAACATTCGCGATACTGGGCGCTCGGGTTACCATTGTCTTCACTCCCGAAACGAGCCTGGAGAAAGCGGTCTGAGGCTGGAGGGTCCTCTGCCGGGACCTGTCATTCCCGGCGCGGGCCCTGATCGAACTCGACAATCAGGGGAAAGCCACCGTCCAGGCCCTCGTCGACCTGGTGATACAGCGGGCTGCCCTGCCCCACCCGGCCGCCCATGTCATAGGTAAAGGCGCGCACGGCCTCATGCCTGAGCCAGAAGCCGCAGGGCACGGCCCCGGCAGCGTTGTAGCAGGAATGGAAGTGCCGGAAGGCCTCCTGGGGCTCTGGCCTGGACTGGAGCCAGCTCTCGGGGATGTCCTCGGCAAAGACCGGGATCATCCGCTCCCGGCTGGCCGGTACCTCCCCTTGGTCCAGGGGCAGGCAGCCGAACCTGGCCTCGCCCCGGAAAAGCAGCTCGCCTTCCGGGACGTCCTCGGTGTAGAAGCTTCGCTCATTGAAGCAGACAAGCTCGAGCCGGGTCAGATCCGTGGGCTCAACCGGCTTGAAGGCGTAGCCGACAAAGGGGCCGAAACGATAAATCCGGCCCTGATGCTCGACGATCAGCCTCTGGAGATATCCCCTGGGGACATCCGGAGAGCCGGCTTGAACCGCCCCCCCGCCGAGCAGGCCCAGGCTGCCCAAGCCCAGCAGGGCTGCCGCCCAACCCAAAGAACGAAGGGCTTTCCGAAAGACTCCCCTAGGCATCCTCCACCTCGGGCATATCCTCCTCTCCTTGCCAGATTTTTCCGATCAGCCAGACAGCCAGGAGCAGCAGGACGAACAAAAGCACAGCCGCGGCCGCCCGGCCGCCGAAGAGACTCGCCAGGGTCAGCTGGCCCAGGTTGGTCGGCATGTACAGAGCAGGGATCACGGCCTCATGGACATGGGCGAAGACCAGAGTCCCGGCCAGACCGCCCAGAAAGGCGAATACGGCATCCAGACGCCCTTCTCCGACCGCCGCCCAGCAGGTTCCGGGACAGTACCCCATGAGCCCCCAGCCGGCGCCGAAAAGCACCCCGGCCAAGCCGGTGGCCACCAGGCTGGTCGGATGGATGACCAGTCGGCCCAAGCCGGCGCTGGTGAGTCCCAGCAGACCGATGACCGAAACGGCCACAGCCATGAGCATGAACTTGGGTATGGTGGAGTCGAGCATGAGGTGGGCCCGGGCCATCTTGTCCGGGTTGGTCGCGCCGATGCGCTGAATGACAAATCCAAAGGCGATGCCGGAGCAGACTCCGAGCCAAATCTCAGTCATGATCGCTCTCCTTGCGCTGCTTTCCGTAGACCAGGCGGGCCGTGAGCATGGCCGCGGCAAAGATGACCGCGCCAAAGTACAGGCCACTGACGGCCAGCTGAGTGGTTCCGGAGATGAACAGGCCGAGGGTGCAGCCCCCGGCCAACCTGGCTCCGAAGAGGATGAGAAAGCCACCGGCAAAAGCGGCCCCGTAGCGCTTCCACTTCGAGGCTCCGAACCGCTTGACCCACATGGCCGGAATGTCGCGAATCGTGCTCCGCCAAGTCCGCCCGGCAATGAAGCCGCCAATAGCCATGCCCAGGACAAAGGCCATCAGCCAGGAGCCCGGGCCGGGCAGCATGCGGTAATGGGCCTTGCTTTCGGCGTACTCCGGGCTGATATTCAGAAACAGGCCTTTCAGCAGGGCGACGAACCCGCTGGATGAGGCCGGCGGACCGAAGGTGGCGAAGATGAAGACAATGATCCCGGCCAGGACCAGGGAAGCCGGAAACCAGGGCCAATACCCGTTTTTACTGGATCTTGGCATGATGGATCACCCCCCGCAGGATACGTAGCCGCTGTCCGGCTGCTTTGACTCCGTCTGGCTCGCAGGCTGCCTTTCCCTGCCACTCTTTTGCCCGGCCTGCCCGGGAGCGGCCTGGGGCAATCCCCCAGCGGGCAGAGTGCTCGCAACGGTTTCCACCGGAAAGAAGCGATCCGGATCGCCCCACTCGTTCCAGGAGCCTTCGAAGAGCATAACCTCCTGGAAGCCCATCAACCGAAGGATGAAGTAGGAGAAGGAAGCCCGGCGCCCCGAGTGGCAGTAGGTCATGGTCGTCTTGGCCGTGTCCAGGCCGCGGTAAAGCTCCTGGAGCTGGGCATAGCTCTTGATGTCCTTGCTCTCCTCGTTTTCCCAGCTCGAGCTGTAGGGCCTGTTCACTGCCCCTGGAATGTGGCCGCGCTTCAGGGGCTGGCCGTTCAGGTCGGGGTTGATCTTCTCGCCGGTATACTCGCCTTGGGAGCGGACATCGAGGATCTGATAGTACGGGTCGCCCAGGCGGCTCTGGACAAAGGCCCCGTCAGCCATGCGACGCAGGTCGATCTCCTCGGTCGGGGCCTGATAGACGATCGGCTCCAGCTCGGCGGGCTGCTTGATCACCTCCCCTCCGGCTTGAAGCCAGCCCTCGATGCCCCGCTCAAGGATCATCTTCCGCTCATGGCCGAGGAGGTCCAGCACCCAAAACAGATAGGAGGCCGTGGCACCGCCGTCCCGCTCCACGGAGTCATAGAGCACGATCTCGGAGCTCCTGCCGATGCCGTGCCGGCCGAGGATCTCCTGGGCCCGGTCCGGTCCGACGAAGACATCGGCCACTCCCCCGGCCCGGTCGGTCCTGCGGAAAGTGCTCCAGGGCAACCGGATGGCCCCGGGTATGAGCTTATTATCGAAATGCTCGTCAGTCCTGACGTCGATGACCAGCAGCCCATCCTGATCCAAATGCTCCATAAGCCAGCTCCCGGTCACCAGGAAGCGGCTGTTTGGATAGGCGCTTTCGCCCGAGGCCCTTTCGGCCGAGGCCAGGGACCAGTACAGCCCGAGAAGCAAGAGCAGGCCGATGATGGTAAGCCGGAGAACCTTGGTTTTCGGCATGTGTCCTCCTGAAGCGCTTATAAGGTGTTTGTGGAACCAGCAAATGGTTCCCATGTTTTGCTCCCGGATCGAGCCAGGCAAAAGCCTGGCTCATGGTTGGAGCGAGCTGAGACCATCTTCACACAAAGCAGAGCATTTCGTGCACCATGGATGCGCCCATGTACACCAAACCAAGCCATAAAAACGTAGCGCAAATCCCGGCGGCAGACAAGCCGCCTTTCGGACCATAACCGATCAAAGCGCACCTATGGCCTTGAGCTTCAATGATGGCTGAAGGCAGAGGGGCTCTTGTGACTGAAGAGAGAAGGCCATGCAGCGGGCTGCCGGCCGGATAGTCTAGCTGCGAGCTGAAGAGGCTTTGCCTTGTGCTTTCAGTCAGAGCCAGGGGAAGAGCCCGGCTCGCGCGTCCGCTGCCCGGGGGTTCACCTCGCAGGCAGCTGAGCGCTGCGCGCATAAAGACAACTCCTCTTTACCGCCATGAGCAGGTGCGGCGAACGCGGATCAACTGGCTGGGGACGGTCCTTTGGGCGGCTGCCGGCCCAGGACCGCCTCGGCGATGATCTTTTCAAAGCTCCGGATATCGATGGGCTTGGACAGGTAGGCGTCGAAGCCCTGCTCCAGGAGCCGCTCCCGATCGCCCTGCATGGAGTGGGCAGTCAGGGCAATGACTGGGACGCTAGGGTCCACACCGGCTGGAGGCTCCTGCCTGATGACCTGCAGGGCCTCCTCGCCGCCCAGGTTGGGCATGCGGATATCCATGAGCACCAGGTTGAAGCCTCCTTCAGCCAGGGCTTGCAGGGCCTCGCGACCGTCAGAGGCCAGAACGACCTCATGACCCTGCTCCTTGAGGATCTCCCGGGTGAAGAGCTGGTTCATGGGGCTGTCCTCGGCCACAAGGATCTTCAGGCCAGGCAGTGGTTCCGCTGCCTGGCCATTCACTTCTGCTCCAAGCACCTCATCGCCGCTGCAGCGCTCCAGGACGGCCGTAAAGGCGAAGGTGCTGCCACAGCCCTCAGTGCTGGTGCACCAGATCTCGCCCGCCATTATCTCCAGGTACCTGGTGCATATGGCCAGCCCCAGGCCGGACCCACCATATTGCGCCTGCAGGGCAGGCTTGGTTTGACCGAAGCTCTCGAAAATGGACCCTCGTTCCTCCTCCGGGATGCCGATGCCGGTGTCCGTAATCGTGCAGAGCAAGCGCAGTCGCTCACCGAGATCTTCCGCGATGCGCAAGGCGATGGAGACCGTGCCCTGATGAGTAAACTTGACCGCATTGCCGACAATGTTCTCCAGGATCTGGCGCAGGCGGCTCTGGTCGCCGTACAGGCAGTCCGGAATGTCCGGGCTGACCTCCACCTCGAAGCCGAGCCCCTTGTCGGCAGCCGCCCGCTCCAGCGGGTAGAAGGCGGCCTCAAGGCAGCCCCGCAGGCTGAATGGCCGAGGATGAAGCTCGATGTGCCCGGCCTCGATCTTGGAGAGATCGATGATGTCGTTGATGATGCACATGAGGTGGTCCGCGGACTGTCCGGCCAGCTCCAGATAGGACTGGACCTCTGGCTGCTCGGCCTTCCTGGCGGCCAGCTCGACCATGCCCTTGACCCCGTTCAAAGGGGTTCGGATCTCGTGGCTCATGTTGGCCAGAAACTCGGACTTGGCCTGGTTGGCGATATCCGCCTCCCGGCGAGCTTCCAGGAGCTTCTCCTGATGCTCGTAGAGATCCGACATGTCGCGAAAGACGACCACGGCGCCAATGACGGCGCTGTTTTGCCGTATAGGAGAGGCATTGCAGGACACGTGACGCCGGGCGCCGTCCGGCCGATGCAGTGTCAGGATCTCGCTCCGGACGGCTTCGTTTCGCAGGGCCCGGGCCGCCGGTCTCTCCTCGAGGCTGAGGAAACGACCGCCCCGTTCCATGGGGATCGTCTTGACCCGTTCGGACAGAGGCTTGGCGAAGAAATCCTCCTCGATGAAGAAAATATCGCGGACAGCTTGGTTGGCCAGGATTATGTTGCCACGAGCATCGAGCATCACGACCCCGTCGATCATGGAATGGATTGTGGCCTCCAGCTGAGCGGCTCGGCTGCTGGCCTCCTCTCCGGCTCGACGGGCCTCCTCCATGGCCTGTTTCAGCTCGGTCATGTCCTGAATGACGGCCACAGCGCCTATGCGTGTATCGAGGGCATCGATGACCGGCGCGCTGTTGGTCAAGAGGCTCCGCCTCTCACCCTCAGGCGTGACGGTGACGATCTCCTGCTGCTTCAGGGCCTCGCCGTCCAGGGCCGAGCGGGTCAGCGGCAGCTGCCTGGGCTCATAGGGCCTGCCGTCGGGATGGAAGAGGGCGTACTCGCCGAGCTCCTCATACCCTTGTGCCGGCTTGAGGGATCGACCGTGCAAATTCTCCGCGGCCTGGTTCCACATCTCCAGACGGCCGGCGGAGTCGGCTACGATAATCCCGCTGGGGACACTGTCAAAGATGGCCTGGAGCAGGGCCCGTTCGGCTCGAAGCCTCTCCTGGTTGGCCTTAGCTTCGCTGATGTCCTTGATGACCGTGAGCAGGCACTGCCGGCCCTGGAGCTCCAGTCGATCGGCCGACATGAGGACCGTCCTCGTCTCCTGACCGCGGATGCGCAGACGGGTTTCGAAGTTCCGGATGCTGCCGGTCTCGGCCAGCTCTTGCCGGAAACGGCTCTGCTCCTCTGAGTCGATCCAGACCTCCAGCTCCCGGACCGTCGTCCCAACAAGCTCCTGCCTGGAGGACAGGCCGAGGTACTGCAGGGCGGCGCTGTTGGCCTCCAGGATACGGCCGTCCGTCCACGCGGTGACCACCAGGGGCTCCGGGCAGAGCCGAAAGAGGGTCCGGAACTTCTCCTCGCTCTCCGCAAGGGCCTGCTCGGTCTCCTTGATCCGGGTCAGATCGAGGGCAATGCTGACGTGCTCCCCTGAGCCCGGAATTCGGGCGACGGCACCGAGGAACCGGGTTTGGCTTCCGTCAGGGCGCAAAAAGGTCTTCTCATAGCCGACAGACCGATTGATTGGCTTGGGCTCGTCGAAAGATGAGTCCGCTTCCGGACTGCTTTCCGGTGTCAGAACCTCGATCCAGTTGATTCGCCCCGCCTCGAAGTCGTTCCGGTTACGGCCCGTCAGGCGGAGCATCTCCTGGTTGACATAGGAGACATGGCCCTGGCTGTCCCCGAAGCAGACCCCAAAGAGATTGGCCTCGGCCAGGTAGCGGAAAGCGGCCTCGCTGCGCAGGAGCGCCTCGAAGGTCCGCTTCCGTTCGGTCACATCGGTGAGGGTTTGAATGGCCCCGCGGATGGCTCCTGCCACGTCCCGGACGGGTGCAGCGCTGGACAGGACGGTGATCGGCCCATCGCCCCCTTTGGGATGAACCAGAAACTCCTGCTTGGACACGACCTCGCCGCGAAGGGCCCTGAGGCCGACCAGTCGGTCTCTGGGCATGATGGTGCCGTCCAGGTTGCTGATCCGGAACAGGTCAATGCGCTCCTCTGCGGGCAGCTCTTGGACCTCGCGGCAGGTGACGCCCAGCATGGCCTCGGCCGCCGGGTTCATCCGAGTGATCCTGTGACCGGGGTCGTAGAAGACGATCCCGTCGGCGATGGACTCCAGGGCCTGGGCGTGCTCCAGGGCCTGGCGCTCGGCCTGGGCCCGGGCGGCCCTGAGCTCCTCCTCGGCCCTGACCCGCTCGCTGATATCGACCAGGACGACTTGCCATTGCTGCGTTGTCCCGGACTCGTCCCGCTCGGCCCGCAGGTTGGCCCGGACCCACAGAGGCCGATCACCTGGCTGCTTCAGAGGCAGCTCGAGGCTCTGGCTCGCACCGGTGGACTCGGCCTTGCGCAGCGCGGTCAGGTAGCTCTCTTGGCAAGCCGGAAGAATAAAGCGGCTGAAGCTCGAGCAGAAGAGGCTCTTTCGCTCCAGGCCCAGCAGGCCGACCGCGGTCAGGTTGGCCCGGCTGACGATGCCCTGGCTGTCCAAGGTCAGATAGCCGCACGGGGCAAGCTCGTAGAGGTGTTCATACTCGCGGTACAGGCCGGAGAGCTCCTTCTGTGCCTGCTGGAGCTCCTCATTCTGGAGCTCCAGCTCGGTCTGGTGAATCTCCAGCTCGCGGATCAGCTCGGAGACCTCGGCCGCGGAAAAGCATGGTTTGTCCGAGGAGCCTTGCCTGAGCCGCTCCTCGGTCTTGCAGCGGAGCTGCTCGAACCTTCCTGCGGGGTCTGGTTTGGAATCGGTCATGGAGCTCTCTGGTGAGGCCCTCGCGGGCATCCCTTGTCAACGGGTTCGGCTGGAAAGAGCTGCCAGCTCATGGGGCTTCCCTGGCTCACCCCCCTCTGGCTGGGGATAGAGGCTTCCCTCTGCTTGGTCGCCGCGGAGCGCTCAGGGCCTCAGGCCAAGCAAAGACACTTCAGCCCGGATCTCTCCCGGCACCTTGCACTTCACGCTTTTTGAACAGTCAGCCGGATATGGTTTTTACCACGCTGCCAATCGGGCAGCTCCCAGAGAAAAAGCGCGAGCTTTGGCACCCGAATCTTCTTGGCCGGGAGCTCCCTCCAGCCAGGCTGCTTCCTATTTCACGGATCGGCTCGGCAGCCACCTGCGCCGATCAAGCCGGCCGATACCTCTTAGACCGTGGACAGTCCATTACTCAATACAATGATATTCAAAAACCAGAAAGAGGAAACAGGGGGAAAGCATAATTTTTATATAGGATAATACCATAATCCCTTTGCACAGACCAACCCTCCCCTGGCCCCTCCCTTAGCCAAGGGAGGGGAATCAGAGGCACGAAGCCTTCTGCTCTTGAATAGCCGATGCGCGGCAGGCTATTCCATGATCTCCCGCAGGCAGGCGCACAGGCCTTTCTTCCGCCCCTGCAGGCCCAGCTTGGCCCGCAAGTTCTGGCGGTGAAAGATCACGGTGTTCCTGGAGATGCACAGGGCCTGGGCGATCTCATCGCTGGTCCTGCCCTGGCGGATCATGGCCGCGATCTCCATCTCGCGCGGAGTGATTCCGGAAAAGCGCTCAGACAAGCGCTTGGGCAGGGACTCGGTCAGCTCTTGGAGGTGAACCTCAAGCATGTCGGCTAAAGCTTCTTGGGCCGGGGTAAGGCCGCTTTCCCGGAGGCGGCGCAGGCTGGGCCGAACCAGGGCGTTGACCCCAGCCAGCACGTTTTCTGAGAGCCGCTCCCTGGCCGAGTCGCGATGGTCCATGAGCACCCTCAGGGCCGTGTTGACCTCCTCGAGCTGCCGGTTCTTCTCTTGCAGCTCACGCTGCGACTCGCGGCTGGCTGTGACGTCGACGAAAGAGCCCATGTAAACCATGGGCTGGCCCGTGCCATCTCGAACGACACTGGCCGAGACATGGGCCACGAAGCGCTGCCCGTCCCGTTTCCTTCCGGTCAGCTCGCCGAACCAGCTGCCTGCCTCCTGCAAGGCATTCGTAAACTCCTCGACCGCCTGACGGTCCTCCCAGAAGTCAAAGGCCGAACAGCCGAGCACGGCTTGTCTCTCAGCAAAGCCCCACAGATCCAGAAAGGCCTGATTAACGTAGGTCAGACGGAAGCCTGCGTCTCCAATGGCCATGGCATTGACGGCCGAGTCCATGGCCGCTTCCTTGATTCGGAGATCTTCGATGACGGTCTGCTGCTCGGTCACATCGACGATCATGCCGATGCCGAAGCTGGGTTTTCCCCAAGCGTCCCGGACCAGGGTTGCGGTCAAGCGCCCGTGGATAATCCGTCCGTTGCGGTGGATATAGCGTTTCTGCAGGGCATAGGCATTCCGGGCCCCGGAGAAGAGTTCCAGGGCGAGCTCCCAATCAGCCTGCCGATCCTGGGGATGAGTCAGCTCGGTGAAGGGCCGACCGGCTAAATCTTTTGCATTATAGCCGAGCATCTGCTGCATGGCTGAGTTGCTCTCCAGGATTCGGCCGTCCTGCCCGACGATGGCCATACCGATGCCGGCATGCTCGAAGATGACCCGGAAGCGCTCCTCGCTCTCCCACAGGGTGGTCTCGACGCGTGCGGAGTCGCCTGCGCCCTCGTCGGTTCGGGACTGGCCCCGCCGCCACTGCTCTCCTATGGGCTTACTCCGAGTCATAATGAGCTCATTCCGGTGAAACAAGCATCAAAGTTCGGTAGAGAAGACCCACCTGTTGATCCCTCAGACCAACCCACCCTGTCCCCCTTGCCGAGTGAGGGGACACAGGGGTGGTTTCTGTCCTCCGATCAGCCACCCTTCCTGGCCGCCAGCTCGCGGATAGCCGCAAAGAGCTTCTCGAAGCTGACCGGCTTGACCACGTAGTCGTTGAAGCCGGCCTCCTGATAGCGCCCCAGCTCGTCCTCGGTCGGGACGTGGGCCGACAGGCCGATGACCGGGATGTCAGCATTGACATGCACCGGGTCGGCGAACCGGATGCGCCGCGTGGCCTCGATGCCGTCCATGACCGGGAGCTTGATGTCCATGAGCACCAGATCGAAGCTCTTCTTGTCGAGCAGGTCCAGGGCCTGCTGACCGTCCTCGGCCACCTCGACCGAGTGGCCCTGGGAGCTCAAAAGATCCATGGTGAAGAGCTGGTTCATCCGCTGGTCCTCGACCAGGAGGATGCGCTGGGGCGGGATGTTCCCCCAGTCGCCCTCCTCGGCGCAGGTCTCGGCCTCCTCGGCCAGCCGCCCGTCGGTCTTCAGGGGGACCTGGACCGAAAAGACGCTGCCTTGCCCCGGCTCGCTCTCGGCCCAGATGCTGCCGCCCATCTCCTGGCTGAGCTTCCGGCAGATGGCCAGGCCGAGCCCGGCGCCCTGCTCCGCGTCCCCAAAACCATCGGCCTGCTCGTAGGTCTCGAAGATGGCCTCGAGCTTGTCCGAATCGATGCCTGCTCCGGTGTCACTGACTCTGAAGAGCACCGTGGCGGTCAAAAGATCCTCCTCGTCCGTGCAGGGGGCCAGATCGAGGAGCTCGGCCTCCAGGGAGACCCGGCCCTGGCCGGTGAACTTGACCGCGTTGCTCAGCAGGTTGATGAGGATGCGTTTCAGCCTGAAGGGATCGCCGATGAGGCTGGCCGGCAGATTCTCATCCAGGTGCAGGTCCAGCCGGCAACCCTTCTCAGCCGCCGGCAGCTCCATCTCCTTGAGGGCGTTTTGCAGCATGCGGCGCAGGCGGAACTCCTTCTCATGCAGGGAAAAGCGGCCGGACTCGATCCGGGAGAGATCGAGGAGGTCGTTTAAGAGCCAGAGCAGGGACTCGGCTGACTCCTTGGCCACCTGGATGCGCTCCCGCTGCTTGGCCGAGAGCTCTCCGGCCAGGACCAGCCGGTGCATGCCGATGATCGAGTTCATGGGCGTGCGGATGTCGTGGCTCATCTTGGCCAGGAAGCTCGACTTGTGCCGGTTGGCCGCCTCGGCGGCCCCCTGGGCCTCCTCGGCCTCCTGCTTGGCCTGGATCAGGGCCTCCTCGGTCCGCTTGCGCTCGGTAATGTCGTCCAGGACCACCCGCCACTGCCACACCGCTCCGGTCTCGTCCAGCTCCGCTTGGATGTTGACCTGGACCCAGACAGAACGGTCCTGCCTTGACTTGAGGGGGAGCTCGAGGCTCTGCTTGTCTCCTGTTCGCTCAGCTTCGCGCAGGGCGGCCTGATAGGCCCCCGTCCAATCCGGATCGATGGATTGACTGAAGCTTGAATGAAACAGGGTCGTTCGATCAGCGCCCAAAAGGCTCACCGCGGTCAGGTTGGCCCGAGTGACGATCCCTTTATCGCTCAGGGTCAGGTAGCCGCAGGGGGCGAACTCGTAGAGGCACTCATACTCCCGGTGCAGGGAGGCCAGCTCCTGCTGGGACTGCTTGAGCTCCTCGTTCTGGATCTCCAGCTCGGCCTGATGGATCTCCAGCTCGTTGATGAGCTCGGACACATCCCCAGAGTGCCGGGACGAGCCCTCGGCCGAGCGCTGCTGGAGGAGCTCCTCAGCTCGTCGCCGGAGGTGATCAAAGGTGCTTCTGCGGCCCTGGTGATGCGGCATAGGGAAACGATCCTTGCTGCTCTGCTGCGTGTGAGCGATGGACGGCCCTGTCAGTCGGCTTTGAAATGCAATAGAATCCGGTACGGTCGCTGGGACTCTCCCTGCCGGATGATGCGCCCCCGGATAGCCATGGTCTGTTCCCCTTCCGGGCTGTTCAGCTGGAAGGCTTCGGTTTCGAAGTCCTCGTCTCCTTCCTGAGCCGCCTGGAGTTTGGCCTGGAGATCGGTGTCCTGCAGATCGGCTTGGGTTATTTTCAGAATACTTCTGCCCTCAATGGCCTGCATGGAGGTATCCAGCAGGCGGCAGAGGGCCTGGTTGGCAATGACCACGTGCATCTGGTCGTCAAGGACGGCCAGGGGGCTCTCGTTCATGTCGAAGACGCTGCGGACCAGGAACCAGGCTTGCTCCAGCCGGGTATTCAGCTCCCGGAGCCGCGCCTGGCTCATCTTCTGCTCGTCGATGTCCCGGAAGGTAACCACCGCCCCCTCGATGCGGTTGTCGCGGGTGCGGTAGGGCATGACGCGCATGGTGTACCAGGTCCCCTCGATGGTCTTGACCTCCTTTTCGATGGGGGCCAGATGATCCAGGACCTGCTGAATCTCCCGGATGACCTCCGTCTCCTGAAGCTTGGTTGACTGGTGCTCCAGGGGGCGGCCAATATCCGACTCGATAAGGTTGATGATCCCGGTGACCTGCTGGGAGTAGCGCTTGATCCGGAGCTTGGTGTCCACGAAGACCGTGGCGATCTCGGTGCTGTTCAGGAGGTTCTTGATGTCGTCATGGGCCTCGGACAGCTCGTCCACCTTGCTCTGCAGCTCAGCGTTGACCGTCTGGAGCTCCTCGTTCAATGACTGCAGCTCCTCCTTGGACGACTCCAGCTCCTCGTTGGTCGACTGGAGCTCCTCGTTAGAGGACTGCAGCTCCTCATTGGTCGACTTGAGCTCCTCGTTGGACGACTCCAGCTCTTCGACCGTGGTCTGGTGATTCTCCCGGGTGTCCTGGAGCTCCTGCTCCAGCTCCTGAATTCTCTTTTCATAGGAGCTCTGGGAAGCTCCGTCCGGCCTTCCGTTTGTGGCCGGCTCCGGCTCCTCCTCGGGCTGCTCGGCCCCGATGTCCCGGAAGACGACCAGGAGGCGGCCGGACAGCTTCTTGGGATGGTTGATCGGGGAGACGTGGAGATCGATGGTCTGGGTTCCTCCATTCAGCTTGACCTGGACCTGGCGCCGAACGACCTCCTCCTGTGAGGCCACGGCCTTGCGTATGGCCAGGGACAGCTCCATGCGCAGCCCCTCCCTGGCCATGTCCAGGATGTTCTGGGTCGGCGGCCCGCTGGCCGGCTCCAGGTACTTGCCAGTCCGGCCCTGGATGTTCAGGATGGTCCCCTTGCTGTCCACAAGGGCTGCTGCAGGGGCGTAGCGCTCCAGGACCAGGTTCCTGGTCAACCGCTCCAGGTTGACTCCGGGCTCTGGCTGGTGCTCGCTGGCCTCGCCGCCCTCCGGAGCTGCAGCCGTCTTTCCGGTGGGGAACTCGATGCGCTGCAAGAGAGCCTGGGGCACCTCCCGCCGCCGGTAAAGCTTCCAGGTGTTGTTGACGGTCTCGAACTGGTTGGTGAACCCGCCGATGGTCTCGGAGGAGCCGAGCATCATGACGCCGCCCGGAACCAGGGTGTAGTGGAACAGGGGCAGGAGCTTCTTCTGGGCATCGGCGTTCAGGTAGATGAGCAGATTGCGACAGGACAGGAGATTCAGCCTGGAAAAGGGCGGGTCCTTGAGGACGTTCTGGACCGAAAAAATGGCCGTATCCCGAATCTCCTTGCGGATCCGGTAGGCATCGCCCTCGGAGTAGAAGAAGCGGCTCAGACGCTCCTGGCTAACATCCGCCTTGATGCTCGCAGGGTACAGGCCCTCCCTGGCCCTTTCGATGGCCTTTTGATCGATGTCCGTGCCGAACATCTGCAGGCTGATCCGCTTCCTCGGGAAGGTGTCCAGGCACTCCAGGATGATCATGGCCAGGGAGTAGACCTCCTCGCCGGATGAGCAGCCTGGCACCCAGACCCGGAAGGTCGTGTCGTCCTTGAGGCCCTTGATGACCTTCGGCAGAACCTCGCTTTTCAAAACATCGAAGGCCTCGGGCTCCCGAAAGAAGTTCGTCACCCCGATGAGGAGCTCCCGAAATAGGGCCTGAATCTCCTTGGGGTTCTCCCGAAGGAACTGGAGGTACGTCTCCTGGTCCTCGATCTGGTTCAGGGCCATCCGCCGGTTGATGCGGCGGTGGATGGTGTTGGTCTTGTAGAAGGAGAAGTCCTGCCCGGCCTGGACCCGGAGCAGGGCGAAGACCTTGTGCAGGAAGTCCTTCTTCTCTTCCGGCTCGGCAGCCTTGGCGACCACCCGACCCTGCTGGTCGAAGTACTCGGCCAGCTTGACCGGCATGTCCTCCGGGGCCAGGGCCATGTCGACCAGCTCGGTGGACAGGGCGCTCCCGGGCATGCCGTCGTACTTGGCCGTCTCCTTGCTCTGGACCAGGACCAGGCCTTCATTGTCCTTGATGTCCTTCAGGCCCACGGTCCCGTCCGAGCCGGTTCCCGAGAGGATGACCGCGGCCGCCTTGGCCTTCTTGTCCAGGGCCAGAGTGCGGAAGAAGTAGTCGATGGGCAGGGAGCTGGTCCGGTCCGCCGGCTCCAGGAGCTGAATGATCCCATTGTACAGGCTGATCTCCTTCTTCGGCGGCACGATGAAAACCCTGTCCGGCTCGACGCTCTGGCCGTCCTTGGCCATAGCCACCGGGAGCGTTGTGGTCTTTTGGAGCAGCTCCGGCAGCATGCTCGGCTGGTGCGGGGCCAGGTGCATGAGCACAATAAAGGCCAGCCCTGAGCTCTCGGGCACCTGGGCAAAGAAGGCCTTCAAAGCCTCAAGCCCGCCGGCCGAGGCGCCCAGGCCGACCACGGGGAGATCTTCCATCCGGACGCGACGACTCTGCCCGGGCTGTTCGCCGGCTTTGGGCTGACCGCCAGGCTCTGTGCTCTCGGGCTTGTGATCCGCTCGGTCCCGTTTGTCCTTGTGCATGGAGCTCCTGAGTTTTTTTCGGCAAGCGCGGTCCCCTCAGAGGACCTCCCGGGCATCAGCCAATGTCGAACTTCATGGCCGCGTACTCTTTAAGCCTGGCCTTGGCCTCCTCGACCGTCCGGCCCAGAGGCCGGGGCTCGAGGAAACCAGCCAGCTTGAGCTTCCACCCATTCTTTTCTCAGAAGCTATCATCATTCGAGCAGGAAAGACAACACGCTTCCTCTTCGACCAGCCGGCCGGCAAAACATGCTCTCCCAGCCGGGATACCAGCTGGATGGACAAGGCCTGGTGGGGCAGTACAGGGCACCGAGTCGTAGCGGGGGATGACAAAAAAGGGCTCTGGCTCCAAGTCAGGCCTCAAGCGACTCCCGAAGCGGGATCCTTTCAGCCGGCCGCTTCGAAGAGAACCGCTTTAAGGGCCTGGACGTCGATCGGCTTGGCCAGATGGCCGTCAAAACCCTGTTTCAACAGGCGATCTCTATCGTCGTTCAGGGCATAGGCGGTCAGGGCGATGACCGGAATGCGCGCATCGACCCCTTCGGGCGGCTCCTGCCTGATGGCTCGCAAGGCCTCCTCGCCATCCAGGTTGGGCATGCGGATGTCCATAAGCACGAGGTCGAAGCGCTCCCTGCCCAGGGCCAGAAGGGCCTGACGGCCGTCCTCGGCCAGTACCACCGTATGCCCAAGCTCCTTGAGGATCTGCTCGGTATAGATCTGGTTCATCCGGCTGTCCTCGGCGACCAGGATATGCAGAGGCCTGCCCACCTTTGCAGGACCACCCTCCCGGGCTACCTCATGAGCTCCTTCCCGACCGGAGCGCTCGAGAACCGCGGTAAAGGTAAAGGTGCTGCCCTGTCCTGGCTGGCTGGTGCACCAGATCTCGCCGTCCATCATCTCCAGGTACTGTTTGGAGAGGGACAGGCCCAGCCCGGAGCCGCCATAGCGGGCCTGGGTGGACGGGTCCGATGCGGAAAAGCTCTCGAAAACGCTCGCCTGTTTGTCCTCTGAAATTCCTATTCCGGTATCCGAAATCGAGGCTATCAGTCGCACGCGGTCGCCCAGGTCCTCCTGAAGGCGAAGAGCGATGGAGATCCCGCCCTCATGGGTGAACTTGACCGCATTGCCGGCGATGTTCTCCAGGACCTGCCGCAAGCGGTTGGAGTCGCCGTAAAGGGCATCGGGCACATCCTCGTCCACCTCCACGTCAAAGGAGAGACTCTTGTCCATGGCCGCGGCCCGAAGCGGATAGAAGGTCGCTTTGAGACAATCCCTCAATGAGAACGGACGGAGATTCAGGGCAGTATGACCCACTTCGATCATGGACAGGTCAATGACGTCGTTAATGATACACATGAGGTGCTCGGCTGATTGGCCAGCCAGGTCGAGATACTCCCGGACCTCCGGTTGAAGCGCTTTCTTGCCGGCCAGCTCGATCATCCCTTTGATTCCGTTTAAAGGGGTCCGGATCTCGTGGCTCATGTTAGCCAGAAACTCGGACTTGGCCCGGTTGGCCTTTTCAGCCTCATCCTTGGCTTGAATGAGGAGCCGCTCGTAGTCCTTGCGCTCGCTGATGTTTTTGGCCAGGGCCATGATCTGGACCTCATCGGCCAGAGTGATCTTGGACACGGTCACCTCTACCGGGAAGACCGTTCCGTCCTTGCGCTTGTGCCGGGCTTCGAAGGCATGCGGTTGATTCAGCTCGAGGCTCGACCAGAAATCGCCGCCTTGCTCCCTGTCGTGATAGTCGGGGTCCAAGTCGGAGGCCTGCATGGCCAGGAGCTCCTCCCGGGAGTAGCCGGACTGCTCCACGGCCCGCTGGTTCACGTCCAGGATGTTCCCGCCGAAGTCATGCAGGAAAAGCATCTCGGAGGTCTGGTCGATGAGGGTCTGCAGCTTGAGCTGGTTCTCCTGCAGCTCCTTCTCCGCCCGCTTGCGGGCTCGAACGTCCAGTCCGACGCCGACTCTGGTGCCATCGTCCAGGACGATGTTGGACCACTCGGAGTCGATGTACTCGCCGGTTTTAGCCAGAACACTGAACTCCCGCCACTCCACGGCGGCCATCTGCATATATTCCCAGACTTCCTTTCGGTACTCCGGGTCGGGGTAGACCTTCTCCAGCAGGTCGATGCCCTGGATCTCCTGCGTAGTCCAACCGACGAGCCGTTCGAACTCTCTGTTTACGAGCAGCATCCTGGACTCGGGATCGTAGTGGGTGAGCATGACCGGGATGCTGTTCAGGATCGTCTTCAGCAGCCGCCGTTCTTTCTCCAGCCCTTGCCGCTTCCAGGCGCTGATCTCAATGGCCGTCTCCACCGCGCCGATAATTCGCCCGTCCGGGCTTGCGACCGGTGTCGCCCGGGCCAGCCAGGCTCCGTGTGATGCGGGCCAGTGCTTCTGGGTCTCAGGGGTCAGCTCGGCCTCGGCAGGTTCCCCGCGAGCAAGGGCCATACTCACCGGACAGCCTTCGCAGCGGCTGGCCAGACCCCAGACAGCATGGCAGGCCTGCGCCTGGACCGACTCGGACGAGCAGCCCACAGCCTCCCGGTAAGCTCGATTGGCCCAAACGATGCGCTGCTCTGTATCGTGAAAGGCGATAATCGCCGGCGCATTCTCCAGTATCTCGGCCTTCATGGCCTCGGTTATAGCGATGGTCATAGAGGGTCTTCCGTCCTCTGCCGCAAAGCTTGCAGGATGTGCTTCGGGAGGTGTTCGGTCCGCCCCCAGGCGAGACGTATCGTGCCCATCCCTTATTCGGACTCTCTTCTTTAAGCGTAGAGACATTCCTGGTAAAGCGCAAACCTGCAAGCTTCAAACCGATCGGCTACAACCAGCCTTCCAAAGGCCCAAAGCCGTGACTGAGCAGGGCAAGAGCACCCGCTTTCCCCTTGATTCCTTTTAAGAAAGCTGGATTCTGATCCTTCCCATAATGCGGCACAGGCCCGGGCTTGATCGCTCGCCTGACCGATTTATCCCTGAAACCCCCTATCCTGGTCGGGAAATCTCCTGGAAAGGGGCTTGGCAAGCTGGCCAGCATCCGATAGGCGACTCTCCCCTGTCCCCTCCCTGGGCAAGACTGGTCTTTACCCACACTTGACACAGTGGGTAGGCAGAGAAGATTTTTAGCCGCCCGCTCGGGGACTCGCTCGACCCACACAGACGCACACGGCCATTTTTCCTCCGCCTGGCCGACTCTGGCCAGGCGGAAACCTGACGCCGCTGACGCGGCAGGGAAATGAGCATCCATGGCCAAGGTCTCCGACATTGCATGGGCTCACAGCCTTCTTTGCCCCGCTCCAAAGGGCGGCAGGAGCTTTCTGCCGGCCATTGTCGGCCGGTAGAAAATTCTTTTTCGAGGGAGGGGGACTGGACATACAGACTACCGGAGAGGAGCACCGGGCTCGCTTAGCAGGCTGTTGATAAAGGCAAATCTGCTTTAAAAGGATTGTCAACACTCTGTTAGCGATAGATGATCAAGCCGCCGAAAAAAGGATCGTTGGTCTCGATCTCGATTGCGGCCAGCCTTAGGCAATCCAGTGCTTCCTGATGTTGCGCAGGCTCAGGGTGAACAGGCCGATACAGAAGGCGGCCAGGATGAGCAGATCCATGGCAAAGGGCAGGCTGTGCGCTCCGTGCACGGATCCGTGCAGCAGGTCCGCCCCATAGGTCAGCGGCAGGGCGTAGGCAACCGGCTTGAGGACGAGGGGCAGCTCCTCGACGGGGAAGAAGAGCCCACAGAGAAAGATCATGGGGAAGCGGAAGAAGTTGGAGAAGGTTTGGGCCTCGAAGACCTCGCTCACGGCCACGGCAATGAACAGGCCCAGGAATGTCGAGGCCACGGCGATCAGGATGACCGCCGGAACAAAAGCGGCCCAGGCCACCTGGGTCAGATCCATGAGGAAGGCGGCCAGGATGACCGGTACGAAGGCATTGGCTGTTCCGAACAGGATGGCCCCGCTGGTCTTGGCCAGCATGAGCATCTCCAGGGGGATGGGAGCCAGCAGGAGGCGCTCGAAGGAGCGCTGCTTCTTCTCAAAGGTGACCGTCACAGCCAGCATGGAGGTTGTCCCGAACAGGACCGAGACAGCCACGACTGCAGGGAGCAAGCTGGGGATGCTGCCCAGGCCGCTGCCGGACTTGATGAAGAACATCGCTGTCCAGGCCAGGGGAAAGATGAGCCCCCAGCTGATGTTCGGGGGCTTGAGGTAGTAGGTCCGCATATCCTTGAGCAGGATGTTGCCGAAGGCGATCCACAGCTTCATGGCCCGCCTCCCTTCTCCTTGCGCATGAGGTCTGCCTCGATGCCGGTGATGCGCACAAAGACATCCTCCAGGGACGGCTTGACCCTCCGGGCTTCCGCAACCTCGATGCCCTGGTCTTCCAGGAAATGGACCAGGGCCCCGACTTTGACGGGCTCGCTCCCTTCCACCTGGATGATGTCAGATCCCGGGCTGGTGAACTCCAGGTCTGGATGCGCCTCTTTAAGCCGGCTGATGATTCCGTTGAGCGTCGTGGTGCAGGAGATCTGGACCACATGCCTGGCCTGGAAAGGCTGGAGCAGACGCTCCACCGTGTCGGTGTGCACGATCCGGCCGGAGACGATGAAGGCAATCCGGTCGCAGAGCCGCTCGGTCTCTTCGATGTAGTGGGTGGTCAGAAAAATGGTCGTCCCGGCCCGGTGCAGATCGTGAATGAGCTGCCGCACCTGCCTGGCACTGGCCACATCAATTCCCGTGGTCGGCTCATCCAGAAAGAGGATCTCGGGCTTGTGAATGATCCCGGCAGCGATGGTCAGCTTGCGCTTCATGCCCTTGGAGTAGCCTCCGAACCGCCTGTCCCCGGCTTCGGACAGGCCGAATGCCTCCAGAAGCTCCTTGGCCCGGGCCTGCCTGACCTTCTTTGTCAAGCCGTACAGGGCGGCGCAGAAGCAGAGGTTCTCTAAGCCGCTGAGCTCCGGATAGAGGTTGCTCTCGTCCGGGACCACCCCGATGAGGTGCTGGGCCCGCCTGGGTTTGTCCGTGCAGTCGATGCCTGCAATCTGGAAGCGCCCGGAGTCCGGCCGGGCTAAGCCTGTGAGGATATTGATGGTCGTGGTCTTTCCGGCACCGTTCGGGCCGAGGAAGCCGAACAGCTCGCCCTGCCCCACGCTGAAGGAGATGCCCGAGAGGGCTTCAACATCGTCGAATCGCTTGCCCATGCTATCCACACGAATGGTCTCGGCCATGGCTTCACCTGAGCTCCGTTTCTTGCCGTCCAACAACGAAGCAGATTTGCCTTTATCAACAGCCTGCTAAACCGACAGCTTCTCCCACTTGAGCACTTGGGCCACGATCATGCCGATGATGAATCCGGCCGCCAGATTGCTGGCCAGGGTTATGCCCAGGATCAGGGTGACCACAAAGAAGTCCTTGCGCTGGTCAAGGTCCATGACGGTCAAGGTCAGCTGGGAGCCGGCAAAGACGAGGAGGACCCCCAGAACGGCCATGGGCAGAAGGTTGAGGACATCGATGATGTTGCTTCCAAGAAGGACAGCCAGCCCGGCAAAGAGCAGCCCGATCATCAGGTTGGAGCCTGCGGTGCGCGCGCCGAAGCGGTAGTGGGCCGCCAGGCCTCCGGCCCCATGGCAGAGGGGCATTCCCCCCAGGCAAAAGCTGAAGAAGTTGGCCAGGGCCATGCTGATACAGGCTTTCCGATTGGTTACTTTTGCCGATCGATTGCCGAAATACTCTTTGGACAGATCGGTATAGGCCAGCACAGCGTTGCCGAGGGTCATGGGAAGCTGGGGCAGCACCAGGGCGAAGAGGGCAAAGGTGAAGTCCGCCTGGCCGGGAAAGCCAAAAGGAAGAACATTCGGGAGATGGAATCCAAAGAACCCGCTGCCCGCGTCGACTCTGGCCCCCAGGGCCAAGCCAGCCGCCAGCCCCCCCAGGACGACGATCAGGCCGGCTGGGAGCTTCTTGTTATCCAGCAACAGGAGGGTGACGATCCCGGCGATTCCGCCAATAACCAAGCTGATGGGAAGAGGGCCTATGGCCTGGAAGGCCAGATAGGGCTCCACTGCCTTCTGCATCTCCTGGAACCTGGAGATCCCGATGATGAATTTGACCCCGCCGGAGATGAGCAGCGCCCCTGTGGACAGCTGGACCCCGCGAATGACCGCTTTGGGCGTAATCCTTCGAATGAGGTCAATGGCTCCGGTACCCCCGACAATCAAGAGCACAACCCCCATGAGCAGGGCCGATGCCAGGATCTGATCGGCGCTCAGCGAGGTGGCGATGGCATAGGCCCCGATGACCTTCATGGGCTGGACCGGGACGGTTACGCCGAAGTACACCCCGGACAGAATGAAGAACACACCGATACTGAAGAACAGGCCAAGGGGATCGAGGCCGTTGACCAAGACCATGGCGATGGCAATGGGCAGGAGGGTGCCGAGATCCCCCAGGGATCCGGCCAGCTCGAGACGGTTGAAGCGAAATCTGCCGCTCATACGCTCTCCTTTGGGCCAGACCTGCTCACAGGAAGACCCTGTACAGGAGCCGGGCGCTCATGAGCAGGAGCACCCCGGCAAAGATGAACCGTACCGTTCGGCCCTGGAGCTTCCCGGCCATGAGCCTGGAGCCGAGCTGCCCTCCGGCGAAGGAGAAGGCGGCTGCAAGCAGGACGAAGGACCAGTCGATGGCAGTGATCGAGACATGGGTGGCAAAGCCGGTCAGGGACGAGAAGCAGACGATGAAGGTATTCGACGCGGCAGCCGTTTTGGTGGGCACCTTGAGCATGTAAATGAGCAGCGGCACGATGAAGACGCCCCCGCCGATGCCCAGAAGCCCGGCCATAAAGCCGACTGCCAGCCCGATAAGCCCGCTGCCGAGGGCTCTCTTGATCGTGCCAGCCTGGTGCGTCTGGACCTCGCCTTTGGGTGAAAAGAGCATCCGGACGGCCCCGAACAGGACCACAATGGCCAGGATGATCAGAAAGGTCCGGGTATCGATATGCTGATTGACTAGGGCGCCGAGGGGTGCGCTCAGGCCGGCGGCCAGCAGGGGCAAGGCCACACTGAAGTCGACCATGCCGCGGCGTATGTAGATGCTGGCCGCTGAAGCCGCTCCAACGAGGTTCAAAAAGAGGGAGGTCGAGGCGACCATGGACTTCTCGAAGCCCAGCAGGGCGAACAGCGGTGCAAAGAGCAAGCCGCCGCCAAGGCCGACCATGGTCAGGGTCAACGAGATCAGGAAGATGCCGAAAAGGAGAGCGGCACTGAACAGCATACAGGTCCTTGAAGCCGCGCAGGGCTCATGTTCGCAGCGCTTCCCAGACCAAGGAAGCCCCCATTTCTGAAAATGGGGGCTCCGCTTTGCTCAGGACTTAGGTATCCTCGCCTTGAGTGCACGGATGGCCTGCATCCTCGCCGTGGCACTCCCGGATCTGCTCCGGAGAGCAGGTCTCCGGTGTGTCCTTGAGCCTTTCGGGCTGCTGACAGCAGTTCTGGCACATGCTCACTCACCTCCTTTTCGGGGATTGGCCGAATCTCCGGAGCAGAGCTCCAGGTTCAGATCGCGCAGGCGGCCGGCCTGATCCGGCAGGCTGCCGAGCCTGTCGGCCACGCGCCGGAGCTCCTCGGACTGGACCGCATAATGGGTCCAGTAGCCCTGCTTCTCGCCCTTGACCAGACCGGCCTTCCTGAGAATCTGCAAATGCTGGGAGGCAGCCGCCTCGGATATTCCCAGCCGCCAGGCCAGCGCTCCCACACAGAGGTTGTGCGCCAGGAGCTGCTCGACCATGCGCAGACGGGTCTCGTGAGCCAGGGCCTTGAGTGCTGGAAGCAGGTCACCGCTGTGCATAGCCTAATCCATGTGCGTAATCATTGAATCGAAAAATAAATTGCTTTTCTATTTAAGTCAACACTTAATTAAATATCGATTATGCGCCTGCTGCGACTCAGGCCAGGCCATGCTTGCGGTGCAGGCTTTCCGGCCCAGCGCACGAGGCTGCCCAAGGGCTGGCCGAGCTGGCTTCTTTTCTCAAGGGCGCTGCAGGCCTTCGCCCTCCGGGGAAGGCCAAGCCTCGGCGACCGCTTCCTGCTGGAAGGCTCAGGCCTTCAGCAGGGTCCATATGCCGATGACGATAAAAGCGGCCCCTGCCAAGTAGTGAAGGTACCTCTCGCTGACATAGCTTGAGATCAAGGCGCCGGCCGCCACGCCAATGCCAGAGCAGGCTATGAGGGCCAATGAAGCGCCGGCAAACACGGTCAGCTTGCTCACTGCCTTATCAGAGGCGAAAAGCAGGGTCGCCAGCTGCGTCTTGTCGCCTAGCTCGGCTATGAAGATCGTCATAAAGACTGTTGTCAGTATTTTGAAGTCCATGGCAGCTCCATCGCGATTCTCGTTTCAGGCGCACGACGCTGGAGGCGAGCTCAGGGCAACCGTCTTGGGTGCTGCAGCACGCCTCCGCAGGGAAAGGTTTCCCGTCAGCAGCGTTCTCCTATGAGCTACGAGAACAGCGGCTCCATCTCCTGCTCCCGAGCCAGCTCGCGCATGGCGGCATCCGACGGCGGCGTGTCGAATGCAGCGGCTGCCGACAGCATATACGGCAAAACGGATAGATCGCCGGTGGTTACCAGAAAGACATCGGGAATGCCAAGCACCCATTGGACGGCCATGCCGATGGCCTCCGGGTCGCTCAAGGGCTGGTACCAGGTCGCGTGCGTCCACTGGCGGCCGGGATACTTGCGCCGGGCGGCCGACTTGATGGTCTGCAGAGGGAGGTTTTCCTGACGGCAATGCTCCCTGAGCCTCTGAAAAGAGGCCGCATACTCCTCCATCTGCATGAGTGCAAAGTTGCAGGGGGCCAGAACCGAGTCAAAGGGGTACCGCTCGAGGGTCTCCAAATGCCTTTGCGGGGCCTTGAAGCCGTGTCCGGTAATGCCGATAAACCGGGTCAGCCCCTGCTCTTTGGCTTCCGCCAGGTAATCGAGCGAGCCGTCTTCAGCCATGACGAACTCACGAATGGTCTCGTCTGTGAGGTTATGGATCTGCAGCAGGTCCACGGACTCGACCTGGAGACGGTTCAAGGATCGCTGGAGCTGTTCCTTGGCCTGATGGTAGCCAGTGACATCGATCTTCGTGGCCAGGAAAAAGCTCTCGCGGTGCTCGGCCATCCATTCGCCGACCCGGAGCTCGGCATCGCCATAGCTGGGCGCCGTGTCGATGTGGTTGACGCCGTACTCAAAGAGTAGCTCCAAGACCTGGGCCGATTGATCCTTGCTGGCATCCTTGAGGGCGAAGGACCCGAAGATGGCCCGTGTGCTGTGGTGCCCGGTCTGGCCGAAAGGGAGGGTGTCTATTCGGGGCATAAGGACTCCTTCTATGGATTGGCCGGAGCAGGTCAAGCTCCTCAGCCTGGGTCACCCTGCTGGGGCTCATGGTGGAAGCGGTTCATCCGAAGGATCAAGTCTGGACTCGATCCGGCCTGAAATCAAGCCGCTTTTTTGGAAAGGAGGGGAGCTGGGAGGGGTTGGCGCTGGCTCGGCCAGGGAGCCGTGCTGCCACATCGCCTCGGCCAGTGAACGAG
>Ga0207797_1000199_pt1 | contig 43893 bp, 37 predicted proteins | sample PRCRCaboRojoPR_6_FD_187275 | JGI IMG/M metagenome (GOLD analysis project Ga0207797, IMG submission 187275) | Marine sediment microbial community from Cabo Rojo, Puerto Rico - PR CR 10% Liquid 1 (SPAdes) | ecosystem: Environmental > Aquatic > Marine > Coastal > Sediment | place: Cabo Rojo, Puerto... | reverse complement strand
TGCTCGTCGCTGTCGAAGGAGAAGGCCAGGTCGCCCGACCCGTCGTTGGAGAGGCTCACGTTGGAGATGTTCGGAGCCGTATTATCCTGTGCACTTAAGGTTAAGGGAATCCAGAAGCATAGAAAAAAAAATAATATTTTCCAGTTACGTGCCACCATTATAACTTATATATATATAATAAAAGCACATTATGGAGAATATATAATGGCGAACAGGTAAAAAACTTCTGATAAATTTTTTTAGAGCACTTAAGGTGTACGCCAATGAACCAATCAGAAACAACAAGGAGAAAAGAAAACATTCAATTTCCTGTCAATTGTCTGATTGGCTATTTATTATTCAGGATCAAAGGGCAAATGCCTGTTTAATGTATCCACTCCAGGTAATTGTCCTTTGTAATGAATTGGACCTCTGATTTCGGATAGGCTTTTCTCCAGGCCAGCGGGATCTTGTGCTTGTCGTTGTCCCAGGAGAAAATGTAACCAGACAGATTTCCATTCATTTCTTCAACCAGGTCAATCTCCTGCTGGTCATAGGTCCGCCAGAAATAATTCCTTACCTCCATCTCATGGTATTTTTGCTTTTTGATCCTTTCCGCTATCAGGTAATTTTTCCAGAGTTTCTCATGATCGTCGCGGCTTTCAAGGGTATTGAAGTTACCTACAACGGCATTACGCAGACCGTTATCCATGAAATACCAGCTCGAATTCACACTCACTTCTTTCTTCAGTTTTCTCTTAAATCCTTTAAGCTGATGGATAATAGAAAGCTCTTCCAGCATATGGAGGTATTTTTCAACCGTCTGCCGGTTCATGGAGAGTTTCTTTTCAAGTTCCCTGTAAAAAATCTCCTGACCGATCAGGTAACTGATCAGGCGCAAAAGATGGATCATCTTTTTCATTTTGTTTTTATTCCCGGTGGTAAGGATATCCCTGAGAAGGTAAATGTCGAAGAGTTCATTCAGGTAAAGTTGTTTTTTGAGGTTGCTAAATAAATGGAGAATCCAGGGATAGTTGCCGTAAACCAGCCTTTGCTCCAGATGATTGATCTCTTCTATTCCCAGATCTATTTGCTGGCATTCCCCGTCGGTGAGGGGATAAAGCGTGAAATCCTTTCTCATTCCCTCCAATCCTGGTAGATTGGGTTTGAAAATGGTTGTGATGATTATTTTCAAATTGGGAATGGCCTGCATCATGGATTGCAGTACTTCTGCCAGATTGGGCACAAGATGGGCATCATCGAGCAGAAGGATGAGTTTTTTGCTTATTTGCTCCCTGTACTGCTGGGCATCTCTAGAAAGAAGAAATTTTTTAACCTTTCGTTCTTCAGCATTCAAATAATAGCATATACACTCATAGTAGTGACTGATATCATGCAGGAGTTGGGTTTTGCCCACCCCTTCAGGACCCGAGATAATGATTATTTTACCCGGTTCTAGCTTGTTAAGAATAATGGACTGTAGATCCCGTTCAATCGTTCTCATAATTTTAAGGTAATTATACCCGTGAAATATAGAAAAAAATGCTTAATTTTTCCAGAAATTTTCATTCTTTTTTTTATAAAGATAACAGCCCAGTTTTTTCGGGTGGTCGAGTAATAAGCTGTTGCGTTTTTCCTTTCTTAGTTTCCACATCATGGCAAAATCACCTCCTGCTGCAAATGAAAAAAATATTCCCAGCAGCAGGAATCCCATGCTGCCTTCGGTCCAGGAAATGACAAGGGGGATTATTCCCAGCAGAAGCCCGGGCATAAATCCACCTGCCATATAGTGAATTTTTTTCAGGGGTTCTTTGCAATGACAATAGGGTGTAAGCACTTTCAGCCAGATTCCAAAACGGATGGATCTGAATCCCTTTTTACAGAACAGGGCCCATGTAATACCATGCAACAATTCATGAAAAATAATTCCCCCTAATACGATTACAAGTACAATGAGCGGATTGTCGGGGAAGGCATTTCGGAAGGATTGAAAGTTGAATTGTTCCGGCCAGATTGCAAAGTAAAGGATGACTGAAAGGAGTATAATGGGTACGGTTATGCGAAGAGCCTGCCGCCCAATTTCCTCCATTGGTATGGTTATTTCATATTTGGTGTAATTTTCCGGTTCCATAGGTTCAAACATTCTTTTCCTGATAAAAATAAAGGTTTGAATGATTGTTAACAAGGTTTTTCACCGGAAAGTTAAGTCATTCAAATGGTTTTGGTTCTAAATCAGCTAACATTCCTTTGAAAAAACATTTGCTTTTATCTGTCAAAGACCTATCCTTTTTCAACCGGCACGAAAAAGACGTTTCCGTTATCCTGAAAAATATTCACCTTGATGTTGTAAAGGTTTTCAATGTTTTCCCTGGTAAGGATTTCTTTCCCGCCTGTGGCGAATATTTTCCCTTCTTTCAGCATGATAAAGTTAGAACAATATTGTGCGGCCAGGTTGAGGTCGTGAATGGCCACGAGTGTGGTAATTTCATCCTTTGATACGCTTCGAAGCAATTGAAGCACTTCAAGCTGATGCCTCAGGTCGAGGTTGGCAGTAGGTTCGTCCAGCAGGAGGATGTTGGGTTGCTGGGCAAGGGCGCGAGCTATGAATACCCTTTGCCGCTGGCCTCCGCTGAGCTTGTTTACGTCCTTCATGGCAATATCTTCCATGTCGAGCTGCCTGATGATGCGGGCAGTGATGTTACGGTCCCGTTCTTTTATTCTCCAGCCTATATAGGGTTTACGACCCATGAGCACTGTATCGAATACTGTGGCCGGTGGGGTGTTTCGGGCTTCCTGGGGTACGTATCCAAAGGTGCGGGCCTTTTCATGACGATTGAAATGGTGGATGTTCTCATTTTCAACAAAGACGGTGCCCTTCCGTGGCTTAAGAATGCCGTCGATACATCGGAGCAGCGTACTTTTACCTGAACCGTTGGGGCCAACGATGGCAGCAAAATCCCCTTTCGGGATCTCCCTGGTGACATTTTCCAGTACCGGAGATCCGTTGTAGCTGAATGTTATGTTATCTAATGTGAGTTTCATTTCTTTCATCTTTTTTTTATCACCAATATCCTTTTCCTATTCCTCTGATCAAAAGGTACAGGAATAGGGGAGCACCCAGGAATGATGTGAGTATCCCAACCGGCAGCACCACCGGTGCAATGATGGTACGGGCTATTATATCGGACACCAGCAGGAACATGCCGCCGAAAAGGGCAGAAGCGGGAATCAAAAAGCGTTCGTCTCCCCCGATCACCCTGCGGACAATATGAGGCACAACCAGCCCGACAAATGCAATGATACCAAAAAAGGACACAGTTACAGCCGTTGCAAGTGAAGCTGTTACCATACCTGTCAAGCGGGTTCTTTGTACGTTTACACCGAGGCTTTTGGCCATCTCGTCACCGGCATCAAGAGCATTATAATTCCAGCGGTTTTTCATGAAAAGGATCATGGCAACAAGCACAACCACCAGAAGAATGCCGAAATCTCTCCAGGAAGCCCTGCCAATATCTCCAAAGGTCCAGAATACGATGGAAGAGATCTCAATGTCATCCGCAAAATACTGGAGGGCCGTTATTCCTGCAGAAAAGAGCGATCCCAGTATGATGCCGGTGAGGATCATCACCTCCGGGGTAGCTCCCTTAAAGCGGGCCAGGAGAAAGATAATCAGTGTGCTGACCATGCTCCAGAGAAAGGCCGACAGGGTGACGCTGTATGGATTGTTCAACAGCACCGATTCGGTATTTCCACTTTGGCTGGTACCTGCTGAGAAGACGATAACAGCAAAGGCAGCACCAAAAGCTGCCGCGTTTGATATGCCCAGCGTGAAAGGAGAGCCCAGCGGATTCCTAAGTATGGTTTGCATAGCGGCTCCTGATACTGCAAGAGCCGTACCGGCAAGGATGGCTGAAAGTACCCTTGGCAGCCGTATGTTTACGATGATCTGTTGCTGCAATTCGTTGGCTTCCGCTGAAATCAATTTTAATATGTCATTCAGTCCTATCCCTGCAGAACCAAGCAAAATTCCTGCAATTGCCGAGGCAACAAGCAATATAAAAATGAGGATGAGAAAAGCATATTTTCTTCCCTGGTAACTCCTGTAATTTGTTTCAATCGTTTCCATCAATCTTTTGTGCTTTTACTTTTTTCCACTTTGGCTTCATCAAACAGTTGCCTCTTCTTAAGCCTGGAGTATCCCCCATATTGTGTTTTCATTTTATGATAGACACCATTTCCCAGAAAATGTTTGTAGATCGAATCGCTTTTGGCAATTATGTTGTCGTTCAATTTATCAGGATAAAGTATTGAGGCCACATACCATGAATTGGCAAGCACCGTGGCATAGTTCGTGCTGTACCAGTTGTAGGGGTGAAGACCGTATATCCGGTTGTTTTGGAATGCAGGGATGTTACTGAATGCGGTCTTATGATCCCTGAGGTCTCGTTTAACCAGGTTTAATCCGGCCAGGTCAATAAAGATCACTTTAGGTTTCCATACCAAAATTTGCTCGATATCGAGGAATACCCCTTCATTGTTGGCATAGTTGTTTTTTAGCGTAGATGCAACATTTCTGGTATTTGTGAATGCAAAGGGTTCATAGTAGGGGGAGGTGGAGTTGATGCCGTGTAAACCCCTGTGTGAAACACCACCGATGAAAACTTCGGGTTTCTTTTCCAGGGGAAGATTGGCTGTTAATTGATTCAACGTGTCAATATTATTTCGGTAATACCGAATGAGTGACTCGGCCCTCCCGGATTTGCCAATAACATCACCCATCAGGCGCAAGGCATTTGCCAGTACATTCCATTCGCTGCTTTTATTGACATATTGCAGGGCTATAACAGGTATACCGGTTTTTCTCTGAAGTTCATCCGCCTCAGCTGCGGTGGAATATGTTCTGAAGATCAAATCGGGATTACGGGCCACTATCAGCTCAGGATCCCCTGTAAAGGGAGGGCCGATGGTTGGCTTTTTAGCCAGTTCCGGGTGGGCAAAGATATAAGCCCGGCCGGTTCTTTTTTCAATTTCTTCCACCCCGACCACCATATCCTGCGCCTGCAGATAAACCAAAAGACGCAATGCCCCGGGTCCAATGCCGACAACCCTGTTAATTGCTTCCGGTAACTTCACCTGCCGTCCCAGCATATCTTCTACGGTCTTCCCTTTTTCCTCATTTAATTCGGGTTTCCCGGTGCAAGCTGAGAGAATACCAAGAATGAACAGCAATCCGATTAATAAGTTGCCATGCCTGTTTTCCTTCCCGTATCTGAATGTCATGTTATTTATCTTGTATCTTGCAGGTTTCGTATTTTTCATTTGTCGATTGATTACAAAGATACAAAATGTTACCATTTTTAAAATCGTGACACAGAAAAAATGAAAAAATGATAAAATGATAAAATGATTGAATGATTAAATGTTAATACGGAAAGGTGTATGAAAACCGGGATGGGTTAACTAATTAAATGGTTGTTGGAAAATTTTGATAAGGTTGGTATAAGTTTCTCTATCATTGTTTATTATTCATATTCAAATCTTCAGAAATTCATTCTTCCATTCAAACATTGTTGTATTCTCGCATTCATTATCCCACAGAGGTCATCACCAGCTTACCGTGTTTGATGCCTTTCATACCGATAAGCTTGTCAGCCAGATCAAGGAGTTCGCTGGCTTTGCCTTTTACGGCAATGGTCTCCAGGCAATTGTCATGGTTTAGATGAATATGCTGTACGGACAAAACCTGATGGTGATAGTCGTGCTGAATTTTGGTGGATTGGTTGGAGAGATCCCGTTTGTGATGATCGAAAAGCAGGGTGATGGTTCCTGCCACATCTTCATTTTCCTTCCACTGATCTTCTATCTGATGTTCTTTGATCAGATAACGGATCGCCTGCGAGCGGTTTGGGAACTGGTGTTTTTCCACCAGCTCATCCAGCTGTTCCAGAACGTTTTCCTCCAGTGAGACACCGAATCTTTTGATAGCCATAGTTGAATAAAGTTAAGTGAGGTGTTGGTTTTACTGTTAAATTAAAGGATAACCAGTCTTTCATAGATCAAATATTCTTATGTTTTTACTCAAAAGGATATTTCAACTTAATCTTTTCCCTGATGCGGTCAAGGGTTACAAGATTTCTAAGACTGCTGGCATATGTAACCGTATTGCTTTCCTTTGCATCTTTCTTTATCAGCTCATTCATCTCTTCAATCTCATAGTTGTATCCGAGTGCATCCCTGGTATCCTCGTAAATGATTTCTTTTTGCGGTGTAATCAGTTTTGCCTTTCTTGCCTTCCAGAAATAGGGAAGATAGATTCGTCCTCTGGTGCCGTAAATATTCGCCTCGTGAGCTGTTGGATTCTTTGTGGATGAGATCAGTTGGGCAATTGCACCGTTATTATAGTTTAGATGCATTACAGTGGTTTCGTCCACCTGTGTTTCCGTGAATTGCGCCATGACTTGTATATCCTTAATTTCCTCTTCAATCACCAGGTTGGCAAGTGATACGGGGTATATGCCAAGGTCCAGCAGTCCTCCACCTGCCAGCTCCGGGTTGTTAATGCGGTGTTCAGGCGGAAAATCCATATGCACTCCAAAATCTGCCTGGATGAGCTTAACATCTCCAATTTCCCCTGACTGTATCCATTGTTTTGCCTGTGCCACAGGAGGAAGAAGATAGGTCCACATGGCTTCCATGAAGAGCACATTCTCCTTTTTGGCAACTTCAATCATCTCCTTGAGTTGTTGGGCATTTACAGCGGCGGGCTTTTCACAAAGTACGGCTTTCTTATTTTTTATAGCCGACAGGGTATTTTCATAATGAAGGTTGTGCGGTGTTGCTATATACACTGCATGGATGTCTTCATCTTTAAAAAGATTTTCATACCCTTCATAGGCTTTTTCGATGCCATATTCATCGGCAAATGATTCGGCTTTCTCCCCGGATCTGCTTGCAATGGCTTTGATTTGTCCATCTTTCACATGGGCATAGTCCTTTACGAATTGGCCTGCTATATAACCTGCACCAATGATTCCCCAGTTGATTTCCATTTTGTTAGATTTTCTATTGATTTAACTTTGAGCCTGTGTTGATACGGGTGTTTTCTCAGACCCGGCTCCTTTTTAAACAGGTCACTTTTCAAAACAAATATAACAATAAATTATCGGATCGACTGATATATAACTTGGCTTGTACTATAGCTTCACAATGACCCTTCCGGTTAATTCCCCCTTCAGTATTTTCTCTATGTAATGGGGCACTTCTTCCAGCGTAGATTCGGTAATGCTTTGTTCGGGTAACTCAATTTTCCAGTCTGTAGCAAAATGCTCCCATATTTCTTTTCTTTTGTGGAGTCTGCATTCAGCGGAATCGATACCAATGAGCCTGATACTTCTTAAAATAAAAGGAAAAACGGTAGTCTCCAGTTTCGGGGAATCTACCAAACCACAAGAGGTGACGACACCTCCGTATTGCATGCGTTTTAGAATCCCTGCCAAAGTATTACCGCCAGCTACATCCACGGCTCCTGCATATTCACCTTTAAGCAGGGGTTTGTTATTATGTTCGTGTAATTCATCGCGGAGGTGAACTTCTGATGCACCGATTTTCCTGAGATATTCAAAATGATCTTCTTTTCCTGTGAAGGCAATTACCTTAAAGCCAATATGGCTTAGTGTTAAAAGTGAAATCATGCCGACGCCGCCTGTTGCTCCTGTGACAATTATTCTTTCGTTAGGTTTTATACCATTTTCCAGAAGCCCGGATACAGAAAGGCCGGCGGTTAGACCCGCTGTACCCAGTTCCATGGCTTTGCGTGTTGTTAATCCTTTGGGCAAAGGCAGCACCCATTTGTCAGGGACACGAATGTATTCTGAGTATCCTCCCCAGGTATTCATTCCAAGGTCATAGCCGGTAATAATGACCGGATCGCCGGGTTGAAATTGTTCCGAATCCGATTCTTCAATGATTCCGGCAGCATCAATACCCGGTGTATGGGGATACGCTTTTGTTACGCCCCGGTTTCCTGTCGCGGAAAGCGCATCTTTGTAATTGAGCGAGGAATATTCAACCTTTATTAATGTGTTGCCTTCCGGCAATTCCTGAATGTTTTTATGTTCTATCCTGAATTCGAATTGATCTTTGGATGTCTCATCTACCCGTAATGCTTTAAATTTTTGTTCCATTTTCAAGAAATTTTGGATTTATCACAAAATAATAAGCTACAATGTTTTAATAATGCAGGTGAAATTTGAATTCAAGCTTAATCAAGGCCAAATCCCATTTCTCCTTTTCAGTTCTTTTACCATACGAGCATAGAATATAGGAAAAGAATCTTTCGGATTTCTGCACAGGTAGATCTTCAGACCATTCTCCCTGAACAATGGATTATCTAAAGCACCGGTCACTTTGTATTCATTGAAGAGTTGTTCGATGTCACCCGGTTTATCATTTATGTAGATCAAGGTTCTGGAATCAATACTATCGGGCGCCCACCACAGAAAGCTGTCGCTGAAGCTGATGGGTTCGGGGAGCCCATGTTTTTTTCCGTAATATTTGACCGCTCCGGCCTGCCCGTAGTTTTCAGCATAAATGAGGCAATTTTCTTTTTCTTTGGAAGGTAAATCCTGGTAAGTTTGTACCACAATTTTAGACAGTTCCTTCCAGCCAATCATATCGGCAAAATCCTGCGGTAACCGGTGTATCTTACCATCTTCCCACCTTAACAGCATGTTGTTGGTAAGATGGGCTGTTTTCCGGGAGTATGCCTCCATTTTTTCAACTCCGAATACAGGTAAACCATAAGGAATAAGGGGAATTCCTGTGAATAAAAATGCAATGACGATATAGCGTAAGAAATATAACCTGTTTGCCAGGTATTTCTCTGCTGCATAGCCGCCCAATGCAAAAAGGATTGGGTACACCCCCAGGGTATAATATGATTTTCCACTGGTGGTGAGCAGGATCAATAAAATAAAAAGGTAAAGCCATGCAAGGAGTTGATATTGTCTTTCCTGTTTAAGAAAAATAAATGCAAACAATCCAATGAGCCAGACCCATACGGCATGGAAATTCATGATAAACTGATCCAGGATAAAGTTTACAGGTTTAACGTGAACCAACTGACTCTTTTGTAATTCCTGCATGTGTTGTATTACAGGCCAGTCATGATTGAACTGCCATATCAGGTTGGGCAGGATGATGATCAATCCTGTGAACGTTCCAATAAGAAAGTATTTGGAAAGCAGTAGCTTTCTGTGTTTTGTTATTAGAAGTGCAAGGAAAAATGCCAGTATAAAAAAGGAAATGGAGTATTTGTTCATAAACGCAAAGCCCCATATAATGAAAAGGATGATCCAGTATTTTGGGTTGTATGTTTTTATCAGTTTGATAATAATAAACCCTGATAGCAACCAGTAAAACTGATTGAACACAACGGGTTGAAAGAGTGAATTGGTTCTCAGGTAGGCTGGAGATAAGAGGAAAGCAAGACAGGCAATTAAAATGGCGGTATTTTTTCCCTTGAGTTCTTTAACAATCAATCCAACAATAATTACGGAAGTACTACCCAGAAGAGCAGGCAATAATCTGATGGAAAGAGCGGAATAACCAAAAAGTGAAGTGATTAGTTTTCCAAACACTGCAATGGAGGGAGGAACCGACGCATAACCCCAGGCCAGGTGATCGGACTGAGCCAGATACAGATAGGCATCCCTGTGTAATTCATAGTTGGTGCTGACGATCAAATGGATAATCAGCTTGATTAGTGCAATGGAAAGGATGATTTTCCAGGCACCAGAGATTGGTATGCGCTGAAACTTCATTTTATAAGTATAACTTGTTACAAAATCCGGGGGAAATATAGTGAATTATTCAATGACCTCCCTTAGGAAACGGAAAAAAGGATGCCTTGAATGAGAATTTTGAAGGAGGTTAAAGGGTGCAATGAAGGAATAAAAAAAGCTGCCAATGGGTTTTCATTGACAGCTTTCTTTGATTTTTTAAGGAAGCAAAAATTAATTCCTGTTGAAATTGTTCCTTCTGCCTGCGTTCTCTCTCGGCCTGGCTTTTTTAACTACAATCTCACTGTTGTCAAATTCGCATCCGTCCAGCTCTTCGATGGCATCTGTAGCTTCCTGGTCGTTGTTCATTTCAACAAAACCAAACCGTTTGGAATTCCCGGTAAATTTGTCATAAATGACTTTGGCAGATTTAACTGCTCCATACTCTTCAAAAAGCTCCTGTAAGTCTTCTCCTGTAGTGGCGGAGCTTAACTTTGCGATAAAAATGTTCATAATAAAATAAGTAATGATAAAAAATTAAACATGAAATAGATGCTGCGGTCAGGCAAGTTTAATGAAAAGCAAAACCGAAGGATCTATATGGGCAGCAAAACTAAACTTTTTTCTTAAGAAACTACTTTGGATACGATTTTTTTTGATTTTCGTCAGAGGTTTTGTTATAAGAGTAATATTTCTAGTGAGTTAATAATACTGAATGACCAACTATAAATCTCAACCGGTAGTTCTCGAAAGAGAAAACTTTTGAACCAATTGTACCCTGTTTTTGACCTCAACCTTCTTGTAAATGTTATAGTTGTGGTCCTTAACCGTTTGTATCGAAATGAACAATTCTTCAGAAATTTCCTTGTTTGTTTTGCCTTCACTTATTTTAATGATAATATCTTTTTCTCTTATTGATATTCCGTACCTTTGAAAAAGTTCCTCAAGGGGAACAATGTTATTTTTTATTTGCAGGGTGTTTCTTTCAAGATGGCTTTTGGTGAGAAAGATTAATGGCAAATCGCCTGCGAAATATAGCAATATGAAATACATGATAATGATGGGATGGATCCGGGAATAGTGAAGGGTAATTGCTGTCAGTAAAGTTGAAACTACCAGTATTATCGCAAAGTTTGTAATGTATGATTTCCGTTTCCTATTTCTTTCATCAGAAACATTGGTTAATAAGAAGATGAAAAGTATTCTTTTCCTACCTTCGTTGGATTGACAGTCGGTATCTTAAACCCTATATTCGCAAAAAGTTTTATCTTAAAAAATGAAAGTTATGGAAACAAAAACACAAAAATTAGAACCCCTGGTTGGTTCTGTTCTCGGTTATGGCTGGGATACAATGGGAAATTATTTTTTAAGGCTTTTCCTTATTGTATTGATTGTTGGTGTTGCCAATATCCCCCTTTCAATACTGGAAGCCGCGGGAGAATCTGAAGCTGCCCTGGTCTTCTTACAGATCTTCGCATTGGCTTATTTACTCTTTGTAATGGTCCCGCTTCGATACGGTGCAGCACTTTTATTTTTAAAGACTACCCGGAATACCAGCTTTGAAATAAAAGAGTTGTTTAATGCATTCTACAATTATTATATGAATGTAGTTTTGGCCGGGTTGCTCACAGGTGCCATTATAGGAATAGGGATTTTTCTTTTGGTGGTTCCGGGTATCATATTTGCCTGTCGGTTGGCTTTCGTACCTTACCTGGTAATGGATAAAAAGCTGGATCCGGTTAAGGCCGTAGAGGAGAGCTGGAGATTAACCAAAGGCTACGGATGGCGGATTTTTGGTCTGGGACTCCTTTCTTTCCTAATAACAATTGCCGGATTAATTGTTATGTTCGTTGGCGTTTTGGTTTCCCTGATGTGGATCAATGCAAGCTTTGCTGCCATGTATCAGGCTGTGCTGGAGGAAAGAGGAGAGTATGTAGAAGTTCCTGATAATTCCAATGGGGATTGAAAAATTATTTTGGATAATATTTATTTGATAACATCAACAGGAAATGATTGGGAGTATCTACTTTTACCCTGATAATTTCCTGTTGAATCGCATTCTTCCATCTTTTCTTTTACTTTTAAAATTTGAGCCCTTTAATTGTAGAAATATGAAAAAACCTTATTGACAAGGGTAATGTTGTTGCTACAAAGGTTGAATTCCTGGCTGTTCCGGTTGCTGTATACCCCTATAAATAATTCGTCTTCTGGTACGAAATGAGTAATGGCTGAAAAACCAAGGGTGCATCCGGGATGGCAAATGACCTTTTTCCCGTTCTTTTTATGAATAAACCATCCATAACCGGTATTGGCCCTTTCTCCGTTTTTAAGTTCATAGGGAGTCATTGCTTCTTCCAGCAGGTCTTTATTGATAATTTTTCCATTCACTACTTCTTTGTAAAACCGGTATAAGTCTTTAAGCGTGGAATTGAGCGCACCGGCTGAAAATGCATATTCATTGGGCAGATAGTAGGTGGGGTATGGTTTTGCATTGTCCTTTGAAGGATCGTTCATATAATAATGACCGCATATATATTTTTTTCCCCGGGCCTTTTTAGGGTCTTTGAAGGTGGTATTATTCAGATTAAGGGGATCAATGATGCTGTTTTTAACATGGGTAAAATAGCTCTTACCGGTAACTTTTTCGATTATTAAGCCGAGAAAATAGTATCCCCCGTTGCTGTATTCCCAATGCTTTCCTGGCTGAGAAACCACGTATTCTTCTTTCAGGTAATTGTATACCCTTTTTCTGTCAATGTCCTGGAAGTAGTTTTCTTTTGAAAATCCCTGATCGAAGTGCTCTTCTATGTTTTTTTCCATGAAGTGTATGGCATAGTCAGGAATTCCAGTAGTGTGTGAAAGCAGATGCCCTATATTTATCTTTTCGCTGTTTGGGAAATCAGGATAAAAATCAGAGAGGGGATCGTCAAAAGATAACTTTCCTTCCTCAATCAGATTGAGTGTGGCAACTGCAGTAAAAAGCTTGGTTACTGACCCGGTTTCAAAAATACGGTTTTTTTTCAGGGGTATTTTTGTGCCAAAGCGGTACACACCCCTGGCAGTATGGTATAATGTTTTATCCTTATGTTTGACAAGAATTTCCAACCCGGGAAGAGAATCATGATAATTTTTGTCTATGAAATCATCCAAATCCCTTTTCTCCTTATCGGAAATGGTTTTTACCGAAATTTCCCGTGAAGGCTTATTTTTCAATGCCTGCGGGTTTAACAAGGAAAAACTTAGAATAAGAACTGCCAGGATGACCTTCATTCGCCCTGTGTGTCTTTTTTATAATTTCCAAGATCCGCCTTCAGTGCTGCTCTGTCTTTTTTGCGAACGGAGCGTAGTTTTATGGAATGCGAATTGTTTTTATCTTTTATTTCAATCTGGTCCTGGTTGTCATCAAATTTAATGCTGGTTACCTGGGTGAGATCAAATTCTTTGATTTTGAATACTGTTGAATTGATTTTTAACCTGTTATCTGTTATAATGGCATACGGGACAAATAAACCCCACAATCCCAGGAGCATTACAAGTAAGGCAATCAGGAATTTAATGCCATCATAGAGCCAGAGGAAATTCTGGAGACGGAATGTATCAATTACCACGATAAGTCCTACAATTAGCAGGATTATGTAAATATCCATTGTTCTGTTATATTTTCGTTCCATAGTGTTTGTTTTTATAATTAAACAACAATTTTCGTTGTGCAACAAATTAAGCATAATTCTTGACAAATGCAAATCTATGGTAAGAATTCTGTAAGAACAAATTTTACATTCAACCCGTGTCTATTCTCTATGGAATATCTCCGCGACGAGTAAAAACCGAAAATTCACAGTCCTTTTCTTATTCTTACCTGATTATCCTCACTGAAATCTAGTTAACAGTTCATGAATATGAATTGTTTAGCGGGAATGTAATTATGATTGGATTAGGCTTTCAGAAAGCAGTGGCGTATATTTGCATGCGATCAAATTAAAAATTTTTTTATGTTTCAGTTTAATAGAGTAATCCTGTTACTTGTGGCGGTTATTATACCCGTTTTTTCTTATTCTCAACAACCTCTAATGGATTCCACCGACAAAAAGGTAATGACCAGTACAGGAATTGCTTCTGCTTTTCTTTTCACAGGAGCATTTGCTATGGATAAACCGTTCATAGATATGGCACGCTCAGGGCAAAACAAGTTTTTAGACCAATATACGCATCATGCCAATTATTTGGGAAGCAAAAAAGTGATTCTTCCTCTCAATGCTGCAGTTTATGCCGGGGGTCTTGCTTTAGGTGATAAAACCCTGCAGAATACCTCGTTTAATGCTTTTAAGAGTATTTTGACCGCTTCTTCTGTTACCATTTCACTCAAGTATCTTACAGGTAGGAGCAGACCCTATGTTAGAGACGGGGCATATGCATTCGATCCTTTCCCACAGGATAAACATGCATACAGGTCACTGCCCTCCGGTCATTCAACGCTGGCATTTGCCTTTTTTACACCTTTTGCCGAAAGATATTCCCGTTGGCTGTATGCAATACCTTTTTCGGTGGGTTTAAGCCGTATTTATAAAGATGATCACTGGACTTCTGATGTAGTAATGGGTTCTGCAATTGGATTTCTGGCCGGGTATTTTTTTGAACACAAGAACCGGCATATTGAATTTTCTTTAAACGGAATTGTGGTTAAGTTCTGAATGCAAGCATTTAAAAAGCCCTGATTTTTTATCAGGGCTTTTAAGTAAACCGGAGAAAGGATTTTAAGTTTAATCCTTTTAGTTAAACATTCATCACAAATATAAAACAAATTTATCTAAATGACATATCATTTTTGATGGCTCCATTGGTTTTTTCCTGGATTAAGGGTTGTCACAGCACTGTCATTTTCAGCCTTCAATAGTAGAGATGCATTGGAAGTTTTGGTTTGCCACTTACCGGTTGAATCCACAGAAATGGTCCTGGTTTCTCCATCCTTTTTTTTACCGATCAGCTTATTATGAAGCATAGCCTCTCCATACAACAACTGTTTGCTACTGTCGTAACGGGTGATACATATAAAGGGCTCACCAGAACTGAGTGCATGGTGATAAGCCGTCATTGCTTCTATATCAGCTTCGGAAGGTTTAAGAAATGCCGGTCCGCGCATCATTTCTTCCACAATTTTTTTTAGTTCCTCATGTTCTCTCGATCCAAAGCCGGTACCGTAAAAGCTTCCGTGGGGCCCATGACATCTTGCGCAATTCTTTTCAAAGCTTTCAACAGGCCCTGTTTCCAGAGATCTGAAAGTATAATTAAATTGACCTGTGAAGGCGAGAAGTACGAATGCCAGAGCCGAAATTACCGCTATATAACTTTTTTGATTTATATTCATGATTTCGATAAAATTATTGTTCGAAAATTGAAAAATTCATTGCTAAGAAAGATTATAAATCCCGATTAAAAAAGCTAATTGTTGAATTTCTGGTTTATTCTTTACCGGTATAACTGAGCCGGTAGATCACATCGCCCCAATCATCTGATATGAGTAGCGAACCATTGGGGGCAACCACTACATCCACCGGACGACCTAGAAGTTTTCTGTTTTCTCCGAGGAAATTAACATATTTTTTTTCTCCCCATGGATGGCCATCTTCAAAGAATACATGGGTTACGCAATAACCTGCCCGTTCCTCACGGTTCCATGAACCATGGTAGGCTACAAAGGCATCATTTTTATAGGATTCAGGGAATTGATTTCCAGTGTAAAAAGTCATTGCATTGGAAGCCCAGTGGGCACCGGTATTCCATTCCGGGGGGATGGTTTTCTCCGCCAACTCAACAATGTCATCCCGATCCATGTATTCATAGCGTGGAACTTTGTTTCCTGTAATGAATGGGTGACCGTAATATCCACCCTTTACATAATGGTTCATCTCTCCCGGAGGATTCAGGTTGGTGATGGGTTGGTTTTCTCCGGGTGCTTTTTTCTCCATTACCCTGCCAAACCAATCGCTTCCGTGATCCATGCCCCAAATTTCATCCGTGCCGGGACGAATGATTAATTTTTCGGTATTTCGAAGTCCACTGGCAAAAAGTTGTTTATCTTTCCCATCTAATGAGAACGACCAGATTTTCATCCGTTCGGTATCACTTTCGTCTGTAATGTTGCCGCTACAGCCTATTTCAGTATATATACGGTTATTATGGACAAGCACAGGCCTCCACCAGTGACCACCTCCCTTGGGAAGATCACCTTCAGGAATCACGGTGACTTTCTCATCAGCTTTACCATCACCGTTGGTATCACGGGCTTTAAAAATGGCTCCTGTTTCTGTATACCATAGCCAGCCGTTTTTCCAGTCCATTCCATGGGCCGTGGGATGACCGGTTACAAAATCAGTTACCTTCTCATAATACCCATCCCCGTCTAGATCTTTACAGGATTTGATCTTCCCTTCATCAGGAAGGCTAACGTATAGCGTACCCTGATCATCAAACTGCATGAAACGGGGTTTTTTTATTTCGTGCTGGACAATTTCCAGTTTGAATCCTTCCCTTACCCATATTCCGGGATCAGGTTGCTTTTTTTGAGCATTTGCTGACAAGGGTACAATTAACAAGCATGACATGATAACCGATAAAATTACTGATTGTAAGTATTTCATAATAAATAAATTTTTGGAGTTTTAGATCTAAAATTCAAAAATAACCAATCTCTTGGTAAAAACAATAAATGTGTTCATTTTAAAATCATTATAGATTTTTTTATAGCATGACAACAAATAATGAGTGGTTCAGATGTGAAAGTTTTCTTATACCTCCTTTTTTCCGGGCTTTTTTGAGTTGATTTTGTTGCATTGGATTTTTAGGCATTTTTTGTGGAAAACTAAATTTATGTTCATATTTTCGGTCGTAAATAATATCTACGATATGAGCGTTAAATTTCAGGTTATACAATTTTTTATTCTGTTTGTTTATTGTATTTCCTCCACTGGAGCAAAAGCGGGAGAAGAAAAACAAAAGCCCAACATTTTGTTGTTCCTTGCAGATGACATGACGTGGCGTGATTGTCAGCCTTACGGCAACGATGAAGTGATCACGCCTCACATTACACAATTGGCTGAAGAAGGCATGTGTTTTGACAATATGTTTACTGCAACGGCCATGTCATCACCTACCCGCCAGCAATTGTATACCGGGCTTTTCCCGGTTCGAAGCGGAGCTTATCCCAATCATAGCCGGGTATATGAAGGGGTAAAAAGCCTGGGACATCATTTTGGCAATTTGGGTTACCGGGTAGCACTGGTAGGCAAGAGGCATTATGCCCCGGCCGATTCCTATCCCATAGAATTTCTTGGCGGACGACATCATGATGACGGGAATGGCACAGATATTCATATTGACAAAATCCAGCCGATCCTCAACCAGGATGAGAAGCCTTTCTTCATGATAGTATCTCAAAATCAGCCTCATGCTCCATGGAACAGAGGCCCTTTAGATCTTTATGAGGACAGGAATTTGACTGTACCCGAATATATGGTGGATTGTGAGGAAACCATGGAAAATCTAAAAAGGTATTATGCCGAGATCACCTATGCAGACAGCTTACTGGGTAAATCACTGGATTACATTGAACGCTCAGGGAAAAAGGATAATACCGTTGTGATTTTCACCAGTGAGCAGGGATCACAATTTCCTTTCGGCAAGTGGACCTGCTACGATCTTGGATTAAAAACCGGTTTTATTGTCAGATGGCCTGGAATGGTGGAGCCAGGAACTCGTAATGATGCCATGACCCAGTATGTGGATATAGTACCCACCCTTTTGGAGGCGGTGGGAGGTTCTCCCGGACATGTTAATACAGGCATTACAGATTCAGAAGGGCACACCGGCTTTGACGGAAGAAGTTTTCTTGACGTGTTGTTGGGTAGAAAAAAGGAGCACAGAAAGTATGTTTACGGTATTCAAACCACCCGTGGAATATATTCGGGATCGGTTTGCTATCCCATTCGTTCGGTCCGCTCCGAAAACTATAAATACATCCTTAATCTTAACAGTTCCACACCTTTCTATAATATGATTAATACTTCTGATCGTGGGATCTATCAGGCCTGGCTTGAGGCCACCAAAGAGGGTTCAGAAAAACACCGGTTGGTTAAACGCTATACAAATCGCCCAAAGGAAGAGCTATATAATCTCAAGGAAGATCCTTATGAGCTTCATAATTTGGCTGATGATCCCAAATATTCAGAAATCAAGAAAGAGTTGAGGAAAAGGTTGCATCATTGGATGGAACAACAGGGGGACCGGGGTATTGATACCGAGCTGAAGGCTGTGAAACGGCAAACCCTTTGGAATGAAAGGGGCTGGAGATCTTACGAAGAACAGCGCAATCAACAGATTCTGGAGAAAAATCAGTAAAAACTCAACTCACAAAATTCCCGAAACATGGCTTTAAAAAATATCGGCAAAAGCTTACGCGTCATAATCATTTTTATCCTGCTCTCATCCCAGGCTTTGGAATCATCACATGCCAAGGAACAGAGTAAACGGCCTAATATACTATTGATCCTGGCAGATGATCTGGGTTATTCAGATCTGGGCTGCTACGGAGGTGAAATACAAACGCCCAACCTCGATGCACTGGCAGAAGATGGATTGCGGTTTACCCAGATGTACAACAGCGCCAGGTGTTGCCCTACCCGGGCTTCTCTGCTGACAGGTCTTTATCCCCACCAAACGGGTATTGGAAGCTTTGTAGGGAATCATCCTGATAGACCCCATGGGTACAGAGGCTCCCTTCAGTCTAATGTGGTAACTGTTGCTGAAGTTTTAAAAGAAGCTGGCTATCGGACTTTCATGACCGGAAAATGGCACGTAAATGATCCCGTGCCAACAAAGCAAGGATTCGAGGAATTTTACGGCTTTACCCATGGCTATGCGGTTAATTCCTGGGATCCGGAGATGTTGATTCGTTTGCCGGAAGAAAGGGCTGACCCGGAATATAAGGAGGGGGAGTTTTTTGCTACCGGTGCTTTTACTGATTATGCCCTGGAATTTATTCAACAGGCACAGGATACTACTCCTGAAGCTCCATGGTTTACTTACGTGGCCTACCAGGCACCTCATTTTCCCCTTCAGGCTCCTGAAAAAGATATTGAAAAATATGAAGGGATCTACCAGGCAGGTTGGGATAAGCTCAGGGAACAACGACTGAGCCGGATGAAACAGCTTGGAGTGGTGGATGGATCTACCAGGTTATCGCCCCGCAGCTCTATTCCCATTCCAAACATGGCTAAAGAGCATGGAGTTCCCGGTGATTTAAAAAACAATCCCCCATGGGATCTTATCCCGGAAGATCGACAGCAGGATCTTGCCCGTCGTATGGCTGTCTATGCTGGTATGGTGGATAATATGGATCAAAATATTGGCCGGCTGGTTGATTACCTGGAAGAAAGCGGACAGATAAAGAATACGCTCATCATATTTCTTAGTGATAACGGCGCCTGCGCGGAATGGGGACCCTATGGATTTGATCTGCCTGAAGAGCGATTGACTACCAATAGAAGAGGGCAGGGGATTGATGGCGGGACACCCGGACTACCTAGTGTGCTTCATGATGGAGAGAAGCTTGAACAGCTCGGCGGACCCGCAAGCGGTATGGCATACGGCTCGGGATGGGCCAACTTGTGTAATACACCATGGAGTGAATATAAGCAATATACCCATGAAGGCGGTGTGGCCACTCCCATGATCGTGCACTGGCCCGAAGAAATACCCAGGGATAGAGAAGGTACTTTCGAACATCAAACAGGATTTGTTTTTGATGTCACTGCAACCTGCATCGATGCTGCCAATGCAGTGTACCCTACCCGTTATGAAGGCAATACCATTACTCCCCTTGAGGGAAGAAGCATGATACCCGTTTTTAATGGCTATAAGCTCTCGGAAAGGGTCTATGTTTACGAACATTTCGGTAATGCTGCCATCCGTAAAGGCGATTGGAAGCTGGTGGGAAAGGATGTACTCAATGAGAATGGACTGGTGGCTGATCCAGGATGGGAACTCTACAATATCCGTAAAGACCGGACTGAAATAAACGACCTGTCCGGCATGTACCCTGGTAAAGTAAGGCAGTTGGAGCGATTGTTTCTGGAAGAGGCATTTAATGTGGATGTTTTACCAAAAAATTAATTGATATATTTATATGCATCTGTTTATGAGCTGATTGATTTGATTCGTTCACTTCATTCAACAACTTTTATTTGTTTTTTCATCCCAGTTCTTCCTTTTTTCGTTTGATGGTTAAAGGGATATATATTTCAGTAATTTATTTTGAATTAATCTAAATAAAAATTGAGTTTTTTTATATTTGGGAAAACTCAATAATCCTATGGAAGACCAAAATAAACAGAAACAAAGAAGACTGCCCGACTGGTTAAAATCACCATTGCCCCACGGGGAGAAGTACTCAAAAGTTAAGCACACCATAGAAGAGAATGATCTGAACACGATTTGCACTTCCGGTAATTGTCCAAACAGGGGAGAATGCTGGAGTGCTGGAACTGCCAGTTTCATGATTCTGGGAGAGAAATGCACGAGGAATTGCCGGTTTTGTGATGTAGTGAATGTTTTGCCTGAGGCTGTGGATTGGCGTGAACCCCGCCGGTTGGCTGAAAGCATCCGAAAACTCAATCTGAATCATGCTGTGATCACTTCAGTTGCCCGTGATGATCTCAGAGATGGGGGAGCAGCGGTTTGGGTAAAAACCATTGAGATGGTGAAACACCTGAATCCGGGTATCACCATTGAAGCCCTGATACCCGACCTGAATGGAAAAAGAGAGCCTATAGCCAAAATTATCAATGCCGGACCTGAGGTAATTTCGCATAATATGGAAACAGTGCGGCGACTGACACCCCATATTCGTAACCTGGCACGATACGAGAGAAGTTTAAAAGTCATTCAACAAATAGCAGAAAGCGGCCTGGTGGCTAAATCAGGCATAATGCTTGGTTTTGGTGAGCAGAAGGAAGAGGTGCTTGAAACCATGGATGACCTTTCGGAGGTAGGCTGTGATGTCCTGACCATTGGTCAGTATCTTCAGCCCGACAGTCACCTGGAAAAGGTCCAGGAGTATGTGCGTCCTGATACGTTTAACATGTATCGTGAAGAGGCCCTGAAAAGAGGTTTTGCTGCTGTTGAAAGCAGTCCGCTGGTGCGCTCTTCCTATCATGCAGAAAAACATGTATATGCCAAAAGAAAAAAAGAAGGAAGCTATAAGTCATAAAGTTAGGGTTCTCTCAAAGGAATGGCTGACCAATAATACATTTATTCTCCGGATTGAGCGAAAAGGTCTTCAATTCCTGCCGGGACAGTATTTTGTTTTGCAGGAAGGAGATGGAAGGCGGGAATATTCTGTATGCAGCGGTTTAGAGGATGATTATATTGAAATAATGGTCAGGTTGATCCGGGAGGGGATTTTTACCCCCCGGCTAACTTACCTGCAAAAGGGGGATTATATCCAGGTTGAAGGTCCCTATGGTTTTTTTACCATGCGACAGGAAGAAATGCATCAGTATCATTACTATTTTATTGCCACGGGAGTTGGAATATCCCCCTTTCTTAGCTTCATTAGGTCGTATGCCCACGTTAACTATACGCTGTTACACGGAGTAAGGAATGTTTTTGAAGCCTACAGGTACAGGCAAATACCGGATGAACGCAGAATTATTTGCACCAGCCGCGACGACAGAGGAGATTTTTGTGGGAGGGTAACGGAATATATGAAAGCAAACAACATCATTGACACGGAATCCATCTACTATCTGTGCGGGAACTCCGACATGATTGATGAGGTAACGGATTATCTTGAATCCGGAGGTGTTGATCCCTTTGATATCCGGCAGGAGGTGTTTTTTTGATCAAAATGCATATCGAACCGAAATACCCCCATAATAATTCCTGGGTTCTGCAGGATAATAATAGCGGGGAGCCGAACCTCCATATGAAGGTGCATTAATCAGTATCATGGATGCGTAATGATTGTCTGTTACATTTTGCATTCCGCCATATACATCAAACCACCAGCCGGATCCCATTGATCGTCTAACTCCGACCCTTAGATTGAGTCTTGAATAGGGTTCTGAATACAGGGTATTGGCATCGTTCATAGGCATTTCATCCACACCCAGCCAATTGGCTTCAATGTAACTGCCATAGGGTAAATCCGCATCTAGCTCAAAGGAAATTTTATGTTGAGGAATACCAGGCAGGTAATTTCCGGAGAAATCGTTCCCTTCTTCAATGAATTCACTGAATTTATAATGTGTATAAGTATAATTGATACTTGCAGTGCTGCTTATCATAGCTCCCTCCAGCCACCGAATTTTGCTCATTGCTTCTATGCCTTTGTTCACGGTTTTTCCTGCATTCACCTTGTAGAATTCATCTTCAGCAGGCCGCCGTGTAACCAGCAGATCGTTCACTGCAATCGAATAGGCCGAGGATTTAAAAAATACCCTGTTGTTCCAGTATCTGCCCCGGATACCTATTTCCCTGTTCCATCCGGTTTCCGGTTCAATGCTTCCATCAACAAAGCCCTGGGCATTTAATGTTTCTTCATATGAGGGGGCTGAGAATCCATGGCTCAGGGACCCGAAGAATATCAACTTATCTGATAGCTGATAGGTCAGTGAGATGCGTGGGGAGAGGATCCATCGATAATCCTTCTCATCTGAATGGTCAATGTCATCATGTTCAACATCCTTGTATGAATAGCTGGTTCTGTTTAGGTTGATGCCGCCGCTGACTCCGAATGGTCCGTATTGTGCTTCCACTGTTCCGAACAGGTTCTGCTGAAGCCTTGTTTGCTTGTTTTTGTTGAGTAAGTTCCCCTGTCGGCCTTCCGATAAAGTCTCATAGATGTTCCAGTTGTATGATTCACGAAAATATTCATATCCGGCCTGGGAAGTCAGTTCAAGGGGATTCCATTTCTTATTCCATTCAAAGAGGGATCTTCCGCCTGATGTGAGGGTACGGTCATCAAGGATGTTAAATGGCCGTATTTCCTTTCCCTTGTAATGTTTCAGGAATAAACTGGTTTCATTACGAAAATTATCACCCATATCTATGTTGAATGACAAACCGTTCAGAATCTTCCGGTAGGATTCATTACCGCTTACTGAATTCCAGTTATCAGCAGCATCTTGCGGATTGTTCTGAAAGGTCTGTTCGCTTATGGAACTGGGGATATAGGCTTTCAGATCGTGAAATCGACCAAGATAGGTGACGTCAAAATTTTCACTAATCTGATGTCTTACGATTCCGGTTAATCCATCCCTCCTGTAATTGTCATTTTCCCTAAAACCACCGTCCGTGAGTTTGTTGTATGCAAGCTTTAAACCGGTGTTCTTATTTTTCCAGCTAAAAAGCGTAGAGTTTTTCAGCATATTGTATGATCCCAGGGTAAGTTCCTGCCTTATTGATGTACCTGGAGCCGAAGGCATGCCAACCCTGTATAATATGGTACCGCCCAGTGGAGCACCATAAACCGTTGAGGAGGGTCCTTTCATTACAGTGATACGATCAACCATATCCAGATCAAGATCTTCAAGAGTGGTTTCACCGATTCCAGAAGTAATTGGAATGGAATTCATATAGGCTTTGATCTTGGTTGTGGTGTACATGCTTCTGGAACCTATTCCACGCATGGTAATGCGGTTGGTGTTTCGGGCCCCGCTATGCATGTAAATTCCCGGAACACTGTTAAGAACAGGAACCGGAGAGGTACTTGAAAGTTTTCTTAACTGTTTTGCACTGATGACATCCAGTGCACCCGATGCTTTGAAAGCTTTCTGGGAGGTATTGTAAGCCCTGACAACCACATCCGCCAGCTCAATATTTTCGGTTTCCATATTGATCATGAGCAGAGAATCCGTATCTGCAATAAGAACCTTTTTGGATTGATATCCCAGCCTTCGGAAGGTTATGGTGTCGGAAACTACTGTACGGGAAAGAGTGAACCGCCCGTTGGCATTCGTGATGGTGATTAATCTGCCGCTTTGAGTGAGTTCGACATTTCCAAGCGGAAGATTATTTTCCGAATCATATACCTTTCCTTCAATCTGGCTGTAAGAAGGTATTGAAAAAGATATCAGAAGTATTGTGATCAACCAGTATTTCATAAGCAATTATTTTAAGTGTCTTATACAAAATATAAGTTGAAATGTTTGAAGACCTGTAAATTCATCATTATGAACAAAAAGACCTGTTTATATGTTGCATGAATAATGGTTTGCAATCAATTTGTTTCACTTTAAAATAATAAGATTATGAACGTTAAATATTTAATGATTACTGTAAGCTTTATGTTGGTTTCAGTGCTACTTTCTGCACAGACCAGCTGGGAGTTTGATAAAGCCCATTCAAAAATCCAGTTTACTGCCCAACACATGAAAATTTCCGAAGTGGCAGGTCAGTTTACTGAATATGGTGGTACCATAGAGTCGAGCGGGGAGGAATTTACGGATGCACAAATCAAGGTGACCATCCAGGCATCCAGTATAGATACCGACAATAAAAAACGTGATAAACATTTGAGGGCAGAAGACTTTTTTTACGTGGAGGAATATCCCGAGATCACTTTTAAAAGTGAATCATTAAGCAAAGTGAGCGATAATAAATACAAGCTTGAAGGCACGCTAACCATCAGGGATGTATCCAGAAAAGAAACCTTTGATGTAGAACATACGGGCACGGTAGAAGCCATGGGTGCTACCAGGGCCGGATTTAAAGTAACCGGAAGCATTGACCGCTTTGATTACAATGTGGACTGGGACAGGTCATTTGGCCAGGGACTGGTTGTTGGAAGAGAAATTGGGATCAACGTAAATGTTCAATTGATAAAACAATGAATCAGTCATTTAGTTCTGTTCTTTTTGTTGCTTTGCAATGGTATCCATCAGCCGGTTCAGTTGTTTCTGGTATCTATCACTAAATACGTTTAAATTCCATTTTTCGCCTATTTCCTTGGGCACGAGGTTGGATTTATGTGCTTCCTCGTTGTAATATATTTGTCTGTTGTAGTTTTTGGATTTCATGGCCTTCAGATCATAAAAGTTTGAGCGGATGCTGGAGAGAATGGTTACACCCAGGGCATCTTTGAGGTCCTGGTTTTCCCGGGTTAGCAATTCATTCTTTTTATTAAGCTGTTCCATCTGTACCCTTAGGGAATCATTGCTTTCCGACTGTTCCAGGTATTTTTCCCTCCAGAATTGTTCCTGTCTTTCTTCAATGGTATAAATTACCCCTCCTCCGATCAGTAGTCCGAATAAAAGCGCACTGGCCAGCTTTATCCAGTGCTCTTTAATGGTTTTCCATAATTTTTTAAGCATAGTGTTCTCTTGTTGTATTGCGTTTTTGTTATGCTCAAATTCAATGATCCGTCATGAACAAAGAAGGCAATATTACAAAAATAAACCGGATTTACCGGTTTATTTTTGTGTTATTTTAAGTTATGATGGAACTTTTAAAGGATACACCAATAAAACGAATGAATGATTATCTTATTAAGTATTTATTCCGCTAAAGCTTGTATCCATCCCTGTAGTCCCTGTGATAATGTTTTTCTGCCTCCGAATCGTTTACAAAATATTGTGTTGTAGGATCCCATTTTACGGGTCTTTCCAGTTCGTTGGCAATGAGGCCTAACAAACAGGTAACACATGTCCTGTGGCCTGTTTCAACAGGAACAATAGGATCTTTACGGTTTCTTACTGCATAAATAAAGTTCTCCCTGTGCGATAACGTCATTTCGTAAGGAAGATCTTTCTTTTGTTTATTATCAGAAGGCAGAAGTTCTTTTTCAGAAGCATCTATGAATCCGCGGGCAACTTCTATCCAGCCGTCTGAACCCTGAAAACGAACACCTCTTCCTTTACCGGATTTGATCATCCTAACACCGTTTTCATAAACGTAGGTCAGGTGTTTTGTTCCGTTATAACCAGGGGGTATGATCTCAACGGGTCCACCTTTTGCGATGGCCCACTGTCCGATATCGAAATGATGTGCACCCCAGTCGGTTATATGGCCACCACCTGTTTCTTTGTACCAGCGCCAGGCACCCCATAAGGATTCGTCTTTCGGGGGATCCAGTGAAATTGGAGGCGCCAGTTCGTGATTATAATGCACATAGGGATTGGGTCCCAGCCAAAGCTCCCAGTTGAGATCCCTGGGAACAGGTTCAACCGGAAGATCATAGGGTCTCGGAAAATCGCCGATATTGATGTCAACTTTTTGCAGTTTTCCAATGGCTCCTTTTCTGACCATCCTGGCGGCATGCTGGAAATTCGAATCGGAACGCTGCTGGCTGCCTACGGCCAATACCCTTCGATTGCTCCGAACGGCATGTATTACTTTTTTTCCTTCTTTAATGGTAAAAGTTAGTGGTTTTTCCAGGTAAACATCCTTTCCTGCATTGCAGGCGTCAATGGTGGTTAAAGCATGCCAGTGATCGGGTGTTGCGTTTACAACGGCATCGATGTCCTTTCGGGCAAGGAGATCCTGGTAGTTTTCATAGGTGGTAATATCTGCATTTACTCCCTGATCGTGGTAATATTTTCTCATGCGTTGCTCAAAACGCTTTCGCTTGATACCATATACGTCGGCACCGGCTACAATTTTCACCCCTTCTATCGCCCTGAATTCATTCATCAGGAACATGGCTTGCCGGCCCAGACCAATAAATCCAAGACGGATGGTATCATTCGGGGAATACTTAAAACCGCTCATCAAGGGGAAGGAGAGCAATCCGGCGGTTCCTACAAGGGACTTTTGTAAAAAACTACGTCGTGAGATTTTGTTTTCCATAATTTTAATTGTTGAATTTAAAGTTTTAAATTAATTATAAGCATCCTCATCGAGATCCTCCGGTTTATCTTCGTCGTATTTGAGTTGATATTCTTCGATGAGTTTTTGAAGTTCTTCATCGGTTGATAGGGAAAGGTGTATCTCTTCCTGGCATTCTATATATTCCTTATGTTCTCCGATTTCCTCTCCACCAATGGTAAATGCATAATAGGTATTTTTCCAGGCAAACCGTTTATTGGGCAAAAGATGGTTGTTGAGCGACCATGCAGAACTTAACCGTACCCGCTTTAACAATTCATCCAGACTGATGGATGGATTTTGTTTAAACAAGATATGGACATGATCATTCAGACCGTTTATTGCCAAAACTTTTGAACTCAAATTTTCAAAAGACTGCCTTACAAATTGGAATTGGCTCGGTAGCTTTGCCGATGGTAATTTCCAGCTATTCTCATCCACTACCAAAATGGCATGCAGGTAAACTTCAGAATGAATGTGCATGATTTCTGAACTTTAATCTAGCCTAATTATGTTTTTAAATATGAGTCTGGTCTAAAAAGCAATCGTCAGAGGAGCAAGGCTCTAAGCGGCTGTTGTAGCTTATTATTTATCAGTGAGATATTTTTTACTTATAGCTAATAAAGCCACTTAGCGTCTTCTTAAACCAGTCTCAATTATCAGCTGTAAACAGGTGAAACCCACTTTTCAAATGCCATGTATTTGCTTTCTGCTGCCCACCTGAATCCCCGTTTTTGTATTTCAAGTGCTTCAGGAACCTCAAAGTCGGTGACTACATGGCCCAGTGATGAGTAAAATACCCTGCCCTTGCCATAATATTTCTTCCAGACTACCGGCATCACGCATCCGTCAATCCAGTATGCATGCTTGTCGTTATAAGTGGTTGTAGCCAGCACTTTGACATTGGGATCTACATGCATGTAATATTGCTCCGAATTCATGTCGAAGTCCTTCAAACCTTTGGTTATCGGGTCTTCATGATCCTTAATGTTCACCCTGTAGTCGATCACGCCACCCGGATGGGCTACCCACTGGCCACCTACCATGAACTGGTATGCCACACGGGTCCTGAAAGCATCACCAAGACCACCGTGCCAGCCTGCAATGCCGGTTCCGTTTTTTATGGTTTTCAGCAGCATCTGCTCCTGGTCCCTTGTGATATCACTCATGGTCATAATCTGGACAACAAGGTCAACTGAAGACATCAGTTCCTCATCCAGGTAGCTGTCCAATGTGTCGGAGACGATGACTTCGGCTCCTTCCTCTCGCATCCATGGCACGAAAAGGTCGGTGCATTTTTTGGGATCATGTCCTTCCCATCCGCCATACACCCATAATACTTTCTTTCCCTGGAGAGAGGGTTTTCTTTTTACTATCGAAGGATTGGCAAACAGTGAATTTTTCATTACAAGTGTTCCGGCACCTGCTGCAGCCATTGTTTTAATAAATTTTCTACGGGAGAAGGCATTCGTTTTCATCGTTATTTGTTTTTATATTATTAACATCAATAACCAGGCCTGGGTTTAATCAAAGCCTGTAACCGTCCCGGTAATCCCTGTGGTAATGTTTTTCAGCCTCAGGATCATTCACAAAATACATGGTTGTTGGATCCCATTTAACAGGTCTTCCCAACCTGTTTGCGATAAGGCCCAACAGACAAGTAGTACATGTTCGATGTCCGATTTCTACCGGGACAATGGGATCTTTCCGGTTTCGTAAAGCATGTATGAAATTTCCGAGATGTGAAAGTCCCATTTCGTAAGGTACATCACCTTCTTTTTCTTTTTCTGCCGATGGCATCAATTCTTTATCTGATGCATTATAGCCGGCACGGTCTACCTCAATCCATCCGTCGGAACCCCAGAATTTGACACCCTTTCTTTCCTGCCATTCTTCGTTGACCATTTCAACTCCATTGTCATATACATAGGTCAGGTGCTCCCTTCCGTTATATCCCGGGGGAATGATTTCAACCGGGCCACCCTTTGCCAGTCCCCACTGGCCGATATCGAAGTTATGGGCTCCCCAGTCGGTTATAAATCCGCCGCCTGTTTCTTTGAAATATCGCCATTTCGCCCAGTATGTTTCATTCTGTGGTGGGTCAAGCGAAATTGGTGGGGCGAGTTGGGGATTGTAATGAACGTAGGGATTGGGTCCAAGCCAGAGTTCCCAGTTTAGATCACGTGGAACCGGTTTTATGGGTAAATTATATGGATCGGGGAAAGGTCCCACGTTGGCGCTTACCTTTTCAAGTTTCCCAATGGCACCCTTGTGCACCATTTTTACAGCATGCTGAAAATTCGGGTCTGAACGCTGCTGACTGCCTACTGCCAATACCCTTCCGTTGTTGCGAACTGCACGTACCAACTCTTTACCTTCCTTAATGGTGAAAGTCAAAGGCTTTTCAAGATAAATGTCTTTTCCGGCCTTACATGCATCAATGGCGATCAATGCATGCCAGTGGTCCGGTGTGGCAATCACTACGGCATCAATATCTTTACGGGCCAGAACATCCTTGTAATGCTCATAGTTGGTAATGTCCGTATTTTCTCCCTTTTTGAAATAATAGTCTCTCAGGATTTTTTCAGCTCGCTTTCTTTTAACACCATACACATCAGATACTGCAACAACTTTCACCCCGTCCATTTGCATGAAATTACGCATAAGGCCGGTTCCCTGCCGGCCAAGACCTATAACTCCAAGGCGGATTGTATCATTCGGGGAAAATTTAAAACCGCTCAGGAATGGCATTGACAACAACCCGGCGGTTCCAACAATGGATTTCTGTAAAAAGCTGCGTCGTGAGATACTGTTTTCCATAGCTATAAAATTAGGTTATACAATTTTAAATTTTTGATTATTTATTACTTAGGAGTTTCCATTGATTCATGTAAGAATTCCTCTCAAACATAATATATTCTTTTTAAAAACGCAAACACTATTTAAAGAAGTCATTCCGGCCACTGTTGACACATTCTTAATTATATTTTATAGCAACTTAGTATGATGGTTTTGCTTTTTCAGAAGAAATTTCCATATTTACCGAAATTCAAGATTATGAAAAAAATTCATGCAATTAACTGTTTGGCATTTTTAATGCTGATTGCCATCAGCATTAAAATGTATGCTCAGGATGATATGTTATGTGTTGGCCATCACTGGAATGAAGACGAAGCCAACCAAATGATGAAGCAATTTGAAAGCACATGGGATGACAGGCAATCCTGGGAGGAACGTGCAAAAACGATCAGGAACGGGATCATGGAGGGTATGAATATGAACCAGATGCCTGATTTAGAAGGAAGTTTTAATGCACGGATTACCAATACCCGGACTTTTGAGGGATATATTGTGGAAAATATAGTTATAGAAAGCTTCCCCGGGTTTTATATTACCGGTAATCTCTACCGGCCGGTAAATTCCGAAGGGAAACAGGCCGGTATTCTTTGCCCTCATGGTCATTGGGATGAGGAGGGGAATTATGGACGCTACCGTCCCTCCATGCAAAAACGCTGTGCCACCCTGGCGAGGATGGGCGCAGTTGTGTTTGCCTATGATATGGTAGGTTACGGCGACAGCCAACAGGTTACCCATGAGATCCCCATAGCCCTGCTTCTTCAGACATGGAACAGCCGGAGGGTATTGGAATATCTTTTGTCCAGGCCAGATGTAGATGACAACAGAATTGGAATAACCGGAGCTTCAGGAGGTGGCACCCAAACATTCATATTGACAGCAATTGATGAGCGGGTTAAGGTTTCAGCACCTGTCGTAATGGTATCGGCTCATTTTTTTGGGGGCTGTGTATGTGAAAGCGGCATGCCCATTCATAAAAGCCATCATCACCAGACAAATAATGTGGAAATTGCAGCACTCTGTGCTCCCAGGCCCATGCTGCTCATTTCGGATGGCAATGACTGGACCCGGAATACCCCTCAGGTTGAATACCCTTATATACAAAAAGTATACAAACTATATAGTGCCGAACACAAGGTTAAAAACTTTCATTTGGGAGCTCAGGCCCATGATTACGGATATTCAAAACGAAAATTCATCTATCCTTTTTTTGCTCATTATCTGGACCTGAATACCGGCAGGGTGACTTTCAATCCTTCAGTTGATGAAGGTTTTGTAACCATACTGCCCCAAAATCAACTGGAGGTCTATACAGAAGATCATCCCGTACCGGAGGATGCCCTGAAAGGTAATGAAGCTGTTTTGGACTACCTGGAACAATTTGTGGATCTGGAAGAATTTCGGAATTAAACATCTTTAATTTTTTTATTCGCACTATTTTTTCTATCTTTCCAGATCCAAATAAAAAGAGAGGCCTATGAAAAACAATGCATTTAACCGGAGAAGTTTTCTGAAAACTTCTATGTTGGGAACAGCAGGTGCCTTCCTGGGTAACCGGCTAACAGCGTCTGAGACGAAAAAATCTCTGCATTTGGCGGGGAATAAGAATAAAATCGTGAAAAGGAAGCTCGGCAATACAGGAATAAAATTGCCTGTTGTGAGCTTCGGAGTGATGCGGGCAGATAATCCAAATCTTGTGAATGCAGCCATGGATGCCGGTATTGAACATTTTGACACGGCTCATAAGTATCAGAAGGGAAACAATGAGACCATGCTCGGTGAGGTATTGAAAAACTATCCTCGTGATTCCTTCACCATAGCAACCAAGATACCGGAACCGGGCGAGGAAAAAGATGAGAAAACCGGAGAGCTGGTACCGGGGTTTTCCAAAAAATATTTTATGGAAAAGTTGGATATCAGCCTGAAAAGGTTGCAGATGGATTATGTGGATATTCTTTATTTCCACTCCCTGTCAAGGCGGGAAACCGTTTTGTATGAACCCATCCTTGATGCGCTGCAAACAGCCAAAAAAGAAGGCAAGGCCAGGCATATAGGGTTAACTACACACAGTAATGAGCACGAGGTTATTAAAGCAGCCACCGACAGCGGTGTCTATGAGGTAGTGCTTACAGCCATCAATTTCAAGCAGAATCACAGGGATAAGATCCTGCATAGAATAGAGGAAGCTTCTAAAGCGGGGTTGGGAATTATCGCTATGAAAACAATGGCAGGAGGAAGGATTGGCAAGGGCGAAAACCAGAAGATGAAATATCAGGCCGCCCTGAAATGGGCCCTTAACAACCCCCATATTCATACTTCCATACCCGGAATTACTGCTTTTGAGGAGCTCGATGAGAACATGGCCGTTATGAACGACTTAAGCCTGAGCAATGAAGAAAAAGATTTCCTTCTTTATGCAGCTAATTCGACTGAAGGACTTTATTGCGACGGCTGTAAGGAATGCATGAAAGCATGTCCGAAAGATATACCCATTCCGGATATGATGCGGGCCTATATGTATGCGCATGGATACCGTGAGACCCTTAAGGCAAAACAGGAACTGGAAGAATTGGGCATTACAGATAATCCTTGTGGAAATTGCAATCAATGTACCGTGAATTGTCCCAAAGGTTTCAACGTACCGGAAAAGATTGCAGATATATCCCGAATAGCAGAAGTACCCGACGAGTTCCTGGTATAGATCTCTGCTGAAAAGGCAATATTTCATAATAAATTTAAGGCAACCCATTGTTTAGAGGGTTGCCTTAAATATTTGTCTTTAAATCTTTGTTAATCCGCTTAATTAATGGATTATTTCCTGGATAGGCTTATGCCTTAAAGATCGGGGCGGTTCTCCCGGCTACTTCCTGCAGGTAATTGTCTTCTTCCTGGGTTAAAGCTTTATAGTTATTGGCATGTTCGATGGCCCGGAAAAGGAACTTGCTGTCTCCCGGAGGAATGGCAGCAGTAATATCCTTTGACAGGGTGAATCTCAATGCTTGATAGGAAAGACTCGTGTTTTCAACAGGCCTGTACCATATGTTCTTGTAAAGCTTATCTTCACCTTTGTCCAGGCGGGTTTTGGCCATGGATTTTAGTGCCAGGATGCCCATGTTCTTTTCTTTGGCCTTTTCATATGCCTTTGGGCCAAAATCTCCATGATACCAGCAGACAAAATTTAACGGGAAAAGAATGGTATCGAAATCGTACTGGTCCATTGCATAGAGGGCAGCTTCCTGGGAATGGGCAGAAAATCCAATATACCGGATTTTACCTTCTTTTTTGGCCTTCTCAAATAATTCCATGGCCCCGTTCGGAGCAAATGCCTTGTCTACATCCTCCTTGCTGGAGATGGCATGCAATTGATAAAGATCGAAATGGTCCGTTTTCAGGGCCTTAAGTGATCCATGGAGTTCTTCTTCTGCTTCGTTTTTATCCCATTTTCCTGTTTTACAGGCCAGGAAACAATCTTTCCTGTAGGGTTCAAGTGCAGGACCCATTAAATCCTGAGCATTGCCATAAGTTGGAGCGACGTCGAAGTAATTTATTCCTGCATCCACGGCCCTGGCTATGGTTTCGTTTGCGAATTTCTGTCCGTTCTCGTTTAGCAATATGCCTCCAAAGCCTATCATCGAAAGCATATCTCCTTTATTGGCCAATTCTCTTTTGGGAACAGGTCCGCCCTGGGTTTCTTTGCCTTTAGAAAATCCCCATGAAAAGGGAAGGTTGGCTAAAAGACTCCCAATCGCAAGATCCTTTAAAAATGTTCTTCTTTTCATAATGGAATCAATTTTATAGGTTTGACTAATTTAGAAGTAATTGCAATGGAATCTCAAATATATTTCCATTTATTTCAAAAATAAAACTTTATTTTAAGACTTCCAACTCCTGATTATATTTTTCTTTGATCTCGAATTGTGTGTTTGAATATAATAGTGACATAAATCTCACCTCACAAACAACTAAGATACAAAAAAGCCTTCTCAGATTATAAAAACTGAGAAGGCTTTGTAACAAGAACAATTGATGGACTAAGCGTTAAGTATTTGTTTGGCTCTTTCGTCATTGGCATCGGTCATGAACGGGATGCCTGTAACTTCCTCTGTTTCCCTGTTAGATGCAATCAAGTCGTCACGATTGATTTCATCCAGATTGAATTTTCTTGCTCCTGCCATCAACTGTTGCAGTCCGCCGGTGAGCTTATCCGCGTAGCCGTACATAGCTATTGCACCGTAAGGTATATTCTTCAGTTCATCCTTTCCCACTTTCTTCTTAATGGGTTCCCAGCCGGCAAATATTTCTTCCGGATACTTACCTATTTTGGCAACGTTTACCGGTAACTCTTCCCAGTGACCATGGAGTTCATGGCGGCGTTCGGGTTTGAATACCCCTTCAATATTGCTGCCTAAAAATCCCGGTATCATAGCCGCACGTCCAAGACATACCATTTTTGTATACGGTGATCCCAGTGCAAGGGCTTTAAAGATATGATCTTCCCGGGCAAAACCGCCGGCAAATGAAAGGTCTGGTACTTTCATGCCTTTTTCCTCCAGCAACCGGCTATATTCGTAAGCTTTTGCGTGAAGGGCAACCGAAGGAATACCCCAGTGCTGCATCATGTTCCAGGGGCTCATGCCGGTTCCGCCGCCTGCCCCGTCGATGGTGAGCAGATCAAGTTTGGCATCCGTGGCAAAACGGATGGCCATGGCCAGTGCTTCCATATCATATGCCCCGGTTTTCAGTGTGATCCTGTTGAATCCTAGTTTTCTCAGGTAAGCCACTGAATCCATAAAGGTATTTCTAACCTGATCAGGGTCATTGGCTTCGGTTCCTCCCAGGCGGCTGTGACGGGCAAAGGAAGTGATGGCCCTTGACTCGAATGCTGATTGTACCGTATCGTCATACGGATCGGGATCGACCAGGTAGCCCCGGTCTTTCAGGAACTGGGCATATTCAATGCTGTTAACCTGGATTTCTCCGCCAATATCTTTGGCTCCCTGTCCCCATTTCAATTCGATGATCACATCGTTGCCATAATTTTCAATGATGTATTCGGCAACACCATTGGCTGTGTCCTCCACATTCAACTGTACAATGATGGCTCCGTAACCGTCATAGAACCGTTGATAAGTTTGAATCCGGCGATCCAGTTCAGGTGCGGAAATGATTTTTCCGCCCTGCAGCTCGGATTTCCTGTCAACTCCCACAACATTTTCTCCGACAACAATGGGAATACCACACAAAGCTGCACCTATGGAAAAGGAATCCCAGTATTTTGCAGCTACAAAGGTGGAACCCAATGCACCCGTCATTATGGGCATGCGCGTTTTTGTTTTTACTTCGTTTCCAAATGATGATTCTACATTTACATTAGTAAAAAGACAATCACCGGGTTTATTGGTTAAAGGAGGCTCAACTCCATGTACTCCATATGCATAGCCATGTACACGGAGGCCATGATATCCAATGCCTACTGAAGTGACATTGTTTGCTCCTGAAGTGGTTTTCCCAAAATCTCTGGGATAAAGCATTTTTCTTCCCTGGAGTGAAGACATCCAGGTTTCACATTTTCCTTTACAGTCAGAATTACATAATGTACATAATCCTGATTCTGCAGGAATTCCTCGGTTTAATGTACCAAGTGCGTCGTTGTTTTTCGGCCATTGAAGCATAGACAATAGATTTTATTGTTTATAATAGATGCTCATTATAAATGCAAAGGATAGGGATTACCGTCAATCAAACGGTAAAATTACAATGTAAAGATGGTCACAAATTGATATACACCGGATTGTATTTTTGGGTGTACAACTGAAAATTAAAAAACATGTAAAATAATTTTACCTTCCTTCTGAATAAATATACAATTAGCAAAGGAAAAAAAAGATTTGGGATTTTCAAAAAAATATTAAAAAAATATTTTTTATCCCATTTTATTTAAAGGTATTTTGTTGAAATGAAATATAAAATATTATTTATACCCCCATAGCATTAAGGGGTATGAGAAAAATTATTTCAAGGTGGGTAAATAAGAAAATATTGTATAATTATTTTTTGTTAACAAATGGGTAATTTTCTTGTTTATCTAATTGGTTAGCATAAGATTGATATGAAAATCTCATAGATTTTTTAAATTTAAAAGCTTTGAATGTTATGTTATCTCATCATACAAAAGATTACAGGAGGATTGTAGAACGCTAAAATTTAGGTTATGAATGCAAGAAAAGAATTTTTACAGGATAAAGCCGATCGCATACGTCTGAAATCAATGGAGATGACTACGCGGGCTGGCTCAGGTCATCCGACCACTGCCATGTCGGCAGCAGAAATCTTAAGTGTGCTCTACTTTGATCAGATGGTTTATGATCCTGATAATCCCAATTCGTTTGAAGGCGATGATTTTGTAATGTCCAAAGGACATGGTGCTCCGGGATTGTATGCCGCAATGGATGAAGCAGGAATGCTTAAAAAAGAGGATGTTATGAGTCTTCGTGAATTTGACAGCATCCTGGAAGGCCACCCGGTGCCTAAACTGGCAGGCGTTCGTCTGGCTACCGGTTCCCTCGGGCAGGGATTAAGCGGAGGCCTCGGGCTGGGTATGGCCATGAAGATGGATTCCATTGATCGTTATTCTTATGTACTTATCGGCGACGGTGAGATGGCCGAAGGAAACATATGGGAGGCCATGATTTTGGGACCCGCCCTCAAGCTGGATAATGTCATCGGTATTATAGACATCAACCGGCTCGGTCAGAGTGGACCAACACTTTATGAATGGAATGTTGAAGAATATCATAAGAAGGTGGAAGCTTTCGGCTGGCATACCCAGTCCATTGACGGACACTCGGTAGAAGAAATCATTGAGGCCATTGAAGCTGCCAAAAAAGATCCCCGTCCTTCCATGATCCTCGCAAAAACCGTTAAGGGCAAAGGAGTTGATTTTCTGGAAAATGCCGACGGAATGCATGGAAAGGCAGCTTCTGAAGATGAGCTGGAAAAAGGAAAAGAGCAGATCAGTAAACGCTTGAAAGATATTGATTATACACCAGGTAATCAGACCCGGCTTTCTCCCAAACCATCTAGTAATGTAGATAAAATTGAGCTTAAGCCTGAATACCAGGAAGGAGATAAGGAGGCTACGCGAACGGCCTTTGGAACTGCAGTCAGGAAGCTGGGAGAACAGGATAAGCAGATTGTTGTGTTGGATGGTGACGTGAAAAACTCCACCCGGACTCAGTTTTCCTTCGACAGTTTCCCCGAGCGATCCATTGAATGCTACATTGCCGAACAGAACATGATAGGCTTTGCTGCCGGACTCCAGGCACGTGGTAAACGAACTTATGCTGCTACTTTTGCTGCATTTCTAACCCGTGCCCATGATCAGATTCGTATGGCCTCCTATTCCCAGGCCAATCTGAAACTGTGTGGGTCTCATACAGGCGTATCCATTGGTGAAGACGGACCTTCTCAAATGGGCCTGGAGGATCTTGCCATGATGCGATCTCTCTATGGCAGCGTGGTGCTTTCACCATCCGATCCGGTATCGGCAGAAAAGCTTACTGCCTCTATGAATGCCTATGAGGGAATATCTTACATGCGGACCATACGGGGTAAAACACCCGTTATCTATGATGCTTCAGAAAATTTTGAGATCGGTGGTTCCAAAGTGCTAAAACAATCCGATGATGATTCTGCAATGATCCTTGCAACAGGCATTACTGTACCTGAAGCACTCAAAGCGCAGGAGATCCTGCAGAAAGAAGGGATCTCCGCTGGTGTAATGGATATTTATTCCGTAAAACCGGTTGATGAAGAAGGAATACTTGATGCTTCGAAGAATGCCTCCTTCATTCTTACAGTGGAAGACCATTACCCCGAAGGCGGATTGGGTGAAGCGGTTGCATCAGCCGTAGGTCAAGACATCCGCGTTTATTCCCAGGCTGTAACCCGGCTTCCGCATTCAGGTAAACCCGCTGAATTGATGGCAGAACAGGGCATCGATGCAGAGAGTATTGCCGATCGCATACGAAAGCTGATCAAATCGGAAAGCAAGCAGGAGGTGAAATAATCTGACCTTGCTTCAGGAATGATTTTCTTATTAGAAGAAAGGGGAGAATATGAATGAATGTATTTTCCCCTTTATTTTTATCTGTATTTGTTTTTCATCTTTGTTCAAGGATTGGTAATATTGTAGTTTCTGAAATTTTTAACATGAAAGAAAAAAATATGAAAGCGAAAAAGATAAAAAGACTATACAGCCAGTTATTGATGATTTCACTGGATCAAAGAAGAAGCTCCCGGATAACAGTTATAGCCGGTATTCTTATGTTTATGATGTATTCCTGTGCAGATGCCCAGGATCTTGATGTTCCCTACGTATCTACACCACATAGCGTAGTGGAGGAAATGCTGGATGTAGCCAGTGTGGGTTCGGATGATTATGTTATTGACCTGGGCTGCGGCGACGGACGCATTGTTATTGCTGCTGCTGAGAGGGGAGCCTATGGACACGGGATTGACCTGGATCCTGAGCGGATAAATGAAGCGAGGAAGAATGCAAAAGCAGCCGGAGTTCAGGATAAGGTGATGTTTTTGCAGGAGGATCTTTTCAAAACCGATTTCAGCCGGGCCAATGTGATCACCATGTATCTTTTAAGTTCCGTGAACCTCAAGCTAAGGCCCATTCTCCTTGAGAGACTGGAGCCAGGGACCAAAATTGTATCCCACAACTTTGATATGGGAGACTGGAAACCGGATAAAAAGGTGAGGGTAGACGGACGTGGATTTAAACGAAGCGAACCCATAGCCGTGGATGATCAGGATTTTACTCTGGATGACTGGGTAATTGACAGGCCCATCGGTGTGGATACCTCTGGTATGGATCTCAGTGGCTGGATTGTGAACAATGATATAAAGCTGGATAACCTGGATATTGGTTTAGATGAACCGGCCTTGAGACAGCCTCTTTCCATCAGTACCCATACGGTTTATTACTGGATCATCCCTGCGGATGTTGAGGGCCGATGGAACTGGCAATCCGAAGGATCAAGCTTTACCATGAGTGCGGAGCAAAAATTTCAGGAAATTGATCTGATTGTAAAAAAAGAGAACCAGAAGCTCATGGTAAAAAACAGCAGTCTTACGGGCGAGCGCCTTGCCTTCACTGCTGTTGATAATGACACGGGCACCAAATATGTATACAATGGCCGGGTGAATGAAGGCCGGATCAAAGGGAAGGTACAGATAAGGAATGAGCAGGGGAATGTCCTTGAAAACTGGTCGGCCAGGAGGGAGTAGAAAGATTTCTTTCAAAGTTCTTATAGCAATCTTCACTCTTACGCCCCGGGATCGAAAGCCGTATTGCTGAAATCCGAAAGATGAAAGGCGGTATCTGCAAAATCGGTGATTCCTGCAAAAGTGGCGCCGGAAAATTCTGCTATTCCCGAAAATGTAGCTCCCGAGAAGTTGGTGTTTCCTAAAAACTGGGCCTTAAAGAATTCTGCATCCTTTAAAAACCGGGCTACCCTAAAATTGGTTATTCCTAAAAACCGGGCTTCAGTATTACCTGAAAACCGGGCTCCGGAAAAGTTGGCATTGCCTGTAAAGCTGGCTTCTGTAAAATTGGCGTCACATGAGAACTGGACAACGAGAAAATTCGCCAACCCTGAAAAGCGGGTTCCTATAAAATTGGCATTTTTTATGAATTGTGCTCTCCAGAATTTGACATCTCCCAAAAACTGAGCTTCCAAAAATTCAGAATTGCCCGAGAATTTTGCATCAATAAAGTCGGCATTATTATTAAAGCGGGCTTTCCAAAATGCAGCAAAGCCTTCAAATTTTGTATTGTGAAATTCCGCATCCTCTGAAAACTGTGCTCCTATAAAGTTGGCATCGCCTGTGAACCTGGAATTTTTGAAAGATACCTTCTTTTCGAAAAGGACATTCTGAAAAATGACAATCTCAAATTCGCGGTCTGACAGGTCCATATCACATTTGAAAGTAACACCGCTGCAGTCGTAGCTGCTGCTGGTTCCTGCAATCAGGAAATTTTCCAGCTCTTCCGGTTTATTGATGATTCTCTTGTCGTCCATAACAGATCCGTTTAGGTTTGAGTTTCTTCTTACAAGTCCTGATAACAAAGGGAAGCAATATCTTTGTTATCAAATTTAAGAAAAATTTTTTAATCTGATGGAGCGTGATGAAAGTGGGTGAGGGACAAATGCTTATTTGGAGTGGATGAGCGGGATAAGCTTATTGTAGGGATTATTTTCTTTTGTTTTCTTTTAGGGAAATTGTTGCGCCCGAAAATATACGTTTCGCATGCGACAATGTAAATATAGCATACTACAATATGGGTGCAGCATGAGACAAGCCTGATTGTAGTATGCTACTGTCATTTGTTGCATGCAAAAATCACTTTCCGGTAGAGCTAAATCCACCCTGATTTTTTTCGGTTTCATCCAATTTTGCAACCTCCTCAAATTCTATCTCCGGCAAAGTCATAACCACAGGCTAACCACCCCGCTTTCCAATCTCATTTTCATTTTTTTCTTCATTCTCATTCTCTTCGTTAAGTACATGATCTATAGCCTCGTATTCATAACCAATATTATCTTCCATTTTTTGCCGATCATGTCTTTTCTTATGAATTAAGGTAGTGGTATGATGTAATAATTTGCTCAGCGACTTGATGTTGAATGTTGTGAGACGGGGGATAGGATAAATGCTTTATTGGGCACATGACTATTTTCTTCTTTGAATTTGTATATCCTTTGTAGCTATTTCCCATAGCATTAGTAATTTTATCAGGTACTTGGTCGAACTTAACAATACGCGAAATTATCTTTAATGCGCCATTTCCCATAGGAACAAGAAGATTAATACCTTCGTTTTCCACTAGCTCTTCAACGAACTTTTTTTGATGGTCCAATGTTCGTGATTTTTCCTCCTGTGTATCTCCATACCATCCATTTTCGCTCTTAAATCTGATTGCTTGCGATAAAATGGCATGTTCCCCTAATTTGAAGACTCCATCAGAGATTTTTTGCAAATAGTTATTTCCAAAATTTTCTATTGAGTTCCAAAGCTTAGGTTTTTTTGTAGAACCATTTTTGAGTTTGATTATTAATTTGCCAGCAAAATCTCTTGGAGCAAATCGATTTCGGAAATATGCATCATATTTTTCAAATGAAATGTTGTCTTCATAGCAAGGAATGATTTCGTCAGAAGTTACACTGGGATTTAACCCTATAAATGCAATACCTAGCGATGCTTGTTTTCCAGAGAATGGTTCTGGCAATTGATAGGGAGAGTAACAGTTTCGTTTTTGCCATAGATAAAAATGATGACAAGGATGATTTGGATTTTCGACTGATTCAATTGCGTCATCATAAACCTTTTTGCTGTAATTTTTACTTATCTCCATTTCATATTCTTTTTTCTTATATATGTTGCTTTTTGTGCAATCTAAACTAAAAATAGGCAGGGCTTCTTACCTCCTCCCTTTTAGTTTCTTGATTTATCAAATCTGTAAAGCATTTTTTCTCAAAAATCTGACCGATAGCGTTATTCAAAATGTGGTATAAAATATATAACTAACTTTTCGATTGCCAAATATTAAGCAAAATGTATTTTCATGTTGAACCCAAATCCCCTACTTTTCTATCTGCCTGTCAGCTCAGTCATCTTTTTAATCTCTATTTTCGGCATAGAGATAATTATACTGCGGCCAACCCTTTCTTCAATTTATATTCACTTCTGCCAGACCCATTACCTGAAATATGGATTTTATCTCCCCACAAAAACTCCTACTAACTATGCTTACTGAATCTTTAAACATCAAAAACGCATCAACCTCCATCTTTCATATCTTCTGAAATCTCTCCCATGATTTCCTCCTATTAAATCAATTTGGGTTTTACATTTATTATCCTTAAGGCTTCCAAATCAAGAAGATTTACCATTGGAGGTATCAAAGGTAAGGGAGACAAGGTCAATAAGTTACATAATACGTACGCAATATACGTAATGTAAAATAAGAAGAAAAATTTCTTGTTTTGAACCCGATTCTGACTCCCCAACAAAATAAAAAAAAGGCAACCCACTAGATGTTAGCTGATTGCCTTCTTTTTGATGCGGTCCGGACGAGACTCGAACTCGCGACCTCCGGCGTGACAGGCCGGCATTCTAACCAAACTGAACTACCGGACCGAACTTATTATGCTTTCTCTATATCTAAAGAACTTTCTTACTTTTTCACCAATCTTCTATTCGAACCCGGACCTTCCCGACGCTAGTCGGGACATTCTAACCAAACTGAACTACCGGACCGAATTAGCGATTGCAAATATAGATTCTTTTTTTAATTCAACAAAAATTGCAGGGATAAAATTGCACGAAAAACTTCCTTTTTTCTTTTTTAGCCTGAGACAAAAAAAATTTTGTAAGATTGTGCTTTTTATAAATATAACCTGTTTTTTGATTTGAATTGTTTACTTTTGCATTATAAGCATATGTTCATAATTATTGGTTATGCCTAAAATAAAACCTTTTGATAAGTATTACGAAGCGTATGAAAACTGGTTTGAACAAAACCGGTATGCTTACGAATCGGAACTCAGCGCCGTCAGGCATTTTATCCCTGATACTGGCAAAGGCATAGAGATTGGTTCAGGAAGCGGCCGCTTCTCAATACCGCTTGGTATTAAAGAAGGCATCGAACCTTCCTTTTCCATGAGAAAACTGGCCCATAAGGCCGGCATGGAAGCCATTTTTGGTCTTGCCGAACATCTTCCCCTGGCAGATGATTCTTACGATTTCGCACTTATGGTAACTACCATCTGTTTTGTTGATCGTCCCCAGCAATCGGTTAACGAGATGTACCGGGTACTGAAACCCGGCGGATATGCCGTGATTGGTTTTGTGGACAAGGAGAGTCCTGTTGGCAGAATTTACCAGGAAAATAAAAATAAAAGCAAATTCTACCGTGACGCCCATTTTTTCTCCTCAGAAGAGGTGAAAGATCTTTTGGTAAAGGCGGGCTTTTCAAATATTGAGTTTGTGCAGACTATCTTTGGCAAGCTTACAGACGTGGAATCGGTGCAGGATTTTAAGGAGGGATATGGCGAGGGGAGTTTTGTCGTAGTGAGGGGAGAGAAGGGAGAAGAGAGTAGTGAGTGATGAGTAGTGAGTAGTGAGTAATGTCCACCAGTAGAGACGCAAGGCTTGCGTCTCGGAGATATTCGCACGAGTGCACTGCACGACAGCATGATGGTACAAAAGAATGACGGAACGAAAGAACGATGGAACGAGAATACGAGAAAATGAGAAGTGGAGAAGACGGGAAGAGTAGTGAGTGGTGAGTAGAACAGTAGAGACGCAAGGCTTGCGTCTCGGAGATTGTTGCACGAAGGAGCGAAAGAAGAGATGAGTAGTGAGTGGTGAGTAGTGAGTAATGTGATGAGTAGTGTGTCCTATCCTAGATGAGTGGTGTGTTCTGGAATATGTGAGGCACGAAAGCCTTTAGATGAAGCAGTTGCGTGAAAGGACGATTCTTAAAAACCACCGGTTTTTTCTCAATTGGCCTCATGTACTTCCTCGCCTGACCGCCAGGCGGGGAAAAGCCTTTTATTATAATCCTGTAAATCTTGTTAATCCTGTCTGGAAATCGCTATTTGCGTCTTTTTGGGGCAGATAGTGATAGCACAAACGATCCTGGCTATACTGGGCGCCTCGTTAGAGCGCGCGACAGATTTTTCGCCCGGTGATGGGCTTCCAAATTCAGATGATTTAAAAATATACAGGGATGTTTTTTAAAAAGAAACGAGGGCACGACGGCACGACGGTACGAAGGCACAACTGCAAGAAGGTATGATAGCCGGAGGACACGTTGGCACGGCGGTATGAGAGAACTATCGAGAATATGATACGAGTGATGAAATTGAAAACTTAGCAACAGTCAATGCAAGACAAGAGGCAAGAGATGAAACATGAAACCTCAAACATGAAACCTCAAACGTTTTCTTGCTTTGCTCTTCGCCCTAAGCTCTCTGCTCTTAGCTGAAATCTTCCCGCCTCCACTTCGTTTCAGCGGGTACCAATCATCCAACCATCCAACCATCCAATCATTCAATCATTCAATCATTCAATCATTATTAAGCAGCCCGGACTTCAAGACCAGGGAAATCACCCTATCCCGGAAAGATACCCCAGCAGTTCGTTATGGAGTCGGGGAGGGGCCACGACCAGGTCAGGGTCTTCAGGGGTCCAGGGTTTTCCTCGCCAGTTGCTTACCAGGCAGCCTGCTTCACGGGCTATTAAGATTCCTGCTGCGACATCGTAAAGTTCATCGCCATAAGTGATGAAACAATCCACTCGTCCGGATGCCAGATAGGCCAGTTCGAGAGCACTTGAACCGAAA
>Ga0207797_1000198_pt1 | contig 43935 bp, 39 predicted proteins | sample PRCRCaboRojoPR_6_FD_187275 | JGI IMG/M metagenome (GOLD analysis project Ga0207797, IMG submission 187275) | Marine sediment microbial community from Cabo Rojo, Puerto Rico - PR CR 10% Liquid 1 (SPAdes) | ecosystem: Environmental > Aquatic > Marine > Coastal > Sediment | place: Cabo Rojo, Puerto... | reverse complement strand
GGATCCCGGCCGGGGCGCCCGGCCCGTCCGAACATCTGGTGGATTTCGAGGGTCGAGAGTGGCTGCATGCCGCCCGCGGAGCCGTCGTACCGCTTCCAGTCCCGGACGATCACCCGGCGACTCGGGGTGTTGACGCCGGCGGCGAGCGTGGGCGTCGCACAGACCGTGCGGATGTGCCGCTCCCGAAAGGCCTCCTCGACCAGGCTCCGGTGTTCGCGCGCCAGCCCCGCGTGATGGAACGCCGCGCCGCGCTCGACCGCGTCCGCGAGGTCGTCGCTCGTTTCCGTGTCGCTCACCGACCGGATTTCGTCCGCCACCTGCTGGAGTTCGTCGCGGTCAGCCGCCGACCGATGGCCCTCGGTCACCTCGGCCATGCGCCGCGCGGCGGCCTCGGCGTTCCGGCGGGAGTTGACGAACACCAGCGCGGAGCCGTCGTCCGCGAGCGTGTCCGCCACGATGGCGGCCGTCTGGCTCTTGCTGCCGGTCGACAGTTCCACCTGGGAGCCGTCGTCGAAGTGGAGCGCGTTCCCGTAGTGGACGCCCGTCTTGAGTTCGATCGGGCGCCAGGTCGAGTCCACGAGCGCCGCGTCCAGCCAGGTCGCGATCTCGTCGGCGTTGCCGATCGTGGCCGAGAGCGCGACGACCTGGAGGTCGGCCACCCGCTTGCGGAGCTTCGCGAGCGTGACTTCGAGGGTTGGTCCGCGGTCGCGGTCGTCGACCAGGTGGACCTCGTCGGCGACAACGCAGGCCAAATCGTCGATCCAGGTCGCGTCGTTCCGCATGAGGGAATCGACCTTCTCGGAGGTCGCCACGATGACGTCCGCGTCGCCCAGCCACTCGCCGTCGCTCTCGTAGTTCCCGGTCGAGACTGCCACGTCCAGGCCGAACCGCTCTAAGTCCTCGAACTCCGCGGCCTTCTCGCTTGCGAGGGCCCGCAGGGGGACGATGTAGAGGGCGGTGCCCCCGCCGTTGCCGCGGTCGCGGATGGCCGATAGCATGGCCAGTTCCGCGATGAGCGTCTTGCCGCTGGCCGTCGGCACCGACGCCACGAGGTTTTCGCCGTCGAGGACCCCGGCCTCGACCGCCTGGGCCTGGGGCGGATACAACTCCTCGATGCCCGCCTCGGCGAAGTGCGCGCCAACCCCGTCGGGCAGCCCCGACAGGTCCTCGACCTTCATCGAGCCGGGATAGGTCCGTCCTGCGGTTTAAACTGTCGGGGTTGCTCGCGGGTCACGGGAGACGCTCCCGTTGGTCGCGTCGCCAGGCTCGCGGGTCGCTACCGCTCCCCGTTCGCACATTCGGAGACGCTCGCACGCGCACGGCTGCGCCGTTCCCGTATTCCGAGACTCCCTCCGGTCGTCTCGCTGCTCGCGTCTCCCCGCGGCCGTCAGTGCTAAGCCACCGAGACCCGACCTTCGACCATGCGCATTCGCCTCGACCGGGACACCTGCATCGGGATGTTCCAGTGCGTCGCGGAGTGGGAGGACGGCTTCGAGAAGGACGAGGACGCCGGGAAAGTCGACCTGCTGGAGGCCACCGAGATCGAGACCGACGTCTTCGAGCGCGAGGTCCCCGAGGACGCCGAACTCGACGCCAAGTTCGCCGCCCGAACTTGCCCGGTCGACGCGATCGCCATCTTCGAAGACGACGAACAGCTGATCCCGTAGGCGGTCCCGCCCAATCGTCATGGGTCCACGCGCTGCCCTCCGTCGCTGGTTCCCGTCGCTGCTCGTGGCGACGGCCATCTTCGTGGGCTCGATCCTGCCCGCGCCACCGGGCAGTTCGGAGGTCGTCGGCCGCTTCGTCGTCCCGCTCGATCTGCTCGCCCACGTTATCGGGTATGCACTGCTCGGTGGCGCGCTCGCCGGGGCCCTGGCGGACGGCCCACTCGAGCGCCGGACCGTCGCCGCGGCTGTCATCGCGCTGGTCGCGGTGTACGGAACCGGGCTCGAGATCCTCCAGGGGGTGTTGCCCACGCGAGACTTCTCGACGGCCGACGTCGTCGCGAACGTTGTGGGCGGAGCGCTCGGCGTACTAGTACTACTCTACCGAGAGCGGAATGGGTGACGGCCATCGGGGAGAAAAGACTGATATGGTTCTCCCCGCGACTCGCGAGCCCGACAAACCACCGGCGCTGCCTCAGGCGATCTCGTCGTACTGCTCCGAGAGTTTCTCCGCGGCCTGGTCGAGCTGGTCGCGCTCGAAGTCGCTCAGGTCCCACTCGACCACCGACTCGACCCCATCGCTGCCGAGCTTGAGCGGAACGCCCAGCGCGACGTCGTCGAGGCCGAACTCGCCCTCGAGCGGGATCGAGCCCGGGATCACTTCGCCGGTGTCCCGGAGGATGGCCTCGACCGTGTGGGCGACGCCCGTCGCGGGGCCCCACTCCGTGGCGCCCTTCCGGGAGATGACGTTCATGGCACTCTCCTGGAGGTCTTCCAGGATCTCCTCCTTCTCGTCGTCGCTGAACGCCGGATCACGACCGTCGACCCGCACCTTGGAGAACACCGGCACCTGGTCGTCGCCGTGCTCGCCGATGATCGTCGCCTCGACGTTCTGGACGGGTGCGTCGAAGCGCTCCGCGAGGACGTAGCGGAACCGGGCGCTGTCGAGCCGGTTGCCGAACCCGATGACCGTCCCGCGGTCGCGGTCACCCACCTCGTAGAGGTGGCGATTGAGGATGTCGACCGGGTTGGAGGTCGTCACCGAGACGAAGTCGTCGTTGTACTCGGCCAGCGACGAGCCGATGTCCTCCATGATCGGCGCGTTGTCGCCGGCCAGGTCGAGGCGGGTCTGGCCCGGCTTCCGCGGGATGCCCGCGGTGATGATCACGACGTCCGACCCTGCCGTATCCGCGTACTCGCCCTGCACCACCGTCGTGTTCGAATCGTAGGCCACCCCGTGGTTGACGTCGGCGGCCTGCCCCACCGTCTCGTCCTTCTTGTCGGGGATATCGACGAAGACCAGCTCGTCGACGACGTCCCTGTAGGCGAGATTGTACCCGGCCGCGGCCCCGACCGTGCCCGCCGCCCCGACCACGCTCACTTTGCTCATGCTACCCACCCCGGGCCCGACCCGAGTCGCGCCTGGCAGACCGTCTCCGGGGACCTGTCGATGGAATTGGTACCGCGTCGCATGGAGTTTCCATCGAACCTTCGCAGAACGAGCCCAAAAACGTCCCGATAGTGGGGGTGGGAAAACCAGGCCCGGCCGGTACCTGGCCCCCATTCTAGAATGGGTTTTCGGATGGGGTAGAGCGGAGTGCGAACCCTTGAGGGGGCCGCTGCCGAAGGCCCGGGCGTGCGTCGCCCCTCCCTGGACAGCGTGCGCGGGTTCGACCGGGCGGTCTACGCGGTGGCCGCCGGCCAACTCATCAACGTGTTCGGGGGCGGGCTGGTCTATCCCTTCGCGACCGTGCACTTCCACCTCCGGCTCGATATCGCCCTGGCGGTCGTCGGACTAGGCTTCCTCGCCAAGAACGTGACCACCGCGGCGGCCACTTCGATTGGGGGCTACCTGGCGGACCGTCGGGGCCGGAAGCCGGTGATGGTCGGGAGCATGGCCGGAAACGCAGTCACGTTGGCGGCCTTCGCCTTCGTCCCCGCGATCGCCGCCGCAGTCGAGCCGCTCGGGCTCGGGGGCGCCTTCGTCCTGGTCGCTGCGGCGTCCGGCGCCACCGCCGGCCTCTACACCCCGGCCGCCCAGGCCTACACGGCGGACGTCACCTCCGGGGCGGCCCGCGACCAGGCGTACTCCCTCCTCAAGGTCGCGAACAACGTCGGCTTCGGCACCGGGTTCGTGGTCGGCGGGCTGCTCTACCAGGTCGCGAACGTGGCCATCTTCATCGCGGACGGCGCGACGTCGGCGGTGGTTGCGGGACTGCTCGTGGTGGCCGTCCCGCGACTCTTCGACGCCTCGAGCACCGGCGGTGGGCGCGACGCCCGGGCCAGCTGGCGCCGCGCGATCACCGACCGCCGGGTCCTCCATCTCGGGGCGCTCAACGTCGGCTTCGCGATGCTCTACGCCCAGATGCGGACCACCATCCCGGTCGTCGCCGAAGAGCGGGTCGGACTCGACACCGCCCAACTCGGCACCCTCTTCGTGCTCAATCCGCTCACGCTCGTCCTGTTCCAGATCCCGGTCGTGGACGCGGTCGGTGCCTGGCGGCGGACCCGGGGGCTCGTCCTCTCGGCGGGGTTTTGGGCCGTCTCGATGGCGGTCGTCTGGCTGGCCTACCTCGGCGAGCCCGCGTTCGCGCTGGGCGTTTTCCTGGTGGCCGCGCATCTCGTCTTGCGGACGATCGGCGAGGTGCTGCACTCGCCGCTCGCGACCTCGCTCATGAGTGCGCTGGGGACCGTCGAGGACCGAGGCTCCCAGCTGTCTGTCCTCGAGATCGCCAAACGGCTGGGATTCGGGCTCGGCTCGTTCGTGGGCGGGCTCTTCTTCGATTACGGGGTCCCGGACGTGCTCTGGCCCCTCCTGGGGGCGTTCGCTCTCCTGCTCGTCGTCGGCCTGCTTGCGTTCGAATCGCGGGTCTCGCCCGCGGAGAACGGCGCACCCGGTCGCTTTTAGGCCGTTCGTCCCCATTCCCGTGATATGAGCGAGGACTTCGACAAGGAGGCCGAACGCGAACGCCTCCGGGAGAAGTACGAGGCCGAGCAGGAGGACCGCGAGGCCACCGAACGGATGAGCGAGTTGCTCCTCCAGGGCGCGACGATGACCAACAAGCACTGTGACACCTGTGGCTCCCCGATCTTCCGGTACCAGGGCCGGGAGTTCTGCCCCACCTGCCAGGAGGAGCGCGGGCAGGCCGCCCAGGAAGCCGCACGGACGGAAGGCGAGGAGGCTGCTGGCGCCGCCCAGGCGGCCGCAGGTGCGGCGGGGGATGAGGCTGCTGGTGCCGGCCGGGGGGCGGACCAGGCTGCAGCGACGGAAGGCCGGTCGGAGAGTGAGGCTGCACCATCGGACTCCCCTGGCGTCGAGGGAGCGGGACCCGGAGCCTCGACAGGGACCGCGGAGACGGGCCGGACCGAGACGCCAGCTTCCGGGACTGGACAGGCCCGTCCCGCGTCCAGAGCCTCCGCCCGGCCAGCCCAGGGCGGGCAGCCTGCCGCGTCGCTCGACGAAGCGCGGGCGTCACTGGTGCGCACGATCACCTCGCTCACACGACGGGCCGAGGCCACCGAGGACCCCCGACAGGCGCGGGACCTCCTGGAAGCCGCTCGCGAGGCGGCCGAGACGCTGGCCACGCTCCAGGGGTCGCGGTAAATGTCCCCGTCGACGGTGCTGGTCCCCATCGACGGCACCGACCCCAGCTTTCGCGCGCTCGAGTTCGCGACCGAGTTCGTCGACCAGTTCGACGCCGCCCTCGACGTGGTCCATATCACCGACGAGCACACCGACGCCACGGACGAGATCCTGCGGCGGGCGGACCGGGTCCTGGACGCGGCCGGGATCGACGCCGATGCGGAAGTCTCGACCGACCTGGAGATGGAGTTCAGGCCGGCCGAGCGCGTGGGCCAGGACGTCCTCGAGCTGGTCGAGCGACGGGGCTACGATCACGTTATTATGGGCCACCAGAGCGCCGGGACCGTCGAACGCGCCATCATCGGCAGCGCGGCGGAGACGGTGCTGCGGGCCGACCGCGTGCCGTTGACGGTCCTCCCCTGATTTGTCCCTCCCACGCTCCGGTTCCGGGTCGGATCTTCAGTCCGGCTGGTAGGTCGATCCGATGACGTCTCTGATCCGATCGGCCGTGACCTCCCCGACGCCCTCGACCTCGAGCAGCTCCTCGCGGTCAGCGGTCAGCACGGCGTCCACGCTGCCCAACGCCCGGAGCAGGGACCGTGCCGTGACGGGGCCGATATCCGCGATGGACGCGACGACGTACTCCTGCTGCTCGGCGAGGGTCTTCTTCGACTTGCCGCCGTGGACGCTGACCTCCCGGTCTGCCGTCTCCTGCTCCCGCGTGGCGATCGTCGCGAGCAGGTCGGTGGTGTCATCGGCGTCGCGGGTCCAGAGGATCGAGAGCCCGAAGTCGACCGCCAGGCTCGCAAGCGCGCCCCTGATGGCGTTCGGGTGGACGTCCCGCTCGGCGTAGAGGTCCTGCTCCCCTTCGAGAATGAGGATGGGGCGACCGTAGTGGGTGACCAGGTCCCCGACCTGGTCGAACAACGACCGCTCGGCGTCGAGCAGCGTCGAGAGGAAGTCCTCGATCGTCTTGCGTTCGACCGCAACTCGGTCGCTGAGGACGTAATCGCCCACTTCGAGGGTCTCCAGGCGCGTCTCGATGCCCTCACGGGTCGAGAGGTCCCGGGCGATAGGCGAGTCGAGTTCGCGCTGATCGATCACGATCTCGACCCCGTCCTCGGACCCGGCTTCGGCGAGGACTGTCTCGTCGTCATCCCCGGACCCGTCCTCACCACCGCTCTCGCCCTGTGCAGCCCGCGATACGCCGTCCCTCTCGTCCCCAGACGCACCCTCGGACTCGGGCGACCCCGCCTCCGGCTCGAAGTCCGTGAGCCCGGCTTGCCCGCGGCCGTCGGTCTCCGCGCGACCGGATGCAGGCTGCTGGGCGGATTCCCCCGCACTTCCGTCCGCGTCCTGGTCATCCCTCGCACTGCCGCCCGCGTCCTCCTCGTCCGTAACCGCCGCCCCAGCGTGGTCGTCCGCGAACGAGGCCACGTCGGTCTGCTCGTCGCTGACGGCCGCGACGAGGTCCTCGGCCACCTCTCGCAGCGTCTCGAGTTCGTCCTCCATCTCCTGCTCGCGGCGGCGCGAGATCCAGAAGTAGGCCTCGTCGCGGGTGTCCTCGGCCATCAGCACGACGACCCGCCCCTCGGTCTGGCGGCCCGTCCGGCCCTTTCGCTGGACCGAGCGGATGGCGGTCGGGACCGGCTCGAAGAAGAGGACCAGGTCGACCTCCGGGACGTCCAGCCCCTCCTCCGCCACCGACGTGGAGACCAGCACCTCGAACTCGCCCGCGCGGAAGTCGGCGAGCACCTCCTTTTGCTCCCGTTGGGTCATCCCGTCGGAGCCGTCCTTGTCGCCCTGGCCGACGAACCGCCGGACGTCGAAGTGCCCCGCGAGGAAGTCCGTGAGGGCCTCGGCCGTGTCCCGGGATTCGGTGAAGACGATGACCCGGTCGCCGCCCTGGATGCCCAGGGTCTCCGCGAGGAGCATCCGCGTGCGCCGGAACTTGGGATGCAGGTCGTCGAAGGCCCGGGTCTTCGAGATGGCGCGTTTCACCCGCGGGTCCGACACGAACCGCATGCTGGCCTTCGAGGCGCCCGATGAGCGTGCGGCGTTTTCCTGGCGCTCGAAGTACCGCTCCAGGGCGTCGACGCTCTGGGTTTCGACCAGCTCGACCGCCCGCCGGAGCTTCATGACCTCCGCGTGGATCGACATGCCCTCGTAGCCCGCCGACTCGCCGTCGTCGATGAGGGCCTGGAGTTGCGCGCGCATCGTGTTGAGGTCCTTCTGTGAGAGGTCAGGGTCGGTGGTGGACGCGACGCCCAGCTCCGCGAGGGTCTCCAGACGGTCGCCGAGGACCTCTTTGAGCAGGTCGCGGATCTCGATCACTGGCTCGGGCAGCTCGACCGAGACCCACTCGACGTCGGTGTCGTAGGTGTACTCGGCGACGTCCTGGTCGGTCTCGGTCTTGACGGCCACGTTCCGGATCCCGAGGTTCTCCATCACCAGGCGGATGGAGTCCTCGTCGTCGCCCGGCGAGGCACTCATACCGGTCACGAGCGGGTCGACGGCGTCGGCATGGTAGCGCTCGGCGATGTAGGTGTAGGGGTAGTTGCCGGTCGCCCGGTGGCACTCGTCGAACGTGCAGTGGACCACGTCCGAAAGCGAGATGCGGTTGCCCACGAGGTCGTTTTCGACCACCTGGGGGGTCGCGACGACGACGCGGGCGTCGGTCCAGAGTTCGGCGCGGTCGTCCGGGCGCGTCTCCCCGGTGAAGACGACGATTTCCTCGTCGGGGAGCGAGAGAGCCTCCCGGTAGAACTCGGCGTGCTGCTCGACGAGCGGCTTCGTGGGGGCGAGCATGAGCGATTTGCCCCCCGCGTCGGCCTGGAGCCGCTCGGCGGTCACCCGCAGGCTCACGGTGGTCTTCCCCAGGCCGGTGGGGAGCGAGACCAGCGTGTGATCGGAGCTGGCCTCCTCGACCAGCGCGGTCTGGTAGGGCCGGGCCTCGATCACGCCGGGCTCGAGGAGGGGATGGGTGACGTACTCCGGGGTGCCGTCGGCCATTCGTGCCGAGGTTGGTCGGTCTCGCGTTTAAGGATTCGCGTGGCGCAGTGGAAGTGGTGACTGCGGGGGAGGGGTCGTGCCGACTGGCCCCCGCGCCTACCTTTGAATAATGGGCCCGCAGGGGAGCTACCCGGCTGACACTACCGCGAAGGCGGCTCGACCGCGGGCCCGGTGCTCCGGGGGGTCTTACCCGCCCAAATCGAGAGCACTCGAACAATGTTAGCTCGCGTCCGGACCGCTGCCGTCACCGGGGATCGACCCGGTCGTCGGGCTCAGCGACCCGGTCTCCCGGTAGATGCCCGCGACCATCACCACGGCCGCGAGCAGCGGGAGGACCGCACACGCCACGTACACCGGGACGAATCCCACGACGTCGATGATCGGGAGGGTGAGCATCGGGCCGAGGGCGCCGCCGACGTCCCCGAGGACGTTGTTTGTCCCGGTCGCCCGGCCCATGCGCTCGGTCGGAGTCAGGTCGGCGAGAAGCGCCATGAGCGGGCCGCTCGTGCCGCCGAATCCGGCCCCGATCATGATACAGGCGGCGACCAGGGCGGCGAGCGAACTCGCGAGCGCGAGCACCAGGTAACCGATCACCGATATCGCCAGGAAGAGGAGGAGGACCGGCACGCGCCGCCCGCGACGGTCGCTGTACACCCCGCCGGTGAGCATGAACGCCGACGCGGCGACGACGGTCACGGCCATCATCACGCCGGAACTCCCCTGGGGGCCGTAACCCAACACCATGAGGTCCCGAGCGTCGACGAACAGCACCAGTGTGGAGAACAGGGCGCCGATGTACGCAAACAGCAGGCCGAAGTTGACCACCCCGACGGTGAGCGCCGGCAGTGCGGTATCCAGCTCCCAGGGTTTGATCCCGGTTCGGTAGCCGGAGACGTGGGTCTCCGGGATGACCAGGTAGGCGAGGATACTCGCCAGCACGGCGAACCCGGCCGCGAGCACGAACGCGGCGGTGATGCTGTACAGCTCGCTCACCACGCCGCCCATCACAAGCCCCGCCGGAAACCCCAGCGTGATCCCGCCGCGGACGACACCCATGTTCGTCCCCCGCGAGCCCGCCGTACTCACGTCCGCCGCGATGGTGTAGGCGGTGGCGAAGACCGCGGCGCTGCCCAGTCCCCAGCCCAGGCGCGCCAGGATGAACCAGACTTCGGGGGTGGCCGTCCGCAGCGCGATCACGTAGCCGAACACCGCCACGGCCTCGACCGCGAGGCCCGCGATCAGGGGCTTGCGCGTACCGATGCGGTCGACGAGGGATCCGGCGGGGCCGTTCGCCAGGATGCGCGCGAAGCGGTTCGCGCTCAGGATCACCCCGACGACGAAGGGCGAGATGCCGATGATGCGGCCCAGGTTCGGGAGGATCGGGAAGACCACGCCGCCGCCGAACCCGACGAAGAAGGTACTCGCGATGACGCCGAGCACCACGCGGCGATCGGCGGTCATGTGGGTCCGAAGGGGCCGGGCGCAGTGGTCACGAGTGGGGACGACTCCACGGCTAGGTACCCGAACGGCGGAATTAGCACTGTCGCTTCGGGTGTAGGAGACGAGGGCCCATCCGGGGCCGGCGACACTGCCTCCGCACTGGTCCTTTCTACACCCTCACGAGGGTCCGGTGTCCCCAGACGAGGACGACCAGGCCCACCAGGAGAGCCTGGCCGCCCAAAAAGAGCAGGGCGCCCGTGTCCGACTGGAGGACGGGAAGCATGCCGTGCGACCAGTTGAACGCTGTGTGGACGAGGAGCACGACGCCCAGGCTCCCGCCCGTATTATTGTAGAGCCAGGTCATGAGAACCGAGAGCAGGATCACCGAGAGGGCCAGGCCCCAGACGGGTCGGTTGTAGTAGATCGTCTGGGACGGGATGAAGAAAAGCGGCAGGTGCCAGAGCGTCCAGGCCACCCCGAGCACGACGCTGCCGCCGGTCGCCCCGAGCCTGACCTGGAGTGGGTCGAGCGCGTAGCCCCGCCAGCCGAACTCCTCCTGGAGTGGCCCGCCCAGCAGGAAGATGTAGACGAAGGCCAGGGGGAGGAGCGCCAGATTCCCGGCCCACGGGAGTTCCGGGGCGGCTCCTGTCGCTGCGAGCGCCAGGACGATTGTGGCGGCCATGGCCGGGAAGAGCAGCAGGCCGAGGACTGTCCAACGAAGCGACAGCCCGGTGCCGACGATCCTGGCGAGGAGTTCGCGCAGACCCTCGGGTCCGCGGTCGAGGAAGAGCATCACGATCCCGGCGACGGCGGGCCCGAACGCCGCCACGTCGGGGAGGGCGGGCCAGCGGTCGATGACTCCCTGGGACACGAGTGCTTCCGGCGCCCAGAACGCCCAGGACCACCCGAAGGCCAGGAGGAAGAAGGCAAGCAGGCGGCGGCCGCTCGTGTCGCGGGCTCCAGGGCGTAGGTACTCGGCCGACGGTGGCCTGTCGTGGGCCCCCGGTCGCAGATCCTCGGCCGGTGGTGGCATCGCGCGCCCTTCCTTCGAGCGCTCGCGAATAATATATGGGCGGCCTACCCGGCGTGGACCTGGCCTGTCAGGGCGACCCGCGGGTCAACAGCACGGCAACCCGAGCGCGCAGGGGAACGTACTGGACGCTCCCCCGAGTTACCCGACGAGGAGCAGCCCGACGTGGATCGCCACCCCGGCCGCGATGGGGATCGTGAGGTTGTCGTCGAGGACGTATCCAGCCAGCCGGGGTTTCATCCCGTCGGCCGCGGTCGCGGCGCCGGCCCCGGCGACTGCGGGCCAGAACGGCACCAGCAGGATGGAGGCGATGGCGAGACAGACGCCGAAGGTGGCCAGCAGGACGAAGCCCTGCTTGACGCCCAGCCCGTCCCGCGAGAGGACGCCGCTTACCGGATCGGCGACGGTGAGCATCAGGAGGGCGGGCACGGCGACGAACGGGTCGAAGAGCCAGACGGCGACGGTGGCGCCGATGATCGCGAGCGCGTAGCCCGCGACCCGCTCGTCCTCGTACTCGCGGGTCAGCCGACGATAGGCCCAGAAGTCGATCCCCCGGGTGAGCCTGATCGCCTCCAGGAGCACCGCGACCGCGCTCGCCGCGGCGAGGAGATATTTGACCGTGGGCCAGGAGAGCACGTCGAGCAGATAGAGGACCGGCACGGCCGTCCCGGAGACGTGCACCGCCCGCCGGCCCAGCTCGCTCACAGCTGCTCGAAGGACCGCGTGCCGTCCCGCAGCCCCGACAGCGTGGGCACAAGCTCGTCGATCGAAAGCCGGATCTGCTCGGTGGAGTCCCGCTCGCGCAAGGTGACGGTGTCTTCCTCCAGGCTCTCGTAATCGACGGTCACGCAGAACGGCGTCCCGATCTCGTCCTGCCGGCGGTACCGTCGGCCGATCGCCCCGGAGTCGTCGTAGGTGACCGAGAAGCCTGCCTCGCGGAGCGCCGCTGCGATCTCGGTCGCGCGCTCGCCGAGCCCGTCTTTGTCCATGAGCGGGAAGACGCCGACGAACGTGGGCGCGACTTCCGGCGGCAGCCGGAGGACGGTGCGCTCCTCCCCGTCGATTTCGTCTTCGTCGTAGGCGTGCACGAGGACCGTGTAGATGGTACGGTCGATGCCGAAGGACGGCTCGATGACGTGGGGGGTGAAATGCCGACCCGCCTCGGTCGTCTCCGCCACCTCGAAGCCGGTGTGCTCGACCGGCACGGTGTACGAGTCTCCATCGACCTCGACGGCAACCGACTCGCCCTCGAAGGCGCTCCGGTCCCGCTCGGCGAGGTCCGCGAGCGCCTCGGCCACGTCCGCGGCCGCGGAGCCGAACTCGGGCCCGAGTTCGGACATGTCGGGGTCGACGGTGGCTCGTTCGACCGTCTTGGGCTCGTCGTACTCCTGGAAGACGGTAAAGGGCTCGCCGGAGTGGGCCTCGTGATTGCCCAGGTCGTAGGTACCGCGGTTGGCGAAGCCCGCAAGTTCGATCCACTCCGGGTCCTCCTCCGGCCCGCTGACGTCGCTCTCTGCGTCCCAGCACTCGCTCGCGTAGTGGGCCAGTTCGCCGGACTGGTGCTGGCGGAAGCGGAACCGGTCCATGTCGACGCCCATCGCCTCGTACCACTCAGCGGCGATGCCGAGGTAGTAGGCGATCCAGTCGTCCGCGATGATCCCGGCCTCGACCGCCTCGCCGATGGTCATGTCCACCGGCGTGCCGTCCTCGTCGAGCTGGTCGACCGCACGATATAATGGGGCCTCGACGTCGCGGATCGAGGAGAGATCGGGGGCGTGTTCCTCCGGGTCGAAGAACAGCTCGAGTTCGGCCTGGGTGAACTCCCGGGTGCGGACGACGGCGTTCCGCGGGCTGATCTCGTTGCGGTAGGCCCGCCCGATCTGGGTGACACCGAAGGGGAGTTCGCCGCGGGCGTACTCCTTGAGCCGCGGGAAGTCCACGAAGATCCCCTGGGCGGTCTCGGGGCGGAGGTAGCCGGGGTTCGAGGAACCGGGGCCGATGTTCGTCTCGAACATCAGATTGAAGTCCTCGACCGGCTGGTCGGCCAGGGCGGTCCCGCAGGTCGGACACCGTACGTCGTGCTCCCGGATGAGCGCCTCGATCTTCGCAATGGGGAGACTCTCGGGTTCCTCGAGGTCGGTCTCGTCCTCGATGAGGTGGTCCGCGCGATGGCTCTCCCCGCAGGCCGCACACTCCACGAGCATGTCGTCGAAGGTGTCGAGGTGGCCCGAGGCCTGGAAGACCGCCTCCGGCATCACGGTAGGCGCGTCGATCTCGGTGTGGCCCTCCATCACCGACCACCGCTCGCGCCAGGCCTCCTCGAGGTTGGCCTTCAGCGCCGCGCCGTGTGGCCCGTAGGTGTAGAATCCGGCGACGGCGCCGTAGGGCTCGCCGGTCTGGAAGAAGTAGCCGCGACGCTTCGCGAGTTCGACCAGGCGCTTCATAGCCCGGCGAGCAGATCGACGTCCCGGACGATGCCGGCGAGTTCGTCCCCGCTCAGAAGCGGGATCTGCTCGATGTCCTTGTTGAGCAGCATCTGGGCGACCTCCCGGGCGGTCCTGGTCCCCGAGACCGTGACGATATCCCCGGTCATGTACTCGCGGACCGGTTCGTCGGGGATCTCGACGTTCCGGGTGGGGATGTAGCGGTTGCCCACCGCCTTGATGCCCTCCCACATCCACTCGCTGTCCTGGTTGGCGATCGAGTCGCCCGTGCCGGCCTCGCCCTCGACGACCTCGGCCACGGCGATGATGTCGACCTCGGTGATGATCCCCGCGGTCTCGGCCTCGTGGTCCAGGACCACGGCGTAGGGAACGTTCGCGTACGCGATCTCGCGCTCGGCGACCGGGAGCGGCGTCTCGATGTACGTCGTGTTGACGTCCCGGCGGGCCAGGTCCCCGACGGGGACGTCGCCGTTGACCTCGCCGTCGGCGATGGCGCGGACCACGTCGGTGACGGTGATCATACCCTTCAGGCTGCCCCCGTTGACCACCGGGATCCGGCGTTCGTCTGATTCGACCATGATGCGTGCCACCTCGACGATGCTGGCCTCGCTTTGGGTCGTCGGTACCTCGTCCATCAGGATTGCGAGCTGGTCCTCGTCCGGGTGAGCGATCAGGTCCTCCCTGGAGACGAGCCCACGGTAGCGCTCGCCGTCGTCGGTCTCCTTGACCACTGGGACCGAGGAGAAGGACCGCTCCTGGAGATATTCGAGGACGTCATCGCGGGTTCCCGGTAGTGACACCCGGACCACGTCCTCCCCGGGAGTCATCGCGTCGGCGACCTTCATGTGACCGGGTTACTATGCCCTCGCATTTGTAGGCTACGACACTGAACGGCCCCATCGGCCGCGAGGGTCCCCGGATATGTACCCAGGACCGTGCCGAGATGTCGCTTCGCTGCCCTTATATATGGGGTGGGGCCTTCTATCATACGTCATGGCGACGGATGCCACGTCCGCGGCCGATGCGGGCCCGACCCCCGAGGTGATGGCCTCGGTGGAAGCGGCCGGTGCCGAGCCCCGTCTCGTCATCGCCGACATCTCCCGGGACGACGCCTGGGTATCGGCACCGACGGAGGCGGCACGCGGGCTCGAGGCGTGGCGATAGGTCAGCTTTTTTGCCCCCGCTACCGACCGGCCAGTATGGACTACCAGGCGGTGACGCCGAGTCGCAGTCTCGTCGTCACCCTCGAGTACGGGGCCGGACTCGCGGGGGAACTCGAGGCCGCCGCGGCTGCGGCGGACCTGGCGTCGGCCCGGTTCGTCGGGGCCGGCGCGGTCGAGGACGCGGAGATCGGTTACTACGACCAGGACGAGTTCGAGTACGCGACGGTCTCCTTCGAGGAACCACTGGGGATGCCCGTGGTGCAGGGGATGATCGCGCGGGTCGAGGAGAGCGTGCCCACTGGCGAGCAGCCCCCAGCCGAGGAGCGGCCCGACGACGAGACAGCAAGACGACCCGAGGCCGACATCTGGGGCGTCTTCGCCAGGCCCTCCGGGCAAGCAATCGCGGGTGAAGTGATCGAGGCGACCGTGTTCGGCGGCCAGGTCTTCGTCCAGGGGTTCGAGGAGCCGCTGGGACGCGAACGCCACGACGCCACCGGCATGGACCTGCTGAGCCCGTAAATGCGCCGTGAGGACGCCGAGTACTTCGATTCGCTCGAATCTCGCCTCGAGGCAGCCATCGACCTGGCCGAGACCGCCCGCGAGCAGGGGGACGATCCGGTTCCCGAGGTCGAGATCCCGGTGGCGAAGGACATGGCCGACCGGGTCGAGAACATCCTGGGCATCGACGGGGTCGCTGCCCGCGTGCGGGAACTCGAGTCCGAGGTCTCTCGGGAGAAGGCGGCCCTTGCGCTGGTCGAGGACTTCGTCGAGGGGACGGTCGGCGATTACGAGACTCGCCAGGGAAAGGTGGAGGGCGCTGTCAGGACGGCGGTCGCGCTCCTCACCGAGGGGGTCGTCGCAGCACCGATCGAGGGGATCGACCGCGTGGAGTTACACCAGAACGACGACGGCTCGGAGTTCGTCGCCGTCTACTACGCGGGCCCGATCCGTTCGGCTGGCGGGACCGCCCAGGCACTGTCCGTGCTCGTCGCGGACTACGCCCGCACGCTGTTGGGCATCGAGGAGTACAAACCACGGGACGTCGAGGTCGAGCGCTACGCCGAGGAAGTCGGGCTGTACGACCAGGAGGTGGGTTTGCAGTATTCTCCCTCCGACGAGGAGGCGAAGTACATCGCCAGACACTGCCCCATCATGCTCGACGGGGAGGCCACCGGCGACGAGGAGGTCTCCGGATTCCGCGACCTCGAGCGAGTGGACACCAACAGCCCCCGCGGCGGGATGTGTCTCGTCCTCGCCGAGGGCCTGGCGCTCAAGGCACCGAAGATCCAGCGCTACACCGGCGACCTGGAGGGACTGGACTGGCCGTGGCTCCAGGACCTGATAGACGGCACGGTGGGTGAGGCCGCCGATTCGGCGGCCGAGGCGGAACGCGACGCCGACGAGAGCCAGCCAGACGCGGCTGACTCGACCGCCCCGGAGGGCCCACCCCGCGCGAAACCCAAGGGGAAGTACCTCCGGGACCTGATCGCGGGCCGCCCGGTTTTCGGGCACCCCAGCGAGGCCGGGGGCTTCCGGCTGCGGTACGGCCGGGCCCGGAACCACGGGTTCGCGACCGCGGGGGTCCACCCGGCGACGATGCACCTGGTCGATGACTTCCTCGCGACGGGCACCCAGATCAAGACCGAGCGGCCGGGGAAAGCCGCCGGCGTCGTGCCCGTGGACTCGATCGAGGGGCCGACGGTCAAACTCGCCAGCGGCGAGGTCAGGCGCATCGACGACCCGGCCGAAGCCCTCGAGGTTCGAAACGGGGTCGAGGCCATCCTGGACCTGGGCGAGTACCTGGTGAACTACGGCGAGTTCGTCGAGAACAACCACGACCTGGTGCCGGCCTCGTATACGGTCGAGTGGTGGGTCCAGGACCTCGAGGCCGCGGGCGCGGACGTCCAGGCGCTCCGCGACTCGCCGTACGTGGACCTGGACGACCCGGATCCGCGGCAGGCCCTGAACTGGGCCCGCGACCACGACGCGCCGCTCCATCCGGCCTTTACCTATCTCTGGCACGACATCGACGTGGAGACGCTGGACAGCCTGGCGGCGGCCATTGTGGACGGGTCGGTCCAGTCCACGGCCAGCGACGAGATCGTGGAGGGGGATGCGGACCGCCCTGACAGTCCATCCGCGGGTCGAACTGGCTCGCCCGCGGCGAATCGCGGCGAGGCGGACCATCTCGTCCTGGCAAACCGCGACTCGGTCCGGGAGGCCCTGGAGGTGTTGCTCGTCGAGCACGTGCAGGACGAGGACGGGATTCGCGTGCCGGTCTGGCGGCCGCTCGCGTCGTCTGTCGGCGTCGCGTACGATCTCGACACCGGGGCCGGTGACGAGGGTGGAGCTGACGAGCCGGGCGCGGCACTCGAGCGCAGGTGGACGATGACGGACCTCTCCACGGCCGCCAGGGAGTGGGAGAACGCGATGAAGGCGGTCGAGGAACTCGCCCCGTTCGAGGTCCGGGAGCGGGCCCCGACCCGGATCGGGAACCGCATGGGGCGGCCGGAGAAGTCCGAATCGCGCGAGTTGAGTCCCGCGGTCCACACGTTGTTCCCCATCGGGAACGCCGGCGGCAACCAGCGGGACGTGAGCAAGGCCGCGAGCAACGGTGACGACGTCAACGGCACCCAGGGTACCGTCGAGGTCGAACTCGGCGTGCGGGAGTGTGAAGCCTGCGGCGAGCACACCTACAAGCCCCGCTGTGCGGCCTGCGGCGAGCGCACGCGCCCGTATTATGAATGTCCGGAGTGCGGCATCGAGGCCGACCCGGACGAGGCCGGCCGCGTGGAATGTCCGAAGTGCGGCGAGGAGCTCTCGAACGTCGCCGTCCAGTCAGTCGACCTCCGCGGCGAGTTCCGGGACGCGCTGGCCGCGGTCGGCGAGCGCGAGAGCGCCTTCGACATCGTGAAAGGGGTCAAAGGGCTCACCTCCGCGTCCAAGGTCCCCGAACCGATGGAGAAGGGCGTCCTCCGGGCCAAACACGGCGTCTCGGCGTTCAAGGACGGCACCGTGCGCTACGACATGACCGACCTGCCGGTGACCGCGGTGCGACCCGGCGAACTCGACGTGACCGCCGAGGACTTCCGCGAGCTAGGCTACGAGTCGGACGTCCACGGCGACCCGCTCGAACACGACGACCAGCTGGTCGAGTTGCGGGTGCAGGACGTCGTGCTCTCGGACGGGGCGGCCGAGCACATGCTCAAGACGGCGGACTTCGTGGACGAGCTGCTCGAGGACTACTACGGCCTGGACCCGTTCTACGACGTCGAGGACCGCGAGGACCTCCTGGGCGAACTCGTATTCGGCCTCGCCCCGCACACGAGCGCGGCAGTCGTCGGCCGCGTCGTGGGTTTCACCAGCGCCGCAGTGGGCTACGCCCATCCGTACTTCCACGCGGCCAAGCGCCGCAACTGCTTCCACCCGGAGACCGAGATCAGATACGCCGAGGACGAGGCCGACTTCGCCGACCGCACGGCAACCATCGAGCGGTTCGTCGAGGACCGCCTGGAGGACCCCCGCACGGACGACTTCGGGACGCTCGTCCAGGAGTTCGACGAGCCGCCTGCCTACGTCCCGTCGCTCTCGGCGGGCGGCGAGTTCGATTACAAGCCCGTCGAGGCGGTCTCGAAGCACCCCTCGCCGGACCACCTGTTGCGGATCGAGACCGCGGACCGGTCGATGACGGTCACGCCGGACCACTCGATGCTCCGCGTCGCCGAGGGCGAGGCGCCCGCGCGAGCAAGCGACGTGGAACGCGTCGACGCGAACCAGCTCGCCGAAGGGGACCGCCTGCCCATTCATTACGTGAAGCGAAGTCCGGTCGTCGATCGAGGCGGCCAGACCGCCGCCGGCGACGCGGGCACACCCGAGACGCCCGAGGACCGCCAGCGCATGCACGCCGCGGGCTTCGGCGAGATCGAGTCCATCGAGATCGTCGAGTCCCCGGTCGAGTACGTCTACTCCGTGACCGTCGCGGACACGCACACGCTCGTGGCGAACGACGTCTACGTGGGCCAGTGCGACGGCGACGAGGACTGCGTGATGTTGCTGATGGACGGGTTGCTCAACTTCTCGAAGCACTACCTCCCGGACCAGCGCGGCGGGTCGATGGACGCCCCACTAGTAATGTCCTCGCGCATCGACCCCGAGGAGATCGACGACGAGGCCCACAACGTCGATGTGGTCGACTCGTATCCGCGCGAGTTCTACGAGGCGACCCGCGAGATGGCCCACCCGGACGACGTCGACATCGCGATCGCGGAGGACAGTCTGGGTACCGAGAGCGAGTACGCCGGCTTCGGGTTCACCCACGACACCTCGAACATCGCGCTCGGGCCGGACCTCTCGGCGTACAAGACGCTGGGTTCGATGATGGACAAGATGGAGGCCCAGCTCGAACTCGCCCGCAAGCTCCGGGCCGTCGACGAGGCCGACGTCGCCGAGCGGGTCATCGAGTACCACTTCCTGCCCGACCTCATCGGGAACCTCCGCGCGTTCACGCGGCAGGAGACCCGGTGTCTCTCCTGCGGCCAGAAGTACCGCCGCGTCCCGCTCACCGGCGAATGCCGGGAGTGCGGCGGGGACATGACCCTGACCGTCCACGAGGGCTCGGTCACGAAGTACCTCGACACCGCCATCGAGGTCGCCGAGGAGTACGGTTCCCGGGAGTACACCAAACAGCGGCTCAACATCCTCGAGCGCTCCATCGAGTCGCTGTTCGAGAACGACAAGAACAAGCAGAGCGGCATCGCGGACTTCATGTAAGCCCCCGACGGCGTCGCCGGCCCGGACCCTCCCTCCGCACCGGCCGAGGCACCTCGAATTTCCCGCCCGTGTCACTCGAGTGTCCATCCAGCGGCTATCCAGTGTCCATGCAGAGCCACTCCAGCGTACATCCAGTGTCAATCGGGTGGGAGCCGGTCACCTGGCCTCGGTGGAACTCGCGTGGACGGCGGCGGTGCCTGCAACGCTGTCGCGGCACCTGGACTGAACCCGGTGTCGCCCTGCCAGGCAGCAATCGCGTATTGACGGGATGGCTCTGCCGCCTACTCCGCCGGTGGCAGCTCGACGGTCCTCGTCACCGTGGTGTCCTCGTAGCTCACCTCGACCGTGACCGTGCCGTTTTCCTCCTCGCGCAACCGGTCGACGTGCTGGTCGTCGATCGCGATGACGTTCGCCCCGGTCTGGCCGGGCCGCACGAAGATCTCCCGTCCGTCGACGAGGCCCGGCTTGAGGTGCACCACCACGTCGAATTCGCCCGCAACGTCTCCGGTATTGGTCAGGATCACTGCGACGCGGGTCTCCGGGTCGGTGGGCCCGGGGCTCGGGCGGTAGATGGTGGCGTTGGCCGGGAGGTCGAAGGCCAGTGATTCTCCGGGCCCGACCGTTTTGACGTCGAGCACGGACAGCCGGGGTGGTGTCTCGATCGTGTAGGTCTCGGCATCCACCAGGACGCCCGTGATGGCCCGAACCTCGACCCGGTAGGTGCCAGCCTGGGGCGACCCGAGGCGGTAGAACGGGACGGCGACTGTCGTCGTTCGCCGTGTCGACCCGGTCGGTGACACGCGTCTAGTATAGGAATCGCCGTTCGGGGCCACCACCGTCAGCCGGTACTCGGCCGGCTGGCCGTCGACAGTCACGTTCAGGCCCGCGGCCCGGTGGTCGACGACCCCGGAATCGACACTCGCGATCGTCGCGGTGGAGGCGGAGACCGTCGCCATCCCCGCACCCCCGAGCAGGAGGACGACGAGCACCCCGGAGAGCACGAGGGCGAGCCGACGGGACGAGGGCATCCAGCCAACCTGGTTCGCGAGTCGCTCCGTCCGCCGTCTGACCACGAGGGCGGCGAGTCCGGCGATCATGAACGAGGCGCCGAAGGAGACCAGTTCTCCGATCTCGCCCATGAGGTACCGCACTCCGGGATGGACCCCGGTGGCGAGTACGAGCCCGACGGTCACGAGCACGACGACCCAGGGCAGGACGAGCGAGACGCTCAGGAAGGCCAGCTCCTCGGGATCGACCACGGTCAGGAAGAGCCACGAAACGGCGCCGAAGCCGATGGCAACGAGGGAGACGAGCTCCGGACCGGAGAGGTACAGGGCCAGGACGTCGTGAAGGAGCAGGGCTCCCGCGACGGGAACAACCATCCCGCCCACGAAGAGTGCGGCGCTTTTGAGGGAGTCCGTGTCCTCGGGCATCGGCCGTCTTTCAGCAGGTCGCCGGCGCGGGCCAAAAAGTCTTGCAAGGGGCAAACGCGCGTTTGAGTCTCCGCGCGCCTCGGATGGAGGGAAGGCGAGCGCTGTCGAGCCAAAAGATGGGGGACAGCGCCGCGCCTTCTCACAGCCGCTTCCGCATCGCGATCGCGGCGGCGGGACACACGTGCGCGAACTCGGTCGTCTCCGCGATGGGCTGGGGCACCGTCGCCCGCTCGATCTCGCGGTAGCCAAGCGACCGGAAGAACGCCGCGGCCGTCGTCGTCAGGAGGAAGAGGGTCTCGACCCCCTGTCTCGCCGCCCGACGTTCCAGGGCCGCTGTCAGGCGGCGGCCGTGACCCTCGCCCCGGAACGGTTCCCGGACCACCACGGAGCGGAGCAGCCCGGCGGCCCCGTACAGCTCGAGACCGCCGACGCCGAGCAGGCCGTCCGCCGACCTGTAGCCGTAGACGGTCACCGAGTCCGCTCGGACGTCGCTCCGGGGGAGGTCGTTCGCCTCGAGGAGGGCCTCGACGCGGTCGAGTTGGTCCGCATCGATCGGTTCGAGAGACGGGGCCCCGGTCATGCGTCCGCCGTCAGGGACGAGCAATCGCGGGCCAGATCCAGCGGCGGCATCGTCAGCAGCAGGCCTCCCGGCCGCAGGCCCCATCCCGGTCCGGTTCCCGGACCGTGACCTCCACGGCTCGGCCCAGGGTGACCGTGACCGTGCGTCGCCGCAGGAGGCGTCGAACCCGGGTGCGTCCCCAGCGAATCGCCCGCCGCAGGGCACTCGCGGCGACGAGGCCCCCGGCAGCGAGGAGTGGGTTGCTCGCGGCCCAGAGGACCACGGGGGTGGCCGCGACGAGTACGTAGGGGGCGAGGACCGATCCGCGGGTGATTTCGTTGCGGTGCCGTGCGTCTCGTGCGAGTGGGAGCAGGTACATTGGAGGTTTTGGAGGGTAGGGAGTTGGTTTCGCCAGACCGCCCGCGCTATCGAGTTGGCTTCTCGGCCTCGATAATCGCGGAACGGAGAGCGTCGTGGAGCGCCTCGTCCTCGAACATCGCGCGGACGGTCGACTGACTGTTCTCCTTCGGCCGGACGGACACCCCCTGGAAGCCCGCGTCTTCGAGGAGTCCCGTCAGCTCGTCGATGGTGGCCGCCCCGGCGATACACTGCGAGAGTTGATCGAGGTCCGTCCGGTCGAGCGCCTCGCGGCCCGCCGGCGTCGTCACGATGTCGGAGATCGCGAGGCGGCCGCCGGGTTTCAACACGCGGAACGCCTCCTCGAAAACCTGGGCCTTCGCCGGTGAGAGGTTGATGACGCAGTTCGAGATGATCACGTCGGCCGCGGCGTCACCGACGGGGAGGTGTTCGATCTCGCCGAGGCGGAACTCGACGGCCTCGTACCCGTTCCGCTCGGCGTTCGACCGGGCGCGTTCGACCATCTCCGGGGTCATGTCGACGCCGATGACCCGCCCGTCCGGTCGAACTTCGGCCGCCGCGAGGAAGCAGTCGAACCCGCCGCCGGAACCGAGATCGACCACGGTCTCGCCCGGTTCGAGGGCGGCCAGCGCCGTCGGATTGCCACAACCCAGTCCGAGTTCCGCTCCGTCCGGGGCCGCCGCGAGGTCCGCTGGTGAATAGCCCAGCACCTCGGCGTGGTGCTCGCTTGTGCCCTCGTCACTCGAGTCCCCGGAACAACACGAGGTGTCCGCGGTGGTCGAGCCACCACAGCAGCCACCGTCCTCGGTGGCCTGTGTGTGCCGATCCCCCGTCCCGTTTGGCGAGCCGGCGGGGTCCCGGGTCCCGCCGGTGTCACCGATCGATCCGTAGCGGTCGCGGACGGCCGTGCGCTGTGCGGCTGCGCTCGGCTCCGCGTCGCTGCCCTCGGGTCCGGCTGGGGTCTCGTCCGCCACGGTCATTCACCTCGGCTCGTGTCGATGGCCGAAAGCAGCGTCTCGGCCCGCGGCGTCGTGCGATAGTACCGCCAGCGACCGTCCTTGCGCCGGTCGACGAGCCCGGCCTCGTAGAGGGTCTTGAGCGCCCGGCTCGTGGTACTCTGGTCGACGTCGAGTTCGGGCGCGAGATCGCAGGAACAGACCTCCTCGTCGGTCGCGGCGAGCAGACGGAGCACCTCGTAGCGGGTTTCGTTACCCATCGCGGACAGGGTGCGGACGTCGAGTTCGACGGTGTGCTCGGAGAGGTCGTGGCCGACCGTCGTGCAACACGGACCGGTGTCGGAGCCGTCGCCGGTCTCCGGCGCGGCGTCCGAGGACGTCGTGGGCTGGGAGTCCATTTGCGTGTTTGCACATATGAGCAAATAGGGGATAAGTCTTGGGGTGACCGCCCGCGTTGCCCCGACCCCCACGGCACCTCACTGCCCCGCTACGGACTCGTATTGGCGCCGCACCCGCCCCGGATTCCCCGCGGTTCCACGTGGTAACCGTTTTCACTCCCGGTCGCGTGGCCGAAGGTATCGATGCACCGGACAGCTACCAGCGCCTCGGGCCCCGGTTTCTCGGGCACGGCCCGGCCCTGGACCGGACTGCGACCAGGAGGGCCCTGATGCCGGCGGCGGTGGGCGTCGACGTCGGCGGGACCTTCACCGACGTGGTCCTCGTCGTTCAGGACTCCTTGCATACCGCGAAGGTCCCGAGCACCGCGGACCAGAGCGAGGGGGTGATGGCCGGGATCGAGAAAGCCTGCGACGAGGCGGACATCGACCCCGATGCCATCGAGGAGTTCACGCACGCCATGACTGTCTCGGTGAACGCCCTCCTCGAGCGCGATGGGGCGAAAACCGCCCTCGTGACGACCGAGGGCTTCCGGGACGTCCTGGAGATCGGTCGTCAGACCCGGCCCTCACTCTATGACCTCGACGCCCAGAAGCCGGAACCGGTGGTCCCCCGGGACCGACGGTTCGAACTCGACGAACGGGTCACCACCGACGGAATCGAGCGAGCGGTCGACGAGGGGGAGATCCAGGGGCTCGCCGACCAGCTCGCGGCCGAGGAGGTCGACGCCGTGGCCGTCTCGCTACTCCACGCCTACCGCGAGCCCGAAAACGAGCGGCAGGTGGCCGAGCTCCTCCGCGAGACCCTCGAGGTCCCGGTCTCGGTCTCCTCGGAGGTCCTCGCGGAGTTCCGCGAGTACGAGCGGACGGCGACGACGGCGGTCGACGCCTACGTGCGCCCCTCCATCGACTCGTACCTCCGCCGGCTGGTCGACCGGGCGACGGCAGCCGGCGTTCCACGCCCGCGAATTATGCAGGCCAACGGCGGGATCGCGGACAGCGAGACCGTCCGCAAGCGGGCGGTCCAGACCGTTCTCTCGGGGCCCGCTGGCGGGGTGGTGGGCGCGAAGCGGCTCGCCGCCGACCTCGCGGCGGAACGGGACCTGGAGGGCCTCATCACCTTCGACATGGGCGGGACTTCGAGCGACGTGAGCCTGGTCCGTGACGGGACGGTCGAGCGCACCACCGAGACCGAGATCGAGGGCCACCCGATCCGGGTGCCGATGGTCGACGTGACGACGGTCGGTTCCGGGGGCGGGAGCATCGCGTGGGTCGACGCGGGCGGGGCGCTCCGGGTGGGTCCCGAATCGGCGGGCGCGGACCCTGGGCCAGCCTGCTACGGACGGGGTGGCACGGAGCCGACGGTGACCGACGCGAACGTCGTCCTGGGCTATATCGGCGAGGGGACCGCCCTGGGCGGGGAACTCACCCTCGACGTCGACGCAGCGCGTACGGCGCTAGGGGACCTGGCGGCGCGGGCCGACCTCGAGGATGCCACCGAGGCGGCCGAGGGCGTCATCCGGGTCGCGAATGCCACGATGATTCGCGCGATGCGGTCGGTCACGGTCGAGCAGGGCCTCGACCCGCGGGACTACGGACTCGTCGCGTTCGGCGGCGCGGGCCCGATGCACGCAACCGCCGTCGCAGAGGGCCTGGACATCGACACGGTCGTCGTCCCGCTCGCGTCGGGCGTGCTTTCGGCGTACGGCCTGCTCGACGCGGACGAGCGCCACGACGCCGTCCGCACCCACCGGGTCGCACTCGAGGACGCCGACGTGGCGACGCTCGAATCGATCTACGAGGCGCTCGCCGACAGTGCCACCGCCGAGATCGGGGCCGACGCGACGCCCACGGTGGAGCGGTTTGCCGACCTCCGCTACCGCGGCCAGAGCTTCGAGTTGAACGTCCCGGCCCCAGGGGACCTCGCCCTCGGGGCTCTCCGGGAGCGGTTCGTCGAAGCCCACGAGCGGGTCTACGGCTACACCCTCGACGCCCCGGTCGACCTCGTCAATCTGCGGGTGACCGCCGAAGCGCCGCGCTCGGCTCCCGACGCGACCTACGAGCCCTCGGCAGCCGGCGGCCGGGTCCGCGAACGCACCGCGGTCTTCGACGGCGAGGGCCACGAGACGGCGATCCGGGATCGGCGGGCACTCCAGCCTGGCAAGCGGGTCGCAGGCCCGACGGTCCTCGAACAGGCCGAGAGCACGGCGGTCGTGCCGCCGGGCTGGGCTGGGGAGGTCGGGCAAGATGGCACACTAGTAATAACGCGCGTGGGGACGGACCCGAGCGGTGAACTGGAACCGGAAGCGAGGGGGACCGAGCGATGACGGGGAACGATCAGGTGGATCCACCGACGAGCGATATCGACCCAGTCACCCTCGAGATCCTGCGCCACCAGCTGGAGAGCGTCGCCGAGGAGATGGGCGAGGTCCTGATCCGCGGGGCCTACTCGCCGAATATCAAGGAGCGCCAGGACTGCTCGGCGGCGCTGTTCGACGGCGAGGGCCGGATGGTGGCCCAGGCCGAGCACATCCCGGTCCACCTCGGCGCGATGCCACGGGCCGTCGAGGCCATCCTGGACCGGGACCCGGAACCGGGCGACGCCTTCGTGCTGAACGATCCCTTCGCGGGGGGCACCCACCTGCCCGACGTCACCATCGTCTCGACTGTCGACCACGACGACGAGATCGTCGGGTTCGGCGTCACCCGGGCCCACCACGCCGACGTCGGGGGGATGGCCCCGGGGAGCATGCCCGCCGGCGCCACCGAGATATTCCAGGAGGGCATCCGCGTCCCGGGCGTGCGCCTGCAAGGGGACGGCGACCTGCGCGAGGACGTCCTCGACGTGTTCCTCGCAAACGTGCGGAATCCGCACGAGCGAGAGGCCGACATCCGGGCACAGCTGGCAGCGAACCGGCGGGCGCAGGACCGGATGGACGAGTTGCTGGCGACTCACGGCCGGGACAGGCTCGCGGACGCCTTCGACGCCGTGATCGACTACTCGAGGGCCCGCATCGAGTCCGAACTCGCAGACATCCCCGACGGGACCTACACCGCCAGCGACGTCCTGGAGGGTGACGGGGTGACCGAGACAGACATCCCCATCCGGGTCGCGATCACGGTCGACGGTTCGTCGGTCGAGGTGGACTTCGCCGGCACGGCCGACCAGGTCCGGGGTAACATGAACGCGCCGCTGGCCGTCGCCGAAAGCGCGGTCTACTTCGTGATCCGGGCGGTCACCGACCCCGAGATTCCCCCGAATCAGGGTGCCTACGAGCCCGTACGGGTCACGGTCCCCTCGGGCACCGTCCTGAACCCGGAGCCGCCGGCCGCGGTGGTCGGCGGCAACGTCGAGACCAGCCAGCGGGTGACCGACGTCGTGCTCTCGGCCTTCGGCGACGCGATGCCCGGACGGGTACCCGCACAGGGTCAGGGCACGATGAACAACCTCATCGTCGGCTCGCGGGAGGCCGACGGCTTCACCTACTACGAGACCATCGGCGGCGGGTTCGGCGGGCGGTCGTCGGGGGACGGGATGGACGGCGTGCAGGTCGGGATGACCAACACGCTCAACACGCCGATCGAGGCTCTCGAGATGGAGTACCCGCTTCGGGTCGACCGCTACGGGTTCCGGCCCGACAGCGGCGGCGATGGCGAGTTCCGCGGGGGTCTGGGCCTGGAGCGCGCCGTCACCGTGGAGGTCGACGCCGTCGTCTCGCTGTTGACCGAGCGGCGCCGGACGGCACCGGCCGGGTTGGCCGGGGGCGAACCGGGAACGACGGGCGAAAACAGTATCGACGGGGAGACGGTGCCGGCGAAGACGACCCGCGAGGTCCCAGCCGGGACGGTCGTGACGGTGAAGACTCCGGGCGGCGGCGGGTATGGCGATCCGACCCACAGGGATGCCGCCGCGATCGACCGGGACCGTCGCGACGGCAAGGTCACCGATGGCGCGCGATCCGGGACGGCAGCGGAGGACTAGCCGGCGCGGCGGGTGCCCATCCTGACGGGCGGGGCGACTGAGTGCTATTCCTGGCGCTCGACCAGATGGACCTGCATGTCCAGGGCAGTCTCCAGCTCTGCTACCCCTTCACGGAGGATGCGCGCCAGTTCGCGTTCGTATGGAAGTCGGGCCGGCGGGCCGGAGACGTCCATCGCGCCGAGCACGGTCCCGTCGGGGTTGCGCACGGGCACCGCCACGGCCTTGAGACGTTCCCAGGCTTCCTCCTCGTTGACCGCGTAGCCCCGCTCGCGAACGGCCTCGAGTTCGTCGAAGAGTTCGTCTTCCTCGGTGATGGTGTTGGCCGTCAGCCGCGGCAAGCCCCACTGGTCGATGATGGCCTGGACCCGGTCGGGACGCATCTCGGCGAGCATCGCCTTCCCCGCGGCGGTGCCGTGGAGGTGGAAGTACTGCCCCGATTCGAACCCGGCCAGGCTGCCCGATTCCAGGCTATCGAAGAGGGTGATCGCGCGGCCGTTTTCCGCCACGGAGAAGTTCACCACCTCGCTGGTGCGCTCGGCGATCTCGTGGACCTTCTCGCGGGCCAGGAGATACCGGCTGTCCCGGCGCTTTGCCTTCGTGCCGAGGTGGTGGAGCTTGAGCCCGAGCCGGTAGGCGCCGTCCGATTGCACCACGAGGCCGTTGGCCAGCAGGGTCTGGAGGTGCTTGTGGACCGTGCTATGGGCGATATCGAGGGACTCGGCGACTTCCCCGGCCGTCGGTCCCTCGAGCTCGGCTACCGCTGACAGGACCGCGATCGAGGTGTCGGTAGTCTCGTGGGTCCTGGGTTCCGGGTCGCCCATACTCACTGGAGAGTACCCGGCCACAGTATAGAATATTGTGGATGGCGGGGACGGCCTGCAGGGATCCGGGACGGCAACGCGAATCCGGGGACAGCCTGCAGGGATCCGGGACGGCAACGCGAATCCGGGGACAGCCTGCAGGGATCCGGGACGGCCTGCACGCTGCCGCTCCGGTGTCTCCACTGGCGTCGGTGACGACGCGTCGGTGCCTGGAACGGCAGTGCTCCGTCGAGAAGCCGGTCAGTCGGCTGGTTCGGTCTCGACCCGCTCGTAGCGGGCCATCCGTCGCTCCAGGTTCCGCAGTTTGCTGCAATGTGCGCCCAACATGCCTGTGCCAACCGTTCCCATCATCCTATGTAAAAGGCGGGGGTCAGACAGATCGGTGGGCCGCGGCGGAGGACGGCGGGGATGCGGCCCGGGTCAGCCGCGTTCCGTCAGAAGGGCGAGTCCGCGTTCTCCTCGTCGTGGCCCGGTCCGCGGGAGGGTGTGCCGGCGTCTGCACCTGGGGTGGAGCCGGCGGCCCCCGCATCCATCGCGTCGGCGTGGACGGTCTGGATTTCGGGAATCTCCTTTGCCATCCGGGACTTGATCGCCTGGACGGTCATCGGGGAGATGCCACACCCGCTACAGGCGCCCCCGAGCCGGAGGCGGACCTCCCCGCTTTCGGCGTCCAACTCTTCGATCGCGGCCGTCCCCCCGTGCATCCATATCTGCGGGAAGTTCCGCTCCAGGAAGCTCGTGACCCGGGCCTGGAGGTCCTCCCCGTCGTCCTCGGCACTCATATTAGGCCGACCTAGGGAATTGGGCCGCTTAGACCTTTGGTTCCCCGAAGTCGTCCGGTGCCGGTCGGACAGCAGGCAGTGGAACGGATGGCGCCGACGGTTCCATGAATATAATGGGGCCCAGACCGCCATGGATATGTGTTGAATGCTACCATTACTGACGGATTGCGGCACTCGATGACCGCAACGAGGACGTGGGGGCCGGGTCAAAGATGCTAGCAGGCGTGCCGGTCCGGGACCAGCGGCAGGGGGACCCGTCGGGGGCCGTCGGCGGCCGGTCGATCCACGCCCGAACCCTCATCTGGCTAGTAGGACGCCGGCAATAGGCCATTCGGGCGTCTCAAAGCCCAGAGCGCTGACTCCCGGAAGTTTGCCGGTACCGGAATCGGGTGCCATCTGGTCACATATCATCATGTCAACTACCGACGACCGACGGGATTCGCACGTCTCGCGGATCTGGTGACCTATCGGGTCGGTGCCGTCTCTCGATCCGCCGCCAACGCCGCGCAGGGGGTCCCTGGGTCCCGTTCGGGACGTATACGTAATCTGAATAATAATAAACCGTGACAAAATCCACAAAAATAAGTGGTTGGGCCTCGCTGTTTGTGCTATGTCGTCCAACGACACAGACGGGATCGGTGCAGTTGACCGTCGACGACTCCTCCAAACGATGGGTGTTGCTGGGGTCGCCGGCCTGGCCGGGTGTGCCGGCGGTGACGGTGGCGAGACCACGACGACCACCGAAGCGACCACTACCACCACGACCGACGACGATGGTGAGGACACCACGACGACCGAAGAGCAGGGTCCCAAGGAAGGCGGGACGATCACGGTCGGCCTGCCCAACCCGCCCGTGGGCTTGAACGGCCTCTCGACTTCGTCCTCGTACACGTGGGCCATCCTGGATTACGTGCACGCCTGGGGCACGTTCCTGACCCCGACCGACTTCTCGGTGTATCCGTCCGTCTATACGGACTGGACGGTCGAGAACGTCGAAAGCGGGAAGCCGGACGTCTTCTTCAACATCAGGGACGGGCTGACGTTCAACGACGGCGAGGACCTCACCATCGAGGACGTCCTGTTCACGTACAGCTACATGATGGACCAGGAACCCGGGCGGTACATCTCCACCATCCGGGCCATCGATTCGGTCCAGGAGGCCTCGAACGACTGGGACGTCCACATGAAGCTGGCCCAGCCGGTCGGGACCTACGACGTCAACCAGATTGCCTTGCCCATCCTCGCGAAACACGAGTGGGAGGGGGTCTCCAACTACACCGAGTACACGCCAGGAGAGCAGATTCCCGACCGACCGGTCGGTGCGGGTCCGGGTCGCGTGACGACCTATCAGCCCGACACCGCCATCGAAGTCGAGTTCCGCGACGACTGGGCCCTCGGCGACCTCGAGTGGATGGAAGAGGTCGAGGGAATGAAGCGCGGCGGTCCGTTCCTCGACTCGATCCGGTTCAAGGTCTACACGTCCGAGACGGCGATGAACCAGGCCTTCCTGCAGGGCGAACTGGACACGCTGTACGGCCCGGCCCGTGCCGCCAACGTTCCCCAGATCAAGGAGACCGACGGGATGGAGATCGTCGAGGGCGGCGACACCGGATACAGTTACTTCGGGTACAACCTCCGGCGTGTCCCCTTCGACGACGCCACCTTCCGCCAGGCCCTCAGCATGCTCTGGGACGACATCTACTGGGTAAATCGGTTGGCTCAGGGCTACGCCAGCGAAGGCGACTTCGTCGTGCCGCCGGGCTACACCGCGGCCCGACCCGACAACGGGGAGGGCCTAACCGATCCGGCGACACAGGCGTTCACCTTCCGTGCCTCGACGCCGGGCGTGCCGGACTACTCGGCGATCCGGACCTTCCTCACCGAAGGCAACCTCATCACTGGTGAGGCCGGGACGTACGCCGGACAGGAGTACCCGGGAAGCCTGCAGGGTGCGTCGACCAGCCAGAGTTCGGCCCGCCACGACTACAGCTTCGGCGAGGTCACCTCGAGCGTCCTCCAGGACTTCGGGGCCGACCAGGAGCTTCGGGTCGACGGCCAGACGCTGACGGAGATGCGGGGCGAGCCGCTCCAGTACTACATGTACCCGCCCCAGCTGGTCCCGAACCTGACCGAGATGGACAAGATCTACGTCCAGAATTTGAAGCAGCTGGGCATCCCGATCGAGCAGAAGGTCCTGGCCTTCAACCCGCTGCTCCAGAAGGTCTACGCCGAGGAAGACTTCGACATGTACCACATGGGCTGGGGGAACACTTCCCCGTTCGGCATCAGCTCCATGTACTCCATCTTCCACAGCGACAACGCCGACGACCACAGCGTGACGGAGGAGGGCCACGACTCCCAGAACAGCTCCAGCCTGTTGAACAACGCCACAGGCTACGGCCTCTTCGACTACGCCACGGCCGACGACCTCATCTCAGAGGCCCGGCAGACGATGGAGACCGAGGAGCGCAACCAGCTGGCAAAGCAGGCCGTCGAGCGCATCTACCTCGACCAGCCCTACCAGGTCTACCAGTACGAGATCAAGCAGTGGCCCATCCGGTCGGACAAGTACACCGGCTACGTCGGTGGCATCCCCGGTCCGGGCATGACGAACCTGTCGTGGCAGATCAAGTACACGACTTCGCAGAAGTAAGGTAGCCCCTCGATTTCTGCCGTTTTCCCTGTATCGGGCAGGATCGGCGGCTCCGGTGGAGCAAAGGATTCAAATCCGACCCCACGAAAATCCTACGCAATCGGTTGGTGAACCCGTGACCCCCATCGAACCGTTCCCCGTCAACGACTATCAACACACATGACCCGGATCAGTGCCAAGTACCTCTCGCGACGGTTGATCGTGTCCTATGCCACGATCCTGGTCATCATGACCCTCCTGTTCGCGCTCATCAGGAGCATGCCGGGATCCTTCATCAATCTGATGATGAGTCCGGGCATGACCCAAGAACAGATCGCGGCCCTCGAGGCACGCTGGGGCCTCAACGACCCGCTCTGGCAGCAGTACATCCGGTTTATGTTCAACTACCAGGTCGGGAACTTCGGTTGGTCCCCGACACAGAACGTGCCGGTCTGGGACCTCATCGTCCGTCGGATGCCCCGGACGCTCATCCTGTTCGGCTCGACGTTCGTCATGGGATACATGATCGGCCCCCTGGTGGGTATGTACCTGGGCTGGCTCCGCGGGAGTACCCGCGACCAGGCCATCTTCACCGGCGGCCTGTTCATGTACTCGATGCCGGCCTTCTGGATCGGGTGGCTCGTCATCTGGGTGTTCAACTACCAGCTCGGGTGGTTCCCCTCGTCGTACCTCGTGACCAAATTCCCCGAGTTCGAGTGGACGACCTGGACCATCATCACCGACGTGTTGAGCCATCTGGCCTTACCGGTGATCAGCGTCACCGCAATCGCGTGGGTGGGATCGATGCTGGTGATGCGTACCACGATGAACGACGTGACCGACTCCGATTACGTCTTCCTCGCGGAGGCCAAGGGCGTGCCCGAACGGGCGATCATGATCAAGCACGCCGCGCGCAACGCGTTGATCCCCGTCGCCACGCAGGCCATCGTCGGGATCGCCTTCATCCTCGACGGCGCAGTCCTCATCGAGAACGTGTTCAACTATCCCGGGATGGGCCTGTTGCTCGTCGACGCGGTGTTGAACAACGACTACCCCGTCACCCAGGCCGTATTCTTCGTCCTGGCCGTGATGATCGTGATCATGCGGCTGGTCACCGACGTGGCGTACACCTACCTCGACCCACGCATCAAGTTCGGGGAGGAGAACTAACATGGCATCACAACAAGAGGAACTCTCGTGGGTGGACGCGGCCAAGCGACGCTGGGGCTACCGCTACGAGCGGTTCCAGCGGGGCTGGGACCAGTTCACCACGCATCGACTCGGCGTCGTCGGCATCCTCATCCTCGTGGTCTTCATGCTCTGGGCGCTGTTCCCGAGCGTGTTCGCGCCCCACCCGGTCAACTGGAAGGCCTTCGTCGGGACGGAAGGCGGTTATCTCACCGCCGAGCAGATCCGCTCGATGCCCCATCCCCCCGCGTTCGGCGATCCGTTCTTCGCCCCGCTGGGGACGAACTACAACGGCTACGGCATCCTCACCGAGTTGGTCTACTCGGCCCGGACCGCGCTTTACATCGGCTTCGCGGCCGGCGTGCTCTCGAGTTTGGTCGGGGTCCCGCTCGGCCTCATCAGCGGCTACTACGGGGACACCTGGATCGACGAGACGATCCAGCGGATCGCCGACATCATGTACAGTCTGCCCTTCCTCCCGCTGGTCGTGGTGCTGGTCGCCATCCGTGGCATCACCACGACGAACATCATCCTCGCGATCGTGGTCAAGTCCTGGATCAACAACTGCATCGTGATCCGGGGCGAGACCCTCTCGCTGCGGGAGAACGCCTACGTGGACTCCGCGAAGGTCTCCGGGGCCAGCGACACGCGAATCGTGTTCAGGCATATCCTGCCACACGTGCTGCCGCTTTCCTTCGTGTACCTCGCCCAGGACGCCGCGGCGGCCATCCTGACCCAGGCCGGTCTGGCCTACCTCGGGCTGGCCGACTTCACGGCCCACTCCTGGGGGCTGATGCTCCAGCAGATCCAGTCCCAGGGGTACGTGTTCAGCGCGTGGTGGTGGCTCATCCCGCCGGGCATCGCGATCACGCTCGTGGCAGCCGCCTTCTACTTCATCGGCTTCTCGATGGAGGACGTCGCCAATCCCCAGCGCTAACATGACCCTTCTTGAAATCAACGACCTGTCGGTCACGTATCGGATGGACGATAGCCCCGACGTTCGGGCCGTCGAGGACGCGAACTTCGTCGTCGACCGCGGGGAGACCTTCGGTCTCGTCGGCGAATCGGGGTGTGGCAAGACCACGCTCGGCAAGTCCATCCTCGCGCTGCTGGACGACAACGGCGAGGTGGAATCCGGCGAGGCCTGGTTCGACGGCTTGCTCCCCGAGTGGGAGGACGGCACCGGGGCGGCGACCCGCGAGGCCATCGAGGACCCCGACGTGCCGGTCCGGTCGGACGGCATGATGGACCTGACCGCACTTACCACGCGGGAGATGCGTCGCTTCCGGTGGAACCAGATCTCGCTCATCCCCCAGGGCTCGATGAACGCCCTGAACCCGGTGTACAAGGTGGGCGACCAGATCGTCGAGGCCATCCGCCTCCACGAACCCGAGACCACCGAGGAGGAGGCCCACGAGCGCGCACGCGAATTACTAGAGCGGATCGGCATCGACCGCGAACGCGCCGACGACTACGCCCACGAGTTCTCCGGGGGCATGAAACAGCGCGCGGTCATCGCGATGGCGATGGCGTGTGACCCCGAGATGGTCATCGCTGACGAGCCGACCACCGCCCTCGACGTCATCACGCAGGACCGAGTGCTCGACGCCATCGGGGACATGCAGGACGAGTTCGACGTCTCGCTGATGATGATCAGCCACGACATCAGCGTGATGGCCGAGACCTGCGACCGCCTCGCCGTGATGTACGGCGGTCGCGTGATGGAGGTGGGGACCACGGTGGAGATCTTCGAGGACCCCGCCAACCCCTACACGCTCGGCCTGCAGAACTCATTCCCCTCGATCGAGGAGACCGGCCATCGACTGCTGTCCATCCCGGGGACGCCGCCGACGCTGCAGGACCCCGACGACGCCTGTCGCTTCGCCGAACGGTGTCCCTGGGCGGTCCAGCAGTGCTACGAGGGCCACCCGCCGAACTTCGACGTCGAGGCCGCGAAGGCGGGCAATCCGAACCGCGAAGCCGACATGCGCACGCACCGCTCGGCATGCTATCGACTCGACATGCTCGAAACGATGCGACAGGAAGCAACCGAGGAGGACACATGGCATCAGGAGCCACAGACGGTTCGTTAGTCGAGATCGACGGCGTGTCGAAGTACTTCGATACGGCCGTTAGCGTCACCGATCGTCTCTTCCGCCGCGATCCGGTGCCGGTTCGCGCAGTCGAAGACGTCTCGCTGACCATCGAAGAGGGAGACATCGTCGGTATCGCCGGGGAATCGGGCTGCGGGAAGACGACGCTGGGGAACCTGCTGGTGAACCTCTACGATCCCACCGAGGGCACAATCACCTTCGACGGGATGGACATCACCAGGATGTCCTCCGAGGAGGAGTCGGCGTTCCGTCGCCGGGTCCAGATGATCTTCCAGGACCCCTTCGAGAGCCTCAACCCGCGGAAGACGGTCCTGGACTCGGTCGTCGAACCGCTCCGGATCAACGGCATCGGGGACGGCTGGAGCGACCGCCGCCAGCGGGTCATCGAGGCGCTTGAGGACGTGGAACTCGCGCCCGCCGAGCGGTACCTCGATAAGTTCCCCGGGGAGCTGTCCGGCGGCGAGCGCCAGCGGGTCGCGATCGCTCGCGCCCTCGTGATCAACCCGGACTTCATCGTGGCCGACGAGCCGGTCTCGATGCTCGACGTCTCCATCCGGGCGGGCGTGCTCAACCTGATGAAGGACCTGCAGGACGAGTACGGGCTGACCTACGTGTTCATCAGTCACGACCTCTCGCTCATCCGGTACATGACCGAGAAGACCGCTATCATGTACCTGGGCGACGTCATCGAGTACGGCCCGACGGACGAAATCGTCGAGAGCCCCAAACATCCGTACACACAGTCCCTCTTCGAGGCCGTCCCGAAGGTGGACCCGACGCTCGATCGCCAGCGAGCGAACGTGACCGGTGAGGTCCCGAGCGCCAGGGACCCGCCGGCGGGCTGCAAGTTCCACCCGCGGTGTCCGAAGATCATCCCGCCGGATGACTGGACGGGCTCCCAGGACGCCTACCGGCGACTCTACCAGTTCCGGTACAGCCTGATCCAGCGCGATCTGGGCCCAGAAGACGTCGATCCGGACACGCGTGCCTCCGAGGTGGACCAGCTTTTGTCCCGCGGGCTGGTGCTGGACGTGCCAGAGGAGCACCGCAAGTCGGGCGAGGACCTCCGCGAAGGGGTCGACCTCGACGCCGTCGATCTGCCTCCTGAAGCCGAGGAAGCCCTCCGCGACGCGGCCCGGAACGTGCTCGGTGGGGACTACGAGGCAGCCATCGAACGCGTCGACCGCGACTTCGAGTCCATCTGTTCGAGCACCCACCCAACGGTCCCCACGATGCCCGAGGACCCGCCGGCCTGCCACCTCTACCTCGAGGAGACGGCGGAGGCTCCGCTCGCGGAGCAGTCATAATGGCGGCGGGCTCGCTCGACGTGAGCGGGCGCCGCGCCGTGCTGGGGGCGTTTCTCATCGTCCTCCTCGCAGGCTCGGTGTTGTTCGGCTACACTGTCACCGGACACGTCGCCGTTCTCCAGGCAAGCGACATCGAGACGCAGGTGACCGACGTCTCCGTCGTGTCGGCCGACCGGATCGAGGTCACTGTCGAAGTGAGAAACCCCACGATCCGGTCGATCACCGTCTACGGGGCCGAACTCGAAGCCGTCGATGACACGCGGACGGTGGCCCGCGACACGCCCAGCGAGAGGCCCCGCGTGGCAGTCGGGGCCGGAGAGAGCGACACCGTGACGGTGTCGATGACCGTCCAGCCGGCCTATCTGGAGGCCGTCGGCGAGGACGGGTTGCGGTCCGCGGTCGACGCCGACCGCGTCGCGGTGCGGGGCATCCTCTCGGCGAAAATCGAGTCCCGCCCACTGGACCTGGAGGTGTGATCGTGGCCACGAACCTCGCATCCAGCGACACGACGAGGCTGACGGGACTGCTCCAGGGCGACATCACGCGCGTGGTCCTCATCGGGCTCGCGGTGGGCATCCTCGGTGGCATGGGGACGTTCATCTACTCGCGACCACTGGTCTCGCCGTTCGGCGACTCCATCGTCGGGCTGGTCATCCTGGGACTGGCCGGCGGGTTCACCCACCTCCTGGCGCGCTCGATGTGGGAGAGCGTGCGTGCCATGGTGGTCGGATTCGTGATCGGGGTCGCGACGACGGTCCTGGCGTGGGTGGCCCCGCTGTGGATCGTGGGCATCCATCCCAGGGCCCGCGATCTCATCATCATGGGCTACCTCCAGCAGGCCTTTGCCACCATCGTGATGGCCTACCTGCTCGTGTACTTCGCCGGCTACTTCGTGGTCGTGACCCTCGACGGGCTCCTCGCGTAGGTGTCCCCGACAGACAGCAGCCTTTTTTCCGCCGGTCCCATACCACGGTTCAATGGGCCGCGACACGCCGGGTCCCGAGCGGGATATCAAGGAACGGGGCCTTCACGCCAAGCATCGCGAGGATCCCACCCGCGCCAGTTACATCTCCTCTGCGTTCTATGCCCTCTCGGTGCCGTTGCTCATCGTCCTGGCCGTCGGCGGCTGGTACATGGGCGTCTATCCCTACAGCTGGATCATCCCGGTCTTCGCCGGCCTGTTGGTGGGTGCCATCACCGTGGCGTTCGCGGTCATGCACGTCACGACCGGCCGCTGAGTGGCCCCGGGCCCGAGCGGCCCAGTCTCGCTCTCCGCACGCTTGTTCCCTGGCAAACCGGCCGCCTATTCCGCCCGGCCGCTGCCCAGCATGTCCATCGAGAGCAGGAAGGCGGCGGTGATCGAAATCGCGATGAGGCCGACCTCGAGCGCCGAGGGCGTGCCCTGGCCGCCGTTGAGGAGGGTATAGCTCAGGATCGAGACGAGGGCGGCCAGATACGCGAGGACCAGGAGGAAGGACACGTCGGACCAGGAGCGCAGCCAGTCCGTCGTCCGCGAGAGCCGTGTGGAGGGGTCCATTGGCTAGTATTGGCTACCAGACACCATGAGCGATGCGGTACTCAGTACGCGAAGTACATGAAGGCCCGCCAGCCGGCGATGCCGACGGCGAGGACCGCGATCCCGATCAGGGTGACAGAGATGGCCTCGAACGTGGACACACCGTTCTCGGCGATCGGGTGGAGGTTGAAGAACAGTACGAGGCCCATCAACCCGAGGATGTAGCCGATGCCGACACCGACGATCCCGACCGCGAGGGAGGAGATCCCCATCGGCATCCGGAGCGCGGGCGGCACTCGCTCGCGAAGCGTCGTCATGGACCACTCTCGGGTCGCGGCGAAAGTAAATCTTGGCCTTACTCCTCGCGGTCCTCGAGGTCGGGGTCCGTGAGCGGTGAGATGGGATCACTCTCCTCCTCTGTTGCCGAGGCCTGCTGGTCGCCCAGCACGTAATCGATCGGATCGAACTGCTTTTCGAGGTACCAGCCGACGCCCACCAGCCCCAGTCCGCCCACGATCGCCAGCACGGCCGGTGGACCGGTCAGGGAGATGTCGCCGACGACGAAGGCGTGATGGAGCGCCCACCCGATAGCAAAGGCGCCGATCAGCAGGAGCGTCGAACCGATAGTCCGGACGAACCGATCCCGCAGCATCATCGGAATTCGGGGGAGCGGCCGAATAACGCTTCCGGCTCCGGGTGGGTCCCCGGGACCGCGAGTTGTTCCCTGCGGCGCCACTCGGACCCTGCCCTCGTTACCCGGCGCCGCGCCTGGCCGGCCGAGTGTGGAAAGCCGTGTGGATGAAGTAGATCGCGAAGACGCCAGCCATCGTCCCGAAGAGCATGTAGGTCTCGCTGTCCATGTCCGCGGCCCCCGCGGGCGCCGTCATGCCGAGGACCGCCCAGAGCGTGGCGAGTCCGAACCCGAAGCCGAGCAGCCAGCTGCCGCTGTACCGCTGTTCGCGGGCCCACGCAACCGTTCCCGCAGAGAGCACGAGGATCGCCCCGAGCGCGAGGACGACCTGGCTGGTGACCATCGCCGGCGCTACGCGACGCGCGCATTAAATCATTGTGACGCCGGCGCGGGGGTGGGCGGCGGCCGGCAGGGGGGAAGGGAGTTCGCGTGGGAGGGATGGGTCGGGGGACGGACTTGGTGAGCCGCAGTTGGGGTGGGGGAGGGGGGAACGGTCGAACCGCTTCAGAAACCGAGCGCGGCGCCGTCCTTCCGCGGCTCCGTCGCCGCCGACAGTACGCCGTCCCGATTGCGGACGATCTGGGCGCCGCCGAACTGCAACGGCGGTAGGACCCCCACCTCGTGGCCCCGCCGGGCGAGCTTGGTGGGCAGGGTCCCGCCCATCCGCTCTTCGACCGCCAGGGTGCCGTCCGCCCGGTAGCGCCAGCGGGGTCGGTCGAGGGCGGCCTGGAGGGGCAGGTCGCCGTCTACGATGTTCGTGATGACCTGGAGGTGGCCCTGTGGCTGCATGTAGCCGCCCATCACGCCGAAGGCCGCCCAGTCCTCGGGCCCGAACCGCGCCAGTCCCGGGATGAGCGTGTGGAAGGGCTTCTTGCCCCCCTCGATGGCGTTGGGGTCCCCGGGGTCGAGCGAGAACGCGCTACCCCGGTTCTGGAGCGCGATCCCGGTCTCGCCCGCCACGAGCCCGCTCCCGAAGCCCGCGAACCGCGAGTTGATGAACGAGACCAGGTTCCCCTCGGCGTCGCCGACCGTCAACAGCACCGTGTCAGCGTCCTCCCCGGTGGCATCAGGCAGGCCGACGTCCACGTCGGTCGCGGCCCGCTCGCCGATTTCCGCAGCCCGCCTCTCCGCATAGGCCTTCTCGGCGAGGGCCGGAACGGACTCGTAGGCGGGGTCGGCGATGTGGTGGTGACCGTCGTGGAAGGCGACCTTCATCGCCTCGACGAGTTTGTGGGTGTACTCCGGGGCGCCGAACGCCGCCTCGCTCGCTCCCAGGGCCTCCGCCACGTTCAACGCCTCGAGGGCGATCAGGCCCTGGTTCGTCGGCGGGAGCTCGTAGACCTCGACGCCCTCGTAGGTCGTTGAGACGGGCTCGACGAACTCGGCCTCGTGGGATTCGAGGTCTACGAGCTCCATGAGCCCGCCCCGGGCCTGGATCTCCTCGACGATCGCGTCGCCGATGGCACCCTCGTAGACGGCGTCCGCGCCATCCTCGGCGACCCGCTCCAGGGAGCGCCCCAGGCGGGGCAGCGAGACCGATTGGCCGGTCGCGGGACTTGCCCCGTCGAAGAGGAACGCCTCGCGGGCGTGGGGTGTCTGGAAGAGCGTCTCGCCGTGGCGCCACTGTTCGCTGACGACCTCCGTCACGGGGAAGCCATCGATCGCGTAGCGGATCGCGGGCTGAAGTACCGATCCGAGGTCCCGGCGACCGAACCGCTCCAGCGTGGTCTCCCAGCCCCTCGCGGTCCCGGGGACAGTGACCGTGTGGGGGCCCGTGTCGGGCATCGTGACGGCGTCGGGGTCCTCGTCCGCGTCGGCCGCGACCGCCTCCCGGACAGTGTCGACCGAGGCAGCGGCCGGGGCACTCCCGCAGCTCTGCATCCCGCCGACCTCGCCGTCGGCCGTGCGGTAGAGCGCGAAGACGTCCCCGCCCAGGCCGGTGCTGGTCGGTTCGACGACGTTCAGGGCTGCGGCCGTCGCCACGGCCGCGTCGAAGGCGTTCCCACCGTCACGCAGCACCGAGAGCCCCGCCGACGCGGCGAGGGGCTGGCTCGTCGCCACCGCTCCCTCGGGGGCGTAAAGGGTCGAGCGGCGCGACTCGAAGCGGTCGAGATCGGGTTCGGGCATGGTGGGGCCGACGGGGCGGGGCGTGAAAGGCCTTCCATTCGGCGCGGGCCGAGGCTGATGACCCCCCACGGGTCACTGGGCCGCGCGGTCTTCGAGTCGGGTACCAGAAACGGTATCGGAGGCGGCCCCGGCTATGGAGGTAATGCCACTCATGCGTGCCGCCGATTACCACGAACTGGCCATCCCCGCCGACCCCGCCATCGCGTCCGACGGAACCATCGCCTTCCTGCGCCGGTATCCGGACGGCGACGAGGAGTACGACACCACAATATATACTGCGGAGCCAGGGGGCGACGCCGCACCCCTCACCATCGAGGACGGCATCGACGCGGAGCCGCGCTGGAGCCCATCGGGCGACCGGCTGGCCTTCGTCAGCACCCGCGCGGACCCGGAGGACCGACCGCAGCTTTGGGTCCTCCCCGCGGACGGCGGCGAGGCCCGGCAGGTGACCGACGTCGTGGGCGGCGTCTCGAATATCGCCTGGAGCCCGGACGGCTCGCGGATCGCGTTCACCCAGCGGGTCAGGCCCGAGGAGCGCGAGGCCGACCACGACCTGGCCGTCGAGGAGGGGTACGAGCGGGCGGCCCCGGATCCCCGCGTCATCGACCGGTTGATCTACCGCGCCGATGCGGAGTACTTCGAGGGGGCGACGAGCCAGGTCTACGTGGCCGAACTCGCCGAGGACACCCTCACTCGGCTCACCGACGCCGACCTCGAGCATATCGCTCCCGCCTGGGGCGACAGCGAGACGCTCTACTACGCGGTGAAACGCGGCGAGAACGAGGTCCACCCCGACGATTCGCTCCGGTACGACGTCGACGCCGTGGAGTTGCCCTCCGGCCCCAGCGAGACCGTTGCCGAGACCACCGGTTGGGCGATCCAGCTCGCGGGCACGACCGACGGTCGCCTCGCGGTCACCCGCACCCCCGAGGAGCGCGCCTCGATGCGCCAGACCGAGATCGACGTCATCGACCGCGAGACCGGCGAGCGGGTCGCCGTGACCGACGGGCTCGACCGCGACATCGCCCAGATACCCATCGAGTGGGGTCCGTCGGAGGCTGACCTCTACTTCGCGACGCCCGACGAGGGCTCGGTCCTCGTCCGGCGCGTGCCCGGCGACGCGAGCGCGGAGCCCGAGGTCGTGGCCGGCGAGGGGGCTCACGTCAACGGGTTCTCCGCGAGCGAAGACTGGATCGCGGTCACCCAGAGCGAGGCCGATCACCCGGGGGACGTCTTCCGGTACGCCGTCGAGGGCGGCGACGTCGAGCGACTCACCAATCTAAACGAGACCGTGCTCGCGGAACGGCCCCTCGCCGAGCCCGACGAACTTTCATTCGAGTCCGAGGGCGAGGAGATCCAGGGCTGGCTGTTCACGCCGCCCGCCGGCACCGCGGAGCCGCCCTACCCGCTGGTGGTCGAGATTCACGGCGGGCCGCACGCGATGTGGACGGGCTCGGGGACGATGTTCCACGAGTTCCAGACGCTCGCGGCCCAGGGCTATGCGGTGTTCGCCTCCAACCCGCGGGGCTCGGTTGGGTACGGCGAGGACTTCGCGACCGCGATCGAGCGGGACTGGGGCGCGGTCACCATGACCGACGTGATGGCGGGCGTCGAGGCGGTCACCGCCAGGGACGACGTCGACGCCGAGGAGCTCTTCCTCACGGGTGGCTCGTTCGGCGGGTTCATGGCCGGCTGGATGGTCGGGCACACCGACCGGTTCGAGGCGGCGGTCGCCCAGCGCGGTGTCTTCGACCTCTCCTCCTTTTACGGCTCGACGGACGCCTTCAAGCTGATCGAGGGAGACTTCGACACGACCCCCAACGACGACCCCGACTTCCTGTGGGACCAGTCCCCCGTCGCCACCGCCGCCGAGGTCGACACTCCCACGCTCGTCATCCACGCCGAGAACGACTTCCGGGTCCCCGTCAACAACGGCGAGATGTTCTACCTGTTGCTGCGGAAGGCGGGCGTCGAGGCCAGGCTCGTTCGATATCCCCGGGAGGGCCACGAACTCTCCCGGAGCGGGGAGCCGGGCCACGTCGTCGATCGCATCGAGCGGATCCGGCGGTGGTTCGACGGCTACTCGAGCCGCAGCGACGTGCCGCCCGCGGTCGAGCGCGAGCCGGGTGCCGACCTCTCCCGGTCCCCGGCGGCCGAGACTGAGCAGGAGGAATAGCCGACCGAGAGGGCCCACCTTCTTGACAGACTCGGTCGAAGCCGCTCCATGGGCGAACTCGTCGTCCTGAACAAGGACGCGGACACGGTGTGGTACATCGACGCCGACTCCGGCGAACGGCTCGCGACCGTCGAGACGGACTTCAATCCCCACGAGGTCGCCGTCTCGCCGGGCGGGGACCGCTCGTTCGTGACCTGCTCGCTCGGCGGGAGTCTGCTGGTGCTTGACAACGACGAGCGGGCCGTCATCGACCGCTTCGAACACGAGCTATTCGACTTCCCACATGGCCTCGCGGTCCGCGAGTCAGCCGGCGAGCTCTGGCTCGCCGCGACCTATTCCAGCCACGTTTTCGTCTTCGACCTGGAGACGGTCGAGCTCCTGGAGGCCTTGCCCACCCACCAGGACAAGTCCCACATGGTCACCTTCTCGCCGGACGAATCCCGGGCGTACGTCGCGAACATCGGCAGCGAGTCGATCACGGTCATCGACGCCGAGGAGCGGCGGCTGCTCGCGGACCCACAGGTGGGCGAGGAGCCGGAAGGGATCGCGGTCGACCCGGATACCGGCGACCTCCTCGTGGCGAACCAGGCCGATGATCGGCTGTCACTGGTCGATAGTGATACGTTAACAGCAGACACGGTCTCGCTGTTGGGCGAGACGCCCATTCGGATCGTCGTGGAGCCGGCGGGGCGGTACGGCTTCGTTCCGAACCGCGAATCCCACGACGTGTCGGTGGTGGATACCGAGTTCGTCCGGGACGGCGAGCGGACTCCCTGGGAGATCGCCCGGATCCCGGTCGGTCGCTGGCCGGGCGGCACGGTCTTCGAACCGGCGGGAAAGCGGGCCTTCGTGGCGAACAACAAGACCAACGACGTCTCGGTGATCGACGTGGCCGCGTTCGAAGAGACGACTCGTTACGACGCGGACATCCATCCGGACGGGATCGCCTACCTCGATCGGTGACCGGGTCGCCTACCTGTTCGTCGTTTCCGTCATCGGGCGACTGAGCGGCGCTGCGGGCGGTGTGGGACATCCCTTTGGTCGGCGCTTCCGGTGGGCTGGTGGCCGTCTCTGGATTACGAGTGTATGGGGTGAAAGGCGGAGAACGGTCGCCTGACGGTTTCTACTGGCTGTGTGGACGCTATTCGCCGCTGTACGATCCCAGGAAAATTCTATATCGCGGTATGTGGTTTATTATTTAAAGGCGCGGGCGAGTGTGGCGCCTCAGTCTCGATCTCCACCCGTCCCACCCTGTTGGCGTGGGTAGGGTTGCCGATGCGACTCCCGATCTGGTCGCGTCGGCCGCACGTCCTGCCCCGACTGATTCCTGAACCGAAATCGGCGATAGCGAATCATTCATTGCGCCCGCTTCGTCGAGCGGCGATCTATGGGCGTGGTGTGGTGGCACGGAAAGGGCATCTTCGCCGATATACTTTAAATAATAAACTGTATAGCGCGATACGAAATTTTGACGCGGCCGGGTTGCCTGAAACGGCCGAGAACGCTCGGTAGCGACTTCCTTCTCGGAGAATTGCGGTATCAGAGGGGCACTATCCTGCACTGAGCCACCGGCTCTGGAGGTGGAAAACGAACTCAGACGGCTGTTTGAGGTCAGACGGGCCGCGAGACTAATGCAGGGGAGGGGGAGAGGTCAGCACGGTCGCTGGACAGATGCAGACTCGCGAAGCCGATCGATCCGAGAAATGGCAGCGAACCGCGCTCGCTATCCAGGAGTCGATCGCGGGGGTCAGGGCTTGCCCGGCACCGTTTCC
>Ga0207797_1000197_pt1 | contig 43947 bp, 38 predicted proteins | sample PRCRCaboRojoPR_6_FD_187275 | JGI IMG/M metagenome (GOLD analysis project Ga0207797, IMG submission 187275) | Marine sediment microbial community from Cabo Rojo, Puerto Rico - PR CR 10% Liquid 1 (SPAdes) | ecosystem: Environmental > Aquatic > Marine > Coastal > Sediment | place: Cabo Rojo, Puerto... | reverse complement strand
AAACTGGCGCCCCAACCTGCTTGTTTTTACCGGTCAACCGTATAACCGGGAACAGCTGGTGGATATCAGTGAATGGCTCAGCCTCGGAAAGGGTATTGTTACCTTCACCCAGCTCATTATCGGTGATGTCCATGACCTGGCAAACAAGGGGATGCGTGAGACTGCCAGAAAACATATCGATAACTATATCCGGGAACGTCGCATGACGGCCTTTGCAGAAAGTGAAATCGTCACGGATTTCCACGAGGGTATTCTCACGGTCGTACAATCACACGGGATTGCCGAACTGGAACCGAACTCCATTCTTATGGGCTGGAGTCGCAGCAAGGAAGGCCGTCTCCTGGAGATGAGTCTGGTGCGGGAGTTGTACCATCTGAACAAATCGGTGCTCTTTCTGCAGTATGACCGGGAGTGGAAATTCGGTGAGAGGAAACAAATCGACGTCTGGTGGGGTGGGAGAAGCCGGAATGCTGAACTGATGCTGCTCCTGGCACACATCATCTCCCGTCATCATTTTTGGTATCAGGCCCGGGTGAGAATTCTTCAGGTGATCGGAGAGGAGACAGGTCGGGAGCAGGCCAGGGCACATATCGAACAGATGCTGCGTTCGGTCCGGGTGGATGCAGAACCTGAAGTCGTGGTGAAAGATCACCCTGATCAGCGTATTTCATCAATTATCAGGCAGCGGAGCAAAGAAGCGGACTTTACCTTATTGGGAATGAAAGTTCCCGAAGTGGAAGAGATCCCTCAGTATACGGAATATCTGAATGCATTGGTGAATTCCATCGGGACCGTGCTGCTGGTCCGCAGTGCCCAGGAAGCAGATGTACTGGGAGCGACGTGATAAACGTGAGATGTCGGACGTCAAAAGTGAGAGGTCTCTCTTTTTTCACTCATTTCACTCATGGCCTGTCACCATTTTTCCAATTCGCCGCTGCGAATTGACTCATGAATTCTCTTAGGTTTCATCCCCATAAATCTATAAACCTCCAAGCTCATAATCCTACTCTTCTCCCTCCTACCCGGAATCAACGTTTATCGGTGATTGATTACCGAGAAATTCTCATCAGCATCCATTTCCTGTCAATCTTCGTGCAATTGGAGACTCCTACCAAATGCCCATCGCTCAGTCGATTTCCCTATAAACCTATATACTTATTAAATCATAACCCCACTCTTTTTTTCAATAAGCATTAATCAATAATCGTTCTCGTCATCCTTCCGCAGCTCTTCATCGCATTCCGCAAATATCTTCTCCCAGAGAGGCGCAACCCGGCTCCAGTCGAATTTCGCGGCAATATCCCGGAAATGGATCTTGCGGGTATCGTCGATTCGGGTGAGGGCAAATTTCAGCTTGCGACAGAAATCCCGGTTGGAAGTGAAGAGATTTTTCTTGTGCCGGTCGGAAGGAATGTATTCCGGATAGACCAGGCGTTTTGGTAACAGGGGATAACAGCGGCAATACATTGCCTCTAGCACGGCTATCCCAAAGAATTCGTGATTTGCGGTCGAGACCACAATATCCGCACTCCGGAGCAGTTGTGCGTATTTCTCCCACTCCCGGACATACCCCCAGTGGAGGATCCGATCGTGCAGTTGCTCTCTGGCTTCATTGAAAATCCGGGGATACTCTTCAAACCGTTCCCCGCAGACAATGAGCCGGAAAGGCACCTCGTCTGCCGCTAGTTGAAAAAGTGTCCTGAAAAACAGTTCCGGATTCTTATCATGCTCCCACCGCTGGTTCCAGAGAATGATTCCGGAATCTCCTCCGGCAGCAGGCAACGGCTCCGTACGGTCGAATCGTTTAAGTGAGATGCCCACGGGAAGGACTTCCGATTGAGCCGAAATCCGGTCCGCCACTGCATCAGGTTTGTAATCAATGAACCGGCTGTAAAATGTGGGTATAGCGTTCAGAAAGTTCCGGCGGTGAAACGCGGAATTAAAATACACCCGGTGTGCGGCCAGTGCGGACTGGATATTCATGTGGGCATATGTCAGGTCCCGTTCCTCCTCCGCCCGGACAGGGTAGGTGAGTTGATTCTCATGGAAATACAGAATCCAGTACCAGTGATTTGGGTGTGGAAGCAGACCACGGAGTACGGGGAGATTGACAAAGTCTGAGGCAAGTATTATACCCGGTTTGAGGTTTTCACCGGAGATGAGATCGGCATAATACAACGCGGAACCATGCATCCGCCATTTCCAGTGATGGGGAGACATGGAGAGAATTCCGAGGGAGCGGTGTATGTGCTGTTTCAGTCCACAGAGAAAACTTTTATGAGATCCTCCAAAGAACGGTTCCAGAGCATAGGTTTGGTAAGTCACAGATATTTCCCAATTTCCTTTAGGGATTGCAAAGACAATCTATTGTAGAAAAGGAAGGTGAGGATTCAAATACCCGAATTCTGACGATTGTATCTCTTCTCTCAAATGTGAGAAATATGAGTGCATTTATCCTCAATTGTTGAAATTTCCATCATTTGTTCTCGTTTGTGCTGTTGAGATATTCAACTTTTTCAACGAAAATCATGGGATTTGAGAGATACTGGCATTAATTTTGTTCAAGTGTTGAACAACTTTCAGCGAATTTAATATTCCTTTCATTTCAGAAGTGAGAACAGTAAGGGACGTTCGTGTTGGGTATTAACACGGATATAAGCAAGGAAGATATAGAGGACATCAGATGGTTGAGACGCCAAATTACCCTCGCAGACGACGGATATTGAACTGGCTTTTGGGGGGTGGACTTATTGCATGGCTGGGATCAGTACTCTTTCCGGTTTTCCGTTATCTGCAACCGCCTGAAACAGGTGAGGCTGTGGTGAATTCCGTCAAAGCTGCAACCGTGGACGAGGTGCCCCCTGACAGTGGGAAGATTTTTAGATTTGGAAGCGACCCGGGAATTCTCATTCACACACCCGATGGGGAATGGCGGGCCTTTTCCGCGATCTGTACTCATCTGGATTGTGTTGTGCAATACCGAAAGGATCTGGACCATATCTGGTGTGCCTGCCATAACGGTCATTACGACCTTCGGGGCAGAAATATCGCCGGACCGCCTCCCAGACCTCTGGAGGAATATGAAGTGAACATTCAGGGGAAGGATATCTATGTCTCCAAACAGGCCTGATCCCGGTGTGAAAGACCAGGTTATCCGCTGGTTCCATCAACGGTTCCCTATCGACGAGGTGGTGGAGTTTGCGAAAAAGAAACGGGTTCCCCAATACCATGGAGGGATATGGTACTATTTCGGCGGGGTGACCTTATTTCTATTCATTATCCAGGTACTGACGGGAATTCTTCTACTCTTTTATTACCGGACCGGCACCGAACAGGCATATGAAAGTGTGCAATTCCTCATGACGAATGTGCGCTTTGGCTGGCTGATCCGCTCCATCCACAGCTGGTCTGCGAACTTGATGGTGCTCTCGGCATTTATCCATATGTTCAGCGTCTATTTCACCAGAGCGTACCGGAAACCAAGGGAACTCACCTGGTTAACCGGAGTCGGTCTGTTGGTGTTGACCATGGCGTTCGGGTTCAGTGGTTATCTGCTGCCATGGAATGAACTGGCGTATTTTGCCACCAAAGTAGGGACGGATATCGTTGGAACGGTGCCCCTGATTGGGGAATTTCTGCTCCATCTGCTGCGCGGGGGTGCCAATGTCACCGGCGCAACACTCTCACGTTTCTTCGGGTTTCATGTGGCCCTGTTTCCGGGACTATTTACGGTGATACTGGCTGCTCACCTTCTGTTTGTCCAGGTGCAGGGCATGAGTAAACCGATTGGGGCGGAGGCGGAAGAAGAAGTGGGATCCATCCCATTCTTCCCCAATTTTGTGTTGCGTGATCTGTTGCTCTGGCTCATTGTGTTAAATATCCTGGCACTTCTGGCTGTCTTTTTCCCCTGGGAGCTCGGTGAGAAAGCCGATCTCTTTGCTCCCGCTCCGGCCGGAATCAAGCCCGAATGGTATTTTATGTTCATGTTCCAGACACTGAAGCTCCTGCCTGCTCATATTCTCGGGATTGAGGGGGAGACGTTCGGGGTGCTGGGATTCGCACTGGCAGGGATTCTCTGGACCCTGGTTCCGTTTCTGGACAGGAAGTCCCATAAGGGCCGGCGACCCCGAGTGATTACATACATTGGAATTCTTGTAGTTATGTACATACTTGCAATGACAATCATAGGATACCTGCTTACATGAGGCACTTAACTTTCCTCCCGATCGTTCTGATGATAATTGCCGGACCGGGAATAGCCCAGGAAGGATCGGTGAATAACTGCGCGGAATGTCACAGCCTGATGGGAGCGCCATATGACAGTCTGGTGCAAGCCCAACAGAGTGATGTGCATGCTCGGAGCGATATCACCTGTACAGATTGTCACGGCGGGGATCCCACAGTCATGGATATGGAGGCGGCAAAAGGGCCTGAGACAGGGTTTCTTGGAAAGCCGGAACCCGGTGAAATTCCGGGATTATGCGGTGAATGCCATGCTGATCCCACGTATATGCGGCAATATGATCCGGGATTATCGACTGACCAGCTCACACAATACTGGACCAGCACACATGGGATTTTGTTGAAGGAAGGGGACTCGAAAGTCGCGCAGTGTGCCAGTTGTCACGGAGCTCATGGGGTGGAATCGGTGAAACTGCCCGGATCCAGGGTATATCCACTGAATGTTCCAAAGACTTGTAATGAGTGCCATGGTGACCAGGAGTACATGGCTTCTTATGAAATTCCGACTGATCAATATCAGGAATACAGTCGCAGCGTCCACGGGAAAGCGCTGTTACAGGAGAGTGATACCGGCGCGCCAGCCTGTAATGATTGCCATGGAAACCATGGTGCACAACCTCCCGGCCTGGAATCCATTTCACAGGTATGTGGGACCTGCCATGTAAATAATCAGAATCTGTTCGAAGAAAGTCTCCATCAGCCGATATTTGACCAGATGGGTATTCCGGAGTGCGAAGTGTGCCACGGAAACCATGAGGTCAAAGCGCCAACCGATGAAATGATTGGAACCGGGACAGAGTCCGTTTGTCTTCAGTGCCATGTTGAGGGTGACGCAGGCTACAGAATGGCAGCGAAGATGTCCGCTTCCATCGATTCGATCAAAACCGTGCATGACTCCGCACAGGTGATGATTCAGGAAGCGGCCCGAAAAAGTATGGAAACAAGTGATCTTCGTTATGAATTACGAAATGTGCGACAACGGTTGATTCGAACCAGGACGATGATTCACAGTTTCGATCTGACCAGAATTGAAGATGTCGAGCAAGAAGGACTTTCTACAGGCCGGGAGATCATTCAAGAGGCCAAAGCACTGATTTCCGAATATTATTACCGCAGAAGAGGATTAGGTATATTCACATTAATCATCACCGGTCTGGCCATTGTCCTGTATCTGAAAATCCGGCAGATTGAGCGGAATCAGCCGGATGATGACAAGAACAATAGTAAGTGACCTCAACCGATACGGATAATTTTTATTAAAGTCGAATGAATTCCAGGCAATCATCTTCCGAAGATATCTGGCAGGAACTTAATGAACTGCGGGCGGCCATAGAATCGCTGGAGAAACGGATAAAACGGTTGGAGTTGGAATCCTCCGCTGTCTCGACGCCCCCTGATGCGGATCACCCGGAACACGTACCGGAACGATATCCGGAAGAGTCGCATACACCATCGTTGGCGTTGGAACAGCGTATTGGTGAATATTGGTTCGCTCAGCTAGGTATTGTCATTCTGATTATTGGACTTTTCTTTCTGATTTCCTTTGCCTTTAATGAGTTTCCACCATTCTGGCAGGTTGTGGTGGGATATGGTATCTCACTGGCCATGTATGGGCTCTACAGGAGTTGGCCGGAACAATATAAGCTCATCTCCACTATTTTATTACCCGGAACGTTACTCTTACTCTATTTTGTCACTTTCCGGCTGTATTTCTTTCATGAGAATCCCATCATATCCCACAAATCGCTCGTACTCACCGCGTTGCTTATTATCTTGGTAATCCAGGTCTATTTTGCCCTGAAAGAGAACAGCCAGTGGCTTGCTTTTCTGCCTGTTATTCTGGGTTTTCTTACTGCCCTGCTGAGTGACACTCATCAATTTGCATTACTGATGATTCTGGCGGATACGATTTTGATCGGACTGCTTCTCGCAATACGACACTGGCAGATATTGGGAGTATCAGGAATTGTGCTCACCTACGCGGCGTTCCTGTTGTATTTGCTGAATAATCCGCTGCTGGGCAAACAACTGCAGATTCTCCCGGAGCACGACTGGATGATCGTCTACCTGTTGGGCAGTCTGATTGTGTACACCCTGGTGAGTTTCCGTCCCCGGATCAACGAATATCTGACCAGAACAACCCGGATTCTCCTCACAACCTTAAATTCCAGTGGGTTTTATCTGGTATCACTGCTCCTGACCTTCCACTTCTTCCGGCAGAATCTGGCTTCCTGGAATTTTGTATTCGCGGCCGTCTTATTTGTCATAGCGCTGGCACACTGGACTATTCGCCGGAGTAAATATTCTACCTCGTTCTACGCGAGTTTCAGTTATATCGCCCTGACGGTTGGAATATTAGCCGCCTCAAGCGTACCATATACTTATTTGTGGCTTGCCTGGCAAAGTGCTTTGGTTATCGGGACGGCGATCTGGTTCCGGTCCGGGATTATCGTATGGGCGAATACAGGTATTTATTTGCTGGTTTTGCTCGTGTATCTGCTTGTGGGGGACCCCGTCGGACCGGTCAATTTTAATTTTGTGGCGGTGGCCTTGATCAGCGAATGGTTGCTGCGAATTTCACAGGGGAAGATCCGAGGGTTACCAGGAATTTTCCGATACCTGTATATCGGTGCCGGATATGTGATGTTACTGTGGGGTTTGGCTCTGGTTCTCCCTCAGGCCTATATCAGTTTAGGGTGGTTCGGATGTTCAGTGGTGTATTTGTCTGTCGGTTTTGTGTTTACTCTTCCCGGCTATCGCTGGACCGGATTCGGGAGTATTTTCGTGGCGGTGGCACGGATCTTTCTGGTAGATCTGGCCACACTGGAACCAATCTATCGAGTCCTCTCCTTTTTGATCATTGGCGGAGGGATTATACTCATTGCCATGATATATACCAAGCGGGCACAAGTAAAAAAATAATCATCTTCCCCGATCCGATCTTCGAATATACGGGCCCGATCTCCGGGGAGTGATGATGAGGATCATCCAGTCAGGTAGTGTATCTTTTTCTACAGGGAAAATCCGGATATTGAGAAAAAAGGCAACATGTTTTCCTATTTTCTAAAATAGGGTGTTGATATTTTCAACATATGTATTTATTAAATATCAACAATTCAAACATTCGGCGGCACCAGTTCTTTGGCATATTATTTGAATCCAGTATAGGCGATGGAAGCGTGAGCACCTCCATCCGGTTGCGGCACTTTCTATGGATTAGGTGCGCATTCCATTTAGCAGTTAAAATTATTATAGCCGGTTTGGGATGAAAAAATTGAAGGAATGCAGTATTCAAAACTGAAGGGAGTTTTGTTGATGAAACGGTTGCCAGTAATAGTAATCCTCGGTATCACACTTGTGATTGCAGGTTTGCTTAGCTGTGAGAAGGAAGTTGAGAAGATTGTACAGGCACCACCGGCGATCACCGTAACGGAGATCACGCTCTCTGCCGATGAGATCACCCAGGGTCAGGTGGTAGACCTGAGTGCTGTTGTGGAAACTGAAGATACGGTGGACACGGGGGATCTCGTGTACAATTGGTATGCGGATAAGGGGTCGTTCCAGGTCAGTGAGGGAGATACGGCTGTCTGGAAGGCTCCGGCGGATTCCGGAATGGTCCTGGTATCAGTGCATGTGACCGATGGTCAGGATATCGCGGTGGGGAATCGAAGTGTGGGAGTGGATATGTATACTCCGTCCGCCGATGTGTATTACGTTGGCGACGAGACGTGTCAACAATGCCACAGCGATATCCATGAAGGATGGGCACAGACCGGCCATGCGGAGGCGTGGGCCAGCTTACAGACTAGTGATCATGCGGCGCCATATTGTGAGCCCTGCCATACGGTGAATCAGAACGATACCGAGGGCAACTCGGGGTATGATGAGGTGGCGACCATGAAGTTCCAGGATGTCCAATGCGAAAGCTGCCATGGACCGGGGAGTGCACATGCTGGTTCTCCCTCCCCTGAGAATATCGACAGCCAGACCGAAGCGTTGGCTGAGGCAACCTGTGCTGTCTGTCACGAAGGCGGGCATCATCCGTATCATGAGCAATGGGAAGAATCCGCACATAATTTCGATCCGACGACCTCCGCGCACGGTGCGGGTGCCAGGAGTTATTGCCAGCCCTGCCATAGTGGTACAGGGTTTGTCGAAGCATTTGATGAGAGTTACACCGATCTCTATGCGAACTCTGAAAACAAGATGGGTATTACCTGCGCAGTGTGTCACGACACGCATTCGGATGAGAATCCGGGGCTCCTGAGAACCACTGAGGCGTTCACTCTTGTTACGAACGGCTACGACAGTGACGGTGAAACACCGGAAACCATAGATCTTGGTGGGGCCGGACAACTGTGTATCCAATGCCACCATGCCCGCCATGCTCCGGAAGGACCGAATGATACTCAGATTAGTCAAGGTGATGAACATATGGGGCCACACGGAAGCACGCAGGCGGATGCTGTCTATGGCGAGTCCGGATATGAAGCGATAAACAAGGACTTCACTTTTGCCAGCTCCGGGCATGGATTGATCGAGGATGCGTGTGTTTCCTGCCATGTCTACATGACAGAATACGATCCGGTCACAGAGTTTGCGAATGTTGGCCATACCTTTGAACCTCGTGTTGAGGCTTGTACCCAGTGCCACGGTGAAATTTCGGATTTCTCCGATATCATGGCGAAACGTGATTATGATAACGATGGATCGGTAGAGGGTCTGCAGAACGAGGTTTCCGGATTGATCAGTTCACTGGTGACTTCCCTGGTTGAATATGATAATGCCCACGGTGGGCAGTATCTCGGCGGTGATACCGAGGCGGAACCAAGTGTAATTGCAGATTCGCTGGCAGCCACGTTTGGTGATACCTCAGAGACGGCAGTTGAATTGAGGAAAGGCGGATACAACCTGATCTATGCATTGGATGAGGGAAGTCACGGGGTTCATAATCCCGCCTATGTCGTTCAGTTACTGCAGCAAAGCATTGAATATATCAATCCGGGGAAACTGCCGGAGAATGTCATTCTCCGTGAACCACAGGCAACAACGTTTGTCGCGGACAAATGAGCGGAGCGGTGCACTTACTTAAGTGACGCTCTTCAAAGAACGAAAGAAGAGTTTGATGGTGACCCTCCCGAATACCCTGCGGGAGGGTCATCTTGATGAACAATTAATTAATCGGGAGCACGCTGAATCCAATTAAGGCTGAGGACTTTTATGAAGCGTACAGGACTTCTATTGATGTTGGCAGTCTGGATTGTCCAGCCGACTCTGGGTTTATCTCAATCTGACTTTTCCGGGGCGTACATCGGGAAGTTCACCACCCAGGAACGTCCGATTGAAGCCGGAGCGGAAGAGACCGAACAACAGATGCGTTTGTACAACCGGATTCTGCTCGGATACGAGCCTTCCGAAAATTTTGCTGTCAGAACTGCATTCCGGCGGGCGGACTTCTTTCAGGAAGAGACCGGCAGTACTCACCTGTATTATGCCTATCTGAACTGGCAGCCTTTCGCCGCACTCGAAACCCAAATTGGCCGCCAGTATCCCTTTAATAAAATGGTGCGGAGAGCGGTAGACGGATTAAGTCTGGAATGGTCTCCTTTAACGCACTGGACTATCCAGGGGTTATGGGGAGTGTTTGCTCCCGCTGACCGGGCGGGGTTTACCGATGTCCCTGAAGATGAACACGGATACTACATGGCTCTGGAGTATCACGGCAGTGACAACACCTCTCTCGCTGTTTCCGGTTATCAGCAGGTCAGCCAGGGACGGATTATGAATTTCGCCGGATTCGAAGGCCGCTATCCCGATCTGCTGGGAATAAATATGCATGCCTTTGTGAAATACAACTTCACTGAGAACCTGCTCCAGGAAGCGGAAGGGCAAATTCGACGGGAATTCGGCGAGAACTTCAGCATCACAGCCGCTGCGAACTATCGCGATCCGAATTTTGACCTGCCACCGTGGTACTGGCAGTTCACAGTTGATCCGTATTCCACGTATCGGGTGGCCGCCGATTACTTTGTCACGGAAACGGGTTCCTTTAACGCGGAGTACTTTACCAGAGTTATGGGTGATGAATCGGTTGAACGGATTCGATTCGGATGGATGGAGCCGACCTGGATTGTGGGATTTGTACACGCCTATGACAGCCGTGGTGACAGCGAAGAGTGGAACTTATACGGGTCCCTGCAGCATCGATTTGGTCAAAAACTTCTGGTGGGTGTCGGGGCAAATTATTTCGATTATGTGTTTCAGGAACAGTATGAGGAACCTTTGAACGCATTTGGCGCTCAGGGATATCTGAAATACCGGCTTTGGAATGCTCTGACACTGGGGGTTCGAGGTTATTACCTGACAAATCCGAGGTTTGCTGAAGAGGTTCGTTTTATCGGAGAATTCAGTTACCGATTCTAATTGCGAAGGATTGTTTACAGAAGGAAGGAAAACGCTATCATGAAACGCTACATCAGTCTCGTCTGGATCCTCGTCCTTCCCTTCTTCCTCGTTCCGATGATCCTGACAGCCGAGAATGAGGAATTTGAGTTTTCACATCAGTATCATCAGGAGATGGGGATAAGTGATTGTTCCACCTGTCATGCTGCTGCCACCGAAAGCACGACCGGTGAGGACGATCTTCTTCCGGGGGCGGAGAGTTGTGAGGTGTGTCATGGTGACGCAGTCACCCCGCCCACCGATCTCCCCCGAATCACCGATTATCAAAAGATTTTCTCTCACCAGCAACACGCTGTTCAGGAGAATATCGAGTGTGTAACATGCCATGAGGGTATTAGTGAGGATGAAAAAATCACCGCGGACCATCTGCCGGTGATGGAGGATTGCTATACCTGTCACGCCAGTGATGTGAAACAGGTGCCGGACGACTGCCGGATGTGCCATGGGCCGGAAGAACGGCTTGAGCCGAAAACACACACCGCTTCCTGGCAGAATTTCCATGGTCTTCCTGCCAGCAAAGATCGACAGGAATGTGAAACCTGCCATGTCCGGGAATCCTTCTGTCAGGATTGCCATTTCGGGGATAATGTGGTGAACCAGACCCATCCTGTGAACTGGGAATTCAGTCACGGTCTGGAAGCACGACAGCAGTCCTCGGATTGCAGCAGCTGTCATGAAAGCCAGCAATTCTGCGCGGAATGCCACCAGGCGAACCTGGTGATGCCTGTGAACCATTCACTCCCAAATTGGGCGACACGGCAGACCGGCGGTCAACACGCTGATGAGGCCGCTATGGATATTGATAATTGTGCATCCTGTCATACAAATCCGGGGGCGAATCCGGTGTGTCTCGATTGTCATAGTCTCGGGAAGAGCAATTAGAAGGAGCGTATTTCCAATGAAGCGATCTCGGTTTGTCAGTATCTGTCTGGCCTGGAGTCTGACGATGGTCCTGCTGGTTGCGTGCAGTACGGAAAAGTCCCCTACGGAAGTGCAAACCCATCCGGTGGGATGGAATGAAATGGAATCTCCGGTATTCCACGGGATAAAGGTAGTGGACTCCCGGAGTTATCAATCCTGTGAATCCTGCCACGGTGAGGGCTTGGCTGCCGGTGGTGAAAGCGGAATTGCCTGTACCGACTGTCACAATTCCGGTGCTGTTGAAAGTCCGATACAACACCCGCAACGGGTACGTAATCTCGGATGGGATTTGGAGAATTGTACCGTGTGCCATGGAGAAGATTATACCGGCCGCGATGCCAGCGCCAATTGTACCACCTCCGGTTGCCATATCCGTGACGAAGGCCCGGAAGCGTGTAATACCTGCCACGGTGATTTTGGTGCCACCTTTGCGGACGGGGAACTCAGCCTGAACCAGATTGCACCACCCGCCGATTTGGAAGGAGAAACCAGACCTCTCTCCATTGGTGTGGGATTGCACCAGTACCACATTCAAAATGAGGGATTAACCTGTATCGGTTGCCACGCGGAAGTAAATGAGTTTGATGATGGCAATCACATTGATGGCGATGGGATTGCGGAGGTCCGGTCCCGATTTATCCGGTCGTGGAACCGGAACACCGGGACGTGTACATCAGCATGTCATATGGAGGGCGGAGAGCCGGTTGAAAAGCAATGGATAATTCAATAACCTTAGATGGATACTATATTTGATATGTCTAAAGCATTTCTGAGTTACTCATGAAAGGAGTTATCATGCCAAGAGTAGTGAGCGCCGGAGTCACAGCAGTTTTGGTTACAATTGTAATGGTGAGTTTGGCCTTCGCTCAGGAGCCGAATCCGCCACATGAATATGTTGGGGCCAAAACGTGTATGCCCTGTCATATGTCCCCTGCAAAAGGTGCTCAATATAAGCAGTGGATGGATACCAACCATGCCAACGCATACAAAACGCTGGGCACGGAGCAATCGAAGAAAGTGGCAAAAGAGGCCGGAGTTGAAGGTAATCCCCAGGAGGCCTCGGAATGCTTAACCTGCCATGTTACTGGCTACGAAGCAGCCGATTCATTGAAAGTGCGGAAATATGACATGACTGAAGGCGTGGGGTGTGAGAGCTGTCATGGTCCCGGCGGTGATTACTGGACAATGACTGTCATGAAGAAAATCGATGCCGGCGAGTTGGAACCCGAACCCTATGGGTTGGTAACTCCCGATAAAGAAACCTGTGTTGAATGCCATAACGAAGAGAGTCCGACATACACAGGATTCAACTACGAGGAAGCGTATCCCCAGATTTCGCATCCCAATCCTCAGAAGGAAAAGGAATAAATAGGAGCGAGCTTCCCTGCTGCCTCCGATTTTCCGGCTGAAACGACGGATAAATTGATGCTGAAAGTCCTACGGTTCACTGCGTTTGCATTGCTGCTCTGTCCGCTGCTGTTGCCTGCCCAGACGGATGAAGAATGCCTAATGTGTCATGGTGATGCGTCCATGATGGAATCTATGGGCGTTGAGGACTGGGAAAATATGGTTATTGATGACACTGCCCGCTATGCAGGCTCTGTCCATGCGGATATGGGGGGTTGTGTCAGTTGTCACTCCGATATTTCTTCCTACCCGCACCCCGATACGGTTCAGCAGGTGGATTGCGGCATGTGTCACTATGATGCTCAGCAGCAGTGGCAAAACAGCAGTCATGGATTATCGGTGCAGGCGGGGCATGAAGATGCAGCCACCTGCTCCAGCTGTCATACCGCACATTATGTCTATCCCTCATCAGATTCTGCCTCGACAGTTTACCCAACCAACGAATGGCAAACGTGTGCCGAGTGTCATGCGAATACGGAATTAATTCAGGAATACGATATCCCGAATCCTGAAGCGGTTGATATGTACAAGACAACCGTGCACGGTCGTGCGTTAATTGATCGGGGAAATCTCGAGTCAGCGACCTGCAGTGACTGCCACGGGGCACACAAAATTCTCCCCGGTCGGAACATCGAATCCCAGATGCATATCTTTAACGTTCCGGAAACCTGCGGTGAGTGCCATTCCCAAATCTACTCCCATTTTCAGCAGAGCAGTCACGGGGAATCATTGGCGGATGGAAACTGGGAATCGCCATCCTGTACCGAGTGTCACGGTGAACATACTATTCAGCGGACGGAGGCCCCGGGGGCGAGAGTCAGCAAGAAACTCCAGGCGGAACGAACCTGTGCCAGCTGTCATAACGATCCGGATCTCGCCGCAAAATACGGATTCGGATCCGCGGATCAGGTCAGTACATATCAGGATAGCTACCATGGTCTGGCGGTGTTACGTGGTGCGGAGAATGCTGCCAGCTGTGCTGATTGTCATACTGCTCATCTGATTCTGCCCCAGAGCGATCCGGAAGCTTCCATCAGCAAACAGAATATCGCTGAAACCTGTGGCGATTGTCATGAAGGAGCGACCACTCAGTTCGGATTGGCCTATACTCATGAGTCGGTGATGCTTGGCAGGCAGCCTGTTGAGGATGTGATCAAATGGATTTATATCGGGCTGATTATAGTGGTGGTTGGAGGGATGTTCTTGCATAACACTGTGATCTGGGTAAAAAAGGCCCGGGCCAAATACCGTCATGAGCACCGGGAAAGCACCTTCACCAGGATGACCAGAAACGAGGTGAACCAGCACTGGTTGCTGACAATTTCCTTCACTGTACTGGTTATCACAGGATTCATGTTGAAGTTTCCTGAAGCCGGCTGGGTGCAGCTTCTCAGTTCTCTGGGAATCAATGAGGCGGTCCGGGGCACGGTTCACCGGATAGCGGGTGTCATTCTGATTCTGCTGGCAGGATATCACCTCTATTTCCTTATCTTCACCCGCCGTGGACGTGAAGAAGTAAAAGAATTAATGTTTAATACCAGAGATCCTTCCGAAGTATGGGAAGCATTGAAATACTACTTTGGCAAACGGGGAACACCGCCGGCGTATGGGCATTACGACTATACCCAGAAAGTGGAGTACTGGGCGCTTATCTGGGGGACGGCAGTAATGGCCATTACCGGGATTATTCTCTGGTTTCCGACTATGTTCGGAGAGTACACACCGCAATGGATAATTAAAGTCTCCGAGACCATCCATTACTACGAAGCTATTCTGGCCACCCTTTCCATCATCATATGGCACTTCTTCTTTACCATCTTCCATCCGGATGAATATCCCATGAGTATGGTATGGCTGAGTGGTGAAATGACGGAAGAAGAGTGGCGTGAGAAGCATCCGGAAAAGTACCGGCAGATAATGGCTGAAGCAGAAGCGTTCGAGCAGGGACAGATGATCTGGGAGGACCTGTTGCCGAGTACGCAGTATTATATTCAGCACCGGGGAGAAGACCAGACAGGGGCAGAAGAATAGAATAAAAAAAGCCCTGCCCCGGATTTCCGGGGCAGGGCTTTTACATTCCGGAGACTTTCATGCCTCCGTTAGTATTGTGATCGATTTAGCTCAGGATGTTCCTGGCTTCGCGGATCATCTGGTTCACATACCCCCATTCATTGTCATACCAGGCCATGACTTTGACCAGAGTACCTCCGACCACCTGTGTCATATTGGGATCGAAGATAGAGGCATGGGGATCTTTGATGATGTCAGAAGAGACGATCGGGTCTTCCGCCACTGCCAGAACGCCTTTGTATCGGTCAGATTCGGCTTCCGCCTGGAACAGTTCATTAATCTCTTCAACAGTAGTTTCACGTTTGGTATGAATCACGATATCGGTGACCGAGCCAACCGGAATCGGGCCGCGGACGGCCACACCATCGAATTTACCCTGTAATTGGGGCAGGGCTTTTGTCGTAGCAATTGCTGCACCGGTTGTTGTGGGTACAAAATTAATAGCGCCGGAGCGACCACGTCTGAATTTCTTATGCGGTCCGTCGACAATATTCTGGCTGGAAGTATACGCATGGATAGTGGTCATCACCGCTTTTTCCACGCCGATGTTGCGGTCAAAAACCTCCATGACCGGAGAGATACAGTTTGTTGTGCAGCTGGCGCAGGAGATGATCTCAGGTCCGCCTTCACTGGTGTTCACTCCGTGAACCACCATATTCACGTCTTCACTTTTGGCAGGTGCCGATAGAATGACATGCTTCGCACCGGCCTGAATGTGAGGTTTGAGATCTTCGCCCTTAGTGAACAGACCGGTACACTCAAACACCATATCAACTCCCAGCTCACCCCAGGGCAGGTCGCCGGGATTCCGTTCGCTCAGGTACTTATAAGATTTGCCTCCGATCAGCAGCTCGCCATCACCGGCTTTCACTTCTTTCTCAAACCGTCCGTACACAGAATCGTATTTCAACAGGTATGCGATGTTGTCAATTGAAGCGATATCATTGACAGCGACGACTTCCATGTCCTCAGTATTCAGCAGGTTCTTCAGCAGCGCTCTACCAATGCGCCCCATACCGTTAATTGCAACCTTTGGCATTACACCCTCCTTCTCATTTGTGGATTCTGTTATCAAGCTTCTACATCCTGGTAAACGTAAGATATCCACTGTCAGAGTTCAACGAATAATCAATCAAATTTTCATTTTTTTTCACATGAGTACCCGGGTTGCATGTGTATTCTTCTCAGAATTGATAAATTCTCCAATAGACAGACTTCTGGTTGCCGGAGAAAAGTACCTCGTGCTATATTCTGACAGAATGCATTCGAGACCTGGAAATGTATTCCCACCAAATGGGCAGAATCAGGGGATGCTCTTTGTACAGTAGTTCAGAAGGATATTCCGGATGCGGGGGGTAACGCCCAGGATTCGGGCGCCATACGGCATCACTTTTGCAATCAATAATACCGATAAAAGATACATATTGTGAGCGTATTTGTAATGAATATGATCCGGATATGGTGAGAAATGCATGAAATGACGATCGCTACGAATATCCTGGATGTGGCGGAACGATCCATGGATGGTCACCAGAACCTGCTCTCTATCTCAGTGGAGATTGGTGAACTGGCCGGAGTGGAAATTGAAGCGCTGGAATTTTGTTTTGAAGCGATCAAAGGATTCTCCCGATATCCGGATTTGACACTGAGTATTGACCGGGTACCGGGGGAGGGAGAGTGCCGTGAATGTGGCAGACAGGTGGCGATGTCCGAACTGTTCGCCATGTGTCCGGATTGCGGCTCGTGTACTGTTCAACCGGTGCGGGGGCAGGAACTCAGAGTGACGTCCATTGAAGTGGAATAACGGAAGGAGAATGGATCATGTGTGATACTTGCGGATGTGGACACGACAATACCACGATCAGAACACCGCATGAGGCGCGGGAACACGAGCAGATGCACAGAGACGGAGTTCCGCACAGCCATGACCATGCACACGACCATGAGCATCAGCATGCCGGAGACCGGGAAGGTGACGCGCATGCCCGACACCATGGTAAGACTATAGATATCGAAACCGATGTCCTCCGCGAGAATAATCTCCGGGCGGAGCGAAACCGCGGATATCTTCAGGCGAAAAATATCTTCACGCTGAATCTTGTCAGTTCTCCGGGGTCAGGTAAAACCACGCTTCTGGAGCGGACGATTGAAGCGTTGAAAGAAGAAGTCCGATTGGCAGTTATCGAGGGGGATCAGCAGTCGATGCAGGATGCCAATCGCATTGAGCAGGCCGGGGTTCCCGTAATCCAGGTGAATACCGGTAAAGGATGCCATCTGGATGCCAGTATGGTCAACGATGCAATTATGCAGTTAAATATGCCGGACACGAGTATTCTGCTTATTGAAAATGTCGGAAATCTGGTATGTCCGGCCATGTTCGATCTGGGAGAAAATCACAAGGTGGTAATCATTTCGGTGACGGAAGGTGATGATAAACCGGTGAAATATCCGAATATGTTTGCAGAGGCTGATGTGTGCGTTATTAACAAGATCGATTTGCTTCCCTATGTGGAGTTCGATGTGGCTCAGTGTGAAGAGTACGCGCGGCGGGTCAATCCGGACCTGACATTTTTCCGGCTCTCGTGCCGCACCGGTGAAGGGCTGGATGCCTGGCTGGAATGGGTCAATCCCGGAGAGGAGTGATGAAACCCGGAGGAGGTAATCCCAACTACAGGTGAACTGCAGAGGGATATGAAGCGTTTGCGAATAGAAGTAGAGGGCATCGTCCAGGGAGTCGGGTTCCGACCATTTGTGTATAACCTCGCCAGAGAGCACGGTGTATCCGGATTCGTCAGAAATGACTCATCCGGTGTATTTATAGAAGCCCAGGGTGAGGATGAGGCAGTGACATCCTTCCTGGAAACACTGCGTACCTCACCACCGCAACTTGCGGAAATCGAATCTGTTAATTCCCGTGAAATCGCACCTCTCTCTCATAACGGCTTTACCATCCGGAATTCGGTCAAGGGAGAATCCATGTCCACCCTGATTTCGCCGGATGTGGCCATTTGTCCGGACTGCACTACGGAACTTTTCTCTCCCAATGACCGTCGCTACCAATACCCGTTTATCAATTGCACCAATTGTGGTCCGCGATACAGCATCATATCTGAGATACCGTATGACCGCCCAAACACCTCGATGGCTGAATTTGAAATGTGTCGCGATTGTACTGAAGAATACCATAATCCGGCCGATCGGCGGTTCCATGCCCAGCCGAATGCCTGTCCGGAGTGTGGTCCCTGGCTCACCCTGTTTGCATCACATGGTGAACAGATTTCTGAAAGGGCAAATGCCCTCGATTTGACCAGAGAGTTACTCAAAGAGGGAAATATACTGGCCATCAAGGGTTTGGGTGGATTTCATCTGGCATGTGATGCGACCAGCCGCGAAGCGGTGAATCGCCTCCGCGATCGAAAAGCCCGGGAGGAAAAACCGCTGGCAGTCATGATGCGGGATCTGGAGACCGCTCGTCGGTATGCAGACCTGACGGATGCAGAGGAACGGAGTTTGACATCACCGCAATCTCCCATACTCCTGGCACTGAAAAAAGGTGAAATAAATGAAGCCGTGGCGCCCGGCAATCCGAGACTAGGAGTTATGCTTCCCTATACGCCGCTTCATCATCTCCTGTTTGGTGAAGAAATTGATGCCCTGGTCATGACCAGCGGTAACTACACGGAGGAGCCGATCTGCATAAAAAACGATGAAGCGATGGACCGGCTTGGCGGAATTGCGGAGTACCTCCTGATGCATAACCGGGAGATCCTGCAGCGGGTGGATGATTCCGTGGTGGCATTTATGGGCGGAGAGATGCGCTTCCTGAGGAGAAGCCGGGGATATGTGCCACGACCGATCCCGCTCATGCATAACTCACCAACAATCCTCGGGGTGGGAGCCGAGCTGAAAAACACCTTGTGTTATACCAAAGGGACTCAGGCCTTCGTGAGCCAGCATATCGGTGATCTGGCAAACACCATGGCACTGGACTTCTTTCACCATACCAGAACTCATCTGGGTGAGGTGCTGGAAGTTGCACCGGAAATGATCGTGTATGACATGCATCCGGGTTATCTGGCAACGAATTGGGCACAGAAAGAAGCTGCTGAGTCTGATCTGTATGCTGTTGGTGTCCAACACCATCACGCTCACATGGCCAGCGCGATGATGGAAAATCAATTGGTTGAACCGGTCATCGGATTGAACCTGGATGGGACCGGCTACGGGACGGACGGAAGCATCTGGGGTGGAGAAGTCCTGGTTGGAGATTACACCGATGTCAGACGATTTGCCCACTTTGAAACCGTTCCTCTCCCGGGAGGGGATAAGGCTATCCGGGAGCCGTGGCGGATGGGCTTGTCCTATCTCTGGCACGCCTATGGAAATGAATATCAGAAGTATATCCCGGACTACTGGAAAGAACTGCCGGTGCATCCGGTATCTCAGATGATTGAGAGAGAGGTGAATACTGTACAGACGTCCAGCGCAGGGCGGTTATTCGATGGTGTTGCAGCACTGGCCGGTGGCAGGACTCATGTGAATTACGAAGCCCAGGCGGCCATGGAACTCGAATTTGCCATGACTCAAACTGACAGGGCATCTCTGGAATACGAAATAACCGAACGCGGAAGGCATTTCGAAGTACTGATCTCTCCGATTATACGGAGTGTGATTGACCGAATTAACTCCGGAGCTGACTTTGCAGAGGTAAGTACGCTCTTTCATCAGCTGATGGTACGGATTTTCACCGATCTGGCGAACCGGGCCCGACGGGAAACGGGAATTGAGAATATTGTACTGAGCGGAGGGGTGTTCCAGAACTATGAAATTTTCAGTTCTCTTCTCTCCCGATTGTCCGAAGATGGTTTTCAGGTTTATACCCACAGAAAAGTACCCGCCAACGATGGCGGGATTTCGCTGGGACAGGTGGCTGTGGGCCAGGCTTTGTATCGGACCGGTCGTGCACAAGTAAACTATGGAAGCGAGTGAGGCGTGTATGTGTTTAGCTAAACCGGGTAAAGTTACGGATATTTACAAGAACAATGGTTTGAAAATGGGCAAAATCGATTATGGCGGTACCATGCAGGAAGCCTGCCTGGAGTACTGTCCGGAAGTACAGATCGGTGAATATGCCATTGTACATGCGGGATTTGCCATCTCGATTCTGGATGAAGAGGAGGCCCGGCGGTCTCTGGAGGCCTGGCAGGAGTTAGAGGACGCGGAACAGGAAATGTACCGGAATTTGCAGGATGAGGATTCGGACACATCATGAAATATCTGGATGAATTTCGGGATCCGGCAATAGCCAGAAGAGTGCTTGACCGGCTTCATCAGGTAACGACCAATGAATGGATATTAATGGAGATCTGTGGCGGGCAAACCCATAGTATCATTCAAAACGGTATCGATCAGGTGATCCCCGAGGATATACAATTGGTCCATGGTCCCGGGTGTCCGGTGTGTGTGACCCCGCTGGAAATGATCGACCGGGCGCTGGAAATTGCTGCGAGACCGGGGGTGATATTCTGCTCATTTGGTGATATGTTGCGGGTACCGGGTTCGAAGAAGGACCTGCAGACGGTCAAGTCGGAAGGTGCGGATGTCAGAGTGGTCTATTCACCGCTGGAGGCACTGAAACTTGCCCGGCAGCATCCGGAGAGAGAAGTGGTCTTTTTCGCTGTGGGATTTGAAACGACTGCACCGGCGAATGCCATGGCCGTGTATCAGGCGAATCGCGAGGGACTGGACAATTTTTCACTCCTGGTATCGCATGTCACGGTTCCCGGTGCAATGCGCGCGTTGCTGGAGTCACCATCGAACCAGGTGCAGGCTTATCTTGCGGCCGGTCACGTTTGTACTGTCATGGGCTACTGGGAATATGAACCTATCGCGGAAGAGTACCAGGTTCCCATTGTGGTAACCGGATTCGAACCCATCGATATTCTGCAGGGGATCCTGGAATCTGTGGAAATGCTGGAATCGGGTAACTGGGGCGTGCGCAATGCCTATGCGCGATCCGTGAACCGGGAGGGGAATCAGCGCAGCCAGGAAATTGTTCGTACGGTGTTTGAGATTACCGGTCGAAAGTGGCGTGGAATCGGAAAGCTGCCCGACAGCGGATACCGGCTTCGGGAAGAGTTTCAGGCCTATGATGCAGACCGCAAATTCGCCACAGGAGGGATCCAAACTGAGGAATCCGCCGAGTGCATCAGCGGACTGGTATTGCAGGGATTGAGAAAACCGAATGAGTGTCCCGCATTCGGTACCAGGTGCACCCCGGAAAATCCGCTGGGTGCGACTATGGTTTCCAGCGAAGGCGCATGTGCCGCATATTACCGGTACAATCGCTATAAGGAGTCAGCATGACGGATGAATTCCCGGGGATACTGAACTGTCCTGTGCCCATTACCAACCATCAGACCGTTCAGCTGGGACATGGCAGTGGCGGGAAGATGTCGCGGGAGCTGCTGACCAAGTTGTTCCTGCCGAGATTCGGAAATGATGCGCTAAATGAGCTGGGCGATCAGGCCCGGTTGGAGATGAATGGGGCACACATCGCCTTTTCAACGGATTCATTCGTTGTGGATCCGCTTTTTTTCCCTGGGGGAAATATCGGTGATCTTGCCGTAAACGGCACAGTGAATGATCTTGCAGTTGGAGGAGCGATTCCAAAGTATCTCAGTGTCGGTTTCATCATCGAGGCCGGATTTCCCATTGAAGATCTGCACCGCATATTGCTCTCAATGGAAGCGGCGGCGAAACAAGTGGGAATACCCGTGGTCACCGGGGATACCAAAGTGGTGGAAAAGGGCAGTGCGGATAAGATGTTTATCAACACCACGGGAATCGGTTTGATTCCGGATGATATTCGTCTTACACCGAAAAATATACAATCCGGTGACCAAGTGATCGTGTCCGGTTACATTGGAGATCACGGCATCACCATCCTCTCTTCCAGAGAAGGACTGGCGCTGGAGAGCGATATCCGGTCCGATACCGCACCATTGCACGGATTAGTCAGAGAGATGCTTGTGGCGGTGCCGGATGGCATCCGCGTGATGCGGGATCCCACCAGAGGGGGAGTGGCCACTGCTCTGAATGAATTTGCCGAAGAAGCGGGAAATCGTATCCGGATTGATTCGTCTGCCCTTCCGCTGCGGGAAGAAGTCCAAAGTGCCTGTGAGATACTGGGGATAGATCCGATGTATATTGCCAATGAAGGGAAGCTGCTGGCGATTGTCGCCCCGGAACAGTCGGATGACCTGCTCGAAGTGATGCGAAAGCACGAATACGGGGAGCATGCCGCTGTCATCGGGGAGGTGCTGGATGGTGAGGACGGCCGGGTGTCATTGACTACCGGTCTGGGAGCGGAGACTATCATGGATATGTTGCCCGGTGAACAGCTTCCCAGGATTTGTTAACCGAAATAGAGGTGTGATATGATTGCAGAACCTACTATTTCTGACCAAAAGAGCCATCGAAAAGAGCAGCCCGTCGACGGGCGTCGTGGTGGATGGGCAATCGCCATTGCCATAGTTGCCTCTCTGCTCATGATCGGACTGCCATTTCTGGGCCCGCTTTTCTTTGTTGCCATCCCAATCCTGTTCGTCCTGACAGTCCCCTGCCTGATCTGGTTTTTCTGGCAGAAAAGTAAGGAACCCTCCCCAGAGTGATCGGTGGTCGGGAACAGGGTATAGGAATAAGTTGGGGGATATAGGGGTATTGGGAGAGCCTCTTTAAGGATACAGTGAATGATGACTGGTTATGGATGAATGATTATCGGACAGATGGTGAAAGGTCATAAGTGACAGAGAGAAAAATACGGTAAATTCACCCTGGCACTGCCATGAACGTCCTGCTTTAGCAGGGTGGCAAAGAAAGGCCCTCCCCCACAAATCGTTTCAGTGGTTTTTCATACATTCTCAGACCGCCGGGGATTTCGCTCCGGCTCCATCCCCGGCCCCAGACACAACGTCCAGTCCGCTGACCCGGTATTTAGTAATTTTTACCGAGTCGCCATGAGCGGAGTGTCGTGCTCAGCGGTCTATGAGTTGAGCGATGATACTATTACACGGAGAGAGGGTCTGCGGGAGCGTTGATGGTCCGCTCCTACCGGAGCTCAAAGGGAAGTAGACAGGGGTGTACTACAAACGGAGCACACCTCCGAGGCCCCCCGAATCCTGTTCTATGCCTGAAATGCAGCTCCGTTCAGATTCCTCATTATTTCCTTCGTGTCTTTGTGTCTTCGTGGTTTTTCTCTGTTATTTTTGCTCTTCTCTGTGCCCGCTTTTTAATCTATCCTGACTGCTGATTCCTGCTCTCACCAATATATTGTTCACTTCTGTAAATAAATCAGTAGACGATAAACAATAATCATTAGACGGTTTGTTTCCCTTTCCACAGGTTCCTATCTTCCAGAGATAGTTCATGTGGCAGGGTGTTGGTTATGAAGATCGATTTTCCGAAAGACTTTCAGCAGGAACTTGAAGGGAAGATCAACGTCCGTGCCGAAGATGTGTTCGATACCCTGCAGTCACCGGATAAGACTGACCGGGTGAGTATGCGGGATCTGGAGTTGCATTTTGCGCTCAAGCGGTTTCCTCAACTACCGGAACCATACTTTCTGCTGGCCTATGGAAAAAAGGAAGAGGATCAGTTGCAGGTCAACATGGCCTGGAAACTCAGGCCGGATCTGCACCCGGAAATCGAGAGGATTTCTCCGCTGAATCTGCTGGAAACATTTGCCAGAAAGTACGGTCTGGCACTTACGATCGGAAGTAAAACTTCGCCTTTTTTCTCCGAAGAATCGGTCTATCTCAGTCAGGAAGAATGGGAGCGCGGAGTCCGGGTTCAGAGTCCGAAGGAACATCAATACGTGCAGCAGACGTACCTGCGGACAGAGATTGATGACCGGGGGAGGCGGTTGGACTGTGCGCTGGCCTATTGTATCGACATTGACCGGTACCGGGAATGGGGTTCCGGAAGGTTGAAGGATTAAGTATGAAGGATGAAGTATAAAAAGGAAGTCCGGAGTCGGGAACAGACGATATTATTTGGCACAGCTGTTCTTGAGTGTAGAGGAGAAGAATGGGGTGAATTGGTAAATTGGTGCATAAGTAGTGTGAAAAATTTGGGTAATGGGTGATGGAACAGGCATGTCATACTGAGGGGATGGATGAAATACGACCGATCATCGGGATTTTTCAAAGTATCAATTTGACGTGAGAGAGGAACTCTTTCATTTCGATTTGTTTCAATTAATCAATAATCCTTTATCCTTAACAAGTGGAGGATATCAATATGGGCAGCAGGCAAAAGCAGCGGTTGTTGTTACTCAGTAATTCCACCAATGCCGGCCAGGGGTGGCTTCAGCACGCGGAGTCGGAGATCCGGGATTTCCTTGGAGAAGGTATTAATGAGGTATTGTTCATTCCATATGCAGGAGTATCTTTCACATTTGATGAGTATGCCCGGAAGGCCACTGAAAAATTTGGCGAGTTGGGTTATGATATCAGATCACTCCACACTGAAACGGATCCGGTTGCTGCTGTCCGCAATTGTGAGGCGCTGGCGGTTGGTGGCGGGAATACATTTCATCTGGTGTATCATCTTCAGGAGGAGGGGCTACTGGAGCCGGTCCGCGAGCGGGTTGCGGACGGCATGCCCTATATTGGCTGGAGTGCGGGATCGAACGTGGCCTGTCCATCTCTGAGCACGACGAATGATATGCCTGTTATTAAACCCCAGAGTTTCGAGACCTTCAATCTTGTTCCTTTCCAGATCAATCCGCATTATCTGGATACCCATCCTCCCGGACATAAGGGGGAAACACGCGAAGAACGGATTTTTGAATATATTGCTGTGAATAAAGATGTGTATGTTGCCGGTCTGCGTGAAGGTTCGATGTTCCGGGTAGAAGGGGAGCGTATTTCACTGCTCGGAGAGAAACCGGTCCGGATTTTTCGTCATGGTCAGGAACCGCTGGAATATGACGCAGATGACGATCTCCAATTCCTTTTGGGTAGATAGCCTTATAAAGCCGATCCCACAGATATATATCCGAACTGTTTTTCTCTCCGGCACTAATCAACTCCTTTGTGTGGTCGGTTAGTCTGTTGATTAACCGGCGTTGTTTTATCCAGATTACAGGTGAGAATTGAAGATGCGGTTTTCTTCTTGACATATTCATTCCCGATCAATTAATTTAACGCTAAATGATTTAACGTTAAACTAATAGAGTAGGCAATGCCGACGCATTACGATGGTACGGAAGAGGAGAAACGGGTATTAGATGCCTACATCAAGCTAATGCGGGCATCTGATACTATTACGGCCAGATTGAATGAGTTAAGAGCGCATGGCGGGCTTTCCGTCAGCCAATTTGGCACGCTGGAGGCGCTGTATCACCTGGGGCCTCTGTATCAGAAGGATATCGGGGAGAAGATTCTGAAGAGCGGGGGGAATATCACCATGGTTATCGACAACCTGGAGAGCAAGGGATATGTGGAGCGTCGGCGTGATGCGGAGGACCGGCGATACGTGGTGGTCCATCTGACCGAGACAGGTAAAACGGAGATTGAAAACATTCTTCCCCAACATGTTGAATATATCGTTGATATGCTCAATGTCCTCACACCGGAGGAACAGGAGCGATTGGGCAAACTCTGCCGTAAACTCGGACGGGGAGTTGTTAACCAAAAGGAAAGTTAAGGGTATTAATATGGTTTTGTGTGAAGAACGGGTAAAAAATTAAGGTAAACGGTGGCGACAGTAACTAAAGATTTTATTGGAGAATAAAGCATATGATTAATAAAATACCTGCTGACAACCGTCATCATCAGGATTTAGGGTGGTTACGCACACACTGGCTCTTTTCGTTCGGGAAATACTTTGACCCGGAGAATGTACAGTTCGGTAATCTCCGGGTGTTTAACGATGATTTTATACGGCCTCACACCGGTTTCAAACCCCATGCGCATTCGGAAATGGAAATCGTCACGATTGTGCTGGAGGGGGAACTGACCCATGAAGATTCCATGGGAAACAATATCACCATCGGTCCGGGTGAAGTGCAACGGATGTCCGCCGGTACGGGGATCCGGCACTCGGAAAAGAATGATGGTGATGAGTGGCTCAATCTCTATCAGATCTGGTTCTTCCCGGACGAGGAAGGGTTAACTCCCAGCTATGATCAGAAACAATTCCAGCTTACGGGTAATTCTCAATCACTGACAGCACTGGTTACTCCGGAGGGGGCTGACGGTTCCGTCTCAATCCATGCGGATGCCTCGATTCACCGTGGCCGGCTGGGTAACGGTGAAACACTTGAGTATCCGGTAGAGCACAATCGGGGAGTGTTCATTTACCTCACCGAAGGAGCACTCCGGATAAACAATACTGACTTTCGGCAGAATGACCAGGCGAGGATCAGTGAAGAGGATTCTCTGCAGCTGCAGGCAACGGAATCGGTATCCTTTGTTTTAATCGACGTAGCCAATCCCGCTGCAGAGTAATTGAACTTACATATGTATTGCTGCGCATAAGATATGTTGCTGAAAGTTTTCAAATGGACGAGAAGAGATCTGTGAAACACTAAACGAAAGGAGTCATGTATGAAAGCACTTACCGGTCCGGTTGCACGAATTCTGTATGGCTTACCACTTGTGGTTTTCGGAATCAACCATTTCCGGATAACAGGGATGCTGGAAGGTCTGGTCTGGTTACCCGGCGGTGCATTCTGGGTTTATCTGACCGGAATCGCACTCATTCTGGCGGCTCTCGCGTTTATTACGAAGATGTATGTCGTCCCCGCGGCCTATGCTCTCGCAGTTTTCCTGCTATTAACCGGCCTGACAGTCCATCTGCCCAGCTGGATTGGCGGAAATGCCGGTTCACTGTCCCCTATGTTGAAAGATCTGATGCTGGCCGGTGCCGCGCTGTACTTTGCCGGAAAGTTCCAGGAAGAGCAAGGGGATGTGACTGAAGCGCTGTAACAACCGGTACTCAACTCCCGGTTTCATACGCCCCGTGGTTCCGGAGCCAATTCCGGAGCTTCGGGGCGGTTTGTTTAAGGGTGAAGGATGAAGTATTCAGGGAATGATGAATGACTATTGATACCCTTCCCTGAAGAATAGGGCTGTTTGTGTTCTAGCCCCCGGACTCCCAATCCCTATTTACCATAAACCTATATACCCCGATCTTTTCCATCTCTCTAGGTGTCTTCGTGGTTTTCCTTTTTCCTATTGTTTTTCACTATATCACCATCCCCGGACTGAAGCCGTAGCTATTCAGAACACAGCCCATACATACCTATACGTATATACCCAAAATGCATTCCCCTTGACCTGTTCCCAACCCCTAAGACCGAACTTTCACTCTTAACCTCCCTGCCGCATAACTTATTGTGAATTCCTTTGACAACTCCACATCATATCCTGAAATTAATTTTCACACGATTCATTTAACTTCTACTCATCTGTTCCGAGGGGCTTCATTATGACAAACCTCCGTACCAAGGGTAACGTGGCCTATTGCGGGCTCACCTGTGATGGATGTCCGATTCACTGGATCGGCTTACAGAGATCAGAAGCTGAGCAGGAACACCTGCGACAGGTGATCTCGAAAGGCTTTTCCGAGATAAGCGGTCAGGAGTATCCTCCGGAATTTTTTACGGCTTGTGACGGGTGCCGGACCGACCACGGGCAGCTCTTTTCAGGTTGCAAAGAGTGCCCGGTACGTCAGTGTGCCAGAGAACACGGATTCCATACCTGTGCTGACTGTGACGAATATCCCTGTGCTGATCTGGAGAAAACCTTCGAGATGGATCCCGCCGCCCGGTCCATATTGGAAATTATCCGGACGTTTGCCGGAGCCGTTTGAACATAGCGGTTTTGCTCACTGGTATACCGGATTCAGCGGTTGATCTCTCCGGTTGCTTTCGCAAGAAATTTTCCGGATATTCCATTTCCGTTATTACCAGCTCAATCTCATACTAATACCAAAACCGGAGATTTGCGGTGGCAGTTATTACAGTCGACGAACTGCGCAAAGTTTACGATGATGTCGTGGCTGTTGATGATGTTTCATTTGAAGTGGAGAAAGGGGAGATCTTCGGGATGGTCGGTCCGAACGGCGCGGGGAAAACCACCACTATTGAATCGATCCAGGGTTTACGGAATCCGGATGGTGGAAGTATCTCGGTTCTCGGTATGGACCCTCAGTCGGACGGACAAGAACTGAGCGAACGTATAGGGACACAATTGCAGCAGGCTGAACTTCCGGACAGAATCAAAGTCTGGGAGGCAATGGAGCTCTATTCGGCGTTTTATCAGCAGACTGTCGACCGGGAAGAACTCCTCAGCAGATTCGAGCTCACTGACAAACGTAACGCTGCGTTCAGCAAGCTTTCGGGTGGACAAAAACAACGGCTGTTCATTGCTCTTGCGCTGGTAAACAGGCCGGAGCTGATTTTTCTTGATGAGCTCACTACCGGTCTTGATCCACAGGCGCGCCGGGCGATGTGGGATCTGGTGAGAGAGATCCGCAACCAGGGAAAAACGGTTTTTCTGACCACGCATTTTATGGATGAAGCCGAGCAATTGTGCAACCGGGTGGCGGTGATTGATCACGGAAAGATCATCGCATTGGATACGCCCGAGAATCTCATCCGGGATATCGAGAGTGAGGACCGAATCACGTTCACCGTGGAGGCCGGTGTGGAGTGCGGGTTTCTAACGGAGTTACCCGGAGTGACCGGTCTTGAACGGAAAAATAACGAAGTAACAGTATCGGGATATGGGGAGTTACTTGTCAGTGATATTGTGACAAAACTGGCGGAGCATGGGATTCACTGGCGGAAGCTCAGGACTGAACAACCCACACTCGAAGATGTGTTCCTGGAGCTTACCGGCCGGGAAATACGGGAGTAACGGAGGAGACGCATATGCGCGGATTATGGAAGTTGACAGTCATTGAATTCAAACTTTTCCTTCGGGAACCGGAGGCCTTTTTCTTTACCCTGATATTCCCGCTGGTCATGCTGTTTGTATTTGGCAGCATCTACGGCAATGATCCCAGAGATTACTTTGGCGGGTTCGGGATGGTTGATTTTTCCGTCCCGGCATATATCGGCCTGGTCATAGCTGTTGCCGGTCTGATGAATTTGCCGATCGGTGTCGCTTTCGACCGCGAAAAGGGTGTGCTGCGCCGGTTGCGGGCGACTCCGGCCAAAGCCTCAACTATCCTGACGGCGTGGGTTGGTGTCTATTTCCTTGCCACAGTCATCGGCGCATTTTTGCTCATAATCTTTGGGAAACTGGTCTACGGACTGCGGTTTGGTGGCAACGGCTGGTGGGTATTATTCATGTTTATTCTCGGGACGTTTAGCATGTTTGCATTCGGTTTTATCATAGCCAGTGTTGCCAAGACCGGTCGCACCGCATCGGTGATCGGGATGGTGCTGTTCTTTCCAATGATTTTCTTTTCCGGGGCGACGATCCCCTGGTCACAACTTCCCGACACTGTGCAGACCATCGGAAACGCTATGCCCCTCACCTATATTGTGAGAGTGTTGCAGGGGCTATGGCTGGGAGATCCTATATCAGTGCATCTCGAGTCGATTGGTATCCTTGTCGGAATACTCGTGCTCGGCGTGGCCATTTCTGCCAGACTGTTCCGGTGGGAATCGGAGCAGCAGTGAATAATGACCCTGGCAGAGTCCCGGACTCTGCCAGGGTCCTGTATCAACTCACCTACATTTCAATATGATTCTTTTTCCACTTCTTATTATCTTTCCAATCTTACAATTCAGCCAGAGATAGGAAATATCTCACCAGACAACCGAATGGAGTAACTCCAGTATGGAAGAGAAAAAAGGTCTTCCCCCGAACGCATATGAGATGGATGAAGGCGAGGAATACACCCCTTACATCTACGGTAAAAAACTTCCGGAATTTACCATAAAATCCGCGGTTTCCGGCATTCTGCTGGGCATCTTATTCGGTGCGGCAAATACCTACCTGGGCCTCCGGGCAGGATTAACCATCAGCACATCCATCCCTGTTGCCGTCCTGACTGTGGTGGCCTTTCGGTTTCTCCGGACGCTGGGAACGGATCATAACATCCTGGAAGCCAACATGTCCCAGACCATCGGGTCCGCCAGCTCTTCCGTCGCTTCCGGTGTGCTGTTCACTATACCGGCACTCTTTCTCTGGAATCTGAAACCCAGTCTGGCGCAACTGACACTTCTGGCAATGGTGGGCGGGCTGCTGGGTGTTCTCTCAATGATTCCCCTCCGGCGGTATCTCATCAAACGGGAACACGGGAATCTCCCCTATCCGGAAGGTATGGCATGTGCGGAGGTCCTGGTTGCGTCCGAAGGTGGCGGAAAGCAGGCCTCCAATGTGTTCTGGGGACTGGGCTTCGGGATGGTGATGAAGTGGGTAACCGACGGGCTGAAACTGATCAATTCCAAGTTCCAGGCAGCACTGGGTTTCAAGGCGAATCTTTCAGTGGGAGTTTCCCCGGCTTTAATGGGGGTTGGATATATTCTGGGACCCCGGATCGCCACCGTTATGGTGTCCGGAGCGGCACTCTCCTCGTTTATCATTATCCCGGTGATCAACTGGTGGGGGAGCGGGATGACAACACCCCTTTATCCCGAGACCGAAATGCTCATCCGGAATATGACCGCCGGTGATATATGGAACAGGTATGTCCGGTACATCGGTGCCGGTGCAGTTGCAACAGGAGGCTTCATCACTCTCATCAAATCCATTCCCACCATGATCGAATCGTTTAAACTGGGGATGACACAAATCACGAAACGGATTGAAGAGAGCGAAAAACTGCGGATTGACCGCGATCTCTCCATGAAAATTGTGTTAGCAATTATTGCCGTGATCCTGATTGTGTTGACCTTTATTCCCGGGATCCTCGGATACATCGACTCCATCCTGGTCCGGGGGATTGCCTCCGTGCTGATCGCAATATTTGCGTTTTTCTTTGTGACAGTCTCTTCCCGGATCGTGGGTATGGTGGGAGTAACCTCAAATCCCACCTCCGGGATGACTATCGCTACGCTGCTGGGGACCAGTTTTATCTTCTATCTGTTTGGCTGGACTGATCTCGCCGGAAAAGCCACCGCACTGATGGTCGGCACCGGAGTATGTATCGCCGCTTCCATCGCCGGTGATACCTCACAGGATCTCAAAACCGGATTCATCCTGGGAGCCACACCCATGCGGCAGCAAATTGGTGAACTTATCGGCGTAGTCACCTCCGCAGGATTTGTGTGCCTCACCATTATACTCCTGGATCAGAGCTTCGGCGTGGGGAGTGCCGAACTGCCCGCCCCGCAGGGTGTTCTAATGCAGCTGGTCATCGACGGTGTGCTCGATCAGAATCTTCCCTGGACGTTTATTTTTATCGGCGTAGGGATAGGATTGCTGGCCTGGGTACTCAGTCTGCCTGTACTGGCATTCGCCGTTGGCGTCTATCTGCCGTTGAGCACCATGGCTCCGATTTTCCTGGGCGGTCTCCTGCGGAAACTCCTGACCCGGAGTCAGCCCGAGGATGTTGCTGAGAATCGCCGGGAACGCGGAGTCCTGTTCGGATCCGGGTTAGTTGGCGGCGAAGGTCTCATGGGAGTTGGCCTGGCTGCCTGGGTTGCCATAAAAGGGGGAGAATCGATTCAGGGGCTGGGATTGGAATATACTCCGTTCATTGATGGCATTCTGGCATTTGTCGGTGTGGCAATCATTCTGCTGGTAATGACCCGCGCGGTAAGACATCAGCCCACCAGCTGATTTTGTAATCGATCGGTATTATCTTATATTTCCGAGAAACGAGAATGATATGCCAATAGAATCCAGCGAAATACGGAAACGGAAAAACTCCAGCCAGTACGAGCGGGATCCGGATGTTCTGGATCGTCCGGCGGTTGAGACGTCGGGATTCACCGAAGAATTGGTATTGTACGAAGCCCGGCGCACACTCAAACGCATCCGTCACCCACGGCAAGACTACCGGATCCGTGAAGAACTGCTGGAACGCTTCGAGGAGAAGATCTACCAGGTTGGTCAATTACCTGACTCGGGATATCGGGTGGTAATTGATCCGGAACCTCATCTGCTGGAGGATATTCTGGATGCGGCATATCATTGGTGTTATGTAGTCGGTGACAGGCTCCGTCTGGTATATATGGAAATGCGCGGTGCCGAGCATCCTGATGAGGAATTCCCCGGTTTTCCCAGAGGTCCGCTTGAAGAGAGCAAAGGAGATCGGGAATCGTTACAGCGGCTTCTGGGGGTGGTGCTGACCCTATCATTGAAGTGGCATCCGCTGATGGATACCTGGGGGCATACTCTGGAAGGAATGACCGAAGGGGTGATTCTGCACAATCTTCTGGAAACCGCCTTACCGGTGGATGATTGGATCGCAGAACGCCAGCAAATTCTGGATGCCAAGCCGCGGCGCTATCAGAAAGTCCGTGAATTGTATGATGCATTGAACCATCTTCGCCGAATAGCCCGTCGGCATAGACCGGGCAGTTCCCATCTCTTTCATTATGACTGGACAGAACACGCCGCGTACCTCAGCCAGTATCTGACGCACGGATAATCACTGTTTTATTCCGTTCCCTGCCCGCTTCCTGGAAAAACCGAATCCATTGTTGGATAAGCAACGACTGTTTCGTAACCTTTTAAGCTTTGGGGAAATAAATCCGAAAGAGGCAAATGTATGGGGAATTATCCCATAAAAAAAGGTCAGGAATTTGAAGCGACGATCGAACCGACTCTTGCATTCGGTGGAGACGGTATCGCCCGGGTTGACGGCTATGTAGTCTTTGTGAAGGACGTCCTGCCTGAACAGAAAGTCCTGGCCAAATTGGTAGAGCACCGGAGTAATTTCGGGGAGGCGGTTGCTCTGGAGGTGCTGGAAGATTCCCCCCATAAGACGGAGTGGCCGTGTCCACACTATCCTGAATGCGGAGGTTGCAAGTTTCAGGATCTAGATTATGAAGCGCAGAAGGAAAATAAACGGCAGCAGGTAATAGATTTACTGGAGCGTGTCGGGAAATTCGACGATGTTGAAGTCAAACCCACCCTGGGATCTCAGAAGATATTTCACTATCGGAATAAGATGGAATTTTCTTTCGGTACCAACCGGTGGATCCTGCCTGAGGAAGACCCCGGAAGTCCTGTCGATTTTGCATTCGGTCTGCACGCACCTGGTCGCTGGGATAAAATTCTGGATCTGGATATCTGTTATCTGCAAAGTGAAGTCCGAAATCGCATTTTCGCCGACATCAAGCAGTATGTGCTGGAACATGATCTCCCTCTCTGGGATCTGGAGGAGAAAATAGGGTTTCTCCGGTATCTTGTCCTCCGTGAAGGCGAACATACCGGGGAGATAATGGTGAATATCGTTACCGGGTACGAAGATCCTGAAACGCTGATGCCTCTGGTTGAGATGCTGGTTGATAAATATCCGGCGATTCACAGCGTTGTCAACAATGTCAACTCCCGGGCCGGGGGATCTGCGGTCGGTGAAGTGGAATACCTCTTATACGGAGAGGATGTCATCACCGACAAAATCGGGGATCTGGAGTTTGAAATTTCCGCAAATTCCTTTTTCCAGACGAATACCCTGCAGGCGGAAGTGCTGTACAATGAAATCGTGGAAACGGCAGCACCGGAAGCGGACGATATTATTTACGATCTGTACTGCGGAACCGGTACCATTGCGCTGTTTCTTGCCCCACACGCCGGAAGGGTCTTCGGATTTGAGGTAAACCAGGAGGCCATTGAAAACGCCACCCGGAATGCGTATCAGAATGGTATATTCAATGTGGAATTCGACCGGGTTGATATGAACAGGCATGTGGAATTTCATAACCAGATTCAAAAAATCGAGAAGCCGGATGTGGTGATTATTGATCCGCCGAGACCCGGGGTGAATCCCAAAACGCTAAAAGAACTCAAACAGCTCCATCCGAAAAAGTTCGTCTACGTCTCCTGTAATCCGGGTACACTTGCCAGAGACCTGAAAAATCTCTGTGAGGGTACTGCCTATGGGCTTTCCAGTGTACAGCCGGTGGATATGTTCCCCCACACTCCGCATATAGAAGTCGTTACCCAACTGGAGAAGCAGGAATGACTGATACGAACGAAACCCCCGCCATACAGATCCGCGGTCTGAAGAAATGGTACGGAGAATTCCAGGCACTCCGGGGAGTGGACATCCGGATCGAAGAGGGGGAGTTTTACGGATTACTGGGACCGAACGGGGCCGGTAAAAGCACCACCATTCATGTGTTAACCGGGCTGGCGAATTTCAGTGAAGGGCAGGTGGAAGTCTTTGGCCATAATGTGGTATCCGACTTTCGATATACCCGCTCGCGGATCGGACTGGCCGCCCAGGAGTTCAATTTCGATCGTTTTTTCACCATAGAACGGCTGCTGATTTTCCAGGGAGGCTATTTCGGTCTGCCGAAGCAACGAGCTACCGAGCGGGCGGAAGAACTGCTGAAGCAATTCGGTCTCTGGGAAAAGCGCAATCAGGATTCGCGAAAATTGTCCGGTGGACAGAAACGAAGACTGCAGATAGCCAAAGCACTGGTACACCAGCCCCCGGTCCTGATCCTGGATGAACCGACCGCCGGTGTGGATGTGGAACTGCGACACATGCTCTGGGATTATCTTCGGGAACTGAATGATCGCGGAGTCACCATTCTCCTGACCACGCATTACATCGAGGAGGCGGAACAGCTCTGTGAGCGGGTTTCGGTTATTAACCGCGGAGAGATCATCGCCGACGGCAGTCCGGAAGAACTGACCGACCAGATGGGTGGCGGTTGCATTGAGTTGCAGCTGGACGAGCCTATCGAAACGCTTCCGGAAACACTGAACGGATTTGATGCATCCCTTGAAGATAACTTTATCAGGATACGCGTTGAACAGCCGAACAAGGCAGTGCAAGAGGTCATGAACTCCCTGAACGACGCCGATCTCGGTGTATATGAAATGCGGATTCGGGAGAGTTCACTTGAGGATGTTTTCGTCCGGTTAACCGGGCGGACAATGGCGGAGGAGGCGACCGATGGCCAACCGTAACTGGGTGGGATTCTTTACGGTCCTGAAACGGGAGATCGGACGTTTTCTTTCCCTGTACAAACAAACCATCCTGCCCTCGATAATTACTGCAGCGTTGTTCCTTTTCATCTTCGGGTACGCACTCGGCAGCAGGATTGAAACCATCAAGGGCTTTCCCTATCTCCACTATATCCTTCCCGGCCTCTCCATGATGGCGGTCATTAATAATGCGTACAGTAACACGGCGTCCTCCCTGTTTCAGGCAAAGCAACTCAAGTTTCTGGAGGATATTCTGATTGCCCCGATATCGGCAACCCAGGCCTCGCTGGCGTATATCCTTGGCGGTGCCACCCGGGGTTTTATCAATGGATCTATTATCCTGCTCATGGGGACCTGGCTGTTTGATATCCAGATGCACAGCATCCTGCTCAGCCTGAGTCTGATTGCCGTCGTGTCTATCGCATTCAGCTCCATCGGCCTCATTTTTGGTATCCGCGCCGATAATTTCGATCAGGTCATGGTGCTGGTGACGTTCCTGATCACACCTCTGGTTTATGTCGGCGGAGTGTTTTATTCCATCGATATGTTGCCGAAGATGGTCCGGGGGCTTTCCATGTTCAATCCGCTGTATTACATGGTGAACGGTCTGCGGTATGGCACACTGGGGACTTTCGATACCTCACCCGTTGGATCGATCTTCATGGCGCTTGCGCTGACAGCCATCAGTTTCGGAATCAGTGTCTATCTGTTCTGGAAAGGGTGGAAGATTAAAGACTAGTTCTCTTCAGCACTTCTTGCCTCAGGGATCAATTTCCGAATTTCAAGGCCTGCCGAAATCGAATTTTCCCACGGCCTGACAATGCAGGAAAGATTAGTTTTCCGCAATGAATTACAATACATTTTCGCCAAAAATGCAAAACCGTGAGATGAAGAAACACAAAGAGACGAATCGGGTGATTCTCGGATGGCGCGAGTGGGTGGGATTGCCGGACCTTGGCGTTGAATGGATCAAGGCGAAGATAGACACGGGAGCAAGAACATCCACCCTGCATGTACACGGGATTGAAGAGCTCGGTGATGGCAACGACGGGGTGCAACTTCGGATCAGGATTCATCCGAAACAGCGCTCCAGAGAAGGGGAACTCGTAGCAGAAGTGCTGGCCCATGATCAGCGTCCGGTTACCAGTTCCGCAGGCCACCGGCAGCATCGGTATGTGATCGAAACCCCGGTCCGGCTGGGGGAGCGACAGTTTCCTATTGAGATTACACTTACCAACCGCGATGCCATGGGATTTCGGATGCTGCTCGGCCGGACAGCATTGCGTCAGGGTTATCTGATCAATCCAAAGAAATCCTTTCTACTGGGAAAACCACAGGAAGAGTGAGCCTTTTCTAATGAAGATTGCTGTATTATCCAGAAAAGCAAGTTTGTATTCCACCAGGCGTTTGGTGGAAGCCGGAGAGAACCGTAGCCATGAAATACATGTGGTGAACTATCTGGGCTGTTACATGAATATCACTTCACATCGTCCGACGGTGCATTACAAAGGGAAGGAGTTGCCGGCATTCGATGCGGTCATCCCCCGTATTGGAGCATCATACACATTTTATGGTACTGCAATTGTCCGGCAGTTTGAAATGATGGGAGTGTTCAGTGCCAATGGGTCCCAGGGGATTCAGCGATCGCGGGATAAGCTCCGTTCTTTCCAATTACTTTCGGCGCGGGGTATCGGTCTGCCGGTGACCGGATTTGCCCGGAATATCCAGGACATAGATGACCTGATCAATATGGTGGGTGGTGCCCCGCTGATCATCAAATTGCTTGAGGGAAGTCAGGGAATGGGGGTGGTCCTGGCTGAGACGAAAAAGGCGGCGGAGTCGGTCATTCAGGCATTCTATGGAATGAAATCCAACATTCTTGTCCAGGAATTTATCCGGGAGGCGGAAGGTGTGGATATTCGCGCCTTCGTTATTGAAAACCGGGTGGCGGCGGCGATGCAGCGCAAGGCCAAAGAGGGAGAATTCCGCTCCAACATCCATCGTGGTGGAACGGGGCAGAAGGTGAAACTGACTCCGGAGGAGAGGTCCACAGCAGTGCGGGCGGCGAAGACCATGAAGCTGAAAATTGCCGGTGTGGACCTGCTGCGTTCGAACCACGGACCGGTGGTCATGGAGGTGAATTCCTCTCCGGGGCTGGAAGGGATAGAGAAAGTCACCGGAAAAGATATTGCAGATCGGATCATCCGTTTCGTGGAGAAGAATGCAAATCAGGGGAAGGTGTCCACGAAGTTCAAGGGGTAAAAATGAATAATTCAACACTCCACATCGGGGATATGGTGATCCGTCCCGGTGAGCGGAAAACGGTCAATCTGCCTATTGCCAGGCTGTATACCAACAACTGGGCCCACATGCCGGTTTCCGTCTTCAATGGTGAACATTCCGGGCCGGTCCTGTTCGTTTGCGCAGCCCAGCACGGGGATGAAATCAACGGGGTGGAAATAATCAGGCGTTTATTGAAACACCGGTCATTAAAGATGTTGAATGGCGCGCTGGTGGCGGTTCCCATTGTCAATGTGTTCGGATTTCTTCAGGGGGAACGCTACCTGCCCGACCGGCGCGATCTCAACCGTTCATATCCCGGATCTCCCCAAGGTTCCCTCGCTGCGCGCACGGCGCACATGTTTTTAGAGGAAATTGCCAGCCATGCAACTCATGGCATTGATATCCATACGGCAACAGTACATCGGTATAACTTGCCTCAGATCAGAGCTGATCTTGAGGACGAGACTACATTCGGAATGGCGCAGTCCTTTGGGACACCGATAATTGTCCACTCACGCAAGCGGAATAAATCCCTCCGGGAAGTGCTGGCCAAACGCGGAATGCCGATTATTGTCTACGAAGGAGGTGAAGCACTGCGGTTTAACGAGGAAGTCATTCAAAGTGGAGTGGAGGGGACGATTCATGTTATGCGTCATCTGGGGATGCTCAGAAAGAGCACACGAAAACGCCATAATGTGGTTCAGACCGGTGAAACCAGGTGGATTCGGGCACGAAAAAGCGGATTAGTCCAATTGAAGCGGAAAGCGGGGAGCATGGTAAAACGCCATGAAACTATTGCGGTAATCACCGATCCACTCGGAACCAATGTGGTGGATCTGAAGTCTCCCCATGAAGGGATGATCATCGGGCATACTAATTTACCGCTGGTGAATGCGGGGGACGCTGTGGTACATGTGGCCAGGGTGAGAGCACATGAGGGCAGGGGGTGAAGGGAATAGGGATTAAGGCTAAAGGCTAAAGAAATAAAGGACCAAGGTTATTTGGGAAGAGGCTGTGTCATATCGGTTTATAGGTATATACGGTGTTGAGAGAGGACGATGCCCTTTCGATGGAGATGGTTCGTTTTTCGGCGACCAATAGTTGATGATCAGTCGGACGGTCCGCCTGGCCTGTATATTTGCTCTCACCACCGGTAAACTGTGACCCCTCACTTTTCATCCTTGGTGTTTCGCGATTTTCAATTCATCAATTATCAATCATCCTTCATCAATAATCATTGGATGTGTGGGGCCAACACTAATCATTGACATTCGCTCCCTTGCCGATTAAACTTTTTAATCTTTTATTACCAGAGATTGAATAATTCACCTGACAGACAAACACACATGAACCCGCTGTTTCAATTGGTGAAATCGATACTCCGGGCCCGAATGACCAAGGTTTTCCTGGGGATTTTCAGCGTGATGTTTATCGGGGGACTGCTGGTTCTGTACTTCGAGCGGGTGGCCAGGACTCCGGATTTCACCAATGTCTGGAACGCCATGTGGTGGGCGTTGGTGACAATGACCACAGTAGGATACGGCGATATTGTGCCTCACTCTGTGGGCGGGCGTGTGGTAGGCATCCTGGTGATGTTCGCCGGCGTGTCACTTGTTTCATTGTTAACGGCGACAATTTCTTCTATCTTTGTAGCACAGAAGATACGGGAGGGACAAGGCTTGGAACAGATTCGTCTGGAAGGCCATGCGATTATTTGCGGCTGGAATATGCATGCTGTGAAAATTGTCGATTCCCTGATTCGTCTGCGACCGGCAGGTGATCTGCATGTGGTGTTGATCAACGATCTTCCGGAAGAACAAATCAACGACATTTTATATAAGTACCGGGATATTGAGATGAAGTTTGTACGGGGGGACTATACCAGGGAAGTGGTCCTGGAACGGGCGAATGTCGGGAAGGCGGAGGCAGTGATTGTTATCCCTGATATGGCACATGATGATCCACGCACCGCAGACGAACGGACAATCCTGGCAACCCTGGCCATTAAAGGAATCTCCCAGCAGATCCGGGTGATCGCATTTCTCCGGGACCGCGAAAACTGGACGCACCTGAAGCGCACCAACGTTGATGAAATTGTGGTTAGTGATGAATTCGGGGGTTATTTGCTGGCATCGAATGTCCTGGAACCGGGGGTGCCGCAGGCGGTTCGGGAGCTGCTGGATCCGGTGACGGATCGGAATCTCCATCGACGTCCTGTGCCCAGGGAATTACTGGGAAAAACTTTCTCCGACGTGTTCCAACATTTTTATGAGAAACAGAATGAGATTGCAATCGGTCTTTACACGGAAGAGGAAACCATCAGTGTGTTGGATTTTCTCTCAGCAGACACCTCGGCTCTGGATGCATTTATTAAACAGAAGCTGGAAGAATCGGGTCACGTGGAAGCCCAGGAAGAGCAGCTGGTGCGGGTGAATATTAATCCACCCAAAGAGTACGGTGTGGGTGAAAATGATTATATAATCGTCATTGGCAAATGAGTACGAAAGAACACCAGATTGATTTGTCACATCTGGGAAAGTTCCAGATTTTTCAGGGTCTCTCTTCTCAGCAGATCCGGCCATTTGCGGAACAATTCCGGATATTCGAAATTAGCCAGAATGAGATGATCCTGAAGGAGGGTGATCCGGGGGACTCCCTGTTTTTGCTTCTTAAAGGCGAAGTGGAAGTCACACAGGCACTGACGCTGAAAATGGTGCGAAAACCGGAGACAGACAGCCGGGAGAAGGCCATTATCCGGTTAAACGACGAGATGTATCCTTTCTTCGGAGAGATGTCCATCTTCTCTGAAGATGATACCAGGACTGCCACCATTCGCTCTGTGACCGATTGTAAACTGGCGGAAATTCGCAGGGAGGATTTTTTTGCAGTGACCCGGGAACAACCTGAAATCGGCGTGATTGCCATTGAAAATATCGCCCGGGTTCTGGTGGAGCGGTTGAAAAAAACCAATAATGACGTTATAAAACTAACAACAGCACTGGCATTAATTCTGGAAAAATAAACGAACAGAAGGACGTATGGCTACAGAAATTCCAAAAGTGTATGATCCGAATCAAGTAGAAGAACCCCTGTATGATCACTGGGAAGAGCAGAACTATTTTCACGCTGAACCGAACGAAGAAAAGGAATCCTACACCATAGTTATTCCTCCCCCGAATGTCACGGCAGTGCTGCATATGGGGCATGCCTACAATAATGCAATTCAGGACATCCTTATCCGATGGCGCCGCATGCAGGGATACGAGGCGCTATGGATGCCCGGTACCGACCATGCCGGTATAGCCACCCAGAATGTGGTGGAAAAAGAGCTGATGAAGGAGGGGAAAACCCGTCACGATATCGGGCGAGAACAGTTTGTGGAAATGGCATGGGACTGGGCCCGGGCCCGGAGGAGCGAAATTGTCAACCAGCTGAAACGACTGGGGTGTTCCTGTGACTGGGATCGCGAACGGTTCACTTTTGATGAAGGACTCTCCGAGGCCGTCACGAATGTCTTTGTCTCGCTGTACGAAAACGGGTTGATTTACAGAGATAGCTACATTGTAAACTGGTGTCCGAGATGTTCCACAGTGATTTCGGATGAAGAGGTGGAATATGAGGAGCAGGAGGGGAAGCTCTGGCATATACGTTATCCGCTGAAGGATTCGGACGATTATCTGGTGGTGGCTACCACCAGGCCGGAAACCATGCTCGGTGATACCGCTGTGGCGGTGAATCCCGATGATGAACGCCATCGGGAACTGGTTGGGAAAACGGCAATTCTCCCGATTCTGAACCGCGAAATTCCGGTGATTGAAGATGAGTATGTGGATCCGGAATTCGGCACCGGCCTGGTCAAGGTGACACCGGCCCATGATCCTAATGATTTCGAAATGGGACAGCGACACGATCTGGACGTGATCAATGTGCTGAATGACGACGCCACTATGAATGCGAACGCTGGTGATTATCAGGGGCTGGATCGGTTCGAGTGCCGGGAAAATCTGGTCTATGACCTGAAGGCACACGATCTGATTGAGAAAACCGAGGACTACGGGAACCGGGTCGGGCACTGTTACCGCTGTCACACCATTGTTGAACCCATGATCTCCCGGCAGTGGTTCGTTCGGATGAAACCGCTGGCCAAACCTGCGCTGGAGGTTGTTGAGGATGGGGATATTCAGTTTTTCCCGGAGAAGTGGGTGAAGATCTATAATCACTGGATGGAGAACATCCGTGATTGGTGTATATCCCGGCAGCTCTGGTGGGGACACCGGATTCCCGCCTATTACTGTCAGGAATGTGGTGAAATGGTCGTTGCCAGAGAAGACCCGGACGCATGTCCGGAATGTGGTAACAGGGAATGGGAGCAGGACGAGGATGTGCTTGACACCTGGTTCAGTTCATGGTTGTGGCCGTTTTCCACCATGGACTGGCCGGAGGAAACGCCTGAATTGGAATATTTTTATCCGACGGATACGCTGGTCACAGCGAAGGATATTATCTTTTTCTGGGTGGCAAGAATGATTATGGCCGGGTTGGAGTTCATGGATGATGTGCCGTTCAGGAACGTCTATTTCAACGGGATTATCCGTGATGCCCAAGGTCGCAAAATGAGCAAATCTCTGGGCAACGGCATTGATCCGCTGGAGATGGTGGATCAATACTCCGCTGACGCAGTGCGCTATTCGCTGATAGTGTTATCCTCGGAAGGACAGGATATTAATCTGGCGGAGGAAGATTTCGAAATCGGCCGGAATTTCTCCAACAAGCTCTGGAACAGCTTCCGGTTTGTTGAACTGCAGCGGGAAGGCCAGGAAATCCCCCATACACTGCCGGACCAGGACAAATTGGAATTGGCGGACCGCTGGATTATTTCCCGGCTGCAGCAGGTTACCGACCGGTACAATCAGGCGCTGGAGAATTTCCGTATTCATGAAGCCCAGGATACGGTCCATAAGTTTTTCTGGGGTGAGTACTGCGACTGGTACCTGGAGTTAATTAAATCCAGGTTTTACGGGGATGATCAGGAAGCCAGAGATGTGGCTATGAATATCGCCGTGAATGTACTGCGGGAGACGTTGCAACTGCTGCACCCGATTATTCCGTTTATTACAGAGCAGATCTGGGGGCATCTGAAGCAGGAGAATGATCCGGATATCATCGTGAGTGAATTTCCTGCTGCGGATGACTCTCTCAGGGATCCGGAGGCGGAGTCTCACCTGAGAATGCTTCAGGATGTGATTGTGGCAATCCGGACTATGCGGAGTGAAATGAATGTTCCACCCTCCAAACTCGCGCAGGTATATATTACCGGAGCACAGGATGGCCAGGCGAAGTTATTGCAGTCGTATCGTTCATACATCGCGAACCTGGCAAACCTGGAAGAGATCGCCATAGAGTCCTCCATGGATCAGCCGGAATCCAGTGCCACAGCTGTGGTGGGCGACATGGAAATATATATGCCCCTGGCGGATCTCATTGATCTGGATAAGGAGCGCGCGAGATTGGAAAAGGAAATTGAGGATACGCAGGGCAGACTTCGGAAGGCCGAATCCAAGCTGGAAAACAAGAACTTCGTTACGAAAGCCCCGGATGATGTGGTGGAGCGGGAACGGGAGAAACGGGCCAAGTACAGAAAAGAACTGCAAAAACTCGAGGAAAACTATGACAAACTTGCGAGTATGGACTCTTAGTCTTCTGTTCTTGCTGACCTTCGCGACTCTTCAGGCTCAGCAGAGCACAACAGTGACCATTTATAACCAGAACCTCGGGTTGATCCAGGAAGAGCGCGGTATGGAGCTGGAGGAAGGACGGCAGGAGGTTCGACTCACCGATGTGGCCGCCCAGATACAGCCTGCTTCCGTACACTTTACTCCGGAACAGCAGAAGCGGTTTCGCATTCTGGAGCAGAATTACCAGTACGATCTGGTCAACACCAATAAGGTGTTCGATAAATATCTCGGTGAGCAGATTGAAGCGATGACCAAGCAGGAGGAGACCATCACTGGGGAATTGCTTTCGCGGGATGGATCCACTCTGATTCTCCGGAATACGGACGGTTCACTTCGGTTACTGGACACCGGCAATATTGTCGAGTACAGCCTGCCGACCCTTCCGGAGGGGTTGATTCTCAAACCAACTCTGCAGTGGATTGTGGATTCTGATCGTGCCGGAACATATGGCGGCGAATTAAGCTATCTAACCAAAGGAATGTCCTGGGAAGCGGAATACATACTGCTGGTGAGTGAAGGAGATCAGTCGGGAACACTGTCCTCCTGGGTTACACTGGAAAACAACTCGGGAGCAACGTTTCAGGATGCAAGGGTGAAGCTGGTTGCCGGGGATATTCACCAGGCTGATCAGGGACCTAAAGGTCGCGGCATGATGGATCTTGCTATGGCGCGAGAGGCGGAACCCTCCGTCCGGG